>Ga0068714_10007086_pt1 | contig 11066 bp, 4 predicted proteins | sample MTBNYHSulfiMetaG_FD_62988 | JGI IMG/M metagenome (GOLD analysis project Ga0068714, IMG submission 62988) | Enrichment culture microbial communities from rom New York Harbor, USA that are MTBE-degrading - MTBE-NYH (New York Harbor Sulfidogenic)... | ecosystem: Environmental > Aquatic > Marine >... | reverse complement strand
TCCTTGGTGGTGAAGAAAGGGTCGAAAATTCTGTTGAGCAGAGCCGGATCGATCCCGCACCCGGTATCCGCTATGCTCAGTTTGACATACGAGCCAGCGTTAAGGTTCAAGTGCTTGGACGCTTGTGCAAAATCAAGCTCCACATTCTCCAGCCGAATCCTTAAAATGCCGCCTTCCTCGCTCATGGCATGGGCGGCATTGCTGCAAAGATTAAACATCAATTGATGAATTTGCGTGGGATCGGCCACAACCGGGTAAATATTTTCTGCAATTGTCCTTTGAATATCGATGGTGGTCGGAATTGATGCCCGCAGAAGCCTTAAGGATTCGTTGACGATAAGACCCATTTGTACAGGGCTCCGTTGGTGCTCACTTTGCCGCGCAAAGGCGAGGATCTGTTGCACTAGATCTTTGGCGCGGCCGGCCGCCTTTAAGATTTCTTCCAGGTTGTCCCTCATCGCGCTGGCGCCAGGGCTACTGATTTCCATTTGTGCCAGTTGTGTATAACCGAATATAATCCCTAGAATGTTGTTGAAGTCATGGGCGATCCCTCCTGCCAGGGTGCCTATGGCTTCCATTTTTTGCGCCTGCTGCAGTTGGGCTTGCAGCAACTTGCGCTCGTGTTCGGACTTTTCGCGCGCTTCGTCCATTTTCAGAACGTTCAGGGCGTAGGCCAGGTCTTCGGCTATTTCGACAAAAAGGCTCTGTTCCTCCTGGTCGATGCCCAGGCCGTGTTCCACAGCGACGGCAAGGTAGCCGAAGGCAGCACCGTCATGGACCAGGCGAATGCACAGCGAATCGGTTTCGACACATTCCGGGATGATGGGGCATTGGCCGCAAATGGCATGCCGGTCTTCAACCAATAAGGCCTTTTCGACCAGTCTGGCGTGGTTACAGCAAGGCGGTAGCTCGCCTTGTTCAAGCACGGCATGCAGTGATTCGAAGGAGGCTCCCATGCCCTCCCCGGCCCAGGAGACGGGTCGGCCGGTCTCATCCGTCAGTATGATCAGAACGGAGCTGTAGCCGCGATTTTTCACCAGCAGCCGGCAGCCCTCACGGACCAACGTATCGCGGTTCCGCTCGCGAACGATCAACTGATTCACATCACGGATCGCCCGCAAAACATTGTTCAGATGCTCGACGCGCTTCTGGGTGAGCTTTAACTCTGTGATGTCTTGAAGAGAGCCGTAGAGGCGGGCGATTGTCCCATCGGCTCCAGTCTCTCGATAGCCTCTGGCCAGGCAATGACGGACCGTTCCGTCCGCCCGCAGGGCGCGCAGCTCAAGTTCATATGAGTCTCCCCGGGCCACAGTGGCCTCCAACGCCTCACGCCATTGCGGCATGTCGTCGGGGTGAAAATGTTCGGCGTGTTCCTCAAAAGAGGGCGCGCCCCTGGCCGGGTCGCGCTGGACGATGCGGAAAAACTCATCCGACCAGAGAACGGTATCTGTTGTGAGGTCCCATTCCCAGCTCCCGATATGAGCGATGCTTTCGGTCCTCGCCAGCATAGCCTGCCTTTGCTGCAGTTCCATCTCGGCCTGCTTGCGCGCAGTGACGTCCCAGACGGCTGAAATCATCAAGTTTTTGTCGGGTAGCGCTATATTTCTGGCGGTAATGAAGCTGGTTCCCTCTCCCTTTCTGGCAACCGGCACATCCACCCAATACATACGCTCCGGATCACCACTGGCACAATCTGCCAACACCCTCTTCCTGATCTCTTCCCTAAATTCAGGGTCCTGGTAGACAACGTCCCAAAAAACACCCGGATCGGCCAGCTCCTCTCTTGTTGTCCTGTAGAACCCGGGGAAATTGTCGTTCATGTATTCAAATTTTACCTGCGGAGCGACTGAGTTCACTGCGATGCCTATGGGAAGATTGTCCAAAACCGCCCGAATAAAAGCATCTCTTTCCCTCAGCACCTCCTCGGCTCGCTTTCGCTCGGATATGTCCCTGCAGATGCAAAAAACCAGCTTTTCTCCTCCGATGACAGCCCCATTGGTGCTGATCTCAACGTCAAAGTAAGTACCGTCCTTGCGTCGATGGCGTGTTTCAAAAAAATCGCCGGCCTCGTCCACCGAGCCAATCATGTCCAACAATTGCTCCCGCGTCCATTGGTCGTCCCAGTCCCACACGTAGAGCCGGCTGATTTCATCCGCAGAGTAACCAAGCATATCGCAATATCTCTGGTTCGCTTCGTAGAGCTTGCCGTCCTGGTCTAGAACAACGATCCCATCTCTTGATTGATCGACCAGGATGCGCCGCCGCATCGCTTCGTCCTTAAGCGCCGCAGTCCGAAGCGCCACCTGTTTGCGCAACGACCACGACCACAAGAAAACAGTCAACAGGACCAGCAGCAGAGGACCGAGCACCATCGCGGAATAGCGCAGGGCGCTGATGAGCGAAGGCGGCTTTTCCTCGTAGACACCCAGCCATTTTTCGTGGATGCGCCGGTATTCGCCGGTTTCCTCAAGGATCTTCAACCCTTCGCCGAACGATGCCAGAAGGGCTTTATGATTGTTTAAAACGGCGTAGCAATATTCCGTTGAAAAAATGGGGCGCCGCCCCAGGTTCAAATTCGTCCACCCGCGCTTTTCGATCAAATGCAGTGCGCTTATCCGGATCGCCAGGGCGCAGTCGTATTTCCCCGCAGCCAGTTCTCGCAGCACATCCTCCTGCGTTTCGACAACCGATAACTGAGCACCCAGTCCGTTTTCCTTTAGGAAGTCGTGTACATAGTCGCCCTTTTGCACCACGATCCGCCTGCCCTTCAACTCGCCTATGCTGGCCGGCGGGGTGCCTTCACCCTTGCGCGCCACACCGACGTAATGGTTCATCAGGTATGGCTGCGTGAAATCGAACTTCAGGTCGCGTTCGGGGGAATAGAACATCCCCTCGATAACATCGATTTCGCCCTTCTCCAGTCCCTGCACGATCTCCGTCCAGGGGCCGAGGCGGACCTCGATGTCGAGACCCACCTCCCTGGCGATGGCCCGGGTGAGCTCTACGGTGAAGCCGGCGGGGCTCCCGTTTTCATCGAGATATTCGTAAGGCGGGTAGTTGTAATCCCCGCCGACCACGATGCGTCGGTGAGTGGGGAGCTCCAGGGCGGCAAACCATTTGGCGTGGAGCTGTCGGTGGGTCCCGTCCGCCATGATCAGGGCGAGCCCTTCGTTGAGCAGGGCCAGGGTGTCATGGTCTCCTTCTTTGACGGCGAAGCAGAAATCCTGGCGGAATCCTTCGATGGGCTTGCTGACAACCCGCAGGTTCTTAACACCCGTTTCCTGAATGAGGCGCAGCGCCACCAGCCGCTGAATGACCACGGCATCGAAGCGGCCTTGGGAGAGGTCGCGCAAGGCTTCTTCAAAGGTGGCCGTGGTGTGGATCTCAATCCCGCGATCTTCCCGCCGCAAAAATTCCTCGGTGTTGTCCCCTTTCATGACAGCGACCCGTCGCCCTTTAAGATCGCCCAGTGCCCGAATATCGGTGGTGCCCTCCCGCACCACGATGGCGCCATGCAGGGACATATAGGGAAAGGTGAAGTCAAAAATGGATTCGCGCTCGGGAGTGCGGCCCACCAAGGGTAGGGCTTGAACGTCGCCACGTTCCAGCCATCCCCGGACCTCCGCCCAGGGTCCAATGCGGAAGGTGACATCCCGCCCCATTGCGGCGAGCGCCGCACGCAGCAACTCAATGGAGAACCCATCCGCCCGGCCTTTTGCATCTGCGAAGCAGAACGGCGGATAGTCGACCTCGGAGGCGGAAAGAATCGGCAATCCAGCCGTTGCGGCGGCTTTCTCCCCTGCGCCGGCGGAGGTCCCAAACACCAACATCGCGACCAGACCTGAGAATACAGCTGCGCGCAAGCCGTACCGATTGAATCGGGATTTGCCGTCGATATTCATATTCGCAGTTTCCTCCGTTTTCCGTCTATTGATCAGTGCGTGTTTATGAAAGCAAAACAGGGTGTTACATGGATTCTAATCAATTTCTCGCACAGCGTAGGTTGAGGACATCCAAACGGGATCGAAATAATCCTTCGGGGTGATCTCGTCAGTAATCTTGAACAGGGCGGGCTTCAATTGATGGGAAAAATAAATGTGGGTCGCTAAGTTTCTATCCAAAAGAATCCGCGCTTTGGATTCGGCTTCAACGAGCGCCTGCTCTCGCATCTGATAGTTGACTAAAGCGATGATGACTAAACCGGCAAAAATGAAAAAAATGGCCGTGACGATAAAGAGACGTGAGCTTACTTTCTTGGGTATCATTTCCTGCACCTTTTGGTGGGTTCTACTATCGATACGCGGGCCATGATCATCGTTTCGGCCATCTGCATCCAAAACTCCGTTCGTTCTGAGCGAAGTAAGCTCCGCCAAGGCGTGGCAAGGTGTTGCAAGAGAAACAGTGACCACGTTGTAATCACTGTTTCTTGAGAGGTATCGAAGCCTGTCCTGAGGTACCGAAGGAGGGCCAACCGTCTCGTTCGTGCTTCGATACCTCAGCACGAACGGTCATGATTTAGCCGAAACGATGATCGAAGCCGAAACGTGCCTTTCTTATAGCTTTTTGATCGTTTGCGCGAAGCTACATTCAGTACATCACGTATTACCTTTGCCACTTCGTCGATAAGCAATGGTTTGAAAAGTAGTCTTCGAATGCCTGCCGATTCGATACTTTCGTGGGTAACAGCATTGCTGAATCCAGTGCAAAGGATAACTGGAATATCCGGCCGAATGCCCAGGAATTCTTTGGCAAGATCCATGCCCGTCATGTGCGGCATGGTTTGATCGGTGATGATCAGGTCGAACTTGTCGGGTTGGGCGCGAAAAGCTTCCAGGGCTTCAATGCCCGAGGTCATGGTAACGACATGGTAGCCAAGTTTCTCAAGCATGTGCTTGCCCACCGTGACCAGACCCACTTCATCGTCGACGAGAAGGATGGTCTCGCTTCCCGTCGGCAGCGCTTCGAGCTCTACCGCCCGGGGTATGATTTCGGCTCGTGTTCTCGGCAGATAAACATGAAAACGACTCCCCTCTCCTGGGCTACTGTAAACAGTGACCGCCCCGCCAAGGGTTTCTGCTATTCCGTGTACCACGGAAAGTCCCAATCCCGTGCCTTCGCCAACTCCTTTGGTGGTGAAGTAGGGATCGAAGATCCGCTGCAGGACGTCTTGGTCCATGCCATGCCCGGTATCGGTTACGGCCAGGTGCACGAAATGACCGGGCTTCAAACCTGCAGGGCGAGTGAGGTCATGGGCGTGAAATTCCACATCATGCAAGCTTACTTCCAGAACGCCGCCTTGCTCACGCATTGCGTGTTCCGCATTGGTGCAAAGGTTCATCAATAGCTGATGAATTTGAGTCGGGTCGGCCATTATGAAAGAATCACTCTGAATGTGTTCGGTTATTTCAATGGTCTTGGGTAAAACGGTCCTGAGGAATTTTAAGGCTTCTTTGGCAATGAGATTGACCTGCACCGGCTTTAGCTCTTGATCTGTCTGTCGGCTGAAGGCGAGGATTTGCCTGACCAGGTCTCTGGCCCTTTTGGCCGCTCCGAAAATCTCTTTCAGGTGGTCATGCTGTTGGGTCCCTTTTTCAATGCCCATCAGAGTCAGCTCCGTGTAGCCGGAGATGATGCCGAGAATGTTATTAAAGTCGTGTGCGATACCGCCGGCAAGGGTGCCGATGGCTTCCAGCTTCTGCGCTTGACGCATTTGCACTTCCAGTTTGCTCAGTGTTTGTTCGGCCAGCTTCCGTTCGGTTATGTCGTTTGTCACTGTGGCGAAACGTCCCGGTCCAATAGCAAAGACCGCTATGCTGAAATGCTTGTTCATCGGTCTGTAGAAGGTTTCAAAGTGTTCGGACTGACCTGATGCAACGACTCGGGCATAAATATCCAGGTAGGGCGCCTCATTACTGTCGTACAATAAGGTTGCCAATGCACCGCAGGCCCTTTGAGGTGGAATGCCGGTAATGGCCGTAAACGCCGGATTGCATTCCAGGATGCGGTAATCAATCGGTTGGCCCGAGCTGTCATAAACCAACTCGTGCAGCACGACCATTTCGCTCATGGTGTCGAACAGAGATCGGAACTGTTGCTCACTTCTTTGGAGCGCTTCTTCTATTTCCTTGCGCTCGGTAATATCTCTTCCCGCTGCCTGAAATTCGACTATCCTGCCTTGTTCGTCGAAGATCGCCCGGTCAACCCACTGCTGCCAACGGACCTCTGCTTTATGGTCGATAACACGATGCTCGATGGTTGCTACAGGTTTTTTCTTGCTGAAATTCTTAAGATATTCTTTAAAGTTATGCTGATCTTCCGGGGGCAGGTGCTCCCAAAAACGATGGCCGATCAAGTCGGCCGGATCTTCACCGAAGTAGCGGCAATACGCCTCGTTCACGAAGGTCAGAGTGCCATCGGAGCGGAAGCGAGATATTAGTTCGGTCTGACTCTCGATGATGGCCCGGTACCTCGCTTCACTCTCCTGGATGGCCTTTTGTGCCAGTTTGCGCTCGGTGATATCTTGGCATATACCAAACAATGCGACAGCCTGGCCGCTCTCGTCCAGTCGCGGTTCCGCTGTAGAACGCACTACCCGCTCTTCTCCGTCAGGTCGAATGATCCGATATTCGACGTCTAAAGGCTGCCGATGGGAGATTGCGAATCTGACCGAGCTCTGTAAATGCTCTATATCCGCCGGATGCACGCGCTTGAGGAAGTACTCGTAGGTACTTTGAAAATATCCTGGGGTAACACCGAAGATGCTGTACATGCCTTCGGACCACAACCCCGTGTTCTTTACGAAATCCCGCTCCCAATGGCCAAAATTGCCCATTTGCTCGGCCTTGGCATACAGCCGCTGGCTCTCCCTCAACTGTTCTTCAATGAGCTTGCGCTCGGTGATATCTCTAGACGCCGTAACAAGCAGCTTTCTGCCGTCCTGCTCTAACATCCGGGTCTGGTTCTCAACCGGTATGCGTCTGCCGTCCTTTGTGATTTTCACGCTTTCGAAAAGAGCTAAGCCATCTGTTGCAAGCTTTTTCATCACATCGTATACAATGTCCGAGATCGTGGCGGGATCATCCAAAGTCATGGGCGAGCGGGTCAGAAGCTCCTCTCTGGTATAGCCCAGAGTTTCACATGCGGCGTCATTCACTTCCAGAAAAGGCCCGGGTAAACCGTCCGGTTGCACTTCGTGAACGAATACGAGGTCCCTTATGTTGTTCAGTAGGAACCGGTAATTCCGCTCGCTCTCCGCTAATGCATGTTCGGCCTTTCTGCGCCAGGCCTCGGCTTTTGCCGCAGAAAGCGCCGCTTCAATCGTGCTGCGCAGCTCTCGGTCCTCAAAGGGCTTTAAAAGGTAGGCAAGCGGCTGGGTTCGGTTTGTCCGCTTAACTTTCTCTGCTTTGGTTTGAGTGGTTATGAACACAACGGGTGCATCGAAGTGGGTCCGGATAAACTCAGCGGCTTCAAACGCATTCATTTCGCCGAGCACCGTGATGTCCATTAAGATGAGATCGGGACATTCCTTTTCAGCCTGTGCCGCAGCGGCGTGTGGTGAGTCGACCTTGCTGAGGAGATCATATCCCAGCCTCTGCAAGCGTTTCTCAAGGTCGACTGTTTCCTGAGAAGGGACTGCTGCGATCATCAATTTCGGCTTGGCGTTTTGCCGGCTGGCTGGCATCAGTATCCTCCTGAAGGCGGAAGGCGTTTGCTCTGCTTTAATGTTGATGCAGAAGGTTGAAACTGCCTCCCAGTTTCCGCACGAGATTCATGAATTTGGCGGGCAAAGGGGCATCTCGGTCCGTCAGTAAAATACCCAGCTGCTTAGCCTGTGACAAAATATGCGAACTGTCTATTCCCTCCTGGTGATCGCAAAGAAATTGAACGCGCAGTGCATCTGTCAGCGGAATGCGCATTTCGGGAAAATCAGAGGGGATGTTCTTTATTTCGAGCTTGATGAAAAATTTGTTTTCTACCACAAACGTTGCGAATGGCTCTGCCGGATTAGGGCTGCCGAAGAGTTCGTTGATGATTGCTCCGGACATTCGATTGATGAAGTCCACTTCTTTATGTGGATACTTTTTGGGGAGATGTATTTTCAGTTTCTTGAACAGAATCATCTTCACTAAGCCTACACCTTCCCTCAGACTGGGAACCAATTTGCTTTCATACTGCATCTGCTCCTCCTAACTCGATCGTATAGGAATTTCCATTTTATGATAACGATATCATCATGTTGTTGCACGGTCTCATGACCGTGCAACTTTTGTGACCGAAGGTCTCAATGTTGTGGGTGCTTCATCGAGGAGACCTCCGGTCGTGGAGGTGGCACGGTCATGAGACCGTGCCATAACAAGGAACAAAAGTCCGCCCGAAGGGCGATAATTTAATTTAAATTCTAACACAATCGTCACATCGAATCAGATTTCCTTTCGTAAGCCACCCGGTATTTTCTATCGGCGGGCACGACTGCGGGATCAAGCCGCGAGTGGTTCAATGGGAGGCGCTATGTGCAGAGCACCTACCATAAAAATACATTGTTTTTTGTACCAAATAGGTAATTCACAGTATTTATCAATGACCCTTCTATCTAGTATTCATGTCGTAAAAGGTTAGAGTGTGAGCAAGCTGTAGTGATCAAATAGAAATGGTTCGGCAAAAACAGGTCTCTTTGTGGCGTATTCACTCATACAGATAACCAATATGCAGATTACAGATAGAGGGGACTCGGCCATGAAAAGCAACTCGAACATAGAAAATCTTATTCGCCGGTACGGAATTTCCATGCAGACGGCCAAAGTCGGATCGAATCCTATCGTTAATGACGGCTACGAAGCGGATCAGTTGCATCATTATAAGTGCAGCCTTTACCGCAAGAATGATCACGTAGATGTATATCTTTCCATTCAACCTGAATCGGGTAAACTGACCCTGGCTGATGTTCTGCTCATGCTCACCATGGATGCCTCCGGATGTCACATGTTGAAGGGAATGGATGAATGCCGAGATGAATGGCCTGCCATTTTTGGCGGCTCCGACGGCAACCTGAAAGAAATTGAAAATTTTTGGAGCGAGTACCAAAACCGTTGCAAGCAGACGGAGAGGTTTAAGATTTTTCTGGGGCATGCTGCCTATAATGAGCTGCTGTACCATTTCGACCGGCAAAATCCCATGAACGAGGTCGCCAATACTCTGTCGGAAAGTCTACTGTAGGCGCATCAGGTGCTTCGGTATTTCTCCCAGAAAACGACTCGGCCTGGTCGATTCACCCCGACGGGTCATCGACCAGGTGAGATGCAAATGGTCTGAAGCTCTGGTCATTGCAACGTACATCAGGCGGCGTTCTTCCTCTATGCCCTCAACGTTTTTTTCTTCGGCCTCCATATCGAAGGAACGATGGTGCGGCAAAAGCCCTTCCTCCAGTGTCACCACAAAAACAACATTAAATTCCAACCCCTTAGCGGCGTGAATAGTGGAAAGCCGAATGCCCATAAGGCTTTCCTCATTGTCTTGATCCTCTCGAATCAGCGCTGCATCCTCCAGATAGTCCGCAATCGTTTCTTTTTGCGAGGCGGTAAAAACCATTTGCTCGATGTTTTCCTTGCGGCTGATGTAGTCGTTTCTATCCTCCGAGAAGCTCCTGAGATGCTCTTCGTATTCCATTTCATTCATCACCTTGCGAATGGCATAATCGGGGCTCAAATCATGCAACGAGGCTAGAAAGTCGATCAGCCTGGCCAGTGCTATGTTGCTCTTTTTAGGCAGGGCGCTTTGTCCCACTGTCTGCCGACAGGCTTCTTGCAACGACATATCGCCGCGTTTAGCCGCAAGAATTTTGTTGATTGCCGCGGGACCGATTCCGCGCTTGGGAACATTGATGATGCGCTCGAAAGAAACATCATCCCTTGGATTGACGGCGCTGATCAGATAGGCATTGATGTCCTGGACTTCTCTGCGTTGAAAAAAACCTTGTGCTCCGACCATGGCGTAGGGGATTCTGCCGGAGCGCAACGCTCGCTCAAAGGCCAGTGAAGTAAACTTGGTGCGGAAAAGAATCGCAATCTGGTCAGGTGGGATGTTCTGGTAGTAAAGATAATCACGGCACTTATCGGTGACCCAAGTTGCTTCCGCCTGCTCATCAGGGAACTTCTTCGCCTGCACGAGCTCACCCTCGCGATCGCTGAAGCATTGCTTGGCAATCCTCCGGGCATTGTTGGCGATGACAGCATCAGCCGCCGCTACAATTTGGGCCGTTGAGCGATAGTTTTTCTCCAGCTTGAAGATTTGTGCATCCCGGTAGACTTCGGGAAAATTAATGAAATGCGCAGGGTCTGCTCCGCGAAATTTGTATATGCTCTGGTAGTCATCGCCGACCACCGTCAGGTTGCCGTTTTTGATCAACAGGTCGATGATTTCGTTTTGGATGGCGTTGGAGTCTTGAAACTCGTCCACCAGGATGTAATCGAAAACCTCCTGATACTGTCGCCTGATCTCCTGGAATTTTGTCAGAAGGTCTCGGGTGAGCAGCAGGATATCATCGAAGTCCACCGAGTTGCTTTGTTCCAGCAGTTCGTTGTACCTCCGATAGAGCTCTCTCTTTCTCGGGACCCTGCCGAAATCATCGAGATGCTTTTGCGGCCGCGCTGAGTTCTTGGCTTTGGAAATCATACTGGCGGCGGCGTACAGGTATTTTTTGTCAAGGCTGAGCTCCGCCAGGGCTTTCTTGAGGTGTGCCTTTTGCTGATAGTCTGCATGGATTATAAGGGGCTTGCGATAACCCAAAAGATCGCAGTGAGTCTTGAGAATTCTGAAGCAGGCGCTGTGGAATGTTCGCACCCAGGGGAAATCGGCAACCGGCCTGCCAGTGATCTTCACCAGCCGATCCTTCATTTCGTCTGCAGCTTTATTGGTAAAGGTAATGGCCAAAATTTTTGCCGGCTCGAAGCCGAGTTGATTGACAAGGAAGGCAATTTTGCTGGTTAAGGTCTTGGTTTTGCCGCTTCCTGCGCCGGCCGTGACTATGGCCGGCGTGGATACATGCGAGACGGCTGACTGCTGAGCCGCTG
>Ga0068714_10007085_pt1 | contig 11069 bp, 10 predicted proteins | sample MTBNYHSulfiMetaG_FD_62988 | JGI IMG/M metagenome (GOLD analysis project Ga0068714, IMG submission 62988) | Enrichment culture microbial communities from rom New York Harbor, USA that are MTBE-degrading - MTBE-NYH (New York Harbor Sulfidogenic)... | ecosystem: Environmental > Aquatic > Marine >... | reverse complement strand
GCGCCGTACTGGCGACCCGGATAACGGAGGGTTCCCGCTCCTCCGTGGAAGGGTGCAAGATCCTGTTGTTTTCGGATGGTTCGCAGGTGGGCTCTTGGGATGGGATGGAAAAAGTCGTTCGTGATGCTCCGGATCCATGGGCGGATGTGATCCGACATGCGGGACGGGATCCCTGGGTCCTCCATTTCGAGCAGAACGGCTCGGAGACCGGTCTGCTGATCGTGCCCATCCAGCGGGAGCCTGTCCTGTACCTGTTCGGGGGTGGACATGTTTCTTTGTTCGTGGCGAGAGTGGCGTCCATGGTCGGATTCCGGGTCGTAGTGATCGATGACCGGGAGGAATTCGCCCATAAGGAGCGCTTTCCGGACGCGGATGAAATTCGGGTCAAGGAGTTTTCGCGCGCTTTGGAAGGTGAGGACCTGGATCCCGAAAGTTATGTGGTGATCGTCACCCGGGGACATCTGTACGACAAGGAAGTGCTGGGACAAATTCTGAAACGGGAGACGGCATACGTAGGGATGATCGGATCCCGACGGAAACGGGACCTAATTTACCGGGCTCTGGAAGAAGAAGGGATTTCAAGGGAGACCCTCCATCGGGTGCATTCCCCCATCGGTTTGGATATCGGAGCGGAAACCCCGGAGGAGATCGCCGTGAGTATCGTGGCGGAGCTTATCGGGATTCGAGCCGCGAGGGAAAAGGCGTCCCGCTCCCCTGTCCGGACACGCCACGAACCCACGTGATCCGGCCGCGTTCGAGGCGGGGTGAAGTATACGCAGAGGACGCCGTCGAAATGGGCGCCCGTGATGGCCGCGAAGCCAATCTCATCCACAGGCGCTCCACGCGCAGGAGACCGAGTAAGCTTCGTGTCCATATAGCAGCCCGTTGATAAACACCGTCGTGAGACTCTTCCAACCGCGTGTTTCGAATCTCCTGCCGCAGATCCGTCCGCCTCACCGCTCAGCTCTATGTGACCTGCAAAATCGGACGGCTTGGTTGCCGCACACCCGGATGATTCTTTGGCCCGGCGCAGAAAACAAATGCGCCGCCGTCCTTTAGGGTCTCGGGACACCGTGCACGGTGAGCGGCCATGCTCCCAAGGTGTTCGAAGGCGGTCCCGACAAGCTCTTGAATGGGTTCCTGGATGCCTTGATTCCCGAAAGGCGCTCATCTATGCTGGATATCGTGGGGCTCCCGCAGGCCGGGAACTGTCGGGTTCCCGGACGTGGAAGGGCTCGCGTGCGCGGGGGGCGGTCGGGGGGCGGGTTCGTTCTCGCAATCCCTTGGATCTACGGTAGAGCGGCGATTTTATGGAACCGAATTGGGCGTTGGTCATCATACTGGCGGGGTCTTACCTGGCGGGTTCCATTCCCACGGGAGTCCTCGTGGCCCGAGCGTTGTCCGGCATGGATATCCGCAAACAAGGAAGTCGCAACATCGGAGCCACCAATGTAGCGCGGCTGATCGGAAAAAAGGCGGGGCTGGTGACGCTGGCCGGAGACGCACTCAAAGGGGCGTTGCCTGTGTGGGTTGCCCAACGCCTGGCCCCTTCTTTCGATGCTCCTGTTTTCTGGTGGATGGCGGCGGCGGGAATGGCGGCGTTCATTGGGCATTTGTTTTCCGTTTATCTGGGATTCCGTGGGGGGAAAGGAGTGGCTACGGCGTTGGGTGTGTTCCTTGCCGCCGCTCCGATGGTGGCCTTGGGCTGTCTTGGAGTATTCGCGGCGGGTGTGGCGTTGTCCCGGAGGGTTTCGGTGGGTTCCCTGTCGGCGGCGGCGATGGCCCCGCCGGCGGCATACGGTTGGTATGGCGGCGGGCCGATCTTCCTGCTATCCGTGGGGATTGCCTTGTGCATCGCGGGAAAGCATTCGGGAAACATCCGGCGGTTGATCCGCGGTGAAGAACCGCGATGGAACGAGAGCGGCCGGCGCCTGTGAACGAGGGCGTCGAAGGAGTCCCGCCTGAAACCGCCCCGTATCAGGCCGTTGAAAAACGCGATCTGCGTCGTTGGGCTTCCTCCTTCGTCATTGCGGCGTACTCGCAGGTACGCCTCATCCCTCAGGATTCGCCCGCCTTGCATCTCGTCGTTTTGCACCGGCCTGCCCTGTTAGGGTTTAACAACGGGCTGGTATGGCTCAGACATTGGGATCGGTTCCCCATGAACTCGACGGAGGAAAGCATGGAAGTTCAAGTCCATCAGTCCAGGCTGATCCTGGTCAACGGCGACATCACCAACGAGGACACGGATGCCGTCGTCAATGCGGCCAACTCGGGGCTTCACGGCGGCGGTGGCGTGGACGGAGCCATTCACCGGGCCGGAGGCCCCCGGATTATGGAGGAATGCCGGAAGATCGGAAGCTGTCCTACGGGAGGGGCGGTGATAACCACGGGGGGCAATCTGAAAGCCCGTCATGTCATTCACGCGGTGGGGCCTATCTGGTCCGGCGGCGACCGGAACGAACCCCGACTTTTGGCCGCCGCTTATGAGTCCTCTCTAAAACTCGCTTCGGAACATGGTCTCGAAAGCGTTTCCTTTCCGTCCATCAGTACCGGCGCTTATGGATATCCTCTGGAGCAGGCCGCTGAGGTTGCCCTGGGTACGGTCGTCGAGTACCTGAAAGAGCATCCTGAAATACGGTTGGTTCGTTTCGTTCTGTTCGGGGAAGAGACCTGCTCCCTATATGGAGATGTGCTGCGGCGACTCCTGTGATTCCCTCGCGGTTTATGCCGGCTGTTTTTTCCGGAAGACCGCATCGACGGTCATTCCCGGTACGCTCCATTCCTCAAAGTTTATGGGCCCTCGATCCATCGTCGTTTCTCGGCGCATCCCCGTCCTCCCTGTTTTCGGCGGATTGTTAGACCTTGACACATACCATGGTGCGTGTCTAAGTATCCCTACGGAAGATAAGCTGGACGATTTCCGCAGGTACTGTGCGGAACCCATCGCCGTTTCGACCCGAAGGAGTGAATCCCCGGTGCATACAGTGGACGGATACGGCCCGGATCCGGAATTCATCGATCTGGTGGGCGCTCTGCCCGGTGGAGAATCCTTGAGGGCGTGTCTGGGCTGCGGCACCTGTTCCATGAGTTGCCCCATCCGGGAAGTGAATGAAGCCTTCAACCCCAGACGAGTGATTCGGATGTGCCTTTTGGGCATGAGGGAGCATGTGCTCCGGAGTCCTTTCGTGTGGCTGTGTTCCAACTGCTACGCATGCCAGGAACGATGCCCCCAGGGGATTCGAATTGCGGACTTCATGGAGTCGCTCAAGAACTTGGCGTTCCGGGAGGGAAATGCGCCGGAGGGTGCAAGGACTCAGATGGTGCGGATCCTCGAGATGGGGCGGATCTATGAAATCAGCGACTTCGACAACAAGAAACGCCTTAAGGCGGGGTTACCCGAGCTGCCCGGCTCCATTCAGCACATCCGGCTCTTGATTTCGGGGAATTCGACATAACCGGCGTCCCCGTCGCTTCCCAGGACAACCCATACCCTCGGATCGTCTCATGCGGTATGTACTTTTTTTGGGGTGTACGATTCCGGCGAGGGCGCGCCAGTATGAGGTGTCCGCCCGCCGGGTCTGTGCCCGATTGGGCATGGAATTGGAAGACGATCCCGAATTGGCGTGTTGCGGATTCCCCTTGAAGGCCGTGGATGCCCGCAAAGCGCTTCTCTTGTCGGCGCGGAATCTCGCCTTGGCCGGACGCAGAGAACTTGGTCTTCTGACCTTGTGCAGTTCTTGCGCCTCCTCGCTGACCGAAGCGGGCCGCGAGCTCGAAGACGATGCCGATGCACGGGCTTGGGTGAATCGCCAACTGTCTCCTCTCGGCCTCGAATACATGGGACCCGTTCCGGTGCTGCACATCGTGCACGCACTCCACAGAAACGTAGGCCTCGACCGGGTGGGACGGGACGTGACCCATACGTTGGGTTCCCTGCGTATGGCTTCCCACCACGGCTGTCACTTCCTCAAACCATCCGCCCTCTACGGATTCGACAATGTGGAAAACCCGGATTCCCTGGATTCGCTGATTCGCCTCACCGGCGCGGAACCCATTGATTATCCGGGCAAAACCCGCTGCTGCGGGGGTCCGGTGATGGCGTATGATCCGGAAACGGCGGTTCACGCCGCCCGGAGAAAACTGGCGGACCTTGCGGACTTGCGACCGGACGCGCTCACGCTGGCATGCCCGTTTTGTTCCGTCATGTATGAAACCAACCAGAAGGGAATGGCCGATTCCCAGGGAGAACCGGTGAATATTCCGGTTCTGTTTATTACGCAGGTGCTCGGATTGGCCATGGGGATGGGTCCCAAAGAGCTTGAATTGAAACAGCATGTGATCAAACCGAACGCTCTGCTGACCAAGTTGGGCTTGAAATGATAGCAGGCTGTTGAAAAGCGCGGTCTGCAACGTTGCGCTTCATCCTTCGTCATTGCGGCGTACTGCAGGTACGCCTTATTCCTCAGGATTCGCGCGCCTTGCATCTCATCGTTTTTGAACAGCCTGTCCAAAAGGCTGTTTTTCAACGGGCTGAAATGATAGAGAGCTTCCGGCCGATTTCGGCGGGAGCGTTTCCTTATGCCCATGTCCGGGTGTCCGGTTGTGGGCGGGAAGGAGTTCCCCGGTTGATTCCGGAAAAGCCATGAAGCAAGCGACCTCCGACAATGGCAGGAACACCGTGCTGGTGGTGGGCGGTGGAATCGGCGGTCTGCAAACGGCTCTCACACTGGATGATTTGGGAGTGCGGACCGTTGTGGTGGAATCCGAACGGGATCCGGGGGGAATGCTCAGGCGGTTGGACAAGCTGTTCCCCACCAACGACTGTTCGGACTGCATCCTTTCGTCTCGCCTGACGGACGCCGCCGGCAGACCGGCCCTGCGAATTCTGACGGGAGCCGTTGTGGAAACGCTTTCGGGCGGCAGGGGACGTTTCCTGGCGGACCTTCGATGGACCTCGGCCACAGGGGAGGCGGTTCGTGAAACCGTGGAAGTGGGAGCCGTCGTGCTGGCGTTGGGCGCCCGTTGCGTGGATGCGAAAGTCAAACCCGAGTATGGCTGGGGCCGGTTTCCCAACGTAGTGACCGGCGAGGAACTGGAGTCGTGGCTGCGCCCCGGCCTTCCCGCGCCCCGCGGACTGAAGCGTCCCTCCGACGGGGCTTTCCCGAAGAGCATAGCGTTTCTCCAATGCGTGGGCAGCCGCGATGTGACGTGCGGCAACGGGTACTGCTCTTCCGTGTGCTGCGCCGCCGCCGTAAAGGAAGCCGTATCGGCCCATGAGTTGATTCCCGGGCTGTCCACGACGCTCTTTTTCATGGATATCCGGGCTCAGGACAAGGACCTGGATGGTTATGTGGAGGAGGCCCGGAGCCGATTCCCCATGGAATTTGTGTACGGCAGGATTGCCGCCTTGGAGGAAGCCCCGGAAAGCCGCAACCTCCGTCTGCAGGTGGAGACGGAAGGCGGCGTGCTGCAATCCCGGGAGTTCGACCTGGTGGTGTTGAGCGTGGGTATGGCGGTCACGGAGGAGTCCCGCCGGACGGCCGAACGATTGGGGGTCGACCTTACACCGGAAGGTTTCTGCCGCACCTCGATCCTTTCCCCTTTGGAAACATCGCGGCCGGGTGTCTACGTGTGCGGAAGCTTTCAGGAGCCCAAGGACGTATGCGAAACCATCACCCAGGCGCAAGCGGCGGCGGTGCGTTGTCTGGCGGATCTCGCAAGAGAAGTCGAGATTCATCAGCCTGGGGATGGGCCTGTGCTCATGGGGCCTCCCCGGGTGGGGGTGTTTATTTGCCGGTGCGGTGGTAACGTGGGCGGCGTCTTGGATTTGGATGAATTGGCGGCGTGGAGCCGGGGGCTGCCCCATGCGGCTTATGTCGAAACCCTGCAGTATGCCTGCTCCGACCGATCTCTGGAGCGCATGGGTGCGCGTGTTTCGGAAGAAAGGCTGAATCGGCTGGTGGTGGCCGCCTGTTCCCCCCGCCTCCTGGGATCGCACTTCGAGCAGGCTGGGACCCGGATGGGCCTGAGCCCGACCGGTGTGGAAATGGCCAACATCCGGGAGCAATGCGCCTGGGTGCACCGGCATGGGGGTCCCGGCGTGGAGGGAAAAGCCCGCAGCCTTCTGGCGGGAGCCGTGGCCGGGGTCAGCGAGGCGGGAGCCGTGGAGGCGCCCCCTATACGGGTATGTCCCGAAGCACTGGTGGTGGGGGGAGGCGCTGCGGGAATGGCGGCGGCCCTTGCGTTGGGCCGAATGGGCGTGTGCACCGTGTTGCTGGAACAATCCCCCGGCTTGGGGGGGCAGGCGAGAAACCTGGGACTTGTCTGGACCGGGGAAGACGCAACCTCTTTATTGGACGATCTTGCGCGGGGACTGGAAGGCGAACCCCGGGTCCGGGTGGAACGCGGCGCGCGGTGGTCGGACTTTTCCGGGTCTCCGGGAGCCTTTCGTTCCGACTACGTCACTCGGGAAGGAGTCTGCGAGCGGATGGAACACGGGGTTCTGGTGCTTGCCACCGGGGGCGTGGAAGCCGTTCCGATCGAATACGGCTACGGCGGGCATCCGGCCGTGGTGACCCACCGGGAGATGGACGCGGAACTCCGGGACCATCGAGTGGATCCGGCCGGATTGCGGTCCGTCGTGTTCATACAATGCGTGGGTTCCCGTGAGGGCGACCGGCCCTATTGCAGCCGGATCTGCTGCGTTCATTCCCTTCAGACGGCGCTGGAACTCAAGCAAGAAAATCCCCGCATGCAGGTCTATATTTTTTACCGGGACATCCGAACCTCTGGATTTATGGAGGCCCTGTATCGCAGGGCTCGAACGGCGGGGGTCCTGTTTGTCCGGTATTCTCCCCGGGCCAAACCGCGGGTGGAAATCCGGGACGGGCGGATGTTTGTCTCCGGCTTCGATTCCCTGGTGGGCATGGAAGTTCAAGTCGAGGCGGACCGACTGGTTCTGGCGACGGGGGTGGTTCCCGGAAAAATCGGTCCCGCGTCGGTTTTCGCGGAAAGCCTCCTGGATGCCAACGGCTTTGCTCAGGAGGCCAGAATGCCGGTGAGTCGAGTGGAAACAGGGGTGGAAGGGGTATTCGCCGCAGGGCTCATCCAGAGACCCCAATTCCTGTGGGAAGCCGTGGTGCAAGGTCGCGCGGCTGCGGCAAAAGCCGTGACGTGGCTCCGCGGTGTAGGTCGGAAGACCGTGTGGGCCATTGTGGATCCGGAAGCGTGCCGAAAGTGTCTGGTATGCGTCGATGTTTGCCCGTACGCCGCCCCCTCTCTGACGGGAGGAAAAGCGAGTTCCATCGATCCCGTTCTTTGCAGGGCGTGCGGCGTGTGTTTGGTCGAGTGTCCCGCCGGCGCCATCTCCATGACGAGCGGAGAGTTGTCCGGATCGGCCGCTCGGATCGATGCGATGATCGCGTCCTTGTGATCCGGGTTCATGGACGGCGCCTCTTAACGCATTGGACCGGCCCGCCTGCAACCCTGTTTGCCGGGGCCTGGTAAGGATTCGGGGATATGAGAACGTTGGGTCCGGATTGGAAAGTACAGGGCTGCCGGGATCGGTTGAAATCGAGGGACTGCAACTACCCCGGGATACGGGTGTGTCATGAATGGGGTGGGGGCGTGTGCGTAGGAAGTCTCTGCTTCCAGAACCCCCAGCGGGAAGAAACGTTGAAGGCTGTCATTCCAGGGGAGTTGATCGGCGGCGAGAACCTGTTCGCCATACGCCGATTTGTGAACGAAAGAGAACCCACGGAATAGAGTGAATGGGTGTGACCTCGGTGTCCTAAGGGACCCGTTCGTTTCGGGGCGGGCCGCCGGGGGATCCACTGGAAATGGATTTTCAGGGGGAAGGAGGAACGCCATGGAATTCGAAGGATTCACATTGCCGGATGATCTCTACTACCATGAAGAACACAGTTGGGCGCGTTTGGAGGACGACGGAACCGTGACGGTGGGGATGAACGATTTCTTCCAGAAAGAAGCCGGAGAGATTGTGTTTGTGGACATGCCGGAGGAAGACGACGAGGTGGAACAGGGGGAAGTGTGCGGTAAGCTCCAGAGCCGCAAGTGGATCGGCAAACTGTGTGCTCCGCTTTCCGGCGCCGTTATCGAGATCAACGAGGAACTGGACGACGATTTTACGCGAATCAATTCGGATCCCTATGGAGCCGGATGGATTTTCAAGATGACCGCCTCGCGTCCGGAGGAAGAATTGGCCAATCTGTATCACGGGGAGAGCGTGCGTCCCTGGATCGAGGCCGAACTGGCCAAGGCCGCCGAGGAAAGGGCCAAGTCTTCATGACCGGAACCAAGGAGGAATGGCGCATCCTGGAGGATTGGGGGCGCGCGGTTCCGGCCCCTGAAGGTCTGGCCGTGGACGACATGCTGGCTCATGCCGTGTCCGAAAAGGGCTCTCCGCCCATGTTGCATCTATACACGTTCGAGCCGTCGGCCATCGTGGGCAAATATCAGGATATCCGGGCCGCACTGAAGCCGGATCGCTGCATGGCCCGAGGGGTGGTCTTCAACCGCCGGAGTACGGGAGGCGGCACGGTGATCATGGGACCCGAGGTCGTGGCCCTGGGGTTCAGCATTTCGCTGGAGGATCCGCGGATGGGTCGGGGGATCGACGGCGTGTTCCGGGTCATGAGCGGTATCCTTCTGGAAGCCTTGGGACGCCTCGGAGTCAGGGCCGGTTTCCGACCCAGGAACGATCTGGAGGTGCAGGGGAAGAAGCTGGCGGGGCTGTCCGCTTGCGCCGAGACGGGAAATTGCGTGCTGTTTCATGCGAGTATCCTCGTGGATTTCGATGTGGGCCTCATGTTGGACATCATGAATACGCCCGCCGAGAAAATGACGGACAAGGGACACGGTTGTTTCAGCCGACGCATTACGACCATTCGTGCGGAGACGGGACGGAGAGTGACCATAAAGGAGGCCATGGAGGCCATTCGAGACTCCTTTGCAGACGGTTTCGGGATCCGATGGACTTCGTCGAGTATGACTCCGTGGGAGCGGGGAATGGCGGCTCGGTTGGAGGAGGAACGGTACCGCAATCCGGAATGGGTCTTCTCGCATAGGCATCCGCGCTTCCGGATGGGCGAGGCTCTGCGCAAGACCCCGGGAGGTCTGCTTCAAGTGAATCTCTCCCTGGCGAACCGTGTAATCGACCAGGTAGTCATTACGGGGGATTTCTTTGCGGCCACGGAAGGGGTGCAGCGGCTGGAATCCGCTCTGAAGTGGACCCTTGCGGAACGGGACCGTATCCTGGACGCCGTGAAGCAGGTATGGACCCCCGGATTGATTTTCGGCATGGATCCCGAAACGATTACGGAAGCGGTGCTGGCGGCCGGAGAACGGTGTGTGAACGCATAGCTTCCCGCCGGGACAAGGGGGGGCTTGTGCGGGAAGGAATTTCGCCGGGTGTTGATTCCCGAAGGCGGTGCGCGATGGCGGTGGGAAGAAGAAAGACGGAAAGCCCTGAAATGTTGAAGATCAGCACGGCTTCGGCCATGGAATTGGGTATTGTGTCGGGTCGTTTTTATCGGGGAGCGCGGAACCCCTGCGTGAACGTTCTGCTTGCGTACGAGGAAGGTTGCCGGGCAAACTGCGCCTATTGCGGGCTGGCTCGCAACCGTCCGGGCGCCCACGCGGACAAGAGCTTTATCCGGGTGGGCTGGCCGGCGCTGTCCGTGACCGAATTGCTGGAGCGGATCCGCCAGCGGGAATCCGCCCTACGCCGCGTATGCATTTCCATGATCACTCATCCTCACGCCGTGGCGGATACGTTGAAGCTGGCCGGGACCTTCACCCGATCCTGTTCTCTGCCTCTTTCCGTTCTGTGCGCGCCCAGCGTGCTTCCCGGAGGATATTTGCAGGACCTCCGGGATGCGGGCGTGGATATGTTGGGTGTCGCCGTGGATGCAGCCACTCCGGAGCTGTTCGACCGGTTCCGGGGTTCCGGAGTCCGGGGTCCCCATCGCTGGGATGTCTATTGGCGTAAAGTCCGCCGGGGAGTGGAGGTGTTCGGGCCGGGCCGTGTAAGCGTGCATCTGATCGTGGGACTCGGCGAAACGGACCTGGATCTGGTACGGGCTTTCGAGAGGGTGCGCCGTGAGAACGCATGTGTACACCTCTTCAGTTTTTTTGCCGAACGGGATTCTCTGTTGAGCGGGAATGTTCCGCCTCCGTGGGAGCGCTATCTGCGCATCCAGTTGGCTCGGGTTCTTGTGGAAGGGGGGGGAAGCGGTGTGGAGGATTTCCGGTTTGACGAGGCGGGAGCCATCCTCGAGTTCGGAATGGATCCAAACCGGCTGAGAGATACCATCGAAAGTCGAGTCCCCTTTATGACTTCCGGGTGCCCGGGAAGGGACGGCGTCGTGGCGTGCAATCGCCCTTTCGGCAATTGCCTTCCCGGTAAGCGCCAGTGGAACTATCCGTATCTTCCCGATGACGAGGAGACGGCGTTGATTCGACGCGCCCTAGATCCTTACGTAATGAGGGAAAACCGGATTCCGCTTGTGGAGCCGTCCCGACACGGCCGGCAGGGTGGAATGGCCGCGGGTTGGAGAAATCATTGAGCATGGAAGACACTTCCGGTTCATCTAAGTCCTGCCGAGGGATGATGCGGGGAATTCAGAATGAGATCATCCGAAGATCTCTGGAGAAGATCCGGCATAAGGTCCTGGTCATGAGCGGAAAAGGCGGTGTGGGGAAAAGCTCCGTGGCCGTCGGTTTGGCCGTAAGCGCTCACCGTCGGGGATACCGGGTGGGTCTGCTCGATGCGGACCTGCATGGTCCGAGCGTACCCGGTCTTCTGGGACTCAAGCAACGCGTGGCCGTGATCCGGGAAGACCGCAGCATCGAGCCTCTTGTCTACCGGGACGGCTTGGAAGTGATATCCCTGGAGTCCTTGTTCCGGGACAAGGATACGGCTGTGATTTGGCGGGGACCCCTCAAGAACAACATGATCCGGCAGTTCATCTCGGACGTTCCCTGGGGAAAACTGGACTTTCTGATCGTGGATGTACCCCCGGGGACCGGGGACGAGCCTCTGACCATCG
>Ga0068714_10007083_pt1 | contig 11072 bp, 8 predicted proteins | sample MTBNYHSulfiMetaG_FD_62988 | JGI IMG/M metagenome (GOLD analysis project Ga0068714, IMG submission 62988) | Enrichment culture microbial communities from rom New York Harbor, USA that are MTBE-degrading - MTBE-NYH (New York Harbor Sulfidogenic)... | ecosystem: Environmental > Aquatic > Marine >... | reverse complement strand
TTCCGCATGTTGGATAATATCCAGGACGGCCCGCCCGGCCCAACCCTGGCATCGGGATTCATCTTCAACGTTTGGATATAGGCGCACACATCACGGATGTCCTGGGCCCCTTCTATCTGCACGGCAAAGGGATACATGGTCGGGTTGTCACGGTTCTTGGCCCTGATATCGGCGAGCTGCTTGATCTGAACGTTGGTGTGCTGGCCGGCTAATTGAGGGAAAACCCCAAGCGGATCGCCCCAGCCCGTCGGGAAATGACAGGCAGCACAAACGATATAAATTTCCTGCCCTTCTTCAATATCTCCTTTGAGCTTCAACGCCTCCAGAGCTTCTTCGGCAGTGGCACGCCACACGCCACCCGGAGGGGACTTAAGAAACGCGGCGGCCTTTTCGGCCTGGGCTCTTCTTATTTCCTCGGCGGTCATGGGCTTTTCTCCAGCCGCCGCACGAAACGAGGAAACAACCAAGAAAAGCGCTAAAATCATTAGGGCTGTGATCGCAAAGGGTTTCACCAACATCTGACTTTCCAATTGTTTTCGTTCCATTACGCCTTCCTCCAGTAAAATATCACCCATTACAAACTTCTTTAATCATGAGTTATTTCATCCTTATAGCATGACGATATTCCGTAACCTTCGCGACAAGCAGACATATGTGTTTTCAGTCTTAGATTTCAAGTGTTGCGCATGTAAGACCATTATTCTTTCACGTTAGATAGATATTCGGCGATGGCCATAAAGTCTTCATCGGTGATGTGATTGCTTTCGAGGTAAGGTTGTATGCCCCTCATGGCCTCTGAATTACCGTTTGTTCTTCTTTTTTCAAGGATGTCTTTCATCTGACGATACAGGTATAGCTTTTTGTTGCCTGCCTGCCTGGGATAACCTTCGAACCCCTGGATCAAGTCCCCCTTGCGGTAATAGACCCTTCCGCAGATATTCGTAATGATATCGATATATTTATCGGTATCCGCTTTTCCTATAAGCTCTTCAATGGCTCCCACGAATTCCCCTTTGTCCTCGAATTTCTTCTCGTATAAGGGTATTAGTTCTTTGACGGTATCAACGGGCATTCCCTCGCTCACCATTTGCCGGTACATCTCTTTTCTTTTCAGATGATACTTTTCCTTGGTTTCGGTACGGACCATGCCTTTCCCCTCGGGGCCGTGGCAGGTTTGGCAGGTCAGTTTTACGAACAGTTCGGCGCCATCACCCGCCAACACCGTTGTCGCTGGCCAAAATCCGCCAAGCCATCCGAGCATGATCAAAGCCGCCACGGAAAGAATGCCTGCTTTCATGATACACCTTTTTTGGGCTGGAGTCCTTCGGACTGCAAGCTTTTGGGAGGCTGTAGGCTTATCTGACTGAAGGGAAAACCAACGACTTCTCCAAACTCCCAGTCAAGTGAACAGCCTACAGCCGATCCCCTAATTATTCGCCATCCACAAGTTTCTTGGCAAAAATCCCGCGGCTGGCGCATTTGACCAGATACTGCCAGGCCATTTCCTCGTTGAGCAAGGCGTTCTGCCAATCGCCTTTCGCGGCGGCTTCCTTGGCCTTTTCGCGATACGGAAGGTGTTCTTTAAACTGCTCGACCGCATCCCAGAATTGCATGGCGGCTTTTTTGTTCAATAACTCCGGCAGCTTGGCATCTTCTATATCATCCTTGTCTTTGTCCCAGTTTTGTTCCATATATTTCTGCACTCCCACCGCAGCTCCTACGGGGTCATCCGGATTACAAATCTTGGTGGTTGCGGGAACCAATTTTGGACACACATAGTTTATCACTCCGCCAATAATTGCAATGGTGCCGTCGTTCTCTTTTACCTTTGCCTGATACTCCAGCTTATAATTCCTCTCGGTCTCAGCCGTCACGTTTCCAGGCACGAATACGAACGCAACGAGCACAAAAAGCAACGAAATCAGTTTCACAATGTTTATTTTCATCAGTCCTCCTCCTCTCTTGTAGGCGAAATGTCCAATCCCTCATAGAGCAATGATCTGTTTTAGAAGAAGATCGGCTACCCTTACGGTTTAACAAGCAAATATCCCATCATTTCCAGATGCAGGGCGGAACAGAATTCAGTACAATAGAATGGGAAAACGCCCGGCATGTCTGCTTTAAACTTGAAGGTATTGGTTTCGCCCGGTTCCAGACTGCCTTCAATGTTGTAGAGGTCAATGGCAAATCCATGGGTCTCGTCTTCCGCCCTTTCCAGGTTGGTAAGGTGCCAGGTAACTTCGTCACCGACATTCACTTCTATAATTTCAGGACTGTAGTGACTCCTGATCAGCGTTGCATAGATGGTAACCTTGTTTCCGTCCCTTTCCACTCTTTCCCTGCCCGGCTTTGTGCTATGCTCAAACCAGCTTTGCTTATAGCGTTTAAGCGGATTTAATTTGTCGGCCTTGATCAGGAGTGCGTAATGGGGTTCTCCCAAGGGAAACGGCATATCATACAGCATCTGCATGGGCTGACCCGGTGTGATATCGATCAACTGATGGTTCTGAGGATGTAGCGGCCCTACCGGCAAAAACCTGTCAATTGCCAACTTATTAAGAGAAATCAAGTACTTCCCATCAGGGGAGCAGGTATCGCCTTCAGCCGCGACCAAATGACCTACATTGTAATGGATGGATATCTTCTCGAGCAGTTTCAGAGTCAGGTAGTCCCATTTGGCGATGGCCGAATCCACAAACAGAGAGGTATAGGCAATCCCTTTTTCCTTGTCATACTGGGTATGCAACGGTCCCAGACCCAATTCCACCTGTCCGTGCAACGAGTCTTTCATGCTGAGAATAGGGATGCCGTACGGGTCTTTGCCTTCGTACTTCTTGCTTTCTATCAGTTTCATGATCTTTTTGAAGTCGTAGACAGACACATGGGTATCCAGTTTTCCCGAGACCGTGATATACTGCCCGGTAGGATCAATCATCACCCCGTGGGGGCTTTTGGGTTCCGGGATCAGGAACAGGGCATTGTTAGCGACCATGGTCTCCATTGAAAGCACAGCCATCCCGTTGATCTTGGTGACTTTTCCATCTTTGAAAAGCTTCTCAGCGGTCTTCATGTTGATCACGTGAAGGTAATCGGTATCTTTTGACGATTCTCCGGCTTCATGGGGCAATCTGTCGCTCCACTTGGTGTTGCCCTTTCCAAAACCACCCACATATCGTTCTGAATTGAAGGAATTGGTGAAAGCCCAGCCTTCACTGATTTTTTTCCCCGCATCTGACAGGTCCTGGCAATAAGGGGGAAGTTCCACGGAAAAGGAGTTATCCACGATGATTTTCCCCTTCTTCATGTCGAACTTCCAAAAGGTCATAGCGCCACGATATTTTTCATTGAATTCGTCCAGTGGAACATAGTCATTGGAAAAAGGCGCGGGATACTGGGTGGCCTGAAGTACATACTCTGTATTGGGCGTCACGAAGGTGGAACCATGTTCCGACTTCATAATCGGATTGGGCACGATCTGAATCGTACTGAAGGTCAAGAGGTCGATCACGGCCACACGCGGATTTGCCTTATCGTTGATAAAAAGGTATTTGCCGTCGTATTCACCGTTGGTCTCGGACAGCGCCGGATGATGAGTATCACCCCAGGTCAGTTTTCGACCCCTCATGCGACCTTCGTCAAAAAGCTTGTTGCTTTCAACATCACCGTAGCCATATCCCTGCCACGGATCTGGGGTGAACACCGCAATATATTTAAAAATTCTCATGGAAGGTACACCATAGACAATCATCTGTCCGGATTGCCCCCCGGACGAGAAGCAATAATACTCATCCATTTTCCCGGTAGGGGTGTAGGTCTTGGCTGCGGCCAGCATGTCCTGCTGGGAGAGCTTCCTTTCCTTCATGACATCTTGCAAGGATGCTGCACTTGCAACCGTGCACAATCCAAGAACGATCATGCAGACAAAAACAAGTCGAAACGCATTTTTCAAATTGTTGAACATCTGATCCTCCTTTCTTCTCTTCAACGTGACAAAATGAACAAAATGCCTTCCTTTCTAAATTCGTCCGCTATCTCACCCTCCTTTCATCTCTTAAAAATAGTTTAATAAAAGCCCCATTGGCTGCAAAACCCCAAAACCATCCGACGGATTGTACGGGTAGATGAGGCGACCTGAAGAACGTCCCTCCAAAACTTCAACCAATGGCCGGACGTAAATCCCCAAATCTACATTCGTTCGACACGCAGAGACGTCTTTCTAAAAATAACCTGGCTCAGGTGACCGAGCAGAGCAAAGGTAATAACAGCCCCGAACAGCCCCTGGAGTAGAAAGAGCACGAGACAAACGCCCCAGGCAATCACCGGGAAAACCGCATCTAATAAATCCACATTTTCTCCTTATCATCCAAGTCTGTTAGCCAGAAGGCTATTCGTTGAAGAACCACTTTGTCAGCAAATTCAAAGGCTCTGAGGTTAGTATGGTCACGCATGAATCTATCCGTAAAGCCTAACACCTACTGCCTATCAAAAAGAGGATCCGAAATCGGGACTGCCGGCACCCGTTGCAGGAACCACAGAGAGATCAACAAAAAGGCACCAAATACCCCTATTGTAATTGAGACATCATAAAAATTCAGAGAAACCCCCGGAAGTCCGCCGCTCGCATCGATTATGCCCGCAGTCGCGTTATTCTCCTGGATGGAAGGTACAATCAAGAAATACTTTTCCACCCAGAGCCCGACAAGGATATCTACGGCAATCAGTCTTGAAAACCAGATGGAACTGCACGCGGCGCGGCTCAGCAGCCCGAAAAAGGGAATAACGACCACTAGGATAAAGATAAGCCAGAACATCCATCCCCATTCCAGGGACTGCATTCTAAGAATCAGATAGGGGGTCTCTTCAGGCAGGTTTCCGTACCAGATGACCAGGACCTGAGCGAAGATCAGATAGGTCCACAAGATGCAAAAGACAAAAGTCAGCCGCGCCAAGTCGCGGTACCGGTCAATGGTGATGTAAGCATCCAACTGGAACTTTTTCCGTACAACTCCCGCAATAATCAGTAGCCCGGCAGCGGCTCCAATCAGGTTTGCAATGGCGTATTGTGCGCCGAACATTGGGCTGAACCACTCTTGATCAATGGACATCATCCAGTCAAACGCCAAAAGCGTACTGACCAGGAAAAAAAGCACACCCAACAGCGGGGCAAAAGTCCGTGCCCTTTTTTCGGCGCGGGCCTCCTCCCTGTCTTGTGAACCGTAATTTCTAACAAACCGATCGGCAAAGGGATTCCCGAAGTTGTCCAATTCCCCGGCCATTCCGATATCCGGCCTGATTACGGCTTTCAGATAATAACCTACGCCGCCAACAAGCAATCCCAAGAAAAGGACATTCCGGAGGATGAAGAAGGGGAAATTCAACCACCCGGCCTTGGTATAGACAACCTTGTCGTAATCCATCCATTCAAAAAAATGATTGGCGCCGAAAAACAGCAGGCAAAACAGCAAAGCGCTGATGGGTATAAAGGCACACAGTGCTTCTGCCAGACGCTTGATCGGTCTTCCCCATTTTGCGTTAGTGATAGTGAAAATTACGGAAAAAGCCAAACCGCCAAGGGCAATTCCGCTGAAAAACATGGTGTTGACGAGTAGCGCCTGCCAGGCCAAGTAGGACCTGTCTCCTATCAACCCGGCCACAAACCCGATAATACCGACAGCGACAAAACAGAACAGAAATTTTTGCAGCCGACCGCTCGTACGAAACTGTGTCTGCTCCAACAGGGCTATTGTTTCGTTGTCTCTGCTCATTCCTGCTTCTCCAATTTACGGATATAATTGACAATGTCCCATCTTTCCCGAGGGGTTACGGCATATCCCAATGCGGGCATCACCGCTCCCCCGTATTTGGCCTTATGATATATGTAACCGTCACTGAAAAATGGCGTCAGTGGAATAATGGTCGGCGCAATCATTCCCAGTTCATTGACCTTGGTCTTGGCAAAACCCTTTTCACTATATTCCCGGGTTGTCCCGTGACAGACGGCGCAGAAGGTGTCGTATTTCAGTTTTCCGTCGGCAAGAGACGCCACATCCGGTTTGATGGGGTTGATTGTTGCCGTCTCGGAGATGACATCCTTGATTATTTGGCTGAAGCGATCGTTCGGGTCTTCGATTTCGCTTCCGTCCACCGAGACGGCACCGACGACAAACGCATTCATACTTCCCTCTTCCTGAGGTTTGATGCTAATCTGATTAAACATATCCGTAAATAGGTTAAACAATGCCGCTCTTGCCAAAGGGTTCGCAGCCACAAACAGAGTCAACAGGAAGACTCCGGCCAAAAGTAGGACCTTAGTTTTCAATATTAACCTCCTCTGCCTGGTGGCTTTTCAAAATATTCTCAATCTTCTCTAATTCATCATTTTCGCAGGGGACCACAATTCCAAACCGGTCACGCATAAACCTGTCGTAATCCCTGTATTTGCGACTTTGGGGAACAGGATGCCTGCACGTATCTCGAAGGATCATCAGAAACATGCCCCCTATTGTGAAATAGACCGCCGTCAGGATGGCAAATACAAAAGCGACAAGGCACATATTCGGAATGGATAGAATCGGTTTGCCGGACACCGGTAGGACCCAGTCGAGCGCCATCTTCGTGATGATCAGCACGGCCACGCCAAACCCGAGAACCCCTCCCGCCAGGGTCGCAAAAGGCACACGGCTCTGCGGATTGCCCAGGGCGTGATCAATTTCGTGCCTCGGACACGGCGCATGGGTGGTAATCCGGTGGAATCCGGCGCCCTTCAATTCCCCAATGGCGGCGCACATATCATCCAGATACTCAAAGGTCGCCCAGGCTCCTAAAAACTTTTTGTTCATTTTCTTTTCCTGAATGGGGGCATAAGTCTTTCTTTCATTTCAGAGACAGCGATAAAAGGCACGATTTTTACCATGATGAAAATCCACATAAAAAACCAGCCGAAGCTCCCGATGGTGATCCAGATCTCCGCCCATTCAAACTGGTAAGTCGCCCAAGCAAACGGATCAAAGCCGTGGGCTGTGGAAGAGACGACAACGACAAAACGTTCCAGCCACATGCCGACAAGGATTACCAACGAGATAATGAACAGAGCGGGAATATTTGTCCGAACCTTTTTAGACCAGAGCGCAATCGGAACGATGGAATTACATGCGACAACCAGCCAGAAGAAGTGTTTCATTTCTCCAAAGGATCTAAACCAGAAAATGGCCTTCTCAAATTGCGACCCACTGTAATAGGCCATAAAAAATTCAATGGCATAAACATAGGTGACAATCAAACTGGTGAAGATGAGCATCTTTGCCACGCTTTCCAGATCCTCGATCTTGACGAGCCCCTCGAAACCAGGAAAGACCCGGCGCAATGGTATCACGATTGCCAAGAGCATGGCGCAGCCGGAAAAGATGGCCCCGGCCAGGAAGTAGGGGCCAAAGATGGTTGAATGCCAACCGGGAAGGCTGGAGACGGCAAAATCCCAGGATACGATGGAGGCTACCGAAAAAATCAAGGCGGTGGCGACAGCCGCGAAGAGCAGATACCCCCGCACATAATGGAGCCACTGGTGGTTGGTTCCTCTAAAACGCACCGCTGCAATCCTGTACAGCAGGCGTTTCAGCCCCTTGGATTCATCCCCTACGGCCGCCAGGTCCGGAAGCAGCCCCAATACGAAAAAGACCATGGAGACAGACAAGTAGGTCGCTACGGCGAAGACATCCCAAAGGAGCGGTGACTTGAAATTGACCCACATTTCGCGTTGGTTGGGATAAGGCATAAGCCAGAAAAAAAGCCAGGAACGCCCCAGGTGAATGAGGGGAAACAGGCCTGCGGTCATCACGGCGAAAACCGTCATGGCCTCGGAGGCCCGGCAGATGGAATTGCGAAAACGCGCCCTCGTCAGATAGAGAACGGCTGAAACCATGGTCCCGCCGTGACCGATTTCGATCCAGAAAACGAAATTGGTAATATAGACTCCCCAGGCAACGGGGTGGTTTACACCGCTCCATTCCAAGCCGTGTATGATCTGAATCATCCAGGCAAAGATTCCCATGCTCAGTGCCCCGAGAATGACAACCATACTTACGATCCAGGATCTCCCGGGCGGCTCCAGGGAGTTTACAACCTTATCATTGATCGTTCCGTACGTGAGCTGATTCAAACCGCCTCCTTAGGCTTTTCGGCCATCGAAAGTCACTTTTTTCAGGTAGGTGATTGCTGGCTGAAAATTCAACTCCGGCAATTGAATGTATTTGCGCTGACTTTTTCCCTTTATCCGTGATACCTTGCTGTCTTTGTCCATAACATTTCCAAAGGTGATGGCATCGGCCGGACAGGCCTGCTGGCAGGCCGTCTGAATTTCACCATCTTTCACGTTGCGTCCCTGATCTCTGGCCAGATCCTTCATCTCCCTGATCCGCTGCTGGCAGAAACTGCATTTTTCCATCACCCCTTTGAAACGAACGGTAACTTCCGGATTCAACTGCAATTGAAGCGGGCTTGGAAACTCATAACTCCTCCAGTTAAACCGTCTCACGGCATAAGCGCAACCGTTCGCGCAAAAGCGGGTGCCGACGCAGCGATTATAGATCATGGCGCACAAGCCGTCGGGAGTCTGGTATGTGGCAAATACGGGACAAACCGGTTCGCAGCCCGCATTATCGCATTGCTGGCACATCTCCGGCGTATAATAGGTCTCAAGTTGCCCGGTTTGATCGTTTGTTTCAAAATATCTCTCAACCCGAAGCCAGCTCATCTCCCTTCCCAAATCACAACGGTCCTTTCCGACCAGCGGGATGTTATTCTCAGCATAACAAGCGGCCACACAAGCCGAACAGCCGGTACAGCGATCCAGGTCAATGACCATACCCCATTTATAGGGATCGTGATAAACAGGCGTCGGGCTGGCCGCGATTTTCGCCGCTTTTCCGACGTTTTCCGCCATGGGTTCATAAAAACTCTTCTTGTCCTTGCGATCCACCGTGTAAAACCGTTGCTTGGGGTGATGCTCTTTAGCGTGCTTTACAACGCCCCCTATAGACATCACCTGCACAAATCCCCTGTTCTTCTGACTGCGGTCGCCAAAGCCTGTTTTATCTTCAATATCGGGTGTTTCAATATCTCTACGATACTGCCCGTCCATAGCGACCAGATAAGCCTTTTTACCGGTCGGTTTAACGCGTACGCTTTCCCCCGCAAACACAAAATCGCCTGAAAGGGTGTCTTTGCGCCAGGGCATCACATCCATGACGTTGACGCCAACCGTGTTATGCTCGAGTTTCACTTTCGATTCGAGGATGGGCATCAATCTATTCTTGCCAAAACTGGAGGCGTAATCGGGAAACGGCACCTTTCTTCCCATCCCCGCCGGCATCGCCACCGTGTCTTTATCGATGCCGTAAAAAACGTATGCAGCCGCCTCCGTTTTTCCTGAAGCGCTGGTAATTTCCACCAGGTCGCCATGTTTTATCCCGAGCTTGACGGCGGTATCGGGGTGGATTTCAATCCAAGATCCCCAAACCACCTGGGTAACGGGATGAGGTATTTCTTGCAACCATGATCTGTTACCGCCTCTGGCATTGGCATTATGCAGATTCGAATTAACGGCCAGTAAGCTGAGGCCATTGGTTTTCTTCGGCGGAGCAGAAAAGACAACCGAATAGACTTCATTATTAAGTACAGCGCTTGACGGCTTGAAGTCTTCATAGTGTCCGCCTGTTTGAAGCGACTGTTTCCAGAATTGATCAAAAGGCAGAGGGGAGCCCAGGTTTTGATGCAGGTTTTTCCAGGAGGTCTTGATATAATCGCGGTAATTTGGTGCTTCAAAGCCGTCAATGCCAATCAATCGGGCCATCTCAAGCATCAAATCTCCGACTTCCATGGTAGCGAATCCCGGTACCCGCGCCATGACCGGTTGCTGCAAACCAAAAACACCGTTTCTCGGTCGGGCATCCCCCCAACTCTCCAGGAAATGTGCCGTTGGCAGATGTAAATCCGCAAGCTGGGAGGTTTCATCGTGTTCCGTTGATAGTGAAACCACCGTCGGAACAGCCTTCAATGCTTCCCTGAAACCCGATTTCTCGGGAAGTGCAAATACCGGATTGACGTTTTCGATAATAACTAACGGATAGCGCCCCTCTTTCATCTGGGTGATAGCCGATTCCAATTCCGCCATACTGTTCCCACCGATGCGGTAATCCGCTCCGAAAACAATCGTATTTCCAATATTGCCTGCTACATAGTTGAGGATATTGACGGCGATTTGCAAGCGGGTGGCATCCGTCCCCGCATTGCAATTTCCTCCGGCCATGGCCAGACTGTGCCCGTTTCGTTGAAACGCGTCGGCCAACCGTACGAGTGCGTCAGCGGTGAGTCCGGTTTCTTGTGCAACTCTCTTTTCAGAAAAATCCTTGAGGAGTTCATTGAGACTATGTTTCTCATCGTCGGAGAGATGGGTTGCGCGTTTAAGCACAATACGACAGAGGGCTAAGGCTATCGAGATTTCATGCCCCACCGGACAGGAGATCCATTCATCCGCATTGGTTCCGGTCAAGGACATGTGAGGCGCAATATGAATATATTTACCTTTTCTCCCACCTTGATAGCTGTGCATGCGGGTGTAGGCTTTGGAAAGCTGGACAGGGTTTAGCCAGCTTTCCAGAAAGTCAGCCCCAAAATTGATCAACAGATCGGCCTTATCCAGCGCAAAATGGGGAATCTCTACTTTGCCAAAGGTGACGCCGTTGGCTCTCTTCAAACTGTTTACAGGGGTCATATCAAATTCCAGATACGTTCCGCCCCCCATGCGATCAAGCCAAGCCTTTATCAGCTCCGGGAAAGCCCCGCTTCGGGGCGGCCCAAGATAAAGAATCCCACCCTCTTTTCCTTTCAGTGCCTTTAATTTAGCTGCCAACTGCTGTTTTCCTTCCTGCCAGCCAACAGGCTGTCTGACTTCGCTCGTAACCGCAACCGGACCGGCTGCCCTTGAAGGGCTGTAGAGTCCCTGAAGGACCGACTGGCCCTGCAGGCAGGTTCTTCCTTCGTTTACCGGGTGTTTGGGATTCCCTTCGACTTTAATC
>Ga0068714_10007082_pt1 | contig 11075 bp, 14 predicted proteins | sample MTBNYHSulfiMetaG_FD_62988 | JGI IMG/M metagenome (GOLD analysis project Ga0068714, IMG submission 62988) | Enrichment culture microbial communities from rom New York Harbor, USA that are MTBE-degrading - MTBE-NYH (New York Harbor Sulfidogenic)... | ecosystem: Environmental > Aquatic > Marine >... | reverse complement strand
TCCATGACTCTATTCTAATCGCTTTTAGCCTTTTGCATTTTGCCCAGCTCCCACAGACTCGCTGCCAGCACCACCCAGGCGACGATCTGGGCCTGGCGCAGTCCTGCGAAGAGCACGAGGCTATCGCCGCGGAAGGCCTCTAGGAACAGCCGGGCAGCGGCGCTCAGGGCCACGAATTGCAGGAACAGTGTCCCGGGCGCGGAAGGCTGCTTTCTGCGCTGCCACAGGTACCACAAGATGCCCCCAGCGGCCAGCGCAGCGTAGATTTGGCTGGGGTGGCGACGTGCGCCCCACAGTTCGATGGCCCAGGGCAGGTCGCTTGGGGCGCCGAAAGCGTTGCCCGAGGCCAGGTCAGCCAGCGCCAGGGCGATCATTATGACTGCCAGCCCGGGCGTGAGCGCGCCCAGTGTCTCTGAGAGAGGCATGCCCTTGCGCTGCCCGTAGATCAGCCCGGCAATCAATCCCACCGCTACGCCGCCGCTCATATCCAGCAGGCCGGGGTTGAGCGAGATCAGGCTGGCGGGGCTGGCCAGGAAGGCTTCCGGGTAGCGGGCAGCGTAGGCCAATCGAGCGCCCACCACTCCGGCGAGCAGCACGGTGAGCGCCAGGTTGTAGAGCGCATCCGCTGAGGGACGCCGGTGAACCGCACCGCGTTCCACCAGGATCAGCCCCAGCCACACGCCGAGCAGCAGGATCAGGCCGGGGGTTTGCAGCGCCAAGGGGCCGATTTGCAGCACCGGCAGCATCAGGGCGCCTCCTCCAGCAGTTGCTCTACCCGCACTCGCAGCAAGGCCTCCGCCATCGGGCCGCCGACCACTACTTCCTGGATGATTCCGTTTCGATCGATGAAGAAGGTCGAAGGCAGGGCGCGCAGCTGATACAGTGCCGACACGTTCCCGCTGGTGTCCAGCAGGATGGGGAAGGTCAGGCCGTATTGGCTGGCGAAAGCGCTGGCAGCCGCGATGTTGTCCTGGTTGGTGGCGTTGACCGCCAGCACGATGAACCCCACCTCGCGGTAGTCCTCGTAGACGCTTTGCATGGCCGGCATCTCGGCCCGGCAAGGCGCGCACCAGCTGGCCCACAGGTTGAGCAGCACGGCTTGGCCGCGCAGCTCTGAGAGTGTGTACTGTTCGCCATCCAGGCCAGTGAGGCTGAAATCGGGCGCTAGAAAGCCAGCGTGGGGCGCCGGAATCGCCCCTTGGGTGGTCGTCCCGGCCGGGGCGGCGCTCAACCAGATCCAGGCGGCGCCAGCCAGCAGGATTGCCAGGTAGAGAAGCGGGTGGCGGTGTTTGGTGAAGGGACTCATCTGCACATCAGTGAATGAACCGTAAGATTGTTCGTCAATTTTACGTCAGGATTGGTGTTAAGTAAGAGAAGCCGTGAGTCAATAAGTAAGGGATGACTCCTTGATGCGATTTCTTACAGTATTGACCAACTTCTCAGATTGGTGGAGGTAGCTTCATGTATGAAACGCAAACCCCGAGAACTTGGGTGCGCACGCTGATCTTCGCCGTGGCCTTGGCGGCCATGCTGCTTTCGGCGTGTGGCGGCGCGCCATCTTCTGCCGTCACCCAGGCGCCTGTAGGGGATGTCGAAACTGAGGTGGCAGTGGTGACTGAGCCACCGGTTTTGCCATCGACGGAGGGGGTGGTGACCGAGTCTCCTCCTGGACAAGACGATGTTGGCGCTGATGCCGGAGCCGGGGCTGAGTACCCCCAGCAACCGCTCGAGTTGGGTGACCCGGCGCTCAAGGCTACTGACCCGGGCACCGTGCAGTTGGCTTCTGGCCAGGTGCAATTGCTTGAGTTCTTTGCCTTTTGGTGACCGGTCTGCCAGAGTCTGGCCCCCGTCGTGCACGGGGTAGAGGATAAATGGGGTGGTTTTGTCAAATTCTCTTTCTTGGATATCGACGATCCCGGCACGGAGCCGTTCAAACAGCAGCTTAGCTTCCGTTATCAGCCGCAGATCTTCCTCCTGGACGCTGACGGCAACGTGATCCGGCAATGGGCGGGCGCAGTCAGTGGGGAGGAGCTGGAAGCTGCCATCATCGCCGCGCTCTCGTCATAGTCGCAAGAGAAAGAGTGAGCAACAGGAACCCTGGCCAAGGCCAGGGTCCTTTTTTTTGTGTTAATTCTGGCTGCTTGACAAAATGGGTAAAGCTCCTTATAATCTGTATACCCCACCCCTATGGGGGGGGTATAACTGGCTTAGATGAGGCTGCCATGAAACACGAAGAAGCTTTGAAACGTTTGAAGAATGCCGAGGGACACCTGGGTGGCATTCAGCGCATGATCGAGCAGGACGCTTACTGCATCGACGTCATCCGGCAGATCCAGGCCGTGCAGGCGGCGCTCAACAAGGTCAGCAAGATGGTGCTTGAAAACCATCTCAATTCCTGCCTGATCACCGCCGTGCGGGGTGAAGACCCTGCCGAGCGCGAGCGCGTCCTGCAAGAGGTCGTCGATGTCTACGAGGCGGCCACGAAAGTGTAAAAGACTCGATATCCATTCTCCAAAGGAGCATTACCAATGACCACTGTTACCTACACTGTTCCCAATATCTCGTGCCAGCACTGCGTGCACACCATCAAGATGGAAGTGGGCGAGCTAGCAGGCGTGGAATCGGTCGAGGCCAGCGTGGACGACAAGCAGGTCGTCATCGCCTTCGATGCACCCGCCACCGAAGAGGGCATCAAGGCTTTGCTGGCAGAGATCAATTACCCTGTTGCGTGAGTGCCTTACGGTTCATACGCTGGAAGCTCAATCCTATTGACCGGTTGTTTATCGATTGAAAAGGAGAGGTTCAACTATGTGGTTCGGACATATGGATGGTTTTGGTTGGCAGGGGATGCTGATCGGCGGTGTGGTCATGCTGCTCTTCTGGGGCGGCTTGATCACTGCCATCATCTGGGTGGCACGGGGCGCTTTCTCCCATAGCGCCGGCTCAACTTCTTCGCAAGTAGGGGTGAGCGCCCGCGAGCTCCTTGACCAGCGCTACGCCAGGGGCGAGATCACCCGTGAGCAATATCAAGAAATGAAGCGCGATCTGGCTGAATAGTGATGGATTTGGCGGGTTTGTGATTGAATTCTTGGAAGCGATTATCGGAGAAAACAGTGAGTGAGAGCAAACAACTGACTCTGCCCATTATGGGGATGACCTGTGCCAATTGCGTCGCCACCGTGGAGCGCAATCTCAAGAAGGTAGAGGGGGTGAAGGCCGCCAACGTCAATCTTTCCACCGAGCGCGCCTCGCTGGAGTACGACCCGGCGCAGGCTAGCCTAGAAGATTTCGTCGCCCGTGTGCGCCGGGCGGGGTACGACATCGCCGTCGGCGAGGCCGACCTGGTCGTTCACCGCATGAGCGATGCCAATGACGCCCGCCGTCTGGAGAGCGCCTTGGCCGAGATGGAAGGCGTGATGGAGGCTCAGGTGAACTTCGCCGCCGAGCGGGCGCGCGTGCGCTATATTCCCACTCTGGTCAGTCAGGCCGACCTGCGCCGCACAGTGGCCGCTGCCGGCTTCCAGGCCCTCGAGTTGGGCGGGGGGGGCGAGGACGCTGAGCGGGCTGCCCGCCAGGCCGAGATCGCCAACCAGCGCCATCTCTTGATCATGGGCCTGATCTTCACCGTGCCCTTGTTCCTGCTCTCGATGGGTCGCGACCTAAGCTTGCTGCCCTTTTCCCTGGCCGAGTCGCCCTGGCTCAATTGGCTGTTCTTCGCCCTGGCCACGCCGGTGCAGTTCTACGTCGGCTGGCAGTATTACATCGGCGGCTACAAGGCCGTGCGCAACGGCTCTGCCAACATGGACGTGCTCATCGCTATGGGCTCCTCCACGGCCTACTTCTACTCCATCCCCGTGCTGCTGGGCTGGATACCCGGTCACATGTATTTCGAGACCGGGGCGGTGATCATCACCCTTATCAAGCTGGGCAAGTACCTGGAGGCGCGCGCCAAAGGGCGAACCAGCGAGGCCATCAAGAAGCTGATGGGCCTGCGCGCCAAGACCGCCCGCGTCGTCCGTGATGGCGTTGAGAAGGAAGTTCCCGTCGAGGAAGTGGTCATCGGCGACCTGGTGATCGTGCGGCCGGGTGAGAAGATCCCGGTGGATGGCGTGGTGGTGGAGGGGCGTTCCTCGGTGGATGAATCGATGCTCACTGGCGAGTCCCTGCCGGTGGAGAAGAGTCCCGGCGCGGATGTGATCGGCGCTACGATTAACAAGCTCGGTTTGCTGAAATTCGAGGCCACCAAGGTGGGCAAGGAAACTGCCCTGGCGCAGATCATCCGCCTGGTGGAGGATGCCCAGGCCAGCAAAGCCCCCATTCAGAGGTTGGCCGATCAGGTCTCGGCCATCTTCGTGCCCGGCGTGATCGCTATCGCCGTGGGCACGTTCCTGGTGTGGTACTTCCTGCTCCCGCCCCCTCCTGCGGGCGCCGAGGTCAGCCTGTTCACCCGCTCGCTGATCAACATGGTCGCCGTGCTGGTGATTGCCTGCCCGTGCGCCATGGGCCTGGCGACCCCCACGGCGGTGATGGTGGGCACCGGCAAGGGCGCCGAGATGGGCGTGCTGCTCAAATCCAGCGAAGCGCTGGAGCGCGCCGGTTCGGTCTCCGTGGTGGTGCTGGATAAGACCGGCACGATCACGCGTGGCCAGCCTTCGGTGACCGATGTGCTCGCTGACGGCTTTTCGGGCGGCGAGGATGAATTATTGCGCTTGGCCGCCAGCGTGGAGGATGGCAGCGAGCACCCCCTTGGGGAGGCCATCGTGGCCGAGGCCAACGCCCGCGGCCTGGCTCTCAGCCAGCCGGAGGCCTTCGAGGCCCAGGTCGGCAGAGGCGTGTTGGCCCAGGTGGACGGCCGCCAAGTGCTGGTTGGCAACCTGCGCATGATGGGAGAGCACGGCCTCTCGCTCGATGGGCTGGCCCCTCAGGTGGAGCGCCTGGAAGGCGAGGGCAAGACCGCCATGCTGGTGGCGGTGGATGACCAATTGTGCGGTGTGATCGCCGTCGCCGATACGCTGAAGGAGAATTCCACCGATGCCATCACCGCCCTGCGAGAGTTGGGCTTGAAGGTCGCTATGCTCACCGGGGATAACCGCACCACCGCTCGGGCCATCGCCCGGCAGGCTGGGGTGGACCGAGTGCTGGCCGAGGTGCTCCCCGGCGATAAGGCCGCTGAAGTGGTCAAGTTGCAGGAGAGCGGCGAGGTCGTGGCCATGGTCGGCGACGGCATCAATGACGCCCCTGCCCTGGCCCAGGCCGACGTCGGCATCGCTATTGGCACTGGCACCGATGTGGCTATGGCTGCCGCCCCGGTGGTGCTCATCAGCGGCGACCTGCGCGGCGTGCCGCGCGCCTTCCACCTCTCCCGGCGCACCCTACGCACCATCAAGCAGAACCTGTTTTGGGCCTTCATCTACAACGTTATCCTCATCCCAGCCGCCGCGGCGGGCTTGCTTAACCCTATGCTGGCGGCCGCCGCCATGGCATTCAGCAGCGTTTTCGTGGTCACCAACAGCCTGCGCTTGCGGCGCTACTCTCCCGGTCTTTGATTGGTTGATTGCTGGATTTCTCCAACGATCCTCACCCGAAACAATTGGCTTACGGTAAAATGGCCGGGTGGGTGTGGGCTGGTAAGAATGCGCCTCCCCCGCACGTCTTTAGCACTGTATGATTGAACGGCGCGATAATGCGCGGATAGCGTAATGGCGAGACAGATCTCACGGCGTGAATTCCTCAAGCTCGGCGGGCTGGCCCTAGGTGGGCTGGCCTTGCGCCCGGCGCGAGGCATCTTCTATCAGCAGGAGTTTCCCCAGGCGGAGTATCTCGGCCGCGTCGTGCAGAAGACCGATTTCTACGCCCGGCCGGATTACTACAGCACGAAGCTTAGTCCGGTTTACGAGGACACCGTCGTGCCTTGGTTGCGGGAGGTGGTGGGCGTATGGCCCAATCGCCCCAACCAGCGCTGGGTGGAGACGCCCGACGGCTACCTGTGGATCCGCTTCGTGCAGTCGGTTCGCAACCAGCCTAACCAGCCCATGGATAGCTTGCCTGAGACCAGCATCGGCCCCGGCATGTGGGTGCAGGTTTCCGTGCCCTGGGTGGAGGTCTATCTGTACAACGCTGCGCCGCTGGCCCCCTCGATCAAACACGTGATCGAGAACAACCGCCAGCCTCGCTTGTATTACAGCCAGATCATCTGGGTCGATGAGATCAGCACCGATGATAACGGCCAGGTCTGGTACCGCTTGAAAGAGCCTTACGGCAGCTATGGCGATATCTTCTGGGGTCCGGCGGAGGCTTTCCACCCCCTCTCCTCGGAGGGAATGGCGCCCATCTCCCCCGGGGTCGAGAACAAGCGCGTCGAGATCAACCTCAATCGCCAGACGCTTTCCTGCTTCGAGGATGAGCGCGAGGTCTTCTTCTGCCGCGTCTCCACCGGGCAGATCCCCTTCGATACGCCCACCAGCGATTGGTTCCGTATCTGGCGCAAGCTGGTCTCCGTGCACATGAGCGGCGGCACCACCGGCGGCGGCTACGACCTGGCAGGCATTGGCTGGACGACCCTGTTCACCGGGGAGGGCATCGCCATTCACTCGACTTTTTGGCACAACAACTTCGGCGAGCGCATGTCCCACGGCTGCGTCAACGCTCGCCCGCAAGATGCCCTGTACGTCTTCCGCTGGACCCAGCCGACGGTTTCCTACGACCCCGGTGACTATACCGTGGCGCTCAATCAGCAGGGCGGCACGATCGTGCGCGTCGTCGAGGAATGAGCCGGGCTGTTTACCTTTGCTTATTTCCCTTGTGTGAAGGAGTAGATTTCGCATGCAAGATGCTTCAAACCTTACCTTAGGGTTCGCTTTCCTGGCGGGCCTGGCCTCATTTCTTTCCCCTTGTGTTTTTGCGCTGGTTCCCGCCTACGTCAGTTATCTGGGCGGGCGCTCGGTGGCCGCCGCGGGAGATGAGCAGCGCTCCAGCAGCCTGGTCACCTTCACCCATGGCCTGGCCTTCGTGCTGGGTTTCAGTGTGGTCTTCATCCTGCTGGGCATCTTGACCTCTGCCTTGGGAGGGCTGCTCTACAATTTCAGCCAGATCCTGGTCAGGGTCGGCGGCGTGGTGGTGGTGATCTTCGGGCTGCACATGCTCGGCATTTTTCGCATCTCCTTCCTGGATTACGACCTGCGCCCGCAATCCACCCCCGATCGCAGCCGCGGCTACCTGTCCTCGGCGCTGATGGGAGTGTTCTTCTCGGCCGGCTGGTCGCCTTGCGTCGGCCCGGTGCTGGGTGCCATTCTCACCTTATCGCTCAGCGGCGGCTCCGTCGCCCAGGGCGCGCAACTGCTCACCGCCTACTCCGCCGGTTTGGCGATACCCTTCCTGATCGCCGCCACCCAGATCGGCTGGGTGACCGCCGTGCTGCGCCGCTATGGCAAGGTGATGCATTACGCCGAGAAGGTCATGGGCGCTTTGCTCATAGTGTTGGGCGTGCTGCTCTTCTTCAGCCGCTTTGAGACTTTGGCTAGCTTCGGCGCGTTCTTCGATATCTTTGATGAGATCATGGTCGGGCGGCTGCTCCTGATCGCCTTGGGGGCCTCGCTTGGGGTGGGCTTGATCCCTGGCTGGGTCGCCCGGCGGAAGGGCAAGAGCTTCATTGATTGGTGGTTCATCGGCGCCGGGATCTCGCTTGCCGTGTTGGTGATCCTGTACCTGCTGGGCGTCTTCGATTTCCTGATCCCGCTGCTTTCATAACCGAATCTGCTGTGCCATGACCCTGCGACTTCGACCGCTTCACAGCCTGCTCATCCTGTTTGCGCTCTTGCTGGCGGCTTGCACCGGCACGAGCGCTGATGCGTCGGAAATGGCGCCCGAGCAGGGCGCGCTGGCGCCGGAGTTTGAGTTGAAGGGTGTGAACGGTGAGCGCGTCCGGCTCAGCGATTACCAGGGGCAGGTGGTGCTGGTGAATTTCTGGACCACTTGGTGCCCTCCTTGTCGTCTGGAGATGCAATTTTTCCAGGTGCGTTATGAGCAGCATTCTGCCGATTTCATGGTGCTGGCAGTCGATTACGGCGAGTTGGCTGCCGATGTGCAAACTTTCGCCCAACGGCAAGGTTTGACTTTCCCCACCTTGCTCGACCTGGACGGGAAGGTCTCGGCGCTCTACCGCGTGCGTGGTTTCCCAACCAGCTTCCTTGTGGATCGCCAGGGCGTGATCCAGGTGGTGCACCTTGGGGGGATGGACGAGGAGCAGCTTGACGATTACCTGGCTCAGATGGGGGTAGCCCAGTGATACGCGTCACCCTGTTCACCCGTGCCAACTGCAGCCTTTGCGATCGGGCCGGGGAAGACCTCCAGGCCTTGCAAGCGCAGGTGCCACACGAATTGGTCGTCGTCGATATCGACCAGGACCCCGACCTGAAGAGAGCCTTTGACGAGCGCGTCCCGGTGGTTCAGGCCGGGCCTTACACGCTCGATGCCCCTTTCGACCGCCGCAAATTGCAGGCCACCCTGAGCGCGGCGCATGATCGCCACCAGCAGAAGCAGGACGACGAGCGCTATCAGGAGCGTTTGCAGCGCGGCCAGCAGCTCAGCCGCGCTGACCGCTTCACCTATTGGATCTCCAACCATTATCTGGCCGTGATCTGCCTGATGCTGGCGATCTACGTCGGCCTGCCCTTCCTGGCGCCCGTGCTGATGAAGGCTGGCTATCCGGGCCTGGCGCGCCCCATTTACAGCGCTTATGGCGCTGTCTGCCACCAGCTAGGTTTCCGCTCCTGGTTCTTGTACGGCGACCAGGTGGTTTATCCGCGTGAGGATGCTCACGTCGAGGGGCTTGAGACCTTCGGCGAGGCCACCGGTTTGGACGAGGACGACATCCTGGCGGCGCGTGACTATATTGGGGATGAAGAGGTGGGCTACAAGGTGGCTTATTGCCAGCGCGATACCTCGATCTACGGTTCTATCCTGCTCTTCGCGCTGCTGTTTGGCTTGACCGGCCGACGCCTGAAATCCATACCCTGGTATCTGTGGATCGGCATTGGCATCCTGCCTATGGCGCTGGATGGGGGATCTCAGTTGTTGAGCCAGATCCCCGGCTTCCCATTTTGGGCTTACCGCGAGAGCACGCCCCTGATGCGAGCGATCACCGGCGCGCTGTTCGGCTTCACCACCGGCTGGTTCGGTATCCCGATGGTGGAGGAGGCCATGGCAGACGCCCGGCTGCTGGTGGCCTCCAAGATGGCCCGCCTCAAGCGCCAGGCCGGCTGAGGCACGGGGGTTATAATAGCGGCATGCCCTTTCATCAAGTAGGGGAACTGCGCTACTACACCTTTGATATCTTCCAGGACGCCCCTATCACCCAGGCAGCCTTCACCCGCCGTGGCGGGGTGAGCCCCGAGCCTTTCGCAGGGCTGAACGTCGGCGCCACGGTGGGCGACGACCTCGATAACGTTGCCGAGAACCGCCGCCGCATCTTCCAGGCCGTCGGCCGGGATGTGGCCTCGCTGGCCGATAGCTGGCAGGTTCACGGGGCCGAAGTCCTGGTGGTGGAGCAGCGCGGGCTTCCGGCCATCGAACGGAACGTCGCCCCCAAAGCAGACGCCTTGATCACCGCTAAGCCCGACATTACGCTTTTCATGCGCTTCGCCGATTGCGTGCCTATCCTGCTCTACGATCCCGGTCGCCCGGCGGTCGGCATCGCCCACGCTGGCTGGCAGGGGACAGTGAAGCGCACGGCCACTGAAGCTGTGAAGGCCATGCAGGCCCGCTACGGCTCTCGCCCGGTTGAGATGCTGGCGGCCATTGGCCCCTCCATCAGCCCCCCGGAATACGAGGTCGGCCCGGAGGTCGTTGACCAGCTGCGCCAGAGCTTTGGGGAGAAAGCCGACGAGTTGCTGCCGCAGTACAACGGCAACCCCCACCTGGACCTATGGCGCGCCAACCGCTTGGCCCTGGAAGAGGCCGGGGTCGAGCACATTGAGGTGGCCGGTATCTGTACCGCCCGCCATCTGGAGGATTGGTTCTCCCACCGCGGCGAAAGGGGCGTGACTGGCCGTTTTGGTGTCTTGATTGGCTTGAATCCCTCATGATCTCGGTCGAGGAGTTGCGAAACAATTACTTGCGGGTGCTGGAGCGCATCGCTGTGGTCGCCCAAGACAGCGGGCGTGACCCTGCCGAGGTGAAGCTAGTGGTGGTCACCAAGGGACATCCTCTCGAAGTGGCCCAAGCAGCCGTCGAGGCCGGGGTGCGCCGCTTGGGTGAGAACTATCCCGAAGAAGGCGTCCAGAAAGCGCTGGCGCTCTCCGCTCACCCGGATATAGAATGGCACATGATCGGGCACGTGCAGAGCCGCAAGGCCCGCCTGGTTTGCCAGCATTACGATTACGTCCACTCGGTGGACCGGCTCAAATTGGCTCGGCGACTCTCGCGTGCGGCCGAACAGGCCAGTCGTGAATTGCCGATCTTGCTGCAGTTCAACGTGAGCGGCGAGGGGTCGAAGTTCGGCTGGCCGGCCGCCGATGAGTCGGCCTGGGAAGCCCTTTTCCCGCCGCTGGAGGAGCTGCTGGCGCTGCCCAACCTGGAAGTGCGCGGCCTGATGACCATGCCGCCGTTCTTCGACGACCCAGAGCGGGCGCGGCCTTATTTTCAGCGCTTGCGGCGCTTGCGCGATGTGCTCGCCAAACGCTTTCCCCAAGCGGAATGGGACCAGCTCTCGATGGGCATGAGCAACGATTACGAGGTCGCCATTGGTGAGGGCGCCACGATGGTTCGGGTTGGGCAGGCCATCCTCGGGCCACGGCCTTGAAGCGGCGTAAAAAATAGCAGGATAGGAGTTGGTATGCTTGGTTTGTTAGTCTGGCTGGTGGATTTCATCGTACGAGTGGTCACCATCCTGGTGATCGTGCAGGCCTTGCTGTCCTATTTCATGGCAGGATATCACCCGCTGCGGGCGACCATCGATCGTTTGGTGGCCCCGCTGCTGGATCCCATCCGCCGGCTCATACCGTCCACCGGGATGCTGGATTTCAGCCCCTTGGTGTTGATCATCCTGGTGCAGATCGTGGGTTATTTGCTCAAAGTTA
>Ga0068714_10007080_pt1 | contig 11078 bp, 4 predicted proteins | sample MTBNYHSulfiMetaG_FD_62988 | JGI IMG/M metagenome (GOLD analysis project Ga0068714, IMG submission 62988) | Enrichment culture microbial communities from rom New York Harbor, USA that are MTBE-degrading - MTBE-NYH (New York Harbor Sulfidogenic)... | ecosystem: Environmental > Aquatic > Marine >... | reverse complement strand
CGTACTGATCGGAGTGACCTTTGTAACGGGGATAGATGCCAAAACACCTACCAAGGAGTTGGCCGAAGGCTCGCACATAAAAGTCTTCATCCCCAGCCTTCCCTACATCTATATTTCCCATGCCGTTAACGGCGCCCTGCTGCGCCCCGCGGACAATGAAAGCGGTTGGAAATACGATATGGCCGTAAGCCACAAGGAGATCGATGAGACGACGTACGAATTCACATTGAGACAAGGCGTTCGCTTTCAGGACGGAACCCCTTTCAATGCGGACTCCGTCGTTCTAAATATGGAACACTTCAAGAAGAAACCGATCCTCTTCACCAAGATCGATCAAGTATTCGATCACGTGGAAAAGATCGACGACTTCACGGTTCGATTTCATCTAAAAGAAAAATACGGTCAGTTTCTGAATGATACGATCTGGATGCAATTCTACACCCCGGCCTATTTGGAGAAATTCGGCTGGAACGGAAAGGCGACCTGTCCCAATCTCGCGGAGGCGGGGCCGTACGGACTAGGTCCTTACATCCTCAAAGAGGGGTATATCGAGGGGGACCGGCAGACTCCGGTGGCCGTTTTAGAGGCCAATCCTTATTATTGGGAAAAGGGATATCCGAAAATCCAAAAAATAACGATATATACGGAATTGGACACCAAAGTCGCGCTCGAAAACGTGCTGGACAAGGTTGGTGAACTCGACACCATGCCGATTCCCTTTTCCGAAAAAGCGAGAACCAACGAATCGCCGTATGCGGACGTAGTGAGTGCTCCCTCCACAAACAACATCGCCATTCATTTCAATTTGCGGAACGGCAACAAGCAATTATTGGACAAGAAAGTCAGGGTGGCCTTGAACCAGGCCATCGACCAGGCCGTGCTTCTCGAGAAGTCCTACGATAGAGAGGGCATGGTCAAACCCACGTTGGCTTCGCCCCTATTTCCAGGGGTTGCCGAGGTGGTAAAAACGCTGCGACCGTATTCCGAGGTTCGTTCGCCGGAAGAAATGCGAGAGGAATTGAAATCGATTCTGAACGGATTGACATTGAAGGTATACACGCAGGATCGATTCATGTTCATGTGGAAGGGCATTGCACGCGATTTGAGAAAAGTGGGCGTCAAGCTGGACTTCGAAATCACCACGAGTGAAAAAGACGTATTTGGACAGCTCCTGACCACCAACGCCGGAAAGAACACCAAGGAATGGGACCTTTTGGTGTGGGGGTGCGACGACTGGTATTATAATCATCCCTGGTCCGCCTTTCTCGTGTACAGAACGCATAACTTCTGGAGCACCATCTTCCCCGATCCGGTATTGGACGGCTACGTGGACGAAATGTTCAAGCTCAAAGTAGGAACTCCCGAGTTCACAGCCATCTGTGACAAGATCATGCGACATGTTTACGATAACGGCTACATGCTGTTCGTGCCGGCGCCCAACAAGGTGCTCGCCGTAAATAAAGAGGTCATCTTCAAACCCTACAAGATGGCGTCCATGCCTCTATGGGAGATCGAAATTACCGACAACCACTGGTCTGTAAAAAAGTAGGACCGAGTTTCAGCGCATAGAGGCTGAAGCCGGACCGAAACGGCGCGACGGAGAACGCACAAGTGCTGATTCTCCAACGCGCCGAATCGAACCCTAATCCGTGGCGCGGCCTATTTTAGTTCGTCGCTTCGATAGACTTCACGAAGGTGAGGTCGAGTTGGAGGAGGCACGGTATGTTCAAGAACATGAAACTGGGAACAAAACTGCTTGTGGCGTTCCTGGCCGTTGGGGTCATTCCTTTCGCGTTGATCGGAATTATCTCACTTTCCACGGCCGGCGACGCGCTGTCGAAGCAGGCGTTCGGCCAGCTTGTGGGTCTGAGAGGAATCAAAAAGGCCCAGATTGAAGGTTATTTCAATGATCTTCAGGGTAACATGGCCAAACTCATCCAGACGGTGGGCGCGCTCAGAAAAGAAGGATTTGAAAAGCTACAGGGCGTCCAAAGAATAAAGAAAAATCAAATCGAAGCGTTCTTCAAACGCGCCGCAGAGGATATTACCGTTCTTTCGGCCGGCGAGGATGCAAAGAATCTATACAACGCGTTACGACATTACCAGGAAGACGAAGGCATAGGGACGGACGAACCCTTCCTGACCGATACCTATGAATATGAAGAAATATGGAAAGAGAAGGGTAATACGCTGGTCGGCTATGTGGATATCTATGGGTATTCCGATTCGTTCATTATCAGTTCGGATAACGGTCATGTCATGTATTCGGCAAAAAGGTCCGAAGACCTGGGATCGAATCTTAGAACCGGCCCATACAGTACTGAAGGATTGGCGTCGTTGTGGGAAAAGGTCGTTCAATCCAAAGGAATAGAGATCGAAGATTTTCGTCCTTACACGCCCCGAAGAAAAGAACCCACGGCTTTCATAGGCGCGCCGCTTTTCGATCTGAGCGGAAAGCTGTTGGCTGTGGCGGCGCTCGAAATTTCGCTGGACCCCATCAATGCCATCATGAAGGAACGGCAGGGGCTGGGGGAAACAGGCGAAACCTACCTGGTCGGCGACAACAAACTTATGCGTTCGGATTCTTTTCTGGACCCCACCCATTATTCCGTAGCCGCCTCTTTCGCCGATCCAACGAAGGGAACCGTGGACACGGTGGCCGGCAACGAGGCCCTGTCGGGCAAGTCGGGAAACAGGGTGGTCGTTTCCTATCATGGTAAGCAGGTATTGTCCGCGTATGCCCCCCTCGAGATCGAAGGGTTGAATTGGTGCATCCTAGCGGAGATGGACGTTGGCGAGGCTTTTTGCCCAAAGGACGCCGAGGGAATCGAATTCTTTGCCAAATATAGGCAATTGAGCGGGTATGAGGACGTCTTTCTGGTCAATCCGGATGGGTATTGTTTCTATAGCGTTGAGAAAAAACCGGATTATCAGACCAATCTGGCGGATGGTGTCTATTCCTCTTCCGGGCTCGGCAACGTCTTTGCCAAAGCGATCCGGTCGAAGATGTTCAGTTTCGAAGATTTTGCACCTTACGCTGCCGACAATGGCGAGGTCGCGGGCTTCGCGGCGCAAGCCCTGGTTAACGGAGACGACGTGGACCTGGTCGTCGCCTGTCGCCTTTCCCTGGACGGAATCAACGAGGTCATGCACCAGCGAGAAGGTATGGGGGAAACCGGAAAAACCTACCTGATCGGAAGCGACAAGCTCATGCGCTCTGATTCCACCAGCGATCCGGAGATCCACTCGGTCAAGGCTTCCTTCGCCGATCCCTCGAAGGGAAGCGTTGATACGGTGGCCGGTCGGGACGCCCTGGCCGGCGTCACCGGCGCCAAGATCATCACGGACTACCTCGGGCAACCCGTACTTTCCGCCTATACACCACTGGAGTTCGGCGATGTGAAGTGGGCCATGCTGGCGGAAATCAATGAAGATGAAGCGTTCGCGGCCGTGGGCACGATCAAATGGCTGACCGCTCTTATCGCCGTCATCGGTATCGCCGCCATTATCTTGGTCGCCTTTCTGGTCACCCGCTCCATAACCAAACCGATCAATCGTCTCATCGCAGGGCTGAGAGACTCGGCGGAACAGGTGGCGTCTGCATCAGGCGAGGTCTCCTCGTCCAGCCAGTCACTGGCTGAAGGGACATCGGAACAAGCGGCGTCTGTTGAGGAGGTATCCTCTTCCCTTGAAGAAATGTCTTCCATGACCCGGCAGAATGCTGAAAATGCGGATCAGGCCAATCGTCTCGTCAAAGAAACCGACCAGGTGGTCGGGTCCGCCAACGAATCGATGAAAAAACTTACGATTTCCATCGACGAGATATCCAAAGCGAGTGAAGAAACCTCCAAGATCATTAAAACCATTGATGAGATCGCATTCCAGACGAATCTGCTCGCCTTGAACGCCGCTGTCGAAGCGGCGAGGGCCGGAGAAGCGGGCGCCGGGTTCGCCGTGGTGGCCGAAGAAGTCCGCAATCTGGCCATGCGGGCGGCGGATGCGGCAAAAGATACCGCCAACCTGATCGAAGAGACCATCCATAAGGTCAAAGACGGTACACAACTCGTGTCGGCGACCAACACGGCTTTCGGCGAAGTGGCGACCAGGTCCGTTAAAGCCGGCGCTTTGGTCGAAGAGATCGCCGGTGCTTCGAGGGAGCAGTCTCAAGGCATCGAGCAGGTGAACAAGGCCGTCAATGAAATGGACAAAGTCATTCAGAGGAGTGCGGCCAATGCGGAAGAATCGGCCGGCGCTTCGGAAGAAATGAGTAGTCAGGCCGAACAATTGAAAGACTTTGTGCGCCGGTTGACCGCCCTGGTCGGAGGAAAGGTTCAAAAAGACGGAATCCGCGAACGGACCGACGCACGGGACTCCTCCAAACCCCGAATGCACCGGGAATTGGAAGCGCCCAAAGAAACATCCGTTGCCAAAGCGCCGGCGATCCGTGGAAAAGGAAAAGAGGTCAGGCCTGAAGACGTCATCCCAATGGATGACGATGACCTGGGAGATTTCTGATCCGGACATTCTATCCGGCCTCGGCGGAACCGTTGCAGCGTGGTTCGCAGAAAACAGCAGGCTCTCGGATAGTAAACCAACCGGAAAGACCCTTGAGTAGAGGTTTTTCCGGTTTTTTGCGCGGCGGACGGCAAATGGGCCGCCCAAACAGTTTCATGGTGATTTGGGAACCCGTTTTTCAAAAAGAGCCTCAAATCACCCGATTACGCTATATCCGCCTTACGAGGTTTCTGATGATCCCGAATGCCGGGGAATCTCTCCGGGACAGGTATTCCGTCTCGACAGAGGCCGGAAGCTCAGGCCGGCGGCTCAACACCGGACGCGCGGCCATCTCCGCGGCTTCACCCGTAAGCTGAGCGCATTGATCAAAGTGGGGGATAAACAGGGACGGAGTTGATTTCGTGCGTTTCTTTGTTTCATCATCTTTGAAATAGAAACCTCATGCCGTGAAAAAGCACGCATTGATGCGCCGGGGGCGTTGCATCACATCATCCGCCGGGGGATCGAACGGCGCGCCGTCTTCCGTGACGATAGCGACGGAAACCGGTTTGTCGATCGCCTGGGGAAACGGCTGGGTGGGACCGCAACACCCTGTTTTGCCTGTGCTTTGATCGCAACCGAGCCGGCAAAGAAACCTGAGTTAAGCGGATCGGTGCGGTGAGCAGGGCCGGCAGCAGAGGCAGACAGATCGCTTCGGACAATGCATTGTCCGCTGGAGAATAGAAACGCACAAAATCAACCCCGTCCCCACGTCCCACGTGTTTGTAACAACACGTCACGGATTCAGGATATACTTACATCTGTGGGTGAATGTCGGTTATTCCCTCGCGGATGGCGTACTTGACGAGTTCAGCAACATTTCGAATGTTCAACCTTTTCATGATGTGCCGTTGTCGATTACTGCTATAACTATATGATATTACTTATATTAAGTTTTTTTGTGGTGCGGTCCCACAATCAGGTTGCCCAATTTCTGCGCAAATCACTCGATTATGGCGCATAAGATTGAGTGATATCTATTGTTGCTGTACTATATTGATATTGTAGGATTATTGTGCAGGAGCAACCGAATCGGTTCCGAACGGGTGCCCAGAAATTGAGCACCGGCTTTTCCTGACAACAGACGACCCGCCGGAAAGAATCCTCCCGTTGGTTCGCGATTCCTCCACAGATGGTGATGTCGCAGCAACCTTCGTCCTTCTCTCCGGGGGCTCGAGTTGATGTATTTATACCAGCAGCGCTTCTCGCATTCGATCAAGGGGGAACTCCGGGAAACGTTTGGAAATCGGAAAGCGTCGAACGTAGCATCAATATCGAGTACGTGTTCATTGCTATGTATAGCATTAGTCGGTTTCCGTTATCTCGATTACAGAAAGTGACTAAAATGGGCTACTACCTGATGATGGAAGGACACATGATGCAGTGAAAAATGACTTCAATACCGATTATCCCGTAAATACGTGTCTTGGATGATTTCCAACAATGCGTATCCGGAGTTAGAGACATATGCATAGCGCGGGTCTCTTGTGTTGACAGATCGTAGTCTATAGCGTTATGAAGTTGGGTGGAATCTGGAAACCCTATTTGTTAGACAAGCCGTAAGGGTTGGAATCAGATTGTGTTTCACGGCGAAGCGCCCATAGGAACCGGAAGACGAGGTAAAGGTATGAAAATCACAAAAAGATCAGGGCTCCTGTCGACCATTTGTGTGTTCGGCCTTTTCTTTATGGTTTTATTCGGCTGCGCGAACGAGGAGGAGCGAAAGGTGAAATTCCTGGAAAGTGGGATGAGCTATTTTGACCAGGGGAAGTACGCCGAAGCCGCCATCGAATTCCAGAATGCGCTCGCCATCGATCCGAAACTTGCTCAAGCACAATATCATCTCGCTTCGTGCTACATAGAGGAGAAAAAGCCCGCGAAAGCTTTCCGAGCCCTCCGACTGACCGTGGATATTGAGCCCGACAATCTGGATGCTCGTGAGAAATTGGGCGCATTCTATTTGCTGGCCAAAGAGTACGACGAGGCGAAGGCCCAGGCTGAAGCCGTCCTCGAACAGGACGGAGAGCGATCGGGAGCGATTATGCTCCTTGCGACCACCGCCATAAGAGAAGAAAATTGGGAGGAGGCGGAGAAGCGCCTGCGCCATTACATCGAAAAAGCCCCGGAAGACGCAACCGGCCGTACCCGTCTGGCGCAGCTCTTTGAAAAACTGGGGAGAGACACGGAGGCCCTCGAGTTGCACCGGCAGGCCGTTCAGGTCAAACCCGAGGAACCGGCTCCACGATTCGCTCTTGCCGCATTCTACAAAGGCGGTAAACAGTTCGAGCTGGAAGAGCAGACGCTTAAGTCGATCATGGAGCTGAATCCCAATTCCGCCGATGTGTTGAAGGCCCTTGCCACATGCTATGCCCGGCAAAACAAGATGAACGAGAGTGAAGATGTGCTGAAAAATCTCGTGAAGCTTGAACCTGAGAACATAAGAAACTATCTGGCTTTGTCCATCTTGTACCAACGCTTGAATGAACCTGAAAAGGCTGTGGCAACTTTGCGGAACTCCGTCGAAAAGATGCCCGGCAAGGCCGAACCTTACGTGGCGCTGGCCGCATACTTTGCCTCCCAAAAGCAGTTCGATTCGGCTCTTGAAAATTTTCAAAAGGCCCTCGAGATCCAGCCGGAGTCCGCCGAGATCAAGATTTCCATCGCTCGGCTGCATGCTGATTTCGGCCGGTTTGAAGAAGCCGGAAAATGGGCCCAGGAGCTTCTCGAACAGCATCCGGGACACCCCCAAGCACTGATGATTCTCGGGGAACTGGACCTTCGAGATCAATCCTACCGCGACGCGCTGGAAAAACTGGAACAGGCGTTCAAGAACGAACCTAAGCTGACCATAGCTCTCTATTACAAGGCGCTTGCCCATTTGGGGCTTGGTGAAAGCAAACAAGCCTCCGCAGCTTTGCACCAAGTGGTGGAATCGCTGCCGCGTTTTACAAAGGCAAGATTGCTGTTGGGACAACTGGGGTTGAGAGAGCTGAAACCGGAGGAGGCCGAGAGCCAGGCTCTGGCCATCCTGGAAGCGGAACCAAGACAGCTTCAGGCGCATATTATGCTGGCCGACGCGGCTATGCTCTCCCGAAACGTGAAGGATGCACGAGAGGCTCTTTCCAAGGCGCTGGAAATCAACCCGGAAAGTGCCCTGGTCAATTACAAGTCGGGGATGCTCAGTCGGGTGGAGCATGACGAGGACCAGGCCCGATCGTATTTCGAACGAGTGTTGGTCATCAGTCCCGGGCATGCCGGCGCAATGGATAACCTCGTAGCCATGCTGATGAATCGGGGTAAATCGGAAGACGCAATCCGGCTGTGCAATGAACAGCTCGACAAGTCCCAGGCCGACTTTCAGATCCGCCATCTCCTGGGTCGGATATACTGGAGTACGGGACAAATCGATCCGGCGGAGAAGAATTTCCAGCAGGCGATCTCCGAAAATCCTAATTTCACTCCCGCCTATATAGAGCTGGGTAAGCTCTATCTTCAGCAGAATCGAACGGAAGAGGGTATTCGGAAGTATCAGGAGGTCCTGGCCAACAACCCCAAGGATGTCGCCGCACATATGCTGCTGGGCGCCATATACTCCAATCAGAATGATTTCGGCAAGGCCGAGACCCACTACCGCGAAGCCTTTTCCACAAATCCGAAGTTGGGTGCGGCTGCGAACAACCTGGCGTGGATTCTGGCGGAGCACGGCGGCAACATCGATGAGGCGCTCACTTTTGCCCAGAAAGCCAGAAATCTGATGCCGGAGGACCCGAGTGTGAGCGATACGCTCGGATGGATCTACTACAAGAAGAAATCCTTCGCCTTCGCCCTGTCGTATATACAGGAAGCCTACAAAGAATTGTCCGGTAATCCGGTGGTCAACTATCATTTGGGCATGGCTTATCTGGCGAACGATGAAAAAGCAAAGGCGCTGGAGTTCCTGGAAAAGTCTCTGGAGATGGCCCCTGAATTTCCCGGGTCGGATGCCGCCCAAAAGGCCATAGAGCAAATCAAGGGAGCGTAGATCAAAATTTCTTGTTGAGCGTAAACAGGATCGAGGCGGTAACCGTGTTGTTTGCAATTGATGCGTCGATCGTTTTTGTCGATATCCGCCTGCCCCCCCAAGACGGGGGCGAGGGGATCAAATGCCTTTGAATGGTTTGGCCGTCACAGTCTTTTCTCATCGTCACCGGAGACAGACAAACCCCCTCTCCTCCCGGAAGTGTCGGTGTGAGGGAGTATCCAATGGTAAGGAGCGTTCTTATACGATTCTGCTTCCCGAAGCCGGTTTGATCGTGTGACTGAATGTTGGACATTCATAATTTACGCAGGGATTCCCTGACCTCCCATGTATGTTGACGCTTTCATACCACTTCTGCTGTCCGTTCTCTCCCTTTCAGGAGCCGTGGTTGTTCTTTTCAGAGCGCCGAGACGCTGGTCCACGGTTCTCTTGTCCGGTGCGTTAACAGCACTCTCAGTCAAAACAGGCATGGCTTCCTATTTCTTCAGTACGCTGGAGGAATGGCCCCTCTTCCTTTTTCTCGTGCTGGAAGTCCCTTTCGTGGGACTGTGGACGAGCGGACTGCTTCTGTGCTTTTCCCCGAAAACCCTGTACGATCGATGGACGATCGTGTCCGTGATCGGGCTGCTCACCGCCGCGGCCTTGCTGACCCTTGCCCCTATCATCCATCCGAAGGGATTCTTTTTCAGGTCCGAGGACGCGGTCGACATGGTGTTTTTGGGACCATTCGGGGTTTTGCTCGCGCTCTACCTTCTTTTGGCTTCCCTGTTTCTTCTCTGGAGGCTGGAAGGCATTTTTCGTCAGTCCGGCGAAAAACAACGGTGGTTGGTCAAATATCCCATATTGGGAACGTTCATCGTGTCGGGAGCCGTGATTTGGCAAGCCGGTTACCTGCTGACCTATCGCGTAATAAGGATTCAGCACATACCCCTTTCTTCAGCGATCATTTTTATAGGCCTAGGTCTGTTTCTTTTTTTCGTAATTCGTCATAAGTTGTTCTATCTTAACATTTTTATCTCCAGGTACGTGGTCTACCGGTCCTTTGCATTGACCTTCTTCGGCCTGTATTTGCTGGGTTTGGGACTTACCGGATTTGGAGTGAGGTACCTCGGCTATTCGCTGCCGTTTCTCGTAAAATGGCTGTTCATCTTCGTTACAGGCCTTTGCGCCATTGTTCTGTTCTTATCACGAGACGTTCGAAAGCGTACCAAGCTTTACATAAATACTCATTTCTTCGAGAATAAGTATGATTATCGCTATGAATGGGTAAAATTCAGTGCGTTGCTCTCCCGGGCCACGACCCTCACCGAAGTGCTTTCCAGCTTGGATCGCCTCATACGGGACAGCATGTTTGTCGGAGAAGTCACTGTGTGGTTTGGCAACGACAAAACCGGCTATGTTCTCTATGACGGCTGCGACTCCGGAGTTAACGAACTTAGGGCGGAAGAAGCCTTTGTGGAACACATGAAGGAGCACCCCTATTTCCTCCCGTCGTTCAGCCCTCAAACGGACGAAGAACGTCTAAACCGGGTGATGAAAACCTGTGAAGCATTCATCCGCAGGCATCATATCGAATTGGCGGCTCCCCTGGCCTGCGCCCATGAATTTTTCGGATTTGTCGCGTTGGGAGGGGAGAAGGGGGGTACATCGTTTAATCAGGACGATCTGGATTTGATTACAGCCTTGTGCTCCCAGGCGGCCGTCAGCATCATGTCCATCCGGTTGGCGGAGGAACTCAGCAATGCGAGAGAATTGGCCTTCATCAATAAGATAAACCTGTTCGTGATGCACGACCTTAAAAATGCGGCCGCTCTCCTTTCTTTGCTGACCCAGAGTGCGCCGGAGCACATTCGGGATCCGGAATATCAGGCGGATCTTCTGGAGGCGATCGAGAATGCACACGGACGCGTTCAGAAAGCCATGAAACGGCTTCAGGCGCCTGAAACCGAACAGAGCCCGGAGTTGTCTCCCATCGCCTTGTCTCAGGAGGTCTCTGATTTTTGCAACGCCCTGGACGGTCGTTGGCCCGGAATTCGCATTGACTGTAAAACACAGAGGTGCTCGAAAGTGCGCGGTTCTTCCCTCCTGATACGAAACATCCTGGAGAACCTGTTTCTGAATGCAAAAGAGGCCATGCGAGAGGGTGGAACAATCCGTGTCAGGGTGACGGACAACGGCGGCTATGCTCTGATCCAGGTATCCGATACAGGCGTCGGCATCCAGGAGGAATTCGTAAAAACCCGGATGTTCAAACCGCTGCAAACGACCAAGGATCAGGGGTTGGGCATCGGATTATGGCAGGTTCGTCATAATGTGGAAGAAATGGGCGGCGCCATAGCCGTGCATTCCGAGGAAAGCCTCGGAACCACCTTCACGATCTCGTTTCCCGCATATCAAGAAAAGACCGTCGATTAAATAAGGAAAGAACATGACGGAGCAGCACAAGAAAAAGCTGCTGATTGTTGAAGATGAAGTGGGATTGGCAAAGCAGCTCAAGTGGGGCCTG
>Ga0068714_10007079_pt1 | contig 11078 bp, 5 predicted proteins | sample MTBNYHSulfiMetaG_FD_62988 | JGI IMG/M metagenome (GOLD analysis project Ga0068714, IMG submission 62988) | Enrichment culture microbial communities from rom New York Harbor, USA that are MTBE-degrading - MTBE-NYH (New York Harbor Sulfidogenic)... | ecosystem: Environmental > Aquatic > Marine >... | reverse complement strand
GTCCCAGAGACGTACAACGCCGGGTTCTCCATCTATGCGGCGGCCTGGCCCTTGTTGCAGACCTATCCAGGACATCGTTTTCAGACGGGCCTGTTCGGCACCTGGATGTTCGCTCAGTATGATGGTCCCGCGCCCGAGAAGATGTACTCCGATATCGAGGGTGGCCTAGGCTGGTGGCGCGACACCCGATTTGCCACGGAAACGCCGAAGTTCATCATGGGCGGAGTAGCCCCGAATTTCGTGGAATGGGCCAATGGACCCGGCGCCGGCAAAGGACGGAATTGGGACGAGCCCAAAGGCCACTATGGTGTGGCGCAGCTCAGTCCATGGCTATTGTGGCCCCCTGATGGCCTAAACCTGAAACAAGGCACCTGCGGTCAACTGTTCGGTTACGGGTACCTGGCGCTGCCGCTAACCGACCCCAAGTCCACCACGGCAGGCAAGGATGTTCCCACCGGCAATCACTGTTGGACGTTGTTTCTGAGCACGCAGAACTTCAAAGGTCCGGTTGCGTTCTTCACCCCGTATTTCTGGTCCCACACGACGCTGGACGACCCTCGCCTGGCTGGAATGCTTCTGGATTCCCGTCCTGCCGGGCCGAATCGTGCGATGCAAATGGAGACCCAGTATGTCCCCAGCGTCCAAGCCAAGGATGCCAAGGGCGAGACGTACGCTCGCATCGCCCCTACTTCGTTCCCTCGCGGGCCGCAGGGCGATTCGGCGGTGCTGCACCACGCTGCCGTCTACAACAAGAAGGCGCTCTGGAACGCGGTGCAGGCTTGGTTTGAAGGTGGGGCCCCGGCGAGCGGCGCGATCGATCCGCTGGGGACCACGATGTACAGCTTTCCTGGAAAAGGGGGCGCAACCTGGAGGATCTATACCCCGTCTGTCCCCAAGGAGGAAAGGGCGGCTCTTGCCTGGAGTTCTTTTGCCACTCCCTTGGCGCCGGATCCCAGTACCTTCGGGTACCGCTGGAATTACGAACTGGCGTCAAGAAGAGACTCCAAGGATGGCCCATTGGTGACCCTCCCCGAATACTACCGCCTGGTGACCGCTGGCGATAACAAGTCGCAGTGGATTCCGGTACCGCCCGAGGATGTTCCGGCGGAGACAGGACTGGCCGCCGTCAGATTCCCATGGCCCGTCGAGGAGCGTCCCGAACCCTACGTCACTCCTGACGATCCGGCCAGTTGCTGGAAGAAGCCCGGCCCGGCGGCAGGACCTTTCCAGGCATATCTGGGGGACCACAGTGTCGTGACGTACTACTGGTATAGATTCGCCGACCAGCCGGCATTGCTCAACGCCGATCTGACGAACCAAGAGCGGGAGAACCTCCAGGCGCGGGCGGAGAAGATCCACCGGAACTGGACGAAAGACCGTGACTACCTTGCGCCGCCAGCGATTGGGGAACTGGCGGAGATCGATCCGGCACTGATTGTGACGCCACCGAAGGGTTTGGAGGTCGGGTATGTGCCCATCGCCACGCGGCAAGCCGCCCAGGAGTAGGCAAGCCAAACGGAAAGGAGTGGGCTGTGCGCCATAGGGGGACAACACGAGGACAGATGATAGGCTGGGTGGTGATTGCAGTTCTGTCGACAGTTGTACCCCGCTCAGTCTGTGCCGACCAGGACGATGGGATCGCGAAGCAGGCAGGCACAAGCCCGACCAAGGTCTTCATCTTAGCCGGACAGTCCAACATGGAAGGTCAGGGTGTCGCCGATCTCGACGGTTCTGATTACAACGGCGGCAAGGGTACGCTGAACCACCTGATGAAGGACCCCGCCAAGGCGCGGCTCTTCGCACACCTCAAGGACGACCAGGGCCGCTGGGCGGTACGCAATGACGTCTGGGTCTGGTACAAGCCCGAAAGCGACACCGTCAAAGCGGGACCGCTCACCCTCGGCTATACCGTTTACGAGGGCAAACATCACTTCGGCCCCGAACTGCAATTCGGCCACGTCATGGGTGATCACTTCACCAATCAGGTCCTCCTCATCAAAACCGCCTGGGGCGGCAAGAGCCTCTATCAGGATCTCCGCCCACCAAGCTCCGGCGGCAAAGTGGGGCCCTGTTACACCAAGATGGTGGAGGAGATTCACGAGGCCCTCAGGGATCTCAAGAAGTATTTTCCGAACTTCGACGGTGGCGGATACCAATTGGCGGGTTTTGTCTGGTATCACGGTTGGAACGACGGGTGCGACCCACAGCACGCCGTGCCGGAATATGAGCAGAATCTGGTGAACCTGATCAAGGATTTGAGAAGGGACCTGAACGCTCCAGACCTGCCGGTCGTGATCGGAGAACTGACCGGCCCGTGGGTGAGAGCGGAAGGCCCGTGGGCGGCCGTCAGGAAGGCACAGGCAGATGCCGCGGCGAGACCGGAGTTCAAGGGCACCGTACGGTTTGTTGAAACTCACGATTTCGTGCGAAGGCCAGAGGACTCACCTTGTCCCGGGCACGGGCACCACGAGTTTGCCAACGCCGAGACCTACTTCCTGGTCGGCAATGCGCTGGGGGAAGGGATGAAGAGCTTGCTCACGCCGCCCCACTCATTCGCCTTGGGGAAGCTCTGGCCCTTCTTGCAGAACAAGGGGTGGATGCCCGAGAGAAACCCCACTTCGTTGTGCCCCACCAAGTCCTGCTGGTAGACCACGACGAAGGCGTAGCCGCGGTCGAAGAATTCACCCAGAGGCCATCCGTTCCACAAACGGTCCTTCCTTCGTGTTGTCAGTTCCTCAGCGGCGTCGAAACATCCAGCGGTTTGCCGTCGTTGAATTCGTTCTCGACCGGCGCATCCAACTCCAGTTGGATCACAGTATCGGTCTGCGTCCGTTGATCGGCCGTCAAGACAAGCGTCAGGCCGGCATCGCTTTGCTCCACCTCAACAGGGCCGCCGCCAAGCACGTCGGCCCGCAGGACTCTGGCTTTCAAAGGGGGCAACGGCAACGTATCGCCAGCCCATTGAAACACATGCAGGTACAACGTTCTGGCCTTGTAGCAGCTCCCACCCCATTCGCCATTGCGGTAAGGACCGCCGCGTGTCCCATAGATGCTCTCGCCGAATTGGCCAAGCCACCGGCCCATGCCTTTGAGGTTCGCGATCTCCTGAGGCTGGAATTCGCCGGTGGGCGTGGGGCCGATGTTCAGCAGGAGATTGCCGTCGCCGGTGACTGTACTGACCAGCATTCGGATGCACTCTTGCAGTGTACGGATCTGGCCATCGGGACGGTATGACCAGCCCCCGCCGTCGGGACAGTAGGTCATGGTCACACACGATTCCCAGGCCCGTCCCCGCTGGAAGGTGCCGATGCGCTGCTCCGGCGTATCATAATCACCCATCACCAGTTGCGCCGCAGCGGCGGGGATGTCCTTCAGTCCTCTGGCGGCCCGGTTGTTCACGAGCAGATCGGGCTGGAGGCGATACATCTCTTGGAACAGATCCACGACGGTGTACTGGCTCCAGTCGCCGAAACAGTGGTCAAACCACATCATGTCCACCTTGCCGTAGTCGCTCAGCAACTCGCGAACCTGCGCCTCGTAGTAACGATTGTAGACGCTGTTGTCGCCGCGAAGGTATTCGGGGTGCGTCCAGTCGCGTGTCGGATAGTACCAGCCCAGCTTCAGACCGTGGCGATGGGCTGCATCGGCGATCATCCGGCACAAGTCCCGCTGGTACGGCGTGTCCGCGATGCTGTAGTGGCTCGGGAAACCGGCATTCTCCAGGAAACGCACTTGCCGGGTCGGCCACCTGGAAAAGCCGTCATGGTGCTTGGTGACGAAGACCACATATTTCATGCCCGCCTCTTCGGCCAGACTCATCCACTGATCGGCGTCGAACTTCACTGGATTGAACTGTCGGTAGAGATTCATGTAGACATCACGATCCACCTTCTGGTGCTCGGGTCCCCCTTCAATACGGTCCTTCATGCCCCAACTGATCTCCGCACCGCTGAGACTCGCCGGCCCCCAATGAAGGAAGAGGCCAAACTTGGCGTCCCGCCACCATGAGTCCAAGCGCGCCTCACGAATCCGGTCGGCCTGCGAGCCGGAGAGGGCCTGGACCAACGACTCGGCTCTTTGTGACGACGATTCGTCACGGCCTGTCTCGGCAACAGCCTCTGCCTCTCCAACCGTGCGGAATTCGAACTTCACCTCCGGCCGGTCGGCACTCTGAAAGCGACAGCCCAAGCGTACACGATGCGACCCTGGACCTATCTTCAGCGTAGACGCGTCCAAGGTCACCTTCTTCAGTTGATTCCAGTTTCGATCGTAGACGATGCCCTCCATCCCGCCGGAGTACTTCAACGTGTTTCCCGGCTGCAGCGTCGCGGGGACGAGAACCTCGCCGGCGTCATCGATCCCCAGGGTTGCATCGGAGACGGGGGGCATCACCGGATACCTGGAGGATGAACTGCAGGGGCTGGGCCCTATGGGGGTTATTCAACTCCCACGTGGCTTCGGTCGGCTGACCCGGCTGCACCTGTTGGGCCAGCGTGTGCTTGGAGGAGTAGACCGGATAGAGATTCCAGGAATGGTCGCCCGACACCTCCAGGTGGAATTCTTGATGGATGTCCTGCAGGCGGCGTTTCTGAGACTCGGAGAAGACGCCGCTCATTCGGGCGGTCTCCCATGCGTTGATCGTCTGCAGAATGGTGTTGCTCAGCCCATTGTCCCGGACGGTCCCCAGGCTGGTGTTCAAGGCGAATCCGGCCTCGAAACCCGCCGCCCGGGCCAGGAGCCACTCGGCGTCCTCAAGGCTGGTCTGTCCCGTCATGTTGAACCAGCCCAGCATGCAGGGCATGAGGTTGCGGCGGAAATAGTCCTGGTTCTTCAGGCGATACTCCGTCTGGCTCTCCCGAAAGCCTGCATACCAGGGCTCGCCCCAATTCATGCGCGTGTAGATGTGCCAGAAGTAGTGCCCCGGATTGCTGGCATCGTTGATCACCCTGCCGCGCAGGTCGTCGTTCAAGTGATCGTACCAGGTTGAAGTGAAGAGCGTGCGTCCGTACTGCCCCATTCCCGTGGACCAGTTGCCCTCCAGGCCATCGAAGGAGATCTGCAGGAGTCCCGTCTCGTTAAATAAATCGGCGAGCCGCCGGGCCATCTCCTGGGAAAGCTCGACGTTACCGAGGAAGACCTTGTATGCATGGTCCAGCAGCTTTCCGATCGGGGCGCCCTGGGAATGTGCCGCGGCCTGCGTCTGATAGACTCCGCGTCGGCACCCGAGCAGACGCCAGGGGGACTGTTCGGACACCGACGTGTAACGGATCAACTCCCGCCCGATCTGCACGGTCTTGAGCGTGTTGTTCTCCATCTGGTTGAACCATCGCGCGTCCGCGATCGGGATCTCCGTCTGAGCGGCGTCAATATCCTCGGTCAGGACACTGCTGCCGACTTTCGCCAGACGATCATCCGGCACCGGCGTGACGTAGGGATCGTTTGTGGTGATGAAGTTGGACAAGGTGTGCACTCCCAAACGGATCCCTTCGGCCCCGGCCTTTTCCACGCAGTTCTTCATACCCGCCCAACCATGAGGAAACTGACTGGCATTGAGTTGAAAATGGCCCCAGGTGGAGAAAGGTCCCCCATGGTAGAGGTACCTGAGTCCGGCTCGTTTGGTGATCGCGATCGCCTCGTCAATGGTATCCTCGCCGAACCCGACGATCAGATATGAAGCCGTCGCACCGGAGGCGACTTTTCCCCAAACGCCGTCGACCACGGGATGGGGCAACCCTTCGGTCACCTCGATCTCGCCGATCGTCTGGAGCGCCTGGTCTGCCGGACAGCCGAACAGTGCGATCTTACTGCCGATCACGCCGCCGTCGTCATAGCCCGGAACCACGTAGCTCTCATGGCCCCAATTGCGAATGATCCGCTCCTGGCGGCGGTCGCGCGTGAACGCTTGGAGGACACTGCCAGACTCCATGGGCTGGGCTGTGTCACCGCGCCCCGGCATGACATCGTTCTCGGCCGTCGGATACCCCCCGAGAGTCTTGACGTTCAAAGCCTGGATGCCGAGGGCGAAACGGTCATTGCGTACGACCCCCACCGTCTCTCCGATCATTTCCTTGATGGTGGTCGGATAGGGCCCCCAGACCACGACTTCCACCTTCCCTTCAGGCTGGACGGAGAGCAGTTCGAAGGTGACGTGAGTGGTCTTGGCCACCGCCTTTACCGTCGCCGTGACGCCCTCCGCGTATAACAGGGTCAGCGTCCCTGCGCTCTTCTCCTCGCGCAGGGCCTTGGGCATCTGGAGTTGCCCGCCGATGCGAAGAGCCAGGAGCGGCGCTGACTGCGGCGAGACTCCGTAATTCACACCCCCGCGACGGTCCATCAGGCCGCGGACAGCCCCCGTGTCATCGATTTGAATCGATAACGACTCGGTCTCGAATACCACGGCCCCCCGAATGGGCAGCGCGAGCGCCAGGGAGAACAGGAGACCCACGAGAGCACTTCTTCGTTCAGCCACCATTGTGACTTCCTCCCGATCCAGGTTCAGGTCAAAGCCCAGGGCGGTGCGCCCGACGGCACCGAGGTGAGCCTAAGGATGCCAGCCGGAGAAGTCAAGTTGCCAACGTCACCTCGGTCGTGGTATTGCCGACCGCATGGTGTGCAGGCGTACCAATCATGAAGCTACGTGACAGGTTCCGGATAGACAGAGAAAAACGGTCGCCCGAGGCTCCCCTATGCTGCCGCTCAGCCAGCCGGATGCTGAAGGCGGGCTTCAATCTCCTTGGAGGTCCGGGTCACGGACAGCCCGCCGAGTGCGGTGCAGCGTAGTTCTCTGGGTAGACTACGTCCGACCTGATCCATCGTTTCGATCACCTCGTCGAGGGGGATCACCGGGTCATAGCCCGCCAGAGCCATGTTGGCACAAGCCAGCGCATTGGCGGCGGCCATCACATTCTTGCCCAGGCACGGTACTTCCACCCGATTGGCGACCGGATCACAGATCATGCCCAGAGAATTCTGGAACGCCATCGACGCGGCATCTACCGCCTGGCGGACTCCAGCCCCGGCCAGTGAGGTGAGGGCGGCGGCCGTCATGCCTGAGGCCACCCCGCACTCCGCCTGACAGCCGCACACCTCGGCGGCGAAGGTCGTTCGGAAGGCGACGAGCACGCCGATCAGGCCACCGGCCAACATCGCCCGGGCGGCCTCTTCGTCTCCCACACCCAGGGCGTCGGCCGCGGCAAGGCAAGTGCCCGGCAGGGCCGCACAAGCGCCCGCCGTCGGTGCCGCCACAATCACGCCCATCGCGCTCTTGACCTCCATCAGGGCCGTGACGTCGCGTATGATCGAGTTGAGCAAGCCCGCATCTAGAAGTCCGCCCGCCTGCAGACGAGCCCCAAACTGTCCACACTGAGGACCCAGGATTCGGTCGCGGTATGTCGTTCCTCGGAGACCCTGTTGGAGAGATGCTCGTACGATCTGCACGATCTGAATCATACGTTGGAGGACTTCATCCCCAGAGAGGTTCCCCCGCTGGCTTTCGTACTGTATCGCCAGTTCCCAGGGCGGCAAATTCCGCCCCACATCGTAGTGCAGCATCTCCTGACACGTGGAAAAAGGCACAGACATCTCTCGTCGCGACAGAACGGGCAGCACCGGTCTAAGCCGCCGGATATGCCGGATCTTCCCGCCAGCACAAAGTCGGCCAATCTCACCATCATCCAGGGCCCGCTGGGCCTTGACTTGCAGCAGCACCCCGTCCCCGCACTCATAGAGCAGGATCTCATCCACATCGATCTTCTCGGCGAGTCGGTCCCCCTCCTCTCCTGGCGGGCCGGCCATCCAGACCAGGGTTTCCCAGAAATCGCCGAAAAGCGAGACGCGGGTCCCGTCAATCGCCACGACTTCGATCATGCCGCCGCCGGTCGAGATGCCGGTCAACGCATGCTGGTCCCGCGCGTTTTGGAGCCCGATGCGGTAGGTGTTTGGATGGTCGAAACCGAAATCGTCGATCTCGATCTCAACCTGGACGCCGCTTGCCCGGATCGTCCGCGCCGCCTCCGGGAGGCGCTCGTCCGTGGGCTCCCAACCCAACAGACCCGCAAACAACCCCATGTCGGAACCCTGGCTCTCATGAGTGGTGGCAAGGGAGCTGTTCCGGTCGAACTGGATGAGAACGTGCTCGATGTCCCCCTCTAAGAGATCGCGTGCGAGCCAGCCGAGGCGCAAGGCCGCCGCACAGTGCGAACTGGATGGCCCCCGCATGACCGGGCCGATGACGTCGTTGAAGATGCTGGGATTCATAGGCATTGTCACGTCAGCGTCGTTCCGATTCCCAACCGTCGCGCGTTTTCCACGGCGCGGGCGGCGGCAAACAAGTCTTGTGCCGCCAGACCGACCGACTTGAAAAGCGTGATTTCATCGCTGGTCTGCCTTCCTGCCGCGCGGTTGGCAATGAGGTCTCCCAATTCGGTGCGTATTTGCTCCGTCGTGATTCGTCCTTCCTGTAGCGGCATCAGCAGGTCTCCCGCTTCCTCCAGGGCTGCGGCGCGACGATCCACAAACACACGGGCGCGGCATATGGTTTCGGGAGGGATCTCCGCCGTCCGGGGCCTCCACGAGCCCACGGCATTGATGTGAACGCCGGCCGCCAGATCCCGGTCCTCGAACACCGGCGTGGTAGAGGTGGTGGCGGTGCATGCGACCTGTGCCCCGGCAAGCGTCTCCGCCGCGCTGGATGCTGCCAGGACGGGGATCCCCAGCCGCTCGGACATGTCCTCCGCAAAGGCCTCGGCCTCGGCCCGGCGGCAATCGAACACCCGCACCTGTTTGATCTGGCGCACCGTACAGACCGCCTCCAGTTGCGTGCGAGCCTGGACGCCGGCCCCGAAGATCGCCGCCGTGTCGGCTCTCGGTTGCGCCAGCAATCGTGTTGCTACGCCGGAAGCGGCGCCGGTTCGCAGGGCGGTGATCGAGGAACCATCCATGAGGGCCAGCAAACGACCGTTGACCGCGTCGGCCAGCAACACAATCGCTTGAATCAAGGGCAACCCCAGGCGACCGTTGTCGGCAAACTGAGTGAGTAGCTTCAGGCTCACGTGGTGTGTCCCTGCGGCATAACACGGCATGATGAGCACGACCCCATTTGCCTCCGGGATCTCCATGCTGGAACGAGCCGGCATAGTCACCCGGCCCTCCGAAAGCTGCAGAAACGCCGCGTGCATGGCCTCAATGGCTTCCGCCATGGGCAATGCCCGACGAACATCCGCGGGGGATAAGTAGAGCAGGGAAGGTCCGTTTCCAGTCATCGATTCATGCTCCATCACCTTCCATTCGCTGGCCGGCGTCTTCCTGCCGCGTCACAATCGGCACGTAACCAACCTCCAGGCCCGGGGGCGGCGTCACCAGCAGCGCGCGATCCAGCTCAACCAGCGTGCCCTGGCCGGGTGGCGCCATGTAGTCCCGGTCGCTCGGCCAGTGGGCGTGAATCTTCTCAATGAAGGTCTGCAACTTAGCCTTCTTCTCTTCGCTCCAGCGGTACTGTTGAAACGAAGGCTGATCCACAAACCGGTACCAGGAATAGGTGACCAGCGAACCATCGCCCAAAGTCACTGTAAACGGCCCCCGTGCTGGCCCTGGATGAGTCCACGCACCGTCGTCGGGCGACGTGTACGGTGCGCCGCGGCCGGCCAGCTTGAATTCCTTGTCCAGAAGCCCCGTCTCGGTCGGCACCTCAGCGGCCGGGACAGCCACGCGCTTCTCTCCTACATGCTTGAAGTACTGCGGGAAGTTGCCCATGCCTTTGGCCATGCCGTCGTGCCACTGCAGCCCCCAGACATAGGACCCAAATGTCTTTGTGTCGAAGACCTTCGTAACCTCGGCGATCTCCTGGCGGGCTTGATCGAAACGCGGCGTCCTTGTCGTCAATGTTGCCTTCCAGGCGCCGCGCTCGTCGAACTGCCCCGAACACACCGGCCCACCGTCACGCCAAACCGTGAAGGCATCAGACAGAGCGGCCTTGGAATAGTAGATCACGTCCTGCACGAGCAAAGACCTTCCCTGCTCATCGACCGGGAATTGTAGCTTCGGTATCTTCGAGTAGACGACGCCCCGGGCGTCTGCGCTGTCGAAACGAGGCACGGTATTGATCTCCATGGCACCGCCGCCCATGCATCCCGGCCGGGCATCAAGCCCACGCCCGTAGATAAACGGATAGTTGAACAACTTACCGATCTTGCTCCACGTCTCCGGGATGTAGTAGGCGATCGGCCCCTTGAAGTTGGCAGCACTAAGGAAGCAGGTCCAGGCCTGATCGCCGGTAGGCGGGTCCCCTGTAGTCGGCTCGGTGAACGGCAGGGCCATGTAGGCATAGCCCAGGAATTTGCCATTGGGAATGCCCTCGAACGGCAAGGCGTCGGGTGGAATCAACAGGCGGTTGCTGAGCTGGGCGATGCCCAGGCGATCATCCGGCAGCGCCTCGCTGCTGTAGAAGAACGACCACCCCGGCGACCCGACCTCATAGTCGTAGCATTGCGGGGTCGCGTTCATGCTGAATTTGGGCGGTCCATAGCGGAATCGGTTGCCCGCCCAGTAGCCCAGGCCACCTTCGACGGTCTGGAAGACGCTGTCCCACGTCGGCCCGCGCTCCGGCCAATGATCTCGGGCGAGCGTTCCGACCGGCGCCAACGGCTGGTCCTTGTTGTCGGAGTTATCCGGCGTGATCCAGGCGCTCGGCAGACCGATCTGGAAGTCCGCCAGCGGCCGGTCGATGAGCGGCCAGACTGCGGCATAGAAACCCATGCCCATGCTATACTCGGCCCGGGTCGGTGGGCGGGATGCGCTGTAGCTGATGTATCCGTGCAAACCTTCGGGGTGCTCTGTGACCACCCCCGGCTTGGCCAGATCCGAGTTGCCCGCCTTCTCCTGGCCGGCACACGTCCATGCGAGGGTAACACGGATCACGATCGCAAGCAACACAATCCGCTTTATTTGCACTACGCTCTCGGTCTGATAGCGTTCGGTCAGCATCTCATACATAAGCATCTCCCCACCATTCTATCCCACCGGCGCCATCCACGTCGCTCATGTAGCAAAGACATGAATATGTAGCATCGCGAGTCCACGGG
>Ga0068714_10007078_pt1 | contig 11079 bp, 8 predicted proteins | sample MTBNYHSulfiMetaG_FD_62988 | JGI IMG/M metagenome (GOLD analysis project Ga0068714, IMG submission 62988) | Enrichment culture microbial communities from rom New York Harbor, USA that are MTBE-degrading - MTBE-NYH (New York Harbor Sulfidogenic)... | ecosystem: Environmental > Aquatic > Marine >... | reverse complement strand
GGCGAGTAGTTTGTTGCTTTTGCATAATAAATGATTTTAAGTGAATTAATTGCACAAAGCAACAAAAAGCACCCTGCGGAAACAAAGGGTGCTCAATAAACTACCGAAGGTTTAGTACAACCAACATTATGGAAAGCTTTCCATAATGTTGGTGAAAGTTTAAGAAAAAAACGGTAATATTGTCAGTCGATCGTGTTCTTTGAATCTTAACCTGTGACGGGGGGGTCAATATCACCGAAACAGGGGGTCAATATCACCGAAATATCCACCTTAACGAAATTTCAATTGATACTTTATGAAGATATATTAGACTGGAACCGGATAAAAGCAAATCCGTTTATTAAATGGTCAAAAGAAACAAAAACTTGTTTCAAAGATAGATTAAACGAAGCTAATAAGCATGAATCAGTACTATATGAACTGGAAGAAATGGTTGTCGCTGTTAGTTATCAACCTGAAAAGAATCCAATCTATAGAGAAGATGACGAAGAATATTTTATGAAATTTTGGAAGCAAATTATCTTTGGCATATACGTAATTCCTGTAGGGTTTAATGAAGAAGCACTTATGCCTTTACTGAGAAAATTTGATTGCGGTATTGAATTAGATGAAGATCCATTCGATGGCCTGCCTATCCCTACACAATTTATCCGTGAAAGAAAAGACACTTTGCAATGGGATATATTATCCCGTTACTGGGGCTTAAACTGGTCATTTGAACTACTTCGGGAGTTTGAGCAATACTGGATCACTGATAAATTGATTAATAACCACACCGTTTTTAATTATTGCCTGAAGGATGATTTGAATGATGATTTTATTGAGAAAGTACTATCCTAATGAAAGTATTTTCTACAAATTTCACGACCATACGCCCAATTGCCTGCTATCAGAGAGTTTTAGCAGGATTTAAGGTTGGTTTTATGGTTTTAATAAAGCTGTCCATCCATTTATTATCCTCAGTACTGTGGATGGATGGATGAAATAATTTTTATTGCAGAATGTTTCAACTATGTTTCAACCAAATAAAAGAGAGAGCTATATAAAATTATAACTCTCTCTTTATCAAGTACCCCGGACGGGATTCGAACCCATGACCTACTGCTTAGAAGGCAGTTGCTCTATCCAGCTGAGCTACCGGGGCGGCCTTGTTATTTTGCGCTGCAAATATATAAATTTTGATCCGGTTTAGAGTATCTGTGATTCAAAAAATAGCTTCTTCATTTACTATATCTTATCATTGATTAATATAAAGGGTGCTTGATATATACCTGAAAAATTTATCAAGCCGTAATGTTCCGGTAATATTCTTATTGTGTTATAGGTTGAAAATCAGAGCTAAGTAATACTTCCATCAACTTATATTAACTGCCGCAGCATTAAAACGTTAATCAGTAAATAATCATTAGATGCAGTATAGGATGCAAAATCCTGACCAAAACGGACACCTGATCTTGTTCAAAACGTACACCAATTCCTGAAGATAGCAGATTCTTTTACATAAATAATTACTGCTGAAAAAGTAAAACGTCACAACAGGTGAATATCATTTTGCCGGCAGGTCTCAATCATTGCATCTGGCCATATACTGGATTGTATTTCACCGATATGGGCTTTTTTTAAGAAAAACATACATAGACGTGACTGACCTATTCCTCCTCCTATTGTCAGCGGCAGTTCCCCGTTCAGAAGTTTTTTATGCCAGTAAAGCTCTTTTCTCTCCTCCTGCCCCCTGATGACTAACTGCTCCCGGAGGGACGTTTCATCAACGCGGATTCCCATGGAGGAAATCTCAAAGGCTCTGTCCAAAATATCATTCCATAAAATAATATCCCCGTTCAATCCTTTGTATCCATTAACTGTCGGGGATGTCCAGTCGTCATAATCGGGAGCTCGTCCATCATGGATCTCACCATTGGGCATCTCCCCTCCTATTCCAATTACAAAAACAGCACCGTATTTTTTTGCTGCGACTGTTTCACGTTCCACAGGTGTCAGATCCGGATATAACTCTGCCAGCTCTTCTGCATGAATAAATGTAATATCTTCAGGTAAACGGGGTTGTATTTCAGGATAATTACTGTAAACATAAAATTCAGTGCGCACTAAAACAGAGTATATTTTACTGACAACCTTCTTAAGAAAATCAAGGTTGCGATTCTCTTTTGAAATAACCATCTCCCAATCCCATTGGTCTACATAAAGAGAATGTATGTTTGTCAGTTCTTCATCGGGCCTTATTGCATTCATATCAGTGTAAATTCCAAAACCTTCCTCAATGGCAAGGTCTGCAAGTGCAAGCCTTTTCCATTTTGCCAGAGACTGCACTATCTCGGCTACCTCCTCCCCCATCTCTTTAATGTTAAATGATACCGGGCGCTCAATTCCATTCAAATCGTCGTTTATTCCGGTTCCTTTTTTAACAAACAGAGGGGCGGTTACCCTGCGTAATCTCAACTCAGCTGCCAGATTTAACTGAAAAAAATCTTTGATAAGCTTTATCGCCTGCTCTGTCTGACATACATCTAAAGTCGATTTGTAATTTTTTGGAACAACTAACTTCATAATACCATTTTTTGTAATAAGGTTCGCAAACATATAATTATTTTAGAAATTTGCAACAAAACAATAGGTAATTATTGCAAAATATTTGATTTTTTTTAATATTATTGAAATAATGTAAAATTAATCAGCTTTATTAATACTTATTGTCAGTCCATCGTAAGCCATGAAAATATTCTCCGGCAAAATTCGCTGAATATCTTCGTGTTTACCCATACTATGACTTGTATGGATAAGATAGGCTCTCTCAGGTTTAACTGTCTGTATGATGTCAATTGCCTCATCAAGACAAAAATGTGAAATATGCTTCTCTTTTCTAAGGGCATTTATTATCAAAATACGGGTTCCCTCAATTTTTTTTAACTCCTTACCCGGAATCATATTAGCATCTGTTATATAGGTTATGCCATTTACCCTGAATCCAAGCACAGGAAGTTCGTGATGGAAACAACGAACCGGCAGAAAGGCAACATCATTGACAAAAAACTTGTTTTCATCGATGGTATGAAGGTTAATTCGTGGTATACCAGGATACTTTTTTTCAGAAAAGACATAATTAAAAGTGCGCCTGATTGCCTTTTGTACGCGTTCTTCAGCGTAGACGTCAGTAGGATGTTTTTGGATCCAGTTGAATGACCTGATATCATCAAGTCCTAAAATATGATCAACATGTTCGTGTGTAATAAGAATCGCCTGCAGAGTCCCGATATTCTCCCTCAGCATCTGCTGCCTGAAATCGGGACCGGCATCAATTACAAAATTCATCCCTTTTATCCTGATCAGAAGTGATGCTCTGAGCTTCTTGTCCTTTTCATCAGATGATCTGCAAACCGGACAATCACAGCCAATTACAGGAATTCCCTGCGAAGTCCCTGTACCAAGGAATGTAACTTCTGTTAATAATTTATTTTCATCAACCATCCCACAAAATTAATAAAAGCTGGTATGCAATCGTGATAATAAGTAATTTTACAGAAAATTTATATAATGGCGCGGTTATTTCTTGTTCCTAATTTAATCAGTGATTGCAACTGGCAAAGTGTACTCCCTTATAATGTAAAAAATACATTGGCTAATACCAGCTTCTATGTTGTGGAAAATATCAGAACTGCCAGACGTTTTATTAAAAAGGTGAACAGTGAAACAGATATTGACAAACTCACATTTTTCGAGCTGAATAAACACACCGATCCGACAGAGATAACGAAGTTCCTGGTTCCTGTTGAGCAGGGTATGGATGTTGCCGTAATCTCCGAGGCGGGTTCCCCCGGAGTTGCTGATCCGGGTGCAGAGATCGTTAAAATTGCCCATCAAAAAGGATATCAGGTTGTACCGCTGGTTGGTCCATCATCCATACTAATGGCTCTGATGGCATCAGGACTCAACGGACAAAATTTTGCATTTAACGGGTATCTCCCGGTAAACAGGAAAGAACGGATCAAAGCTATTACTGAATTGGAAAGGAGGGCTTTCAAAGTGAAACAAACTCAAATATTCATTGAAACACCTTACAGGAATAATGCTTTATTAGCTGACATTTTAGCTTCATGCTCTCCGGTGACACTTCTTTGCATCGCTGCCGGAATTACCGGAGAGGATGAGTTTATCGCTACAAAAACTATTGATGAATGGAAAAGGGTTACGCCTGATCTCCATAAGCGACCCGCAGTTTTCCTGATTGGATAATTATATGTCTTTGTTTATTCCATCCTGACAATCCTGGGATAAAAAATTCCCAGCTCCTCAACCAGATCTTTCTGGTACCTCATAACTTCATTAATATCCTTATATGCGAGCGGAGACTCTTCCGTACTTCCCCCGATAAGATGAATACCCTTTTCTTCCAGATGTTTTATTAACCACTTTTCGCTGAATGTTTTTTTTGCCTGTCTGCGCGACATTACACGACCGGCTCCATGTGAGGCCGAATTAAGCGAATCTTCATTTCCCCTGCCTCTGACAATGAAGGCAGGAGATGACATTGTTCCGGGAATAATTCCCACATCATTTTTACCTGCAGGTGTTGCACCTTTGCGGTGAATAATAATCTCCTCCCCAGTATCTAAAGTCTCCTTCCATGCAAAATTATGGTGATTCTCTATTATGGTCAGAGGTTTCTCTCCAAATGCACCTGAAAGCCTCTGATGAATTATCCGGTGATTTGCATGAGAATAATCTCCTGCCAGTTGCATTGCTGCCCAGTACTCCTGACCCTCTTCTGAATTTAATTCAAGCCATGCAAGCCGTCCTGCCTCACCTTTGAGCCCCAGTTTTGCTTTGGCAATATTTGTATAGTGCCTGCATACTTCAGCGCCAAAATTTCTGGAACCTGAATGACTCAAAACTGCAAAATACTTTCCCGGAACGAGATTGATCAGCTCTGATTTCTTTTCAATTTCCACAAATCCTATATCGACGAAATGGTTACCGTGTCCCGAACTGCCTAACTGTTTTACAAATTTGTCATAAAGCGTGCGCAGAAAAGGTATCTCCTTAAACTCTTTCCTTTCCACTATTTCATGCTCACCGATATCTTTAAATTCAGAGAGCCCGAATCTTGTCTCATTAAGCAATGCGTTGATGATCAATTCACGTTCCTTCTCAATCTTACCGGGAGAAGAAGGATATACCGACATGCACATTCTGCAACCTATGTCCATTCCTACTCCATAAGGTATTACTGCATTATAAGCTGCAACCACTCCCCCGATGGGAAAACCATAGCCAACATGTGCATCTGCCATCAAGGCTCCTTTTACCGAAACAGGAAGTTTCATGGCATTTTCCATCTGTTCGAGAGTCTCACGGTCAATAGTCTCTTCACCATATATTTTAAAATCTATCCTTTTCAAATCCTTCCTGCTCAATTTCATTCGTTTAAAATTTTATAATTATTTGCAAATAAATTAATTAAAAATTTGAGAACCCCGATATACCGGCAGAGATAATTCTCATTATTCTATGTAAATATCCACCCAACTAATATTTTTGTAAATTAGTCGCTGAAAAATAGAAAAACCATAACTATAATCAAAATATGTTTCATGAATACTGCATATCGTCACTTTGTATTTAAACTGCATATCTTTTTACGTACACTATGGCAAATCTTTTCATAAAATCATTAATAAATACTAATCCTTATAAATTTAATAAAAATGTTTGAAGGACTCTGGCTGATTATCGTCTTACTGATATCTGTTATTTTTATTATTCTCGGAACAACTCGTCTGAAACTGCACCCTTTTATCGTTCTTTTACTGGCCTCCTATATTGCAGGTTCCCTGGCAGGTCTGCCTCTTAATAAAATAGCAACAACTATTGCTGACGGCTTTGGAAGCATAATGGCTTATATCGGAATTGTCATAGTCCTTGGAACAATTATTGGTACTATTCTCGAAAAATCAAATGCTGCAATAAAGCTTGCTGAGATTGTTCTGAAAATTGTCGGGAAAAGGTTTCCCGAACTGGCAATGTCAATTATCGGGTATATAGTTTCAATACCTGTTTTTTGCGATTCAGCATTTGTTATCCTCTCATCCCTTAAAAGATCCCTGGTACATAAGACAGGGAAACCTTCGGTAGCCCTCTCTATTGCTTTGGCAACCGGACTCTATGCGACTCATACTTTTGTTCCGCCGACTCCCGGACCGATAGCTGCAGCAGGTAACCTGGGTCTGAACGACCAGTTGGGAATTGTAATCCTGTTCGGACTAGTTGTGGCATTGTTCGCCATGTTCACCGGGTGGTTATGGGCATCATATTCGGGGAAAAAATATACTACCTCGGAAGATACTGAGCAGTTAAACGAAGAGACATATCAAAATATTAAACTGCCTTCATCAACAAAATCACTTCTTCCTATTTTAGTGCCTATTATATTGATAGCGTTAAGGTCTGTTGCAGCTTATCCCACCATGCCTCTGGGTGACAGATGGATTTTTACGGTTTTGGAATTTACGGGAGAGCCTGTTAATGCACTGTTCATTGGATTTTTGCTCTCTTTGATGCTGTTTCCTGTTTTCAACAAGGATACACTAACGGGATGGATAGGAAGCGGAATTTCATCTGCAGCTCCTATTCTTCTTATCACCGGTGCGGGAGGAGCATTCGGCACAATACTTAAAGAAACCCGGATTGGAGTCACGATCGGTAATATGCTGGCAGATTATGAACTGGGGATTTTTCTCCCGTTTATCATAGCTGCTGCCTTCAAAACTGCCCAGGGCTCCTCAACGGTTGCTCTCGTAACTACCTCTGCCCTTATTGCGCCGCTGCTGCCGGGCATCGGCCTCGATTCATTATATGGAAAGGTGCTCGCAGTTATGGCTACAGGTGCCGGAGCAATGACAATCTCCCATGCCAATGACAGCTACTTTTGGGTTGTCACACAGTTCTCGGGAATGGATGTGAAAACAGGTTATAAAACCCATACAATGGCATCGCTGATACAGGGCGTCTCTTCAATGATCTTTATTTATTTTCTGACACTGCTGATAAAATAGAGGTCACAGGTCAATGTTCGCTGATTTATAAACGGATGTTTGTAGTGACCAATCTTTAATAATATCTATACCGGAAACTGTAAACTGCACATTGGAAACTGGAAACTACAAAATGTACACCGCACAATGCACACTGGAAACTGTAACAAGCAAACTTGATACTGGATACTGAAAACTGAACACTGAATACTGCAAACTGTTACAAAAAGTGCTACCAGGATAGGTTTTCAAAAAAGGTCTTCTCACATTAGGTTTGCAGGAATACCTGCAATAGTGTTGACAGAGGAATATAAATACCTCGCTAAATTATTTGATTTTTAATTTGGGTGTCCCGGCGACTAAAACAGGAATAAGAAGAGTTGATGAATTTTACAAAGGAACAGTTATATTATGTATTTATCAAACATCAGGACAAGGTTAATCCCATAACTATAATAGCATACTAAGTTATCTCATGTGATCCGGACTGGACGTAACAAAATTAACGGGCGCATCACAAATAAACATAAATGATGATCATTTGATAATTTTGATTTATCTCAGGCTAAATTCATAAGTACCTGACTGAAGTGTAAGTACCAGGGAATTTTTATCTCTTTTTATGATTTCCAAAAATTTGTTACCGGTCAGCGGCCTCCCCTTTTCCTCTGCATTTTTAAAATTATCCAGGTGCAGCAATGCTGAACTGTTTGCAGGAATTATTACCCTGTAAAATATCTCATCTCCTCTTCTCTCCCATGAAGAAACAATCTTACCATAGGGACCGTCATGAGCTGCTTCAAAGTAATCGAGACCTTCAACAAAATGAGGTTTTAATATTACATTCTTAAATCCCGGCTGTTCCTCATCGGGGAATATTCCGCCGAGGGCCTTGTAGTACCAGGCATTTATCTCTCCAAACATAATATGGTTCATAGAGATATCCCTGCCTGCATCCAGCGGCCAGTTTTCATAAAATGTGGTTGCTCCGTTAACTATCCACCAGCCCCATGAGGGAAAGGTCTCCTGTGAAGCAACTTCGTAAGCCAGATCTGCGTAACCGTTTTCACTGAGTGCATTAAGGATAGCTTTTGTTCCCAGCAAACCGACATCAATATGCTTATTATCAGCTTCAACACGCTTTGCAAGATTCTCAGCCACACCGGGAATAAATTCTGAAGGTACCAGTCCCCGGTGTAATGCAACACTCATTTCAGTCTGCAGACCGCTGCCATATATACATGTCTCTTTGTTAAAGTATTTATTATTAATGGCGTCTTTAATTTTTGTTGCAAGAAGGGCATATTTTTCATGATCTGCATGTCGGCCCAGTATTTTGGCAGCTTTTGAAAGGATAACAGCATCAACATAAAAATAAGCGGATGAAGTAAATTCTTTAGGTGCAACCGATTTAACAGGCACCCAGTCACCCAGTCCCCAGTCGGTAAGACCCGCAGGACTTATTCTGTCAATATAATCTACATACCTCCTGATATTATCATAACAAAGTTCCAGTAAGCGGGAATCACCGTAAAAAAGGTATATATTCCATGGTATGATGGCAATTGTACTGGTCCAGTCGGGCCCGTTAGCCCAATGGTACCCCCAGCCGTTTGACGGAATTATGGCAGGTAATACACCGTTCGACTGCTGTTCATCGCGGTGATCAGCAAGCCACTTTTCGTATACAGTAATGCCGTCAAAATTATATAAACCTGTCTCAATGGCTATATGCGCATCACCTGTCCAGCCGTTCTTTTCTCTTTGTGGACAATCAGTCGGGTAGCCAAAAAGATTGGAGAGATAGGATGCGTTTGAAGCCTGCCATATTTTATTTAAGGTTAAATTTGAGGAGCTGATATTTCCGGAGACAGGAATATCACTGTGCATAAAATATGCCCTGATGCTCTCCTCGTTTAACTCAACAGGCTTATCGGAGGTTACCTCAACATATTGAAATCCTTTATAGTTGAACCTTGGCATGAAGGTGTCTGCTTCTCTGCCACTTAAAATAAAAATGTCTGTCTGGAATGGATCAGAATCGTCTGTCGGCCGGTAGTGAACATCTATATTTGACATATCAGCATAACCGGCACTATCCAGTCGCTCGGCATGCTTTAACCTTAAAACCGTACCCTCCTTTCCGGTGGCTTTTACAGATATTACTCCTGAAATATTCCTTCCGAAATCAAATACCCGGGTGCTGTCGTCAGGCATCATCATCTTCACTGCCGCTAATTCAGTATTATTACGAATAGGATGCATTGCCTGGGTAGTTATTAACTGTGAAGGGGCACCGGTGGCAACGGCACTCTTCCACCCTCCTCCATCGAATCCGGGACGGTTCCAGTCCGGCTGCTCCAGCCTGGCATCGTAATGTTCAGCGGTATAAATACTGTTAAATATCACGGGACTTAAAGACGTTTGCCAGTCCTGACCGGTACATACTGTTTGCTCTGTTCCATCTGTGAAGGTTACCTTTAGGTCCATGCAAAACTTTGGTCTTGCCCGCCATGGGGCTTTGTCGAAGTACCACACTGCGGTCGACTGATGATTATACCAACCGTTGCCCAGGATGACTCCGACCACATTTTCTCCGGCAACAAGGTTACCGGTAATGTCATACGTAACATACAGGTTACGACGATCGAAGCGGGTATAAGCAGGATCGAGCCTGTGGTCACCAATTCTTTCTCCGTTAATATAAAGTTCATAAAGACCTGCTACAGCTATATAAACCCTGGCGCCTGATATATCTTTATCTATGTCAAAGACTTTCCTGAAATATGGAGCCGGCTTCAGATTATAATCGTGTGTGTCAGTTATCCACTTCCCTTTCCAATTATCCTGATCTCTCATGCCTGTCTCAAAAAAGGCAGGAGGTGACCATCCTGTCCAATTGCCAATCTTGTCCTTCACCCGGACACTCCAGAAATACCGGGTAAAAGGTTTCAACTCCGGACCTTCATAAACAACAGGTATGGTGCTTTTATTAATAACACCTGATTCCCAGATATTTCCTTCTCCGTTAATTACACTATTTTCGTCTGTACCAACGATCAGACTGTAAGACTGTTGATAAGTTCCATGATTTCCGGATTCCAGTTGCCATGTAAACCTCGGACTCTTGACATCCAAACCTATGGGATTATCCAGGTACTCACATCTTAAATTTGTAACACTGACCTGTGCAAAACATTGATTAACAGTAAAAACAAAAATTGTAAATGATATAATAATAAATCTCTTCATAAACTGATACTTTACTTTATCCCGGTTTCCTATCGGTACTAATGAGATGCTGAAACTGCCTTCTCCTTCTCCTTACCTTCGGTTTCCCTCGGTTAGAATACCTCTGTATGCCTGTCACCTATTCTCATAATTAGATCAGGAGCAACAAGTTCCCTGATTAACCTGGTCTGTTGTACCTGCGGTTGACCTCTGCCCGCATAATCCCGTGTGGAGACGTCAGGCTCTCCCGTGTTCCCGTGTTTCCCCGCTCTGCCTCTGATATGCCCTTAGATCCCGGCCAGACCACAATATCCCGCCTTCCCCGATGCGTTGGCATTGTCCCAAATTACATGAACAATTAAGACTCCGGCGTTTCATTAACTTATATTTGTTCGCCTTTAAATCCCCACCTCACGGATTTGCACGGCGCAAGCATACTCATTTCATTCTATCAAAAAACTGCAACTGACTTGAAAATCACTTTACAGGACCTGCTTTGAAACTATAATATCCGGAACCAATCTCTATCTCCAGTCCTTCCTCTGTTTTCTGTATATTCTTAACTCCTTCTGCACCTTTTATGAAAGTACCTTTATCCCATATTACAATGGAACCTTCACTGACTGTGATATCACCAGCATCTGACACTGTCAGTGCCACAGTTGCAGAAGTGTTGGCAGGAACAGTTAGATTATGGATAAAGTATCCGTCAGCCTTCTCCCAGTTTGATTTTACCTGGCCGGCAACAGTCTCTACAGATGCATTTACCCGGCTTAATCCCTCCGGCAGGTCAGGCTTTATA
>Ga0068714_10007074_pt1 | contig 11083 bp, 11 predicted proteins | sample MTBNYHSulfiMetaG_FD_62988 | JGI IMG/M metagenome (GOLD analysis project Ga0068714, IMG submission 62988) | Enrichment culture microbial communities from rom New York Harbor, USA that are MTBE-degrading - MTBE-NYH (New York Harbor Sulfidogenic)... | ecosystem: Environmental > Aquatic > Marine >... | reverse complement strand
AGCTTATTATCTCAACCAAAGCCGGATATTATATGTGGCCAGGGCCTTATGGAGAGTGGGGCTCTCGCAAATACCTCATTTCCAGTCTCAATCAGAGTCTCAGGAGAATGCGGCTGGAATATGTGGACATATTCTATTCACATCGTCCTGATCCGAACACTCCCCTTGAAGAAACCATGCAGGCCCTTGACCATATCGTCAGACAAGGAAAAGCATTATATATTGGTATATCCAATTACACAGCAGATCAGACTCTGAGAGCAACCAGAATTCTTTCGGAACTGGGAACGCCCTGCCTCATTCATCAACCTAAATACTCCATGTTCGAAAGATGGGTTGAGGATGGATTACTTGATGTCCTGGAACAAAAAGGCATTGGCTGTATTCCCTTTTCACCCCTTGCCCAGGGATTGTTAACCGACAGATATCTGAGCGGAATCCCTCAGGGAAGCCGTGCCAGCAAGCCTCATGGATTCCTGAAACCACAACAGATCACCGAAGAAAAAATGAAAAAAATAAGAAATCTTAATCAGTTAGCTAAAGCCAGGGGGCAGAAGCTTTCCCAGATGGCTTTAAGCTGGCTCCTTAAAGATAAAAGAGTAACATCCGTATTGATAGGGGCAAGCAGTATAGAGCAATTGAATGATAATATTGATTGTCTTAAGAAACATGATTTCTCCGGCGATGAGTTGAAGAAAATTGAAAATATTCTGAAATGAATATGAAACCAATTAACTGGGGAATCATTGGACCCGGAAAAATTGCCAATAAATTTGCTACTGCTTTGACAGGGCTTGATGATGCCCGGATATCCTCTGTGGCTTCAAGATCATCGGTCAGGGCTGAGCTTTTTGCCGAAAAATGGGGGATAAAAAATGCGTTCGGAAACTATGCAGATATATTTAACGATCCTGAACTGGATGTGATATATATAGCAACTCCGCATTCACTGCATTTTGAAAATACCATGATGTGTCTTGAGAAGAGTATTCCCATACTCTGTGAAAAGCCATTTACAATAAATTCAAAACAACTCAGTTTACTTGTTAATCTGGCCCGTAAAAACAAGACCTTCATGATGGAAGCCATTATGACCCGTTTTCTTCCTACCATAGAGACAACACTTAATATTATAAACAGCGGGGAATTGGGCAAAATAAGAGTAATTGATGCAGACTTCGGATTCAAAGCTGAATATAATCCTGAATCACGCCTGTTCAACCCTGACCTGGGTGGCGGATGCTTGTTGGATATCGGGATTTATCCGGTATTCCTCTGTCTCCTTTTACTGGGGTACCCTGATGAAATAAAGGCAACAAGCATTAAAACCAGTACGGGCGTTGATGAGTCCACATCCATTTCTCTCAGGTATAATGATGGCGCGATCGCAAGCTTATTCTGTACTTTTGCTGCTCATACAGAAACCTCCGCTTCCATATATTGTGAAAAAGGTAAGATCCGTATTAATCCCCGGTGGCCTTCTCTCAGTAATTTAACTGTTTCCAGGGAGAATCATAAGGTTGAAGACAAGAAGTTCAATTATGTCTTGAATGGTTATGATTATGAAGCCATGGAAGTCATGAATTGTTTGAAGCAGGGATTGACGGAATCACCCGGATTAAACCTCGAATTCAGCCTCCAATTGATGAAATTACTGGATGCAATACGTAAAACTGCAGATATTTCTTATCCTCTTTATGACTAGAAAATAATGATAAAGGCAGTACTTTTTGATATGGATGGGGTCTTGGTTGATTCCGAAGAATTAATGTGCCAGGCTGCAATTCTTATGTTTCAGGAGAAGGGGATCCATGTTATCAAAGAAGATTTTCGTCAGTTTGTTGGTATGGGTGAAAACAGGTATCTTGGAGGAGTTGCAGAAAGCTACAATATACCCTTTGACGTGGATAAAGATAAAAGAAGGGCATATGAAATCTATGGAAAAATTGCAAAAGGCAAACTGAAACCACTTCCTGGGGTAATTGAATTCATCAATAGATGTAAAGACAAAGGGCTTAAGATTGCAGTCGCCACAAGTGCTGATGAAGTAAAAATGCAGATTAACCTGAATGAGATCGGAATCCCGGCTGAGAACTTTGATGCAACAGTAAATGGCCTTGAAATTGAAAGGAAAAAACCCTTTCCTGACATTTATCTCAAAGCAGCTGAACGGCTTAATACTGCCCCTTCATGCTGTCTCGTAGTGGAAGATGCAATGAGCGGTGAAAAGGCAGCTAAAGCTGCCGGCTGCAAGGTTCTGGCCATAACTTCAAGTTTCCCTCCGGAGAATTTCAAATATGCTGAATGGAAAGTAGCAGACCTGCTTTCTGTTCCCGAAGAATGTATAACCTGGTAATAAGAAAACTATGGAACTAAGAAAAATCAGTGAATCAGAAGTATATCTAAGTCCACTTGTTTTTGGGGCATGGGCCATCGGAGGCTGGATGTGGGGAGGTGCTGATAAAAAGGATTCTTTAAATGCATTGAGAGAATCTTTTGAGCTCGGGATCACTTCAATCGATACGGCTCCCGCCTATGGTTTCGGATTAAGTGAGGAACTCGTGGGTGAAGTAATTAAAGGAAAACGTGATAAATTTCAGATCCTCACAAAATGCGGGTTAATCTGGGATAAGAAGGCCGGCACATATCATTTTTCAACACGGGATAATGAAGGTCATCCACTGGATATATACAAATATTCAGGGAAAGATTCGATAATCAGCGAATGTGAAAAGAGCTTAAAAAGACTTAAAACTGATTATATAGATCTTTACCAGATACACTGGCCGGATGCAAGTACTCCCATAACAGAACCAATGGAGGCTTTCAGGATCCTTATCAAACAAGGCAAAATAAGAGCGGCAGGAGTCTCCAATTTCAATAAGGAGACGATCGAACAAGCACTGAAATATTCACAAATCTGTTCGAATCAGGTTCCCTATAGTATGGTAAACAGGGCTATTGAAGAGGAACTAATTCCTTTCTGCAGGAAAAAGAATATAAGTATTCTGGCATACAGCCCTTTGCAAAGAGGACTACTGACCGGAAAATTCCTGCCCGGACATCAATTTACTGAAGGTGATTCAAGACCTGATTCACACTTTTATAAACCGGAAAATATAGCTGCTGTTAACCAACTCCTTGATAATTTACGTTCTCTTGCAAATGACGGGAAGGCAAGTATCTTACAATTAGTCATACGCTGGACCCTTCAACAACCAGGTATTACAGCAGCACTTGTGGGGGCACGTAATTCCAAACAAATAAAGGAAACAGCAGGAGCCTTGAATTTCGAACTCAGCGCAGATGAGATGTATTATATTAATTCGAAATTATCCCTGCTACATCTGAAAGGATGAATAAATTACTCTTTTGCCGATAGATTATAAGCGAAATCGTAAGAAATGTAATTATCATAACTTTTACATACTTCAGCCGCAAATTCGATCCCGTTTCGTATCGTATTGTTCCAGACTTTTTCATGAAGATGCTCAAAGTCTTTCTTACAGATTTCATTTGATATCAGGCTCCAGATTAATCCGGCATTAAAACTGTCACCTGCTCCGATTGAACTCACTACTTCTATTTCAGGGACATCATAACACATCCTGATACCCTGAGAATATGCCTCAACTCCATTTTTATTGGCTGTATAAATAAGATTATTACATCCTTCTGCCGAAACTGACCGGTATGCCTCTTCACCTGCAGCAGATCCGAAGACCAACTGAAAATCTTCATCAGAACCTCTGACCAGATCAGCAAATCGAATATTCTCTATAATAAAAGGGCGCAGGATCTCCAGTTCATGCAAATGTGGTCTGCGGAAATTCGGATCATAAATAATTATGCAGCCGGCTTCATGGGCTTTTACCAGGATCTTTTTTAATGTGGATCTGATCTCAGAGGTAAGAGCATAAAAGCTTCCGAAAAGAACTATATCATCAGCCTCCATATCAATTATCAGTCCGGTTAACCTCTCCAAGGGAAAATCCCTGTAAAAAGTATAATCAGCATTGTTCAATTCATCCAGAAATGCAACGGCAACAGCAGTATTTCTGTTTGAATATCTCACGATAAGATCAGTATTAACTCCATTGTCCCGGAGAAAACTAATTATTTCCTCGCCAATCCTGTCCATACCCATTTCGGAAATAAAATGTACATCAAGACCAAGCCTGCCAAGGCTTACAGAAGAATTAAGCATTGATCCACCCGCCCTGGCCGTTATGGGTTTACCATCTTTAAAAATAATGTCATAAACCGTTTCTCCTATGGCAATAATTTTTGACATGAAAACTTAGAATCTTTTATTGAATTCTATCAGCTAATCTTATTTAATTCCAATTATCATCAGGATTACATAAGGGTTCATTTTACCAGTTTTGAAATCGATTTAAACTGCTGTGTTCCGCTTACCCTGGTTAATTCAAAAAGAATGGATTCGAAAGTTGAAATCACGGCTCCTTCTTTTTGCATTCTTTCAAGAGCAATTTCTTTATCTTCCAATTTCCTTGAAGCAATACAGTCTTCAATAACAAATGGTTTGAATCCCAGTTCTAACAGATCCAGGACTGTTTGCAGGACACAGACATGTGCTTCAATTCCGGCTATGATTACGTCTTTTTTATTATAATCCTTAAATAATTTCATAAATTCTATCTCATCACAACATGAAAATGCCATTTTCTCAATCACCTGGTTACCTGTGAGTATATCCTCCAGTGAAGAGATTGTTTTTCCAAGGCCTTTTGAATATTGTTCAGTAATTATCAGAGGGATTTCGAGAATTTTCATCCCGCAAACCAGGATTCCAAGATTTTTTTCCATAATCTCATTACTGAAAATATGAGGGATTAACCGTTCCTGAACATCAATAATCAGGCAAATGCTATTTTCTTTATGAATTCTCATATATTATTAGCTGCTTTTCTTGATTTCCGGCCCAGATAACCTCCGTGATGCCGTTTTGCATAATCTAATGCCGAGAAACCTATTTTTTTCATAAGCATCACAACAAGAACATCACCAATTACAGTCATGACTGTAGTTGATGTTGTCGGAGCCAGCCCCAGGACACATATTTCTTTTGGATTACCTGTAAATATTGTAACTTCAGCTATTTTCGGCAATTCACCTGCTAGGTTACCAGTAATTAAAATTACTGGTATTGAATCATAAAGATTATGTGTAAGTTCAACTAATTCAAGTATTTCCCTTGTTTTTCCCGAATTAGATAAAACCAATAAAACATCATTTTCTCTCATTACTCCCAGATCTCCGTGTTGTGCTTCACTTGGATGCAGAAATACAGATGGGGTTCCGGTTGAACTGAAAGTTGTTGAAATGTTATCTGCAACCTTTCCGGCTTTACCCATCCCACTGGCTATAACCTTTCCTCCCTGCTTATGGACCCTTGTATATATGATTTCAACAGCCTTCCGGAAATTATCGTTAACAGGTATATTTTTTATTGCATCAGCTTCCTTTCTAAGCAATTGTTGGATTTCATCTATCATATGATAATATTTTGGTATGAAGTTCTTAGAGTTTTTCAGCAATGGTCTTTTGTAGTTTTAACAGATCAGATGTGAACCTGGTAATACCTTCAGAAAGTTTTTCAACAGCCATGGCGTCTTCATTATGCATCCATCTGAATGACTTCTCATCCAGATTTATTTTCCGGATACTTTTTTTATAAGCCATCGAGGGATCAAGCTTACGTTCCAGTTTAAATGTGGAATTTTTTAACTCATTAAGCAGTGAGGGTGAAATAGTTAACAGATCACAACCAGCAAGTTCAATAATCTGACCGACATTTCTGAAACTGGCACCCATAATTTCAGTCTGGTAGCCGAATTTCTTGTAATAATTGTAGATATTAACAACTGAAATAACACCGGGATCTTCATTTGCAGGAATATGATCCACTCCTCTCTCCTTCTTGTACCAGTCATAAATCCTGCCTACAAAAGGAGAAATCAGCCTTACTCCTGCTTCCGCACACGCAATGGCTTGTGCCATACTGAATAACAATGTAAGATTACAATGTATTTTTTCTTTTTCCAGCTCTTGAGCTGCCTGGATACCTTCCCATGTACTGGCCAGTTTAATCAGTATTTTTTCTCTAGAGATGCCATTTTCTTCATATAAGCTGATTATTTTCCTGGCTTTCTTAATACTTCCTTCAGTATCAAATGATAACCTGGCATCTACTTCTGTGGAGACTCTCCTCGGAACAATCTTAAGAATTTCAATTCCGAATTTCACAGCCAGCATATCCATGCTTTCAGTCAGCTTACCAGAGAATAAATTTCCATTTTTCTTCCCGTATTCAATGGCTGATTCAACCAGATTAAAATATTCCTGTTTTTGTGATGCAGCAAATATCAGGGAAGGATTTGTGGTTGCATCTACCGGTCTGAATCCTGCTATGCTCTCAAAATCGCCTGTATCAGCAACAACCAGGGTAAATTGTTTTAGTTGTTCGAGTATGTTCATAATTAAACCTGTTTCAATTCCCCTGTGATAAAATTGGTGTATCAGGAACAAAGATAGAATTATTTAAGTTTTTTAAATCATAAAAAATAGCCAAAGAATGTGTATAATTATATATACTTAACAGTATTAATATTTTTTACTTTATCGATTCAGAGCTATATTTGGGAATTTAAAAAGGATATTTTATGAAAACAATGGTACTTACCGGCATACAGGAGATGAAAATGATTGATGTTCCTGATCCTGAAATAATTAACGACAATGAGGTATTAATAAAAATGAAAGTTGTTGGTGTATGCGGATCAGATATTCATTACTATTTAACCGGAAAAATTGGTTCACAGGTTGTCAAGTATCCTTTCCCTGTCGGACATGAAGGAGCAGGAATAATTGTAAAGACAGGAAAGGATGTAAAACGTTTAAAACCCGGTGACAGGATTGCTATTGAACCAGCAATGCCCTGTTTTAAATGTGACCAGTGTCTGTTAGGGCGTGAGAACACCTGTCGTAATTTAAAATTCCTGGGTTGTCCGGGACAGGCAGACGGATGTCTTTCCGAATATCTTATAATGCCTGAAACAAGCTGTATTCCTTTATCACCGACATTAAGTTTTATCGAAGGAGCGATATCTGAACCCCTTGCTATTGGAATTTATGCGGTAAAAAATTCAATTTCAATAAAAAATAAAAAGATCGGAATCCTGGGTTTTGGCCCTATTGGGATGAGCGTATTGCTACCTGTAATTGCTCAGGGTTCGGATAGAGTATACGTTACAGACAAAATTGACGAAAGGCTTAAAATTGCAAGGAATGCGGGTGCATTCTGGGCAGGTAACCCTGATAAAACTGATATAGTTGAGGCCATTAAGCAACACGAACCGCTTTTACTAGATGTCATTTTCGAATGTTGCGGCCAGCAGGATGCCATGGATCAGGCGGTTGAACTTATTAAACCAGGAGGTAAGATAATGATATTGGGTATTCCCGAGGCAGACAGGTGGTCATTCAGTGCTGATCTTATGAGACGTAAGGAAGTAACCGTAACCAATGTGAGACGACAACTCCATTGTACTGAGGATGCACTTAATATGATTGATAAAAAGATCCTTGATGTAAGTAGTATGGCTACTCATCATTTCAGTTTTGAACAGACAAAAGAAGCATTCGACCTGGTAGCAGATTACAAAGACGGGGTGATGAAAGCAATGATTGAATTTGATTAGAGAAGTTTTCTCATCTGTGAAATTCTTTATGACCTTCATAGTTCAACTCTTTTGATCCATACTCTTGTTATCGAGATCATAACCTGTTAATGAAAAGCAATGAAAAATATATTGATGAAGAACTCGGTGTGCTTAATAACTGCAGGTTATGTCCCCATGAATGTGGGGTAAACCGGTTTAAGGAAGCTTCAGGCTATTGCCGGACCGGTGCAGGCTTCTATATTTCCTCCATCGTTGTACATATGGGAGAAGAGCCTGTAATCAGTGGCACAAATGGAATCTGTAACATATTTTTTGCACACTGCAATCTCCAATGTAAATATTGCCAGAATTACCAGATATCCCGTAATACTTATGTGAATGCTGGAAGGGACCGTACCATGGATGAAATCATCGATTCCATTAAAAAAATCCTTGACCAGGGAATAGAAAATATAGGATTTGTGTCTCCATCACACATGGTACCTCAATTAAAAGCCATTGTTTTCAGACTGAAACGGGAAGGTTATCATCCAATAATAATTTATAATACCAATGCTTATGAAAAGGTAGAGACTCTTCGATCACTTGAGGATATTGTTGATGTTTACCTACCTGATTTTAAATATGAAGATCCGGAGTTGGCTTTTTCATGGTCTGGTGTAAAAGATTATCCCATGATTGCCAGGGATGCGGTAAAAGAAATGTACAGGCAGAAAGGTAATTATCTTCATGTCAACAAAACCGGTAAAACTGAAAAGGGTTTGATCATCAGACATCTGGTGTTACCCGGCGCGACAGACAACAGCATCAGGGTGCTTAAATTCATTGCTGAAAATTTATCTGACCGCATTGCTATCTCCCTGATGTCACAATACCACCCGATACTCCCGGTTACCGGAAATTATCCGCTCAATCGTAAAATTACTGCAGATGAATACGAGGAGGTCGTAAAAGAGATGAACAACCTGGGCTTCACAAAAGGATGGATCCAGGAACCCGAAAGCCCTGATTTTTACATTCCTGATTTCGACTCCCCCACTCCATTTCAATGATTTCCGCTTTTCCTGTACCAATTTCCGGATATGAATAATTAAACAGTCATTTTCATCATTCCTACCATTTAACTAAACCAGCTAACGAATCATCAATATTTTAAAAGCTTTAATCTGCACTCTAAAATTATTATTAACTTGCTATTCAAATAATCAAGGTTCGGCATAACTTTATATTTTCACAATGGTCACTAAGATTGCACTTATCCTTTCACTTTTGTTACAATTCATTGCTGCCATGTTAGCAATCAGGTTAACCAAGCTTACCAAGTTTAATCTCTCATGGATTCTCATCAGTTTTGGTTTTATTTTAATGGTAATCAGTAGGATGATTGATGTTATGCCATTCTTTTATGAAAAACTTCCGTTTGACACAGTAGCCATCATTACCTGGATGGGATTTATAACTTCGCTTTTTTTTATTGTGGGAGTCATACTGATAAGAAGGATCTTTGTTTTTCTCAAGAAAGTAGAGGAAACAAGGAGAGAAGCTGAAAAAAGAGTATTGAATGCCATTATTCAGACTGAAGAAATCGAGCGTAAGCGATTTGCCAAAGAAATGCATGATGGACTCGGTCCGATACTTTCAACCATTAAATTATCTGTATCAAAGCTTTCTGAGATGGATCAGGAGGAAAGTCATAAGGAAGTCCTGAGAAACACAGATTATCTAATCAATGAAGCTATTAAAAGCCTGAAGGAAATTTCTGATAATCTAAGCCCGCATATGCTTAAAAATATAGGCCTGGCAAGTGCTGTGAAGAATTTTACCAATCGCATCATCGGTCCGAAAGTCCCCAATATTGTTTTTGAATCAAATTTGTATGGTAAAAGGTTTAATGAAGATGTTGAAGTAATTTTATACAGGGTGATATGTGAATTGATCAATAATACTATCAAACATGCAAATGCCAGGAATATTGAGTTATTTTTAAATCAACAGGACAATACAATATTGATCACTTACAGTGATGATGGGATTGGTTTCAATACAAATGAGGTTATACACGGAGTTTCCAAAGGAATGGGTTATTCAAATATGATTTCAAGGATCAGGTCTATTAAAGGAACCATTGAGATTGAAAGTCAGCCGGAATTCGGGATGAAGGCTATTATAAGAGTAGCAGTATAATACATGATATCAGGTATTCAGAAATTCAATAAAACAGTAATTCATGAATTCAATATCGGTTATAATTGTGGATGATCATAAGCTTTTCAGGAATGGTCTCAAACTTTTATTAAATACGACCCGAGGAATACAGGTCATTGCGGAAGCCGAGAATGGTGAAAACTTCCTGGAAATACTGAATTTATCTATGCCTGATGTGGTTTTGATGGATATAGATATGCCGGGTATGGGGGGTGTTGAAGCTACCAGACAGGCTCTGTCAAGGTTTCCCGACCTGAAAATTATCAGTCTTTCGATGTTCGGGGAAGAGGAATATTATTTTAAAATGATCGATGCAGGAGCCAAAGGATTTTTATTGAAGAACTCCGATATTAATGAAGTCAGGGAAGTGATACAAACCATTTACCAAGGCGGAACTTATTTTCCCGAAGAGTTGCTTTTAAATATTGTAAAAAATATACGTGCAGTTTCTGACATAGAAAAAAAGGGTTCATTACTATCTGAAAGGGAAATTGAAGTATTACAAAAGATCTGCCTTGGACTTTCCAATACAGAAATCGCTGATATGCTGCATATAAGTAAACGAACTGTTGATAAGCACAGGGCAAATCTCCTGGTTAAGACCAACTCAAAGAATACCGCCAATCTCGTATTTTACGCCATGAAACATAAACTGATCGAGCTCTGATCTCCAGTTATTTCCAATCATTGGTTGTTGATACTTAATTTACTTCTCTCATGGAATATTATTTTACGATAAAAATTCTTCTCTCAACCCTCATCATTTAATTGTATTCTTATATTATCCTCAATTTCAGAGGATCTCATGTTACAGTAAGTATAATTACCCATAGCATTTTTACTACTTGAAATATAAGATTTTATGCGGATTTTAAAAGCTGTTTGAAATTCTATATTTGTTTATAATTTGTTTTGAACAATAATAACGAAACTTTCAATTGAGATTTTCTGATAGAATAATAAAAAAAATTGTTATTCACCGGGTCATTTTCAATTGCATTGATCATTCATGGGTAAGATTTACCAGAAACTAAAAAAGGATTTTCGTGTAATCGAAGGTCTTAAAGCATGTATCAGCTGTGGTACCTGTACTGCAATCTGTCCGGCTGCATCATTTTACAATTATGATCCGAAAGAAATTGCAGTCATAGTGCAAAGTCAGGATGATACAG
>Ga0068714_10007072_pt1 | contig 11083 bp, 9 predicted proteins | sample MTBNYHSulfiMetaG_FD_62988 | JGI IMG/M metagenome (GOLD analysis project Ga0068714, IMG submission 62988) | Enrichment culture microbial communities from rom New York Harbor, USA that are MTBE-degrading - MTBE-NYH (New York Harbor Sulfidogenic)... | ecosystem: Environmental > Aquatic > Marine >... | reverse complement strand
GCCTTCCCCGATAACTCCCCGGTGGGCAGCAAGGGCACCGACTTCGAAGGAGACACGTTTGCGGCCGGTGACGGGGTCGGATGGGTACTCTTCGCCTGCGATAGAGATGCTGATGGCACTACCAACGCTGTGGTCAACTACGTGGCCACGAACCAGACCGCGTACTGGTACACCGCTTCCGCCGACGGCACAATCGTCCAGTATGAGAGTGCCACTCCATAACCAGAAGCATAGTAAACTGTGAAATAAGAAGCTTTATCCAGTTCAGGTTGAGAGAGATACTCAGAGGACAGGTGCGCAGAGCAGAAAGCGAGCGCCTGTCCTCTTTTTGAGAAAAAAATGGGCAGCGCCGATTCCCCTCAGGGATTGCCTGTCTCAGTGTATTCCTGCCCGCAATGCGGCTATAATGTGTGGCTACGATTTCGCTCCAGGGCAAACTGACCCGCATACTTACTCAGCAGGCCTGGGTCTCAGTTCAATGGAGCCGCCCGTGCGGTAAGGAAATCCCTCCGGGGGAGGGATAGGAACAAGGCCATTCTCCTCCAGCGCTGTCAGGAAATTTCTAAAGGTAGTAGAGCTTCCTGCTTCACAATTAATGAGTACTCTGTTACCCTCGTGGGTAATTGATTGCACCTTGACACCCAGTTCATTAGCGATAGTATTCACTACTTCAATGTCTTCAGTAATTCCACCACCCATATTCACTATGGCGTTAAAGCGGGATATGGCACTGTGCAGTGGCTGACGTTTTCGAAGCTCAACCTGTCTCCGTTCCAGCTCGGCAGTCATAGCTTCATATGTTGTCTTCAAAATTGACGCTTTTCCCATGGCGTCCGTGGTTACCTGGTACAGGGGGAAAAGCAGAATTACGGCGGCTATTACCGCTAGAAAGAGGTATATCTGCCTCGTTGATGGCCGCCACGGTTTATAGGTTGACGGCAAAAGATTGATATCAGGAAAGGAATAGCCACGCTCATGTGGATTCCTGGTTGCCACCATTCCCCTTAAAGCCAGCCCGATATTAACCGCATATTGAGATACGGGTAGATGGGACGGGCACTCTATTGGAGGTACTAAAGGCTCACTGGGGCGTCCAACTCTTTCCTGCAAATTCTCCATTAAGGCAATGTCGCCAGACATCTGGCCGGTGACAAAGAAGGGGGTAGCCCGGTCGAGGGGAAAATCAGTGTGATGCGAATTATAGTATCCTATCGTCAGCTCCAGAGCTATTGCCAGTTGCTCCGCCTTATCCTCTAAAGAAAATTCGCTCGATTTCCAGGCTGTCGTACGCGTGACTTCAGTAATACCATCAGCCACAATAACAATATCAAAGCTGCTGGGTTCGATGTTGAGAATAAGCGCCTGCTCCCTGCCCACCGCCCTGGCCAGCGCGATACTCTTGAGTTCCAATACACGTGGATTAAGGCCCGCTGCTTTCAAGACCTGCATCTCACTATCAATCACATCTCGAGGTATGCCAATCACCATGACCTGCTGCCCACCTTCAGCAGCACCAACGTTTCTCCAGGAGAGATACGTCTCTTCTTCGGATACAGGCATTACATCAGCCGCCGCCTCTAAAACAGATTCTTCGGTTATTGTTTCACCAGGTGGCGTGGAAAGCAGTACAATACGAGTGATTGAATAAAGACCGGCAACACCGGCCGTCATATTCCTCACGCCTATGCCACTTGAGGCTACGAGCCGCTTGATGGCAACACTCAGCGCCACAGGGTCTGAGAGCACGTCTTCTTCAAATATACCAGGCTCAAGCGAGCGACTTGCCCATTTAGTCACTTTTTCCCCATCAGTCTCCAGGAGCCTGATCTCGGTACTGCTAATATCAATGGTTACCGGCAAGCCTGTTTTCTCCTTTAACTACGTCAACAATCGAAAGCCTTACTTCTTTCCAGGTCTGGTATATATTTCAACGTCAACGGTAGCAATATACTCTGTCTTGGATGCCTCACTGCCGAAGTATTCCGTGGCTGTGGCCACATTAGCCACGTTAAACTGACGCACTGTTCCATCAGCCTCACAGGTATAGAAATAAACGGTGTTTAGCGAACCAAAATAACTGACATTCTCATAGCGGGTAGTGTTATCCGTAGAGATTTGGGCGTGCTTATAGAGCACATACCCACCCCGGGGAGACCCGCTGCCGGTATAGCCCTTCTCCGCGGCGGTAGTGGCAATATCAGGGAAACCTTCAACTCTGTCTATAGTAGCAGGGTCATCACCCATCAGACTAGTAGCCTCACCATTAAGGAAGCTCATCGGATTGGGTATCGCCCCGAGGTCGTTTTTGTTCATCATATCCACCACGGCCGCAATCACTCCCCTGAATTCCGCCCTCCTGATTCCCTCCACACCCGTGTAGGCAACCTCGATTTCATTGATGCTCACTTTTATCAGCACCATGTTGGGCAATGTCGCACCTGAATCAAGGTCAGAGATAAAAGCCATGATATTCTCATAGTCACCCTGCACATAGATTTTACCAATGCTCAGGACCTGATAGTCGCCTCCCTCCACAGTGACTGACTTGAACTGGCCCGATGTAACCGCAGGAATACGAAGTTTACCACTTGACGGGGCAACATCAATGCCACTTTTCTCGGCTATGCTAACGATATCGGCGACCACTTTAGTACCTGATATTGGAGCGAGAACACGGTTCACCTCATCATATTTCGCCTCCAATGCCTCATCGCCGGGTAGTGGCCTGGCAATGACGGGGCTTATTTTGTTAATTTGCTCCTGATATTCCTTTTGCTGTGCTCCCTGCTGCAAATAGAGAATGCCAAGACCAATGTAGATAATCAGCAGGAAACCGCCTAAAAACAGCGCCCCTGAAGGCCAGAACCTGGATAATAGCCTCTTTATTACTGAATCCATACCATTTCAGCCTTAGTGCTTATCTTAATCCAAGAATCAAGATTCAACAAGTCAATTTTAATAAGTCTCTGGCGAACATTACAATATTTCGACTACTCACATAACCTACAACAAAGAGGGAGGACGTTTGTCAAAGATTAATACTCTCAACCGGTAATGATGAAGAGATCTACTGGCAACCAGTTCAACAAAAAGTTATACTCATCAGTGCCGGAGCAGTTCAACTGGCCAGGATTCAATTTTTTGAGTGGCTTATTGCCACCTCTCCCGTAATGCCTTCTGCACCTTCTGTTCCACAGTTTCTTCTACTTCTTCCTCTAACGTCTTCTTTTTTTGTTCTCGCTCCAGTAGCAAAAGTTCTTCATCGTAGAAGCGCTCGTACATCTGTCTACCCCGTCTCCACCCGTAATACCAGACCATGGCCAGGCCAAAAAGAGCCACCGGTCCCACAATCTCAATCCCTATCTCCTGAAAGAGAAGGATAATGACAATAATCAAAACAGCAAACAAAAATACGGCAATATCCAGGTCCCACCTTGCCGCTTTAGACCTATCCTTTGCCTTCTGTCTCGCGGTCAGCTCCATCTCCGGGCTAACCTGCCTGGCACCTTCAGCTTCTCCCATATAATGCTCTCCTTATGATGTTCACTCTACCATTCGGCAGGAAATAAATTCAAGTCTGCCGATTACAGCCCTGTAAAATACTGCTAAATCAACCATCCGCCCCCCATATCTAATGATAGCATTCTTATCAAGCTACTAATATATCTGCCACGAGTGGACAGAGATACCCCCCAGTATTAGCGACATATTGGCATCGATGGTTATATCGTCTGTACTGGTTCGGGAATCATAGGCCGGCACGATGACCGTACCCGTGTTCCAGCTATAATTGCTGCCATACTCATACGGTGAAACTCCGGCTTCAGCAAATGCCTGACTGGGCAGACCCGTCTCCTTGAGAAGAGCGATAACTTCGTTGTAGTAACTGCCCGATACATCTTTAGTTGCCCTGGCCCGGAATGTGATGGTTATCGTTTCACCAGATGAAATTTTCAGGTCAATGCCGCCAGGGAACTGGGCTTGTGTCCAGGTTAGCTCTTCCCGCTCTATGCCGTTAATATTAATAGTCTCCGCCACCGGAGCTAATATGTCAGGGTCAGTAGAACTGCTCGTGGGACCGATGTAGTAGAATCCTGGCGGTAGATAGTCAGTTATCTCCGTGATATCGCGCGACTGCACGTAGTCGTTCTTGATGCTGATGGTATACCAGACGTCTGTTTCCACGCCCGGCTGGATAATCTCAGGGTAAGAGAGTTTTTCCACGATGAGTGACTGTTCATTGGGACAACAACCGGGATTTGATATACCCACGGCAATAGGGGCCTGGGGACCGCTGAGGGTGTTCCACGGTTTCAGGACTACCCAGTTACAGTGTACGCTATCTTTGGCTAACCGGCCATACATCTGGAAACGCAGCATCTTTATCTGCCGTGACGTGAAGTTCCTGATGCCATTAAAATAGTGATTCACGTCCTGAGGGTCAGAGGAAAAGGCACCGGCGCCAGTATCCTTATTGTAATCAGCCGGCCACTTCAGGTATCCCTTGGCAGCGTTCCACAGAGGGTTAGGGACAGGTAGCCAGGTTACCCCACCGTCCAGACTTACCTCACTGCTACCAACCTGGTAAGCGCCGGAGCCGAACCCTCCTGGCGGCATATCGTAAATGGCGTCCAGCCCCTGGCTGGTATTTGAACTGAGCTGTTCCAGTATTATGGTATATGTATAGGTCATATAGTCGTAAGCGTGCTGTTCAGGAGTAACCGTTTTCGTCGGCTTGATGACATCGTCCGTGGCCAGAGTTATCCCCCCCTCGCCTTCCACCGCCCGCATAACCACAAGAATATCCACCGGTATGCCGCAGCAGCTAAAGGAGAAATTAGCCGACTGCCCATCTTCGTAGAACTGGCTCCCCAGATTGCCGTAGGCAATCTTCCACAGGATATACTCCTGCGCCGCATCGGCGGCATACATTGCCTTCACCTGCCGGGTAACAATCCGGCTATTCTTCACCGTGGTTGAAGTTAACCCCAGTACGGGGATGACAACCAGGGCTCCTATCGCCAGTAGTATCAAGACCAGAATGAAGGCCTGCCCGGCCTGCTTTTTCCACATTACTCCTCCACCTCCTCCTTCCGTAACTGGACACAGAAGCGCAGCGTTACACTCCTCGGCGGGAACCGGGTACCGGTAGAGGTGATAACCACGTTAATCACCCGACCCTCCTGGGTAAAGCCAACGTCGGTAACATACCGCCCGGCAATACCGGTCTCACCATCGTAAGTACGCATCAGCCTGGTGCCAGAGAGGACATACTCACTGGCATGGTCAGTGGAGTTATCTGATTCGAAGGTGGTGTAATTGGTCCAGGTGAATAAGACTGAACTCTGGGGGACCGGGTCACCGTCAGTCAGATTTGTGCTCTCCGTCATCTGAAGGTCCTTCTTGATGGCCAGAGAAGCCTGGTTCACATCCGCTGCCGCCATCACACCACTGCTGGTACGGCCGCTGCCCACAATAATCTGCTGTATGGTAAGCATGGCGCCAAAGATAATAACCGTGCCCACGGCCAAAGTCACCAGTATTTCTACCAGAGTAAATCCCTTTTGTCTCATCTCTTGCACCTGTATGAGCATATTGAGAGAACAACATCTCCCCCCTCCCACGACACTGAGACAATAATCTTCTGGAAGGTCTCATTAGCACTGCCAGTGCAGGCGCCAAAATTTTCCCCATCAGTGGAACATTCAGTGTCGATGGTTACAATATACTGGTTAGGAATTGCGATGCTATCAAAGGAGCAATTATCACTGGGATAGCTGGGGGCGAAGGGGCATTGCTTAATCGTCTCAATGTGATTGGTAACCAGGTTAGCCGCTATCACCTGCTCATCAAGGGTTCGGGAGGCTCTAGCATTGGTATCAAGAGCCAGCAGTACACTCGCCCCAATGAACCCCAGGATACCCACAGCCACCACAACCTCCAAAAGGCTTAACCCCTTTTGTCCCCGTAAGAACCTGAGTTTCCCCTTTCTCAAGCGACTCATAACACTGTAAACCTGTTGTGGTTATTACTCCTGCTCCGCTCCAGCTTGGAAGTCAACCTATTACCGATTAAAACGCCCCGGTAAGAGTGTACATAGGCATGAGTACTGATACGGCAATGAAGCCAACAAAGAGCGCAATGATGATGGTACTCAGGGGGCCTATCATGCCCACCATTGAAGTTGTCTGCTCTTCAGCGCTGACTTCATAGAAGTCAGCGACAACCCCTAAAGTGAAATCGAGGGTGTTACTCTCCTCACCTACAGCCACCATCTGAACCAGCAGTGGTGGAAAAACGTCCAGACGAGACATTGGTTCCGCCAGTCCTTCCCCCAGGAGTAACCTCTCGCTGACCTGATTCAAATTCTCCCGAATATAGCTATTTTCACTGGACTGGGGTACCAGTTCCATTATATCCTGTAAACTCAGCCCGGCCTTAAGCATTACGGACATTGACCGGGCAACCCGCGATAGCTCACTCATCAGCATGGGAGAACCAATAACAGGAATGCTGAGCCGTATCCGGTCAAAGAACCGCTTACCAGAAGGCTGCTTCGTCATCCAGATTATCCCGGCAGCTAATACCGCACCGGCAATCAGAAAATAGAGTGGGTAGGTAGTAATGGCATCACTTATAGACATGAGCAGCTTGGTAGTGGGGGGCAGCTCGGTATTCATAGCCTGAAATACACCCATCAAATTAGGCATAACCGCCACCATGAGAATAATGGCGACGACAACACCGAGAACCAGAACCATAATCGGGTACCTTAAGGCCCCGGATATCTTCTTACCCAGTGCACCCTGTTTCTCCAGGTACGCAGCCATTTGCTCTAGAACCATCTCCAGGTTACCTGTCTGTTCACCCACAGCCAGAGTTCGACAGTACATTTCATTGAACACCTTGGGATGTTTGGAAACCGATTGAACAAATGAGCCACCAGAGCGGAGGTCGGTAACCACTGATTCCACAACCTTTCTAAACGCCCGGCTTTGTGTCACCTGCGCCTGGAGAATTTCCAGAGACGGCAGGAGCGAGATGCCCGACCTGAGCAGTGTGGCCAGCTGACGCGAGAAGACAATGACATCTCTGGGTCTCACTTTGAAGAGACTGGGCAAAGCCTCTTCCAGGCTCCACATAGAGGGTACGATATCGACACTTATGGGACGAAGGCCCTGCACAATCAAGAGACGCTCAGCAGCAATCTCACCAGTGGCCTTAATAGTACCTTTGATGATTTTCCCCTGGGTTGTAACCGCCTCATAGCGGTAATTTATAAGTTTCTCTTTTTGCCCGGAAACACCGAGTACTCCTGCCATAATCCCTCCTTAGCCAATGGAGAAGACATTACGTATCACTTCATAAGGGGTAGTAACGCCCTCCTTCACTTTCTGCATTCCGTCATGCCATAACAGAGTGGTGCCCTCCTTAACAGACTCGGCACGAATGTCATCAGCGGTAGCACTACTGAGAATCATCCTTCTTAATGATTCACTCATCAGCATGACTTCAAAGATTCCGGTTCTTCCCAGATAGCCAGTATTGGCACAGAAGTTACAACCAGCGCCTATCAGGAATTCCGACCGCTTTTCACCCATTTCCTGCTCGTAAGCCTGTTGTTCATCAGGAGCAACCTTGGTAGGCCGGGAGCAATACGGGCAAACGCGCCGCACCATGCGCTGGGCAGTAATACCAACCAGTGCTGAAACAAGCAAAAAAGGCTCCACTCCCAGGTCTACCATGCGGAAAATAACACTGGCCGTATCATTTGCGTGAACTGAGGAAAGAACGAGGTGGCCGGTAAGAGATGCCTGGGTAGCAATTTGAGCTGTCTCGGCGTCACGTATCTCTCCAACCAGAATCACATCAGGGTCAAGCCGCATACAGGCTCTAAGTCCGGTAGCAAAGTTCATTCCTGCTGCCGGGTTAACCTGCATCTGATTGATATTATCGAAACGATACTCAACCGGATCTTCGATAGTGATGATTTTGCGGCCAACAGCATCAAGCTGGTTGACCGTCGCATATTGAGTCGTGGTCTTACCAGAACCGGTAGGTCCACTGATTAATATCATGCCGAAGGGGACCTTGACCATCCGTAAATATCTTTCCAGAGCGTTAGGCAGAAAACCTATCTCAGGTAGAGGGAGAAAGGCAAAAGATTTGTCCAGAATCCTGAGTACCACCATTTCCCCATAAACGGTACTTGCGGTCGCTACCCTGATATCTACTTCCCTGTCTCCCATGTCAAAGGTAATCTGCCCATCTTGCGGACGGCGCCGCTCGGCGATGTTTAGCCCGGCCATTATCTTGACACGGGATAACAGCGGTGGATGGACACTCAAGGGCAGGGTCATAACCTCATGTAAGATGCCATCAATCCGGTAGCGAACACGCAGCTTATCCTCCTGAGGCTCAACATGGATATCAGAAGCCCTGTCTCTTACCGCTTGCTTAATAAGAAGGTCTATAGCACGAACAACCGGCGCCTGGGCAATTGCCTCAGCCGAGACCCGCGTCTCAGCTACCCGGACTTTCTGATAACGAGCGGGGATCTGGCTAAGCTGTTCCTCAATCTCTCCACCAACACGGTAGTTGAGGTCAATCATCTCCTGAATATCCTGAGAGGTACTGAGCACCGGCTCAATTCTTTTCCTGGTCAGAGCTGCCAACTCCTCCATAGCCTCGATATCCCGAGGGTCTTCCATAGCCACCACCATGGTACCGTCAGTTACATCGATGGGAATAATACTATACTTCCTGGCTACTGACTCAGGGATTAGGGCTACCGCATTGGGTCTAACCCCTTCCTTTTTCAAGTTAACAAAGGGAACTCGTAACTGTAGACTGGTGAAGAATGCCAGTTGCTGCGGTGTGATGAGACGCTCCTGCAACAGAACTCGCTCAATCTTTTCACCGCTTTTAACTTGAAGCTCTTTTACATATTGTAGCTTCTCCTCAGTAATCATCTTTGCCTCAACCAGCATTTCACCTAAGTCCCTGGGTAAGATTGTTTTGGCCGATTCCATTCTCCTCTCCTCCTCCAGCTAGAACTCTATAGGAAAACCACAACCTGTGTAATGCTGTTAGCGATTACACAGGAACACATCGGTTACGCTTCTTTTAAGAGTAGCTTAATTCTTCCAAACTTCTGGTCGCCACCTCTTAAAAGCGAGCTTGGCACCCCCAGAGTTGAACCATCCTTTTCAAGTGGCTGGGGAGTTACAATAACACCTGGCGTCTCTAATATGAGGCTGAGTAAAGGCATAGATTTCTCCAACACAAGTGTTATCACAGTACCCTGATCCCAGGATCCTCTGGTATAGAGTACCCTCAACTCGGGTATCTTTTGTAAATAGTTGTAGAACCTGGATACCAGCTTCAGCTCTACCGGAGAGGCTATGACCAGCTCTACCTCACCGGAGTAAAGAGCCTTTTTGTCCATCTCCACTAAGGGAGGCACAGGTACCACTACCTCGCCACTTTCCTCAGGCGGACGTTGCCCTGGGAGTTCTTCTATAACCTCTGCTACCGCTTGCGGTAAAGCAGTCTCCTCTTTTAGCTCAACTGCCTCTTCTACCTTCTCCTCTATAGATTCGTCGTGTAATTGGACTGCTTCTGCCACATTCTCCTCTACAGCTTCCTCACGCAGCTGGTCTAACTCCTCTACCTTCTCCTCTATAGCTTCCTCCTGTAGCTGGACTGCCTCCTCCGCCTTTTCTCCCACAATCTCTTCCAGCCCGACTGGCTCCTCTACCTTATCCTCTATAGCCTCCTCCTGCAACTGGACTGGCGCCTCCACTTCCCTGTCCACCTCAACCTCCATTCTGGTCTCCATAAAGGGTATGGCTACTTCGGCAGTACCAAGCAGTGCCGCTTCATATCCTTCCAGTTCAAGACTTTTGCTTTCCAGTAGCCTGGCCGCTTTATCACTGAACTCTGTCTCTATACTCTGCGCTTCGTCTCTGAGAATCTGCAAGGAAGAGAACAACCGAGAATAGGCACTTTGATACTCGCCATGTATCTCTTTCCCTATCTCTTCACTAGCTTTGATAAGAAATTGCATTGCCTTTTGCTTAGCTTCAACTTCGATAATGTCAGCCTTCTTACTTGCCTCCAATATAATAGCCTCCGCATCCCTCTGAGCAGCTATCTCAGCCTTTCCCCTTATCTCCTCTACCTCTATTTTGGCCTGGGCAATAATTCTGGCCGCCTCTGCCTCTACTTCCGTCTGTGCCCTCCTCTTGATACTAGCTGCTATTTGTTCTGCATCAGCTATGGCTGTCCTGAGAAGAGAACGCACAGCCTCAGAAGGACCCTGCTGCACAAAAGTAGCCGGCACCTGTTTGTACTCAAATTTCTCCCGCTGAACCGACTCTCCCTTTGGCTTACTCCCCTCAGGCTGTTTTGCCGATGGTCTATCAGAGCGCTTGCTAAACCGTAAGCCAAATATTGAACCACCCTTCTTAGACTGTTGTTTCGGTAGCTGTTCTGATAGCTTGTCAGCCTTCTGCTCAGAACGAGGCTCAGATTTCTTACCTGAGCGCTCCTCTGGTTTGCCGCTCTTCTCCTCAGAATGCTTTCCGGTTTTCTTATCTGAGAGCTCTTCCGGGCTCTGCTTTTTCCCCAATGGCTGGTTAAGCCGCTTCCACATTAGAATCACCCTACCTCTTTATTTATTTTTCCTGACACTCAAAGCTCAGATCAGCCAAATAAAACTGAAGCAAGCCATGATACCCCCTCAAATTTTAACGCTGATTCACTTCCTGCACAATCCTGCAAAAAGGTGATTCCAACATGGAAAAGCACCCTTAGAAGTAATCCCTTCTGGTGAGTCTTCACCAGAAGAACAACGTGCGCACTCAGTAAATCTAGCTCCAGAATACAAGTTCACATAAAATTTGTCAATTGGTAGCTACAACTCTGTACTTGAGCCAATAGTATCATCCAACGATGTGGACATGGCCTGATGGAAAAGGCCTAAATGACCCAATTATTGCCATATGGCATTTTTAGTCCACCAAGCCTCGAGAAAATATGACCCCCTGTCTCTCTTGACAATTGCCTGAAAAATGAGTAT
>Ga0068714_10007070_pt1 | contig 11086 bp, 6 predicted proteins | sample MTBNYHSulfiMetaG_FD_62988 | JGI IMG/M metagenome (GOLD analysis project Ga0068714, IMG submission 62988) | Enrichment culture microbial communities from rom New York Harbor, USA that are MTBE-degrading - MTBE-NYH (New York Harbor Sulfidogenic)... | ecosystem: Environmental > Aquatic > Marine >... | reverse complement strand
AAGGTCGGAGGCGCCTTCGGCTCCTACACCCACATCGGCAGCGGACCCCGGACGATCTACGACACCATGGAACACGTCTTTCACATGGAAATGGCCGAGGTGAACCCCTTCAACGTGAAGGAGCAGATCCTGGACTCGGACCGGGGGGACCAAGCCTGCATAGACTACGGCAGGGCCATCGCCGTGAAGCTCCTGAGTGAATAGAGGCACAGACGCCCATCCCATGGCTTGCGCGCCTGCCATGCCATGGTGTTCCCGCTCACCCTCCGCGCACTCATTCCGCCTGCGGGGTGGAATCGCTCACCTCCCCGCGGACGCGGCCCACACAACCAGGAACCACCGTGCCACCCTCCGGCTTCAGGCCTCGGGGCCGGCCCGCGGCCGATGGGACACCTTTGACAGCCGGCGTTTCCTTCTGTACCCTCTTGGCCTTGCGCTGTCCCTCCCTCCCGGGTTCGTGGGCGTTTCCGATTCGGCCTGTCGGGCGCGGGGAGGGACGTCCGAGGGGTTCTCTCCATGGGGATCGATCGTCGTCTCGATTCGCTCCGGCCGCCGCGCGAGGCGCAACCCGGGGCTTCCGGTTGGCGCCGGTTCGCGTACCCTGCCGCGATGGCCGCGGAAAGAATCTCTCCGCGTCCATCCCTCGATTCCCTGCTGACCCGGATCGATCCCCCCTACGCCACGCTGCGCTACGTCGTGTGGCGCACCTTCGTGGTGGCCCTCACCATCGGGATGGTCGCTGCCTTCTACTACCCCGCGGCGGCGCTGACGTCCCACCGAAGCTGCGACCTGATGACGGCCTTCGACCGTGCCGTCCCCTTCCTGCCCTGGACCTGGTGGATCTACTTCCCGCACTATGTCTTCGGGCTGCTCGTGACCACCATCGCGGTGCGGGACGTGCACCTGCTCTTCCGCGTCATCTTCGCCATCCTGCTGGGCCAGCTGATCAGTTCGGGGCTGTACCTCCTGGTGCCCTCCACCTTCCCGCGCCCGCTCGGCGTGGGGGATGCGGACCCCTGGACCACGGCGGCCATCCTGTGGTTCTGGGGCACCGACCCGGCCAACAACACCTTCCCGTCGGCTCACGTGGCCAACGCGACCCTGGCCGCCATCGGCGCCTGGACCTCGCGCCAGCCCGTGATCCGCTGGTACGCGATCCTGGTGGCGGTGGGTGTGTTCGTCACGGTGCACACGACCAAGCAGCACTACTGGATCGACGCCGTGGGCGGGGTAATCGTCGCCTTCGCGGCCTTCCGGCTGGCGCTCAAGCTCTGGCCCCTCCCCCGGGAGTCGCGCGGGTAGCCCGGTTTGCATCGGGGCGCCTCCGGGCGAGCGGACACAGGCCGGGCATTCACGCGCCCGGGAACGCCTCCGGCGCGCGCCCCGCAGGTCTTCCCGCAGCGCGGCCTGGACCGGCGCACGTGGACAACCTCGCCGGAATGGACCATCCTGGCCGTCGGCGGACACCTGCGGGGCAACCGCTGTCCAGGCGGCCTCTCGCCGAAGCCCCTCTGAAGAATCGTGCGACGGAGGATCACGCGCTTCATGGAACGGTTCACGCGCCTGTTGTTCCGGCACCCGAAGAAGATCATTGCCGTCTTCCTTCTCCTCACCCTGTTCTTCACGATGCAAATTCGCCACCTCACGGTGGACCCGTCCATGGAGGTCTTCATCCCGTCGGAGCATCCGGAGGTTCAGTTCTTCCGGGAGATGAAGAAGGCCTTCGGCCTCTTCAACTTCATCATCGTGGGAATCGTGGATGAGAGGCCGGAGGGGATCTGGCGCCCCGACACGCTGGATCGGGTCCGGGATCTCAGCGTTGCCTTTGAAGCGCTCCCCCACGTCACGGATGTAACGGGCCTCTACGACTTCCCCTACATCGAGGCGGACGAGGAAGGGATGCGGGTCGTCCCCCTTCTCACGGGCGAGGAAGAGGGAACCGCCTGGCTCGAACAGCTCAGAAGCAGGGTTTCCCGATGGCCGCTTCTCACGGGGAACCTCGTTTCCGCAGACGGGAAGGCCACCGGCATCCTGGTCCGGTACGACCGCGAAGCCACGCCCCAGGTCCGGCGGGAGATCTATTACTCCGTGATGGAGACGATCCGGAACACGCCCGCTCCGGATCAGGAGGTGTTCACGGCCGGGATGACCGCCATCGAGGTTTGCCTGGCCGACTACATCGTCCAGGACATGAAGCTTCTGCTCCCCATCGTGATCGCGGTGGTCATCCTCTGTCTCTGGCTCTCCTTCCGGAGGTTGCTGGGGATCGTCCTGCCCCTGATGACCGTCCTCCTTTCGGTGCTGTGGACCCTGGGAACCATGGCGCTGGTTCAGGTCCCCCTGAACACCCTGACCGCGTGCATCCCCATTCTCCTCACGGCCGTGGGCACGGCCTACACCATCCACATCCTGTTTCACTTCCTCCACCATGCCGCCGGCATGCGGGACCGAAAGGAGGCCCTGGTCGGATCCGTGTCCCAGGTGGGGTTCGCCGTCATCGCCACGGGGCTCACCACCGTGGGCGGCTTCGCTTCTCTGGGTGTCTCCCAGGTGATGCCGATCCGCTATTTCGGGCTCTTTTCCGCCGTGGGGACCCTGGTCTCCCTCGTCGCCAGCATCACCCTGGTCCCGGCCATCCTGGCGCTCTTCCTGCACCGGTTGAAGATCCCGACCGTCTCCGGGGACCGGGGCAAGGGGAAGGGGCTGGAGAGGGTGCTTCGAAGGTACGTCCGGTTCGTGACCGGCCACCGGAAAGGCGTCTATGCGATCTCTCTCCTGCTTGGCGCCGTGTTCGTTGCGGGGTCCCTGCAGGTCTACGCGGAAAGCGACTACATCACCCTGTTCAAGAAATCCTCCCATCTCTGGAGATCGGACCAGACGATCAACCGCTACTTCAACGGCTCCTCGATCCTGGACATCATCGTGCTGGGAGGGAAGCCGGACGCCCTGAAGGACCCGGAAACCCTCCGGAAGATCGCCGACCTGCAACGGTTCGTGGAGAGCCTTCCCCACGTGGGCGGCACCATGAGCCTTTCGGACTACATCCGGAAGATGAACCAGGCCCTCCACGCCGACGATCCCGCCTATTCCAGGATCCCCGACTCGCGGGAGATGGTCGCCCAGTGCCTCCTGCTGTACTCCATGTCCGGCGATGAGTCGGATCTCGAAGAGGTGGTCAACGACGACTACAGCCTGGGATGCGTCACCGTGGCGCTGAAGTCGGGCAGCACACGCTACGCGCGAGAGCTCGTCGAACGCATCGAGGCGTTCAACGACCAAAACGGACAGCTCCCCCTGCGCATGACCGCGTCCATGGTTCTGGGAAAGCTCGTGGACGACCTGACCATCCGAGGACAGGTCGAGAGCATGCTGACGTCCACGGTCGTCGTGTACCTGCTGGTGGCCCTGATCCTGCGTTCCCTCACGGCAGGGCTGCTGGGCATCCTGCCGCTCCTGCTCTGCATCCTGATGAACTTCGGCATCATGGGGTTGGCGGATGTGGCTCTGATGATGGGAACGGCCACCATTGCCAGCGTGGCCCTGGGGATCGGAATCGACTACGCCATCCACTACCTCAACATGGCCAGGATCCGGGTGCGAGCCGGCGACGACACGATGCAGGCCCTGGAGGAGTCCGCGGGAACCGCGGGAAGGGCGATCCTGTACAACGCCGCGGCCGTGGGGTTCGGTTTCCTGGTCCTGGTCTTCTCCGCGTTCAAGGGGGACATCTACTTCGGCACCTTCATCACGCTGACCATGTTCACCGCCTCCGTGGCAACCCTCACCCTGCTTCCCTGCCTGATCTGCACCTTCCGCCCCGCCTTCCTCACGAAGCCGGCCTCCGGGGATCCCCATCCGCATGCCGGTGCATGACACATGCTTCCACGCAACGGGCACCCACGACCCCATCCTGCAAAGGCGTGAGCGGCTCCATATCTCGCCCCTCTTCCGGATCCAGCACAGGGCCACGGGCCATCCCTGAATCCCCGTCGGATTTCAGGGAGAACCGTTCTGCCCCCTCTTTCCCCTCGTGTCGATTCCCGCTGACGGCTGCCGGGTGCGGAGGGACAGCATGGCTCCCGGCAGGCCTCTGGATGGTAGAGCCGCTCCGGCGGGTACATGCAAGGGCCTCTTCCCGGACCACGGCCCACGGGGCCTTGGACAGGAACGTCTTGACCTGCGGCAACTCGCAGGTGTCGGACCCTTTTCTTCCCCTGGTCGCATCCAAGCATCATCTTCTGCACAGGTTGCCCGGGGCCCGTGCTCAAGGATTGGGAATCCCAGGCTGCGCAGCGGGCTCCACCGCTCCGGCCGGGCGACGACGTACGGCGCGATCAGGACTCGCGACGAGCTGCAACCCGGACGGACGGGCCGCTTCAGCGTGTTTCGTGGCACCGGCCGCCAAGAGGCAAGAAATCGAGAACGGGGGAGGTGGCAAATGCACGGAACGAGGCACGGCAAGGGGACACGATCACCCCTCCAGGGAAGTCGGGCGCCTGTCCTGTTGCTCCTCCTCTTGGCCGGCCTCTGGGGGAACGCCTGCGGCGTCACCTATGACCAGGCTTCCTTCAAGGCCACCCACAATTCCTACTCGGGCGGGGAACGAGGCTCGATCCTCGGTCAACTGGACTCCGGGGTGCGCTTCATCGAACTGGATGTACACAGCGACGACTATCTCAACCACGGTTACCGAATCGGACACGACTTCCCCGGGCACCAGGTCTCCCTGGGTGCGGGGAATCCCGACACCAGCGACCTCGGGGACTGGCTCGAGGTGCTCGTCTCCTGGTCGGCGGACAACCCCGGTCATGCGCCGATCACCCTGTTGATCGATCTGAAGGATTCGCTGGATGAGGCCTCGTCCTATCAGGAGGGTAACCTCGCGGCCTTGAACGAGACCCTGCTCGGCACCCTGACAGACAAACTCTACATGGCTGAGGGGTTCCTGGGTGCCTGGCCGTTGGTGGAAGACCTGCGGGACCGGTTCCTTGTGGTCCTGTCGGGAGATGCGGGCGCTCGCCTGGCCTACCTGATGGCCACCGGCCGGAACCTGTCCGTGGCCATGAACGCAAGTGGCCAGGTGGTCGAGTTGCACGATTCCGCCTCGGGGACGCTCGCGTACTGGACAGGCACGTACAGGGGAGACGCAACGGTCCGCTGGCATCGACACGGCAGGCTGGACCCGGGAAGAAACCCCGCGGTGGCCCTCCACCGGGACGGCTGGGTGGTCTCGGTTTATGAACCGTCCGAGACCGGACAGGGGGGTTGCGTCTGTCGAACGGGCCGACTGGCCCAGGACGACGAGATCGCCTGGGATGGCGACATGGCCGTTGCTCTGCCGGCAGCGGGGACGTGCCAGCGTCCGACCGTACGGTTCGAGCCTCCGGACGGGAACCGGCTCTTGGCCGTGTACGACAGCGGGTTGCCCGGAGAACGTTGGACGCTGGAGGGAAGTCTGGATCCGACCACGGGGGGGCACGCCTGGGGGGATCCCGAACTGACCCCCGCCGTGCCGCTGCCCGACAAGACCACAGCGCTGCTGGAGGACGGCCGTACCGTAGCCGTTTTCACCTCCGCCGAATTTCCGTTTGACGCCGACACCCTGCTCTATTCCACGAACGAGGTGACCCGAAGCCTGGTCCGCTACCGGCAAGTGGCTTTCTCCGAGCAGAAACTGGAGGGCAATCCGGTATTTGCCGCGGCAGGCGCGCCGTTCTTCTCCACCGGCGCAGCCGAGGACCTGGGCAGGCTATGGGCCGTGGGGATGAAACTGCTGGGTGGAGTGGTGAGATTGTGGGGTTTCAACTCCGACACCCATGAGACCCCCGTAGCCGTCAATTTCCCTGCCACCGACATCCCCTTCTCTCCCTGGTACGAGGCCTACAGCGAGGAGATCGGGACCCTGCCGTGATCCGTGCGTCTTCCCGGAATCAGGAAGACGTTCTTCGGCGCCTGGCCGCCGCCAAGGGCCCGGTCGCCGGCGTCGGTGCAGGGCCGGGGGCCCTTGTTCACCAGGGGACTGCTTTCCGAAGGGCGGAGAATAGCAGGCGGCGTAATTTCGTGTCAAAAGATGTGCACGCAAGCTGTTGCGTGATCCTGGGCAGGCCGGGGGGGACCTCGCGCCCTGACAGGCCACCCCAAAAAGTGCCATCTGCTCAAGTTCCGCTCATCCAAGACAGTGAACATTCCGAATGAGTCGAATGGATCGCCGCGGCTGAGCCGCGGGCGAGGCGGCGACCGTCGGACCGAGACGCCTCACGGCCGGCGCTGTTGGCCGGCGGAAGGCGGCTGCTCCAGCCGCGCCACCATGGATGTGGACCGGTCGAATCCGTCATCTCCAGGAGGACGTTCATGAGCGATTGTCCGAAATGCGGTCTTCCCCTTCTTCAGGCCGAGGAGTGTCACCATTGTGGAATCGTGATTGAGAAATACGTGGAGAGAAAGAAAAGGGACGCGGCTTCCCGGCAACCCCCTTTCTCGAAGAAGCAAGAGACGCGGCCCTGGGCGTCCATGCCCCGGGAGGAGGGGCTGACCCCGTTCTCGGACGGAAGCCCTGACATGGGAGAATACCGCGGGTGGCGCGAACTGCGTCTGATGCTCTCCACACACGTTCCCTGGTCCAGCGGGTTTCTTGCCAGAGGGAAGACCGGTCTGGGCACGTTCCTGGATCTTCTGCTGATTCTTGCCATGACGACCGTTGCGTACACAGCCGTTCTTTACTTTGTTGAATACCTTTGGTTCTTCTACAGCGCCACGCCTGTTGGAGAGCATTTCGCCCGGGAGTTCCCGGAAAAGGCCCGGGCCATTTCCAGCATCCTTGGCAGATCTTCCCCGGGGCTGGCATCTCACGTCACGCTTGTGGTGTTCGTCGTCTGCCTTGTCATCAGCGCGATTTGTCGACTGCTTCATGTCACGGAGGTTCTCTTCAACCCCGCGGGCTGGATGGCAAAAGTGATCTTCTGGGGGGTGCCGTTGACCTTTGTGACAGGACATTGCGTTCAGGTCCGGCTGGGCTTTCAGAGCTATCCGGCCGCATATCTCGCCGCCTTTGTTCCCACGATGCTCCTCTTTTCAGCCGTCTTTCGCCTGGCCTCCGGGTTGCTTCCCGATGTGGGGGGCCTGCTGAAGAAGGCCGCACCCTTGAAAGAGAGAATCATACAAAGCCTGAGCAAGCCTCTTCGTGCACGCGCGGACAACGGCTCGGACTGATACGGATCACCGGCTTCGCCGGCGTGCATGTGTATCCAGGACTGGACGGCAACGACTCCAAGTTCTACGATGGAAGGCTCCAGCCGGCCATCGACACGGCGATGTTCCTCGGCACATCGGCGGAACTGTATTGGACGTCACCCACAAGCCTGTACCATGACCCCGCAGCCATGCTCGTCCATCTTGCCTGGGGCATCGGCCCGGGGAACAGCAAGAGCCGTCCGAATGATGTCCGCTGCGTGAGGCAGCGATACCAGGGAACGTTGTCCTGGTATCCATTTCAGTCCGATTGGCAGACTCCCTCTCATGGTCTTGATCGACTGGATCGTTCTGGGGTTCTACTTCGCCGGCGTGCTCGGCCTGGGCGCGTGGCTGGCGCGCAGGCAGAAGAGCACGGACGACTACTTCCTGGGCGGCAAGCGGATGTCCGGGGGCCTGGTGGGAATCTCCCTGGCCGCGAACCAGGTGAGCGCGGTGAGCCTGGTGAGCGCCCCGGCCTTCGTGGCATTGCGGCCGGACGGGGGCCTGCGCTGGCTCCAGTACGAACTGGCCGTGCCCCTGGCCATGGTGGGGATCCTGCTTCTGCTGGGCCCGCTCTACCCGCAGCTGCGTTCCGCCTCCCTCTACGAGTACGCGGAGCGGAGGTTCGGCGTTTCGGTCCGAATCGCCCTGAGTGCCGTGTTTCTCCTCTCCCGGGGCCTGGCAACGGGCATCACGCTCTACACCACCGCCCTGGTGCTCTCGGTGAGCATGGGGTTTCCGCTGCTCCACGTGTATCTGCTCCTGGGCCTTTTCGCCGTGGCCTACACCACCCTGGGCGGGATCCAGGCGGACGTGTACTCGGACGTGATCCAGTTCGTTGTCCTGTGGGTGGGCGTTGCGGCGGCCATGGTCATCGCCCTGGGAATGATCACAGACCTTCCCGGCGCGATCCGGGCGTTGGAGCCCGGCAGGACCGCCACCCTGGACCTGCGTCACCACGGGTGGGGGGACGGCCGGACCTTCAGCTTCTGGCCCATGCTGCTGGGCGGGCTGTTTCTCTACATGAGCTACTACGGATGTGACCAGAGCCAGGCGCAGCGGCTCATGGCCAACGGAAGCCTGCCCGCGATCCGCAGGAGCCTGGTGACGAACGGCATGATCCGCTTTCCCGTGGTGCTCACCTACTGCCTGTTCGGGCTCCTGCTGGCCTTGCTCCTCACCCAGGACGCATCCTTTGCCGCCCGCCTGCACGGCGAGAAGCCCGACACCCTGGTCCCGATCTTCGTGGCCTCGTACCTGCCCGCAGGGTTTCGGGGCCTGGTGATCTCCGGAATCTTTGCCGCGGCCATGTCCTCCATCGATTCCGCTCTGAACAGCCTCTCCGCCATCACGGTGGAGGATTTTCTGGCCAGGTCCCACGGCAGGAAGGCGGGCGTCACGTCCTCCCCCGCCAAGCGCCTGCGTCTTTCCCGCGGGGTCACCCTGTTCTGGGGAGTGTTCTGCCTGGGGTCCGGGTGGGTGTTCGCCGCGTCCTCCCGGACCATCATCGAACTCGTGAATATGGTGGGCTCGGCCTTCTACGGGCCCGTGCTGGCCGTGTTCGCCTGCGGCCTGCTGGTGCGCCGCGTGCGGGGCCGGGGCATGCTTCTGGGGCTCCTGGGGGGTGTGACCGCGAACCTGGTCTTGTGGAAGGCCGCTCCGCAGGTTTCCTGGCTCTGGTGGAACCCGGCGGGCTTCCTGGTAACCGTGTGTCTTGCCCTGGCGTGGTCGTTCCTCCACCCGGCCGCCGGGAAGGCACGCGCTCCCGGCACCGCACCGGCGGCGGCCCTTCCCGGGGGCCCGTCCACGGCAGCCCCCGGCGCGTTGCGCGCCTCGCTCAAGGCGTCGTTCAAGGAATCCCGCTCCGCCGTGCTCCTGCTCACGGCCTTCTTCTGTGTGATCCTGGGGGTCACCGCGTGGCTGGGGTTCCTGCTGGGGCCCTGATCGGGGTCTACCCCCGTCACTCGCCGCACGCCGGGCCGGGCCGGATGCGCTGCGTCGGTATCAACGAGACCGCCTGTCGGACCGCACCCACATCTTCCGGACGATCTCAACCGAAGACCCTCTCCCCCTGGAAGCGGAGACAGCCGCACGAAACACGTGAAATCGGGGACAGCCGCCGGTCTTGGGGCTCATCCCACGGGGGCCGGGCATCGGCAAGACCGGGGCCGCAGACGATCGATTTGTTTGGCAGAAGGGCGTACCCTGGCCATGGTCGGATTGGATTCCCGGCCGCCCAGCGGCTCACGCCAACCGGGCCCTGCTCCCCCCGAACGTCCACGGAGGTCTACGTCATGTCGTCCGCAAACGGTCTGGCTCGCGCCGCCCTTCTCCTGCTGCTGACGGGTTTCCTGCCGTGCACGTCCGCTTGCCTGCCGGACGACTGGGTCGCCCCCTGGCCTCAGGCCATGATCGAACCCCGGGACTATGACGAGTCGGCGCCGGCCGGCGAGTTGCGCCTCAAGGCGGAGGCATACGACGCCTGGCACTTGGCGCACCACCAGCCTTACTACGGCAGTACGGTGGGTACCGTGTTCCAGGACGCAACACGCACCGAGGTTGGCAACTACTTCGATTACGGGGACAGCTGCGAGTGGACCGGCCTGTACCTGGCCAGCCAGGCGTTCCGCTACCACGTGACCGGGGAGGAGCAAGCCCGGGCCAACGTGCTGCGGACCGCGGCGGCCCTCTCCGGTCACCTGCACGTCACCGGGACGCCGGGGTTCATCGCCCGGTACCGCGGCCGCCAGGCCCCGGAGATCTATCCCGGCGACGCCTGGTGCGACGCGCCCGAGCAGGATCGATGCCACCACGTCGAGTCAGGGCCGTACGCCGGGGACTTCTGGTGGGGCGAGACGAGCCGCGACATGTACAACGGCTGGTTCTTCGGCCTGGCCGCTGCCTACGACCTGCTCGACGACGAGGGGATGCGGGAGCGGATCCGCGCCGACGTCACCGAGGTGCTCACGGTGCTCATGGACCAGGACTGGAGAATCCTGGACGAGGCCGGAGAGCCCACCGACGCGGCGCCGGACGTGATCCCGCCGTTCCGGTTCGCCTGGCTCGCGATCGGCTACCACATCACGGGGAGCGAGGAGATCCTGGCGGAACTGCGGACCTGGCTGAAGAACGCCAACCGCGTCCTCCTCCGGGTGCTGAGCATCAACGTGATGAACCGCTACGCTCAGTACTACGGCAATTGCCTGGCCCACGAGTACTGGTACAACCTGCTGCGGCTGGGCAAGGCCTACTTCAGCCCGGACGACCGCGCCTTCCTGCTGGATGTCTTCGAGACGCAAGTGCACACCTTCACCCGCCTGTCGCACAACCCCTGGTTCAACGGGGTATTCATGAGCCAGGGGGCCTACGTCCCGAGCGGGGGCGCGCCCGACCCCTACTGGGAGCAGTTGCTGGGGGACCTGCGGGCCTTCCCGGACGCCCCCAACTTCCGGTACGTCCTCCCCGCGCGGGACCCGGCCGCATACACGCTGGACCCGCTGTCCGTGACCTTGCACGAGCTGATGGAGGAATACCCGATCCTGGAGCAGATCATGGGCGCCGTGGCCCCGCAGGCCCTGGAGGCGTTCCCGGTGGACCAACAGTGCTCCACGGACTTCCTGTTCCAGAGGAACCCGTTCCAAATCTCCGCGTGCGGTGAGCACCGCCCGGACGTGGTCAACCCGGGTGTGGACTACCTGATCTCCTACTGGCTGGCGAGTTACCACAAGTTCCTGAACAAAGGGCTGTGAGCGGATATCCGGCCTCCCCACCCCGGCCCCTGTCTGCCGGCCCGGCCCCCTTCTGTACCTCGGCCAGGGTGTTTCCCAACCGGTCGTACAGGAACACCGTGGTCTGG
>Ga0068714_10007067_pt1 | contig 11088 bp, 8 predicted proteins | sample MTBNYHSulfiMetaG_FD_62988 | JGI IMG/M metagenome (GOLD analysis project Ga0068714, IMG submission 62988) | Enrichment culture microbial communities from rom New York Harbor, USA that are MTBE-degrading - MTBE-NYH (New York Harbor Sulfidogenic)... | ecosystem: Environmental > Aquatic > Marine >... | reverse complement strand
GGCCAGCTTCCGGGCCTCGGCCAGCATCTCCCGGCCCTGGGCCAGGGTCTGGTCGGCGTTTTTGACCAGCTGGTTCTTGTCCCCGGTGTAGTTGGGGTCGGCCATCCGGCCGATGTAGGAGTCGATCCTGGCCGGCTGGCCGGCCGCGTCGCTGAAGGGCTTGCGGGCCTGGTAGGGCAGCTTGTCGTCGGGCTTGGCCCCCGCTTTTGGCTGAGCCTGGGCCTGGGTCTGGGAGGCTTGGGTCTGGACCGTTTTGGCGGCCAGCTGCTTCTCCAGCTGGCCCGCCTTCCGGGTCAGGCCGGCAAGCTTGGCGTTGCCGGGATCGGCTTGCTTGAGCCGGTCGATCAGGCCCTTGGCCTGGTCGAGGTTTTGCCGGGCTTCCTCATTATTACCCCCGTGCATGGATCTCTCGGCCTGGCGGAGGAACCCTTCGGCCTCCTTGGCCGGGTCCGCGGACTGGGCCTCGGCCTTGGCCGGCTGGGCGGCCTGGACGGGTTGGGCCTGTTGGGCCGGCTGGACGGTCTGGGCGGCCTTCTCCGGGAGGGGCTTGGCCTGGGGCTTGTCCGGCGCGGCCGGCCCCTGGCTGGATGACTGGGCCGCGGTCAGGCTGCCCCCGCCCAGGTCCTTGCCGGTCCGCCTCTCCAGGTCCTTGACCAGCTTGGTGTACTTGCTCTCAAAGGACTTGACCTGGGGGTTGTTGGGGTCGGCCTCCTTGGCCTTGGCCAGCAGGTCCCGGATCTTGTCCAGGGCGGCGATGGCCGCCTCGTTTTTCCCGGCGAACATGTCCTTCTCGGCCTGCCGGAGCTCCTTGTTGGCCTCCTGATAAAGGCTTTTGACGTCGTCGGCCAGAGCCGGGGCGGAGAGGAAAGCCGCCAGGGCTACCAGGCCGAATATAAAAAGCGAAGGCCTGAAGGCGGTTGAAGAAAATGACCGCAATATGTTGGGCATCTTCGCACCTCTCTCGTTATCGGCTGGAAAAACAAGGGCCTGTTTGATTATGAGGACTGCTTATAAGAATAGTTAAAAATCAAATAGAGAGTCAATAGGCAACTCGGCCTCGCAGAGGGACCTGAGATCGTCCTGGTCGGGCTGGACCCGCTCCTTGCCGGGGCAGCCTTTCTCCCTGATGGCGGCCTAGTCCCTTGGGGATGGCTTGGCAAAGCCTCTCCAACACCCGCCCTCAAGCCCTGGCCGTTCATTACTGATCTGCCTCTGGCCTGGATTGGGGGGTGTTCCGGCGAGGCTTTGAAACAATCCTCCTTGGGGCGGCAACGCCCTGATATCAAGCTACTTTTCCCTGTCCTACCTTTTCGATGACCGCTCCCAAGCCGGGTCCGCCGGTTTTTCGGTAAAACCTCTTCCATTTGTCAACCATATGCGTATAGTGGGTTGACAATTCAAAAGCATCCGTCAGGGGTGGCCGGGCCGCCATGGGAACAAAGGATAAGGTCTTTGATACCCTCAGGGCCAACCGCGACCAGTGGGTCTCGGGGGAGGCGCTCAGCAGCGGGCTGGGTCTCAGCCGGGCGGCGGTCTGGAAGCACGTCCGGGGCTTGAGGCAGGCCGGCTACGTCATCGAATCGGCCCCCAGGAAGGGGTACCGGCTCCGCGGGGCTCCACCGCTCCTGCTCCCGACCGAGATAAGGGGCGGGTTGGAGACGTCCGTCTGGGGCCAGCGGGAGATCGTCCACGCCTTTGAGATCGATTCGACCAACGCCCGGGCCCGGTCCCTGGTCGCCCAGGGCGCGCCCGAGGGGACCGTGGTCGTGGCCGAATACCAGACCGGCGGACGGGGCCGGCTGGGACGGAGTTGGTACTCTCCCCCGGGACAGGGAATCTACCTCTCCCTCATCATCCGGCCGGGCCTCTCCCTCCAGGAAGCACCCAAGCTGAACATGCTCCTGGCCGTGGCCGCGGCCGAGGCGGTCGCCGAGAGAAGCGGGTTGCCCGTGGGCATCAAGTGGCCCAACGACCTGGTTGTCAATCACCGCAAGGCCGGCGGTCTCCTGATCGAGATCGGCGCGGATATGGACGCGGTCGAGTACGCGGTCGCCGGGCTGGGCCTGAACGTGCTCACGGCCGGGTTCCCCGGCTCGCTCGACCATACGGCCACCTCCATCTTCAGGGAAAGCGGCCGGTCCATCTCCAGGGCCGGTCTGCTGCGGGGCCTGCTGCGGCGTTTGGAGACGGTCTACGACCATCAGAGGACCTTCGGCTTCGAGAAGATCCGGCGACGCTACATCGAGCTGACCGGCCTGGTCGGTCAATCCTTGAGGGTCGAGGTTTCCGGTCGAACCATTACCGGCCGGGTTCAAAGGATCGACGAGTTCGGGGCCTTGGTCGTCGAGGACGACCAGGGCCGGGCCTCCAGGGTGGTCTCGGGGGACATCGTCCCCACGACCGGGAACGCCGCCGGACGATGACCGCCTTGACCGGCCGCCAGAGGGACGAGTTCGACCGGGCCCACATCTGGCACCCCTACGCCTCCATATCCCGTCCCAACCCCGTATACAAGGTTGAATCGGCCCAGGGCGTCTACCTGACCCTGGCCGACGGGCGGAGCCTCATCGACGGCATGTCCTCGTGGTGGGCCGCGATCCACGGCTACGGCCACCCGGTCCTCAACGCGGCCGCCGCGGCCCAGCTGGAAAAGATGTCCCACGTCATGTTCGGCGGGCTGACCCACGATCCGGCCATCGAGCTGTGCTCCCGGCTGGTGGAGCTGACGCCCGGGCCGCTGACCAAGGTCTTCTTAAGCGACTCGGGATCGGTCTCGGTGGAGGTGGCCATCAAAATGGCCCTCCAGTACCAGCAGGCCAAGGGACGGCCGGACAAGAACAGGCTGCTGACCGTCCGCTCCGGCTACCACGGAGACACCCTGGGGGCCATGGCCGTCTGCGACCCGATCAAGGGGATGCACGCCCGTTTCCGGGGGCTGCTGGCCCGGCATCTGTTTGCCGATCCGCCGACACCTTGCTTCGGCGAGGAGTGGGAGGAGGGGCATATTCAGGGCTTCAAGGACCTCCTGAGGGCCAACCACGGCCGCGTTGCCGCGGTGATCCTGGAACCGGTGGTTCAAGGCGCGGGCGGGATGCGGTTCTACCACCCCCGATATCTGGAACGGGTCAGGGAGCTGACCCGGGAGTACGAAACGCTGTTGATCCTGGATGAGATCGCCACCGGGTTCGGCCGCACCGGGTCCATGTTCGCCTGTCACCGGGCCAAGGTGAGCCCGGACATCATGTGCCTGGGCAAGGCCCTGACCGGGGGGTATCTGAGCCTGGCCGCCACCCTGACCACCGATGAGGTCGGCCGGACCATCGGGAGCGAGGGCTCGGGCGAACTAAGGCACGGCCCCACCTTCATGGGCAACCCCTTGGCCTGCGCCGTGGCCTCGGCCAGTATCGACCTTCTCCTGAGCGGCCCCTGGCAGGAACGGGTGGAACGAATCCAAGGACGGCTGGGCCAGGGGCTGGCCCCCTGCCGGGGCTTGACCGGGGTGAAGGACGTCCGGGTTCTGGGGGCCATCGGCGTGGTGGAGCTGGAGGAGCCGGTGGACCTGGAGACGATGCAGGCCAAGTTCGTCGAGGCCGGGGTGTGGTTGCGCCCCTTCGGCCGGCTGGTCTACACCATGCCCCCGTACATCATCACCGATGAGGAGCTCGAGCGGGTGACCGGGGCCATGGTCAAGGTTATCGAAGGTCAGGCCAAAGGTTAGCCTCAATGGCCGGTAACAATAAACTGTCTTTTATCGACCGCGAGCTGGAACACCGCCGCCAGCGGAACACCTTCAGGACCCTGGGAGCCTTGGAGCCGGGCTCCGGGGCCAGGGTCAGGGACGGGGCCCGGGACCTGGACAACTTCTGCTCCAACGATTACCTGGGGTTGTCCCAGCATCCGCTGCTGAAACAAAGAGCCAGGGAGTACGTGGAGCGTTACGGGGCGGGATCCACCGCCTCCCGGTTGATCTGCGGAACCACCCGGTCCTGCCTGGCCTTGGAGGAGAAGCTGGCCCGGCTCAAGGCCACCGAGGCGGCCCTGGTGCTCAGCACCGGTTATCAGGCCAACACCACCATTCTCCCGGCCCTGGTCGACCGCCGCTCCCTGATCCTCTCGGACTGGTTGAACCACAGCAGCTTGATCTCGGGCGCCCTCCTGTCGCGCTGCCGGGTGGTCCGGTTCCGCCACAACGACCTCAACCACCTCCAAAGACTGCTCGAGGAGCACCGGGCCCAAGGCCATTCGCGGATGGTTATCGTCACTGAGTCGGTCTTCAGCATGGACGGCGATCGGGCCGACCTGGATTCCCTGGTCTCCCTGGCCGATGAGTTCGAGGCCCTGCTGGTGGTGGACGAGGCCCATGCCACCGGGCTTTTCGGGCCACGGGGGATGGGCCTGACCGTGGGCCGGGGGGTCGACCTGGCCGTGGGCACCTTCGGGAAGGCCTTGGGCGTCTTTGGGGCCTATGTGGCCTGCAGCCGGAAGATGCGGGACTACCTGGTTAACTGCTGCGCCGGGTTCCTCTACACCACCGCCCTGCCTCCGGCCGTGCTGGGGGCGGTGGACGCAGCCCTGGATCTCATCCCCGGGATGGACCAGGAGCGGGCCAAGCTCCAGTCGGCGGCGGCGGAGCTCCGCCGGCAGATCAGGGGCCTGGGCTATGACCCCGGTGAATCGACCACCCAGATAGTTCCGCTCATCGTCGGCCAGGAGGCCGCGGCCCTGAAGCTGTCGGCCCGCCTCCGCGACAAGGGGATCCTGGTCGCGGCCATCCGCCCCCCCACCGTGCCGAAGGGCGGGGCGCGCCTCCGGCTGACCCTCTCCGCGGTCCACACCGAGGCCCAGCTCAGGCGCCTGGTGGATGCCCTCCGGACAGGGGTTAACAAGTGAAAACCGATCCGCCCCGGCCCGGGATCTTCGTGACCGGCACCGACACCGGGGTGGGCAAGACGGTGGCCTCGGCCGTGCTGATGACCGGGCTGGAGGCGGATTACTGGAAGCCCATCCAGTGCGGATCAACCACCCCCACAGACCGGGAGTGGGTCCGAGAGCAGACCGGCCTGCCGCCCGACCGGTTCCATCCGGAGACCTATACCCTGACCCAGCCCCTTTCGCCCCATGCCGCGGCCGAGCTGGACGGGGTCAGAATCGAGCTGTCCGATTTTGAGCTACCCCGGGCGTCGGAATCCAGGCCCCTCATTGTCGAGGGGGCGGGCGGAATCATGGTTCCCCTGAACGGAAGCCAGCTCATGATCGATCTGATGAAGGCCCTCGGACTGCCCGTGGTGCTGGTGGCCAGGAGCACCCTGGGGACCATCAACCACACCCTGATGTCATTGGACCAGCTCAGGCGGGCGGGGCTCGGGGTGCCGGGGGTGATTCTCAACGGCCCCCGAAACGAGGTCAACCGGGAAGCCATAGAGCGTTTCGGGGGGGTTCGAACCCTGGGCTGGATCCCGCCCCTGGCGAAAATCGGCCCCGGGGACCTGGAGCGGGTGTTCGAGCAACAGTTTTCATCGCTGGAATGGATCTTATGAAGACGAGACAGTTCATCTCCCTGGCCGAAAGGATCATCGCCGGCGGGGCCATGTCTCCCGAAGAAGTGAACCGCCTGATCGGCCATCCGGTCGACCGGGCCTTTGACCTGCTGCCCGGAGCGGACCTGATCCGGGAGCATTACTTCGGCCGGGAGGTTCATCTCTGCGCCATCCGCAACATCAAGTCAGGCAGGTGCAGCGAGGACTGCTCCTTTTGCGCCCAGTCCGCCCACGCCCAAACCGGGGTCTCCGTCTATCCGCTCCTGGAGGCCGAAGAGATCCGCAGCACCGGCCTGGAGCTGGCAAAAACGCCGGTAAACCGGTACTCGGTGGTGGCCAGCGGGAAGCGACTGGCCGGGTCGGAGGTGGGCTCGGTGGCTCGGGCCCTGCAGGGGCTGGAGTCCCCGGACCTCCAGCTCTGCGCCTCCTTGGGGACCTTGGCCCGCCCCGGCTTCGAGGCCCTGCTCCAGGCGGGGGTCAAGAGGTATCATCACAACCTCGAGACGGCCGAGAGCTATTACGGCCGGGTTTGCACAACCCACACCTACGCCGAACGGGTCGAGACCATCCGGTCGGCCAAGGCGGCCGGGATGTCGGTCTGTTCCGGGGGAATTTTCGGTCTGGGGGAGACCGACGGCCAGGTGGCCGAGCTGGCCCTGACCCTGAAGAAGCTGGAGGTGGATGCGGTGCCGGTCAACTTCCTCATTCCGGTGGCCGGGACGCCCTTGGCGGAGCGCCGGGAGCTGTCCCCTCTCAGGTGTTTGAAGATAATCGCCCTGCTGCGTTTTCTTCTCCCTGACAAGGATATCCTGGTTTGCGGCGGCAGGGAGTTCAACCTGAAGCTGCTCCACCCGCTGGTCTTCAGGGCCGGGGCCAGCGGGGTAATGACCGGCGACTACCTGACCACCACCGGCCGGTCCCTGGCTGACGATCTTGATCTGATCGGGCAGTTGAACTTCAGGGTCAGACGATAGAGGAGTTGTCAAAAGCAGGTTCCGTTTGAAATGGGGCAATATTCGGGCGAGGAAACGGGAGCGGCTCCGGAACCGGCCCGGGTTTCTGAAAGCCCTAAAGCTGAAGGAAGGGTGGGGTGGGTTGTCTCGAGGCCGGCCAGTCGCCAGGAGAGGGCCGCCTAGGACTCAAGTATCCCGCCGGAGGTAATTGTCAGGCCATCCTTGGAACATCCTCTATCGGCCATTGATGGGGCGGCCGGCTCCGAAAGCCGGCTCTCTCGACAACGCCACCCCGCCCTTTTTTTAGAGTGGTTGTCAAAAACAGATGCAGTCTGGCGGGGTAAAGGGGGGTGCCTCTGGAATCGGCATGGATTTCTGTAAATTACTCTAAAAACCACTCGCCAGAGTGACCATGGCTTCAACTCCCGTGACCCGGCGGACAGGGTCGGCCTGGATCAGGGAAGCACCGGTTCACCTTCCGATAACTGGCCCTCTCCCGTAACCTGCCGCCGGGCGGTTCATTTGTCCTCGATGGCCTCGGCCAGGTCAATTATCCGCCTGGCCCGCTCCACCACCGGGTAATCGATGAACCTTCCCTCCAGCTGAATGGCCGCCCGGCCTTCCTGCTCGGCCTTCTCAAAAGCCTCGATGACCGCCCGGGAAAAAGAGATCTCCCCGGCCGTGGGGGTGAAGACCTCATGGCAGGGCCCGATCTGGTTGGGATGAATCACGATCTTGCCCTGGAAGCCATGGGCCTTGGCCCTCCGGGCGTCGTCCATCAGGCCCTCGATGTCTTTCAGATCGACCATCCAGGGAGAATCCAAGGGGGGCCCCAGGCCGGCCGCCCTGGAGGCCAGGGGCAGCCGGGTGCGGGGATAGTCCAGCTCCCGGCCCTCCCGGGTCAGGGCGATGCCCAGATCCAGGGTGTAATCGGCCGCGCCAAAGGCCAGGATCATCTCCCGTCCAGGTTGGGTCTTCACCTGGGCGAGGGGGTATATCTCCTCCAGGCCCCTGGCGGTCTCACAGAGGGAGATGACCTCCAGGGCCCCTTCCGGCAGGCCGGAGCCTCTCTCCAGCCCGGTCAACCGGCGGTTGAGCTCGACCAGGTCCGCGGGCGAGTCCACCTTGGGGACCATAATCCCGGCCAGGTTTTTGGACCCCAGGGCGGCGATATCCTCCTGGGCGTAAGGCGTCCCCAGGGCATTGATGCGGACGTAGATCCGCTTGCCCGGGTGCTGGTCCAGGAGCTCCCGGACGATGACCCGGGTGGAATCCTTCTCGGCCAGGGGGACCGCGTCCTCCAGATCAATGACCACGCAGTCCGCGGTTAATCCTAAGGCCTTGGCCACCCGGTCGGGGCGGTTTCCGGGGGCGAACAGGGCGGTCCGGATGGGTTTCATGGGCTTTTTCCTCGAAGAAGGATCATCTCTACAAAAGCACGGCCCGGCCCCGGGCGGCGGGAAACCGCCCCGGAGGACTGCTTTCCAGCTCGTTCAAGGCCGCGGGGAGCCGGCCCCTTGAAGGAGGTTCAATCTTTACTCTCAGCTAAGGAGGTCCTTCAAGATGTCCGTGATCTGGTCAAATTGGTCCGGAACGTGGGCTCCGGCCTGCCGTAACCTTTCGATCTTGGTGGACGGCCGGCCGTGGCCGCCCGAGATGATGGAGGCGGCATGGCCGAAGACCGTCCCCTCGGGCATGGACTCCACGAACTTCCCGGCCACGTAGGCGATCAAGGGCTTGGTGAACCCTCCTCCCTGAATGAACTCGGCCACCTCCTCCTCGTAGCCGGTTCCCGGCTCGCCCCACATGACCACGGCCTTGGTCTGGGGATCGGCTTGGAACATTCTCAAAATGTCCTCGGGCGAAGAGCCAATCAGGGGGTCGCCGCCGATGCTGACGCTGGTGCTGACTCCGAACCCGGCCCGTTTGACCATCCAGGAGCACTCGGCGGTCATTCCCCCGCTGCGGGAGATGACCCCGACCTGGCCGGGGACGAAGCAGCGCTCCGGCTTGTCCCCCCCGATGGCCCCCAGTTTTACCCGGTCGTGGGGGTTGATGATCCCCACCGAGTTGGGCCCCACGATGGTGCAGCTCTTTCCCTGGGCGGATCTCAGGAACCTGGCCGCATCCCGGCGGGGGATCCGCTCGGTGATGATCAGGATCAGCCGGATCCCGTTGCCCAGGGCCTCCATGACCGCGTCGTAGGCAAAGGCCGGGGGGACGTAGATGACCGTGGTGTCGATACCGTGGTTCTCCCGGGCCTGCCTGAGGGTATCGTAGACCGGCACCCCCTCGACGGTCTGTCCTCCTTTGCCGGGGGTCACCCCGGCGGCGATGGTGGTTCCGTAGGCGAGGGCGTGCCGGGTGACCATGGAAGCCTCCCGGCCGGTGATCCCCTGAATGGCCACCTTCGACCTTTTATCGATCAATATCGGCATCTCGAGGCCTCATTCGCCGTAAGCCGACCTCATTTTGGCGACCATGATCCTGGCCGCATCCTCCATGGTGATCTCATCGCCATGGTACTCAATGCCGAACTCGGCGAAGATCTTCCTGGCTTCCTGGTCGTTGACCCCCGCCAGGCGAACGACCGTGGGGAAGGTGGCGGGATCGATCTTTTTCTCTTGAAAAGCCCTGACTATGCCCTTGGCCACCAGGTCGGTCTGGGTGTTGTTGGTGATGTTGACCTCCATGAAGAAGCTCTTCACCCCAGGCTTTGACAGGACCCCCTTGACTACTCCCGCGACCTTGGTCTCCGTGGGGTTGCCCCCGAACTCGGTGTAGTTGGCCGGCCGGCCCCCGTACCGGAGGAGGGCGTCGTAGGCCAGGAGGCTTCCGCCCCCGCCGCCGCACAAAAAGCCGATGTCGCCTCCGTCCATCTCGGTGTAGCGGGCCGTGCCACGATAGGACTCCGCGTTGTCCACGGCCACCATCTCCTTCTCCAGGGGGGTCAAAGGCCGCCAGGCCCGGTCGCTGCCGGGTTCGACCTTATCCCTCAGCTCCGGTTGTCGATAAAGGGCGTCGTCGTCGACCCCCATCAGAACAGCGGCGGCCACGATGTCTCCCCCGGCGGTCAGAGCCAGGGGGTTGACCTCCAGAACCGTGGCGTCGTACTCCTCGAAGACCTGGTACAGGAGAGAGACGACCTCCGCTCCTTTATGCAGCAGGTTGCCCCTCAACCCCAGGAAGGAGCAGATCTCCCTGGACTGGTAGGGTTGAAGCCCCGCGTTAAGATCTACAAAATGCTTGAGAATTGCTCCCTCTGAGGTCTTGGCGACCTCCTCGATCTCCACCCCGCCCTCTTGGCTGACGACGATCACCGGCAGGCGGCTGACGTGGTCATAGGTGATCGAAAGGAACAGCTCTTGAGCGATATCCAGCCTGGACTCGACCAGGAGCTTGTGGACCGGGAAGTTACGGATGGTCAGGCCCAGGATTTTACGGGCCTGCTCCGTTGCTTCGGCGGCACCAGCGGCGAAGAGCACCCCGCCGGCCTTACCTCGCTTACCCAGGGGCACCAGGGCCTTCAGGACCACCGGGAAGCCTATCTGCCCGGCCGCCTCCAGGACCTGCTCGGGGGTTTCGGCCACGGCGAACCTTGGAGTTTTGATCCCCTTTTTCCTCAGGATCTCCTTGGCAACATCTTCCAGGACCCGGGCCATTCATCACCCCATCTTGACGGAGCCGGAATTTTTCATAACCTCATCTCCCACCGGGGCCATCTCCCGGCCGCGGCGCTCGAGGTCGGCATTCGGGTCAAGGCAGGCGGGTCAAGGATGCCCGCAGGGCCAGAAGGCCGGGCAACTGCCCTTCTCGCCTCCGGGCCCGGTCCCTTGCCCGAATCGCCCCTGGAATATCCGGGCCGGCCGAGAACTCCAATCCGGCCCTCACCCGGACGGGTCGGCCGCAACCAGGGCGATCATAGACGCCGCCGGGATCAGGATCAAGGAGTCGGCCCGCCTTACCGGGCGGACGGCCGCCATCTTCGGCAGCCCGATCGGTCGGGTCGAGGCCATCACCGAACGAACCGAGACCAGCTTCTAGAACCCGGAAGCGCTCTTGATGGGCCTCCTTTGGGGGGCCCTGACCTTGTCCTCCAGGCCGCCCAGGATCTCCTCGGCCTGGCCGACGATGCCCTCGATGATCTCCCGGCAGGTGGGGATGTCCTTGATCAGGCCGCAGACCTGGCCGAAGGCCATGGACCCGCCCTCGATGTCGCCCTCCACGTAGGCCTGCCTGATCTTGCCCACCCCGGCCTTCATGATCTCCCAGGGGTGGGCCTTGTTCCGGGCCAGCTCGACCAGGTTCTCGGCAAAGGTGTTTTTAATCACCCGGCAGCGGACGCCGGTGAAGTTGTCGGTGACCAGGGTGTCCTCCTCGGTTCGCCGGCAGAGGTGCTCCTTGACCCGGGCCGGGACCGGGGCCTCCTGGGTGACCACGAACCGGCTGCCCATGGAGACGGCCTCCGCCCCCAGGGACAGGGCGGCCATCAACCCCCGGGCGTCGCTGAACCCGCCGGCGGCGGCGATGGGGATGTCCAAATGATCGGCGATGAGGGGGACCAGGACCAGGGTGGCCACGTACCCGGTGTGGCCGCC
>Ga0068714_10007066_pt1 | contig 11089 bp, 6 predicted proteins | sample MTBNYHSulfiMetaG_FD_62988 | JGI IMG/M metagenome (GOLD analysis project Ga0068714, IMG submission 62988) | Enrichment culture microbial communities from rom New York Harbor, USA that are MTBE-degrading - MTBE-NYH (New York Harbor Sulfidogenic)... | ecosystem: Environmental > Aquatic > Marine >... | reverse complement strand
TGGTTGGCCTGGGTCAGGGCGTCCAGGTGGGCCTGGAGCTTCTCCAGGTCGCCCCCCTCCAGGTCGGCCTTGGCCGCGTGAATCGCCCCCTCCAGGGCCGAGACCTCGCCCGGATCGAGCTTGGCCCGGTTCTCCTTGAGGAAGCTCTCCGAGGTGTAGATCAGCCCGTCGAGCTGGTTCCGGCGTTCGATCCTCGACCTCTCCAGCCGGTCGGTCTCGGCGTGGGCCTCGGCCTCCTTGACCAGCCGCTTGATCTCATCCTCGGAGATCCCCGAGGAGGAGGTCACCTTGATCGACTGCTCCCTGCCCGTGGCCAGGTCCTTGGCCGAGACGTGGACGATCCCGTTGGCGTCGATGTCAAAGGCCACCTCGATCTGGGGCACCCCCCTGGGAGCGGGGTTGATCCCGGTCAGCTGGAACTTGCCCAGGGTCCGGTTGTCTTTTGAAAGCTCCCTCTCCCCCTGGAGAACGTGGATGTCCACCGCCGGCTGGTTGTCCTCGGCCGTGGAGAAGACCTCGCTCTGCCGGCTGGGGATGGTGGTGTTGCGGTCGATGAGCCTGGTCATGACCCCGCCCAGGGTCTCGATACCCAGGGAGAGAGGGGTCACGTCCAGGAGGAGGACGTCCTCCACCTCGCCGCCCAGGACCCCGGCCTGAACCGCCGCGCCCAGGGCCACCACCTCATCCGGGTTGACCCCCTTGTGGGGCTCCCGGCCGAAGAGCTCCCTGACCAGCTCCTGGACCTTGGGGATCCTGGTCGAGCCGCCCACCAGGACCACCTCGTCGATCTGCTCCTTGGACAGGCCGGCGTCGGCCATGGCCCTCTGGCAGGGCCCCAGGGTCTTTTTGAGGAGATCCTCGGTCAGGGCCTCGAACTTGGCCCGGCCGAGCTTCAGGTTGAGGTGCTTGGGCCCGGAGGCGTCGGCGGTGATGAAGGGCAGGTTGAGGTCGGTCTCCATGGCTCCGGAAAGCTCCATCTTGGCCTTCTCCGCCGCCTCCTTCAAGCGCTGGAGGGCCATCTTGTCGCTCCGGAGGTCGATCCCCTGCTCCTTTTTGAACTCCTCCACGATCCAGTCGATGATCCTCTGGTCCAGGTTGTCGCCGCCCAGGTGGGTGTCTCCGTTGGTCGCCTTGACCTCCACCACCCCGTCGCCCACCTCCAGGATGGAGATGTCAAAGGTCCCCCCCCCGAAGTCGTAGACGGCGATGGTCTCGTCCTTCTTCTTGTCCAGGCCGTAGGCCAGGGCGGCCGCGGTGGGCTCGTTGATGATCCTCAAGACCTCCAGCCCGGCGATCCGGCCGGCGTCCTTGGTGGCCTGCCGCTGGGAGTCGTTGAAGTAGGCCGGGACGGTGATCACCGCCTGGCGGACCTTCTCCCCCAAATAGGCCTCGGCCGATTTCTTGAGCTTGGCCAGGATCATGGCCGAGATCTCCGGCGGGGTGTAGCTCTTGCCCCGGATCTCGATCCCCACCCGCTCCCCTTCCCCGACCACGCAGTAGGGCATCTGGGAGCACTCCTCCTTGACCTCGTCCATCCTCCGGCCCATGAAGCGCTTGATGGAGTAGACGGTCGCCTCGGGGTTGGTGACCGCCTGGCGCTTGGCCGCCTGGCCCACCAGCCGCTCCCCCTTCTGGGTGAAGGCCACCACCGAGGGGGTGGTCCGGCCGCCCTCCTCGTTGGCGATGACCTTGGGCTCCCCGCCCTCCATCACCCCGACCACCGAGTTGGTCGTGCCTAGATCGATTCCTATAACTTTGGCCATGTCATGCCTCCCCTTCAAAATGCCGTATTCGGCTATAAGGTCTTTTTCCCGGGCGGATATCCTCCCGGCCCGGTTGGTGAAAACCTAAGCATTCAGGCCCGGAATTCAATAGGACCGGATTGGTCCCCTTGACCTTTAGCCCATATTTTTCGCTGGTTTAAAGAAAAGGCGGGTGCCTGGGGGCTCCGAACTCCAAGCCGAAGTAGCCTGAAGCTCAGGGTCGCGGTCGGTGACCTAGCCCGGATATTTCGGGTTAGTCCGGGCCCTCCGGCCCCCAGTCGAACCCCTGGAGGTAGGCCCTTAAGGCCCGGCCCTTCTCCTCCTCCAGGTCCGGGCAGTCTTCGGCCCCCAGGACCCCTTCGGCGGCCAGGCTGGCGAAGACCAGGCAGGTGGGCCGCCCGCAGGCCCCGCAGTTGGTTTTGGGCAGGAGCTTGAGGATCTCCATGATCTTGGGCCTGGGCAGCCCCTCAAAGCTGGGCTCGATCTCCTCCCGGTGGTCCCAGCAGTAGTTGATCTCCCCTTTTAGCCAGTTGAGGATCTTGTCGGCCTGGCTCTCGTCGGCCAGGGCGTTGAGGGCGATCTTGTCGTGGTGGACGGTTATCAACCGGCCCTGAACCTTGAAGGTCACCGCCGGGGGGTCGGGGTGGTACTCGAAGCCGCCCAGGTGGGAGTTGAGATAGGGCAGGACCTGGCCCACGTCCTGGTGGAGCTGGGCGATGCAGTGGAGGCTCTCGAAGCCGGGGTTGCACTCCGGCCGGAAGATCCTCTTGGTGTAGCCGCGAAGAAGCATCCGACCTTCCTTGACCGGCCGGGGCCGGTCACCAGTCAAGACAGAAGCGGGAGTCACCCCTGAGATCGGCTTCAGCCGGGGCGGACCTCTCCCCGGTCATTCCCCTTCCCCGCCCGCCTCGGTCTCCTCCTCCTCCGGACCGACCCTGACCCACAGCGGCCGGGAGAGGTCCAGGTACTCCTGGGCCGCGGCCAGGATCTCCTCGGCGGTCAGGCTCTTGATGATCTCGCCGTAGCTTCGGGCGTAATCCCAGCCCAACCCCAGCCGGTCGTAGAGGGCCAGGTCCCTGGCCCGGTCGCCGAAGGACTGGCGGTCCAGGATCCACTGGGCCAGGAGCCTGGCCCTGGCCCCCACAAGCTCCTTCTCGGTCAGCCCCTGGGCCCTGATCTGCTCCACCTGCTTGAGCAGCTCCTCCTTGACCGATTCGGTCTTCTCCGGGGCGTGGGCCACGTAGAAGCCGAAGGAGCCCAGGTCCAGCCCGGCCGAGTTGAAGGCGGCCAGGGCGTAGGCCAGGGACTTCTGGTCCCTGAGCTCAATGAACAGGCGCCCGGACTGGTTGGACAGGGCCTCGGCCAGAAGGTCCAGGGCGTAGTTTCCGGCCTCCCTCATGGAGGTCCCCCGAAAGCCCAGGAGGGTGTGGGTCTGGGCCTGGCCCGGCCTGACCTCGTCAACGCTCAGCCCCCCCTCGGGCAGGGGCGGCGGAAGGTCCGGCCAGAGCGGGTTGAAGCCGCGGCTCAAGGGGGCCAGGAGGGCGGTCAGCTTCTTCTGGACCGTCTCCGCCTTGACGTCGCCCACCACGGCCAGAACCAGGTTCTCGGACTTGACCGTGGCCCGGTGGAGGGCCTTGAGCCGGTCCTGGTCCAACCTCTCCAGGGAGGCCGCGGTTCCCAGGGGATCCCTGGCGTAGGGGTGGCCCTGGTACATGTTCTCGGCAAAGAGGCGGAAGGCCACCAAGGCCGGCTGCTCCTCCTTGGCCTTGATGGAGGCCAGCTGATCGGCCTTCCTTTTGGCCACCTCCTCGGCGGGGAAGTCGGGCCGGAGCATGACCTGGACCATCAGCTCCAGCCCCTCCTCAAAGGACTGGCTCAGGAACTCCCCGGAGAGGCTGATGGTGTTCCGCCCGGAGGTGGCGGTCAGCCGGGCGGCCATGTCCTCCACCCGCCGGGCCAGCTCCTCGGCCCCCAGCCCGGCCGCCCCCCTGGTCCAGCAGGAGGACATCAGCTGGAAGGCCCCGGCCTGGTCGGCCGGCTCCAGCCTGTTCCCGCCCAGAAAGACCGCCTCCACGGCCACCAGGGGCAGGGAGTGGTCCTCGGCCACGATCAGCTTGGTCCCGCCGGGAAGGGAGAGGACTTGGACCTCCGGCGGTCCGTTGGGTCCGGGAGGCGGGGGGGCGATCCGGCCCGAGGAGGCCGGTTCGCCCAGGGTCCGGTTCTGGTTGGCCTCCTGGGGGAGCGGGGTGAAGATGGCCCTCAGCCGCTCCCCGGGGGGCGCCTGGTCCCCCTCCGGGAGCATGACCACCAGGGTCAGGTTCTCCGGCCGGAAGATCCTGGCCGCCCGCCGCCTGATCTCCTCCGGCCGGAGGGCCTCGATCCTGGCCAGATAGGCGGCCTCCCTGTCCAGCCCCCCGGCCAGGAGAAGGAAGTAGCCCAGCTTGGAGGCCTGCCCCTCCATGGTCTCCTTGTCCCGGACAAAGGAGGCCTTGAAGGCCAGCTTGGTCCGGGCCATCTCCTGGGGGCTGAAAGGCTCCAGGGTGGCTCTCTGGAGCTCGGACCAGATGGCCCTCAGGGCCTCCTCCAGCTTGTTCGGCTCCAGGGTGGCGCTGATCCAGAAAACCCCCTCGTCCAGCGGGGTGAAGGAGCTGGCGTGGATTGACCGGACCAGGGCCTGCTTGCCCCAGATGTCCTCCACCAGCCTGGCCGCCTGGCTCCCGCCCAGAAGCTCGGCCAGAAGATCGGTGGCCGGGGTCCGGGGGTCGTTGAAGCCGTGGGTCCGGAAGGCCAGGGCCAGGTAGGCCTGCTTGACCCGGTGCTGGAAGACCTCCAGCTTCATCTCCTCCTGGGCCGGCTCCTGGGGCGGGACAAAGGTCGCCCCGGGACCGGACCGGAAGTCGGAGAAGACCTCCTTGGCCTTGGCCAGGACCTGGTCCGGGTCCACCTGGCCGACCACCACCAGGCCGGCCCGGTTGGCGGTGTACCATCTGGCCATGTAGTCCAGGATCTGCTGGCGGTTGAAGTTGCGGATGGTCTCCTCGGTCCCGATGATGGGGAAGCGGTAGGGGGAGCTCCTGAAGACCGTCTCGAAGACCTTCTCCGAGAGGGCCCGCTGGGGCGAGTCCTGGCCCCGCCGCCACTCCTCCAGGACCACCTCCTTCTCCTTGGCCAGCTCCTCGGCGTCAAAGAGGGAGTTCTTGACCGCGTCCCCCAGAACCTCCACCCCCAGGGCCCACTTATCGGCCGGGAGGAGGACGTGGTAGACGGTGTGGTCAAAGGAGGTGTAGGCGTTTATCCGTCCCCCGGCCTCCTCTATCTGGCCGGCCACCTGGCCCAGGCCGCGGGTGGGGGTGCCCTTGAAGATCATGTGCTCGATCTGATGGGTCAGCCCCTTCTCCGCCGGCCCCTCCAGCCTGGAGCCGGCCTTGACCCAGACCTGAACCGCCACCACCGGGCTCCGGTCCAGCCTCTGGACGACCACGGTGAAGCCGTTGTCCAGGGTTGCCGTCCGGGGCTCGGCGGCCCGGCCCGGGGCCGAGAGCAGGACCAGCAGGAGGAAGGCCAGGAGGGCTGTCCAGGGCGGCTTGACTCTGTGCTTGGCCATCTTCATCCCCTCGGGAGTTCGACCGGGTCTTGATTCCTTCCCGGATCCAAAGTCTTGGGCGGCCGCGGGCGCCGGCATCCTTAATTAATAAGCCCGGAGCGCCCCTCTGTCCAGGGAGGGCCGTTCTCAAAGGTCTTGTCCCGGATGGAGGATCAAGGCCCCAACCGCCTCGGGAGCCTCCAGCCGGCCAGGGCCCGGTTTTGAACCGGTCCGCCGGCCGCTGGGACCGGCCGGACCGTCCTGCCCGGGCCGCCTTCCTGGATAACACCGGTTTTATTAGATATTGTCGGCGTTTTGTGATAAGAGAGCGCCATGTCCCGCTATCCCCACATGACCGGCCTCATCCTGGCCGGCGGCACCGGCAGCCGGCTGGGGGGGGTGGACAAGGCCTTTCTGGAGATCGGCGGAAAGAGCTTCATCCAGGGACTCCTGGAGCTCACCGGACGCCTCTTCGGCCGGACCCTGATCGTGACCAATGACCCCCGGCTCTACGCCGGCCTCAAGGTCAGGGTGGTCCGGGACCTGATCCCCGGGCGGGGGGCGATCATGGGCCTGATTACCGGCCTTTTTTACGCCCCCACCGACTGGAGCTTCGTCACCGCCTGCGACGCGCCCCTCCTCAAGGAGGAGCTGGTGGAGCTGGTGGTGGAGTCCATCGGGCCCCGGGAAAGGGTCATCCTGCCCAGGACCCCGGACGGGCTCCAGCCTCTGACCGCGGCCTACCACCGGGACTGCCGCCATCCCCTGGGCCGCCTGGAAAGGTCGGGCGAACGCTCCCTGAGGTCTCTCTACGACCAGGTCCCGGTCAGGGTCATCGGGTCGGAGGACGTCCTCCGGGTCGATCCCGGGCTGGAGTCCTTCATCAACATCAACACCCCGGACGATCTGGCCGAGCTGTCCCGGGCCAACGGCCCCCGGAAGATGGCCGGATCAGGGGTCTGAGCCCGGCCCATGGGGTCCCGGGCCGGGACTTGGGGGGTGTGGCATTCAGAACACAACGGCCGGTCCCCGGTGTGGCCAAAAAGACACACTCCCTCCGGCCCAGGGGCCAGATTTTGTGATCCAGGGAGCAAAGACAACCATATCAAGTGGTTGAAAAAGAAAAAACAGGACCGATTAGCCTTGACGGCTGGCATTGATATTGCTAACGGCTTTGGGCATGCACAATCAAAGAACGCTTAAAAAAGAGATCCAGTGCACCGGGGTCGGCGTCCACAGCGGCCGTCCGGTGACCATCAACCTCATCCCGGCCCCGGCCGATCAGGGGGTGGTCTTTGTCCGGACCGACCTCTCCGGCCGGCCTCGGATCAAGGCCAACCCGGACAACGTGGCCAGCTCCTTTCTGGCCACGACCCTGGCCCGGAACGGGGCCCAGGTGGCCACGGCCGAGCATCTCTTGGCCGCCCTGGCCGGGAGCGGGGTGGACAACCTGACCGTCGAGGTGAACGGCCCGGAGCTGCCGATCATGGACGGCTCCGCGGCGCCCTTCCTGCTGATGATAAACGCCGTGGGAACCAGGAAGCTGGAGGCCTGCCGGGAGGTGATCAAGATCAACCGGCCGGTCAAGGTCAGCAGCCAGGACCGGACCCTCGAGGTGGAGCCCTCGGAGAAGGCCCAGATAAGCTGCGCCATCGAGTTCGACCATCCCCTCCTCAAAAGGCAGGAGCTCTCCCTGGAGCTCAACGAGCCGGTCTTCGGGGCCGAGATCAGCCGGGCCCGGACCTTCGGCTTTCTGGAGGACGCCGACCGGCTCAGGGCGGCCGGCCTGGCCCGGGGGGTTTCCCTGGACAACGCCATCGTCATCGACCGGTTCAAGATCATGAACCAGGGCGGGCTGAGGTTCGAGGACGAGTTCGTCAGGCACAAGATGCTCGACCTGATCGGCGACCTGGCCCTCCTGGGACGGCCCATCCTGGGCCATTTCAAGGCCTATAAGACCGGCCACGCCCTCAACCACGCCTTTCTCCGGGAGATGGCCGCGTCCCCCGACTGCTGGGAGCTGGTCCACCTGGCCCCGCCCGCGCCCCAAGCCCGGGCGGAGGCCTACTCCCTCAACCTGAGGGGGATGCCGGAGCCGTCCCTGGCTTAGGGGCGGTTACCGTCCCTGAACCGGCTTTAATTTCCCATCCCCCCTTCCCCCGGTCCCCGGGCCCCCGGCCGCCGGGGGTCTTTGGGCCTTGCCCCGCTTTTTGCCCAGGGCTATAATGTTTGGTAATTTTTTTCTTGGGTTAGGACAATTGGGCAATGCTCCGCCGCCTCCCCGGCATCTTCTCCCTCCGGTTCGGCCTGGTCCTTATCGCGGCCTGGCAGGCGGTCTCCCTGGTCTCCGGCCCCTTCCCGGCCCTGGCCGCCGGGGCCCACATCGAAAGGGTCATCCTCTCCGAGACCGGGGGGCGGCTCAAGATCGACTTCAGGCTGGCCGGGGCCTTTGAGGAGGCCTGGGTCCGGCGGGCCGTCCAGGCCGGCCTGGAGACCAGGATCACCTACCGGCTGGAGCTGGTCCGGGTCAGGCCCCTCCTGCCCGCCCGGACCTTGGCCCGCCGGGCCGTCACCCGCTCCCTGATCTTCGATCCCTTGAGGGAGCTTTACCTGGTGGAAACCGGGGACCCGGCCCGGGCCCCGGCGCCGACCGCCAGCCTGGCCCTGGCCCAGCACCTGATGACCGAGGTCAGCGGCCTGGAGCTGGCCCCCATGAAGCTCATGGACCAGGAGCGCACCTACCGGATCAGGCTCAAGGCCGTGATCCACGGCCCCCGGATCCCGGACCAGTTCCGCCTGATCCATCTCTGGGGGCCCCTGGAGCTCGGGACCGGCTGGCACCAGGTGGAGCTCCGGCGATGAGCCCGGCCGGAGCAGAGCCCCGGGCCGGCCGGAGAGGCCCCACCCCCAGGACCTGGGTCGGCCTCTCCAGCCTCCTGGCCCTGGTGGTCCTGTTGACCCTCCTGGAGTTCAGGATCATCCACCCCGGCCTGGAGCTGCCGGTCTCCAACACCATCCTGGTCTTCGCCCTGATCAACATCAACTCCCTCCTTCTCCTCCTCCTCATCCTCCTGGTGGTCAGAAACCTGATGGGCCTCCTCCTGGAGCGCCGGGCCAAGGAGGCCGGGGCCAGGCTCAAGACCAAGCTGGTGGCCGCCTTCATGACCCTGGCCCTGGCCCCGGCCGGGGTTCTCTTCTTCCTGACCGTCCAGTTCATCGGGGCCAGCCTGGGGTACTGGTTCGACATTCAGCTCGACCGCCCCCTTTCGGACGCCCTGGAGGTGGGCCGGCACTACTACCGGACGGTGACCGGGGAGGCGGAGGGGCTGGGCCGGCGGCTGGGCCTGGAGGCAACCCGGGACCGGCTCCTGGGTCCGGAGAGCCGCCCCCGCCTCCTGGAGCTGATGGAGCAAAGACGGTCCGAGCACGGCCTGGGCTTCATCCGGATCGTTTCGGCCCAGGGGGAGGAGCTGGGCCGGGCCTCCGAGCCGGAGCTGGACCATCCGCCCGGCGGGGAGAAGGAGGTCGACCTGATCAAGAGAGCCCTGGCCCGGGGCCGGGTCGAAAGCGAGCTGGTCCAGGGCCAGGCGGGCGATTGGGTCCTGGCCGCGATCCCCCTGGCCGGGGGCCGGGAGGAGGACCGGCGGGCGGCGGCCCTGGTCACCGGCCGGCGGGTGGGGCAGGCCGTCTCGGAGAAGCTGGCCTCCATCACCCAGGGCTACCGGGACTACCACCATCTCCAGATTCTCAAGGACCTCATCCGGACCAGCCACTACCTGACCCTCTCCCTGGCCGGTCTCCTCCTGGTCTTCGGGGCGGTCTGGTTCGGCTTCCGCCTGGCCAGGTCCATCACCGGCCCCCTCCAGGAGCTGGTGGAAGGGACGGAGCGGATCGCGGCCGGGGATTACGACTTCAAGATCGAGACCAGGACCAAGGACGAGGTGGGGACCCTGGTCCGGTCCTTCAACCGGATGACCCGGGATCTGAAATCCTCCAAGGAGGGGCTGGAGCGGGCCAACCGGGAGCTGCGGGCCACCAACCAGGAGAACGAGCGGCGAAGAAGGTACATGGAGATCGTCCTGGCCAGCGTCGCCGCCGGGGTGATCTCCATCGACCAGGGCGGGACCATCACCACCATCAACCCCCCGGCCGAGATGATCCTGGGCCTGGAGGCGGAGAAGGTCATCGGCCGGTCCTACCTGGAGGTCATGGAGCCCGACCAGGCCGCCCTGGTCACCGATCTGGCCCGGGCCGCGGCCGCCTCGCCCTCGGGCCGGATCGAGAAGCACGCCCGCCTGCCCCTGGCCGGCCGGACCGTCTCCCTTCTCCTCCGGGCCTCCCAGTTCAAGGAGGGCACCCGGACCGGCCCCGGGACGGTGGTGGTCATCGAGGACCTGACCGAGCTGGAGAAGGCCCAGCGAATGGCCGCCTGGAGGGAGGTGGCCCGCCGCATCGCCCACGAGATCAAGAACCCCCTGACCCCCATCAAGCTCTCGGCCCAGAGGCTCCAGAAGAGGTTCGCCCTCCAGGTGGAGGAGAAGGCCGTCTTTGATCAGGCCCTGGAAACCATCACCCAGCAGGTGGACGCCTTGCGGTCCCTGGTGGACGAGTTCTCCTCCTTTGCCCGGATGCCCTCGGCCGAGCTGCAGAAGACCGATCTGGCCGATCTTCTGGCCGGCAGCCTGGCCCTTTACCGGGAGGCCCACCGGGAGGTGGCCTTCGACCTGGTCACCCGGACCGCCCCGCCGCCCTTTTACTTCGACCCGGACCAGATCAAGCGGGTCCTGATAAACCTCCTGGACAACGCCGTGGCGGCCATAGAGGATGGAACGCCCGGGCCGGAGCCGGGCCGGGTGATGATCAGGCTTCATCACCTGGATCACCTCCAGCTGGTCCGGATCGAGGTGGCCGACAACGGCCCGGGGCTGGAGGGAAAGGCCCGGGAGCGCCTCTTCGAGCCCCACTTCTCCACCAAGCGCCAGGGCACCGGCCTCGGCCTGGCCATTGTCAGGACCATCATCCAGGACCACGGGGGGTACATCAGGGTCCAGGACAACGCCCCCCGGGGAACCAAATTCGTCATCGAGCTGCCCACCGGCGGCTGGACCAGCGAGCTGGAGGTGAACGGGCATGTCCCCGACCGTCCTGGTGGTTGACGACGAGCCGACCATCCTGACCACCCTCCAGGGCGTCCTGGAGGACGAGGGCTTCGGGGTGGTCACCGCCCCGGACGGCACCCGGGCCCTGGCCGCGGTGGGGGAGTCCCTCCCGGAGCTGGTCCTCCTGGACATCTGGCTCCCGGACCTGGACGGCCTGGAGGTCCTGGAGCGCCTCAAGGCCGACTACCCCTTTCTCCCGGTGGTCATGATGTCCGGGGCCGGAACCATCGAAACCGCGGTCAAGGCCACCCGCCTGGGGGCCTACGACTACATCGAGAAGCCGCTGAGCTACGAGAAGCTGGTGGTCACCCTCAACAACGCCCTCTCCTTCGGCCAGCTCAAGGAGGCCAACCTCCTTCTCCGCCAGCGGGCCAAGAAGAGGCCCGGCCTGACCGGCGACTCGCCGGCGGTCAGGGAGCTGAAGAAGCAGATCGAGCTGGTGGGGCCCACCGAGGCCTGGGTCCTGATCACCGGCGAGAACGGGACCGGCAAGGAGCTCGTGGCCAGACGCATCCAGGTGCTCAGCGCCCGCCGGGACGGCCCCTTCGTCGAGGTCAACTGCGCGGCCATTCCCCGCGAGCTCA
>Ga0068714_10007061_pt1 | contig 11095 bp, 10 predicted proteins | sample MTBNYHSulfiMetaG_FD_62988 | JGI IMG/M metagenome (GOLD analysis project Ga0068714, IMG submission 62988) | Enrichment culture microbial communities from rom New York Harbor, USA that are MTBE-degrading - MTBE-NYH (New York Harbor Sulfidogenic)... | ecosystem: Environmental > Aquatic > Marine >... | reverse complement strand
AGGGGCACCTTGGCGCCGACGTAGGTGTGGGTGCCGTTGGTGTAGTACACGGGGAGGTCGCGTTTACCGGGGACGCCGTTGACGCTGCTCAGGTCCCCCTTGATCATTCCCCGCGCCATGGTCCTGTAGTCTGGGTGGAGTAGGTCTGCGACGGCGAATGTCTGGGCCGTGGACTCGGCCGGGGTCCTGGCTAGCATCACCTTCCAGCCGCTCCTCATCTCCAGGCCCTTCCTGAACTTCTCCATGTCCAGGAGGAGCCTGACAGCCAGGCGCACCGCGTCGTCGGTCTCGTGGAGCTGGCCGCCGGTGAAGTGCTGCACCATCTCGTTGATGCCCACGACGCCTATGACGTTCACAAGCTCGCTGAAGTCCACTGCGGGGGGCCCCTTCCTACCTGTCCTGGGGTCCCTGGGGGTCTGGGTGGCGAAGGGCACCATGCCGTTGCTGATGGTCTTGTCCATCCACTTGTGCTTTGCCTCGAAGACGCCCATGGCGAGCCTCATGTTCTCCTTGGCCGCCTCCAGAAGCTTATCATAGTCACCGTTGGCCCTGTAGGCGAGCCTGGGCATGTTGAGGCTGACGACCTGCCAGCCGCCCATGCTGAAGTGCTGTCCGTCCTCGAAGTACAGCTTCTCGTGGAACTTGGGGTCAGTCTCCGGCGTGTTGGCGAACTGGTACGCGCAGCACTGGTAGCAGCTTATGCCGTTGCCGTAGCCGCGATAAGCCGGGAGCATGTTGTCGAAGTAGGGTGCCCCGAACTTGCTCACGGCCTCATGCACAAGGAGCCAGAGGTCGTCGTACTCGGGCTTGAAGAACTCTGGGCTGACGTAGTTCTCGTTCTTGGGGAAGTTGAAAGGCTTGCCCCAGTAGTCCCCCTCCAGGGCCACCTCGTTGATGGCCCGGAAGAACTTCTGGACCTCATCCTCGTAGTCACCGTAGGTGTCGGGCCCCACCCTACCCTTCATGACCACGGGGACGTCCCTCCATATCTTGGGGACCCCCATGGGGAGCTGTATGTTGCTGAACACCAGCTGGCCGCCCCTGGTCACGTAGGTCTGGGTGAGCTCGTAGAACATCATCTGGGCCAGCTGCTTGATCTGCTTGTAGTCGAGGCCCCGGAGGAACGGAGCCAGGAACATGGTGTAGTACATGAAGCCCTGGCCGCCGCTGAAGTTGGTCTGCCCCGCGGCCAGCACCTTGACGCTGTGGAGTATGGCCACCTCGGGCTGCTTCGCTGGGCCCGCCACGCTGCTCCTGAAGCCGCTGCCGTCGGGCACCAGCCCGTAGTATAGGAAGTAGCGCAGGTCCCAGTCCTGGCAGAAGGGTCTGGAGCCGAAGTACTCCAGGGTGTGGATGTGGATGTCCCCCTGGTGGTGAGCCGTGGCCAGCTTAGGGTCCATAAGCAGAATGTACTGTTCCTTGCTGAGCCTGTCCGCCTTCTTCTTGTGAACCGTCTCCGGGTTGGGCTGGAGGTTGGCGTTCTCCTTGGCCTCGAAGCCGCCCCCCGTGTCTATCTGGTAGGCGTCGTATACGGGGGCCCCTACCCTGGTCAGCAGGTTCCTGTAGATGCCGAACTCGGGGACCTCGTTGCTCCACTCCAGGAGGATGTTGTTGGTGATCTCCCTCACCATGGGCCCCGACACGAACCTGGGCTTCGTCAGCCTGATGCGCCGCTCCACCTCGTCCGCTATCTTCTCGGCGGTGCGGTCGCTGATGGCGGGGATATCGAACATCTTCTCGGCTAGGGTGGTCTCCCGCTCCAGCATGTCCGTTATCCGGGTCTTCTCCCACGGCACCAGGTACCCGTCCGTGGTGTGCACCATGGGCATCCCCATGTACATGTTCTCTGTGAAGAACTCCTCTATCCTGCGCTGGTACGGGGGCAGGTCCCTAAACTTAGCCAATCTCTAAAACCTCCACGACCCTCTCCTCTCTCAGGGCGTCACCTTCGAACAGTTCCTCGGAGGGCCTCACGGTGGAGCCCACCGCGAGTATCGGCGGGTTGCCGAACATGTTCATCATTATGAAATCCGTCTGCGCCTCGGTGTCGAACCAGCGGGCCTCAAATTCCACTCCCCGCTTCTCCAAGTAGTTCTTGAGCTTATCGCACTTGGGGCAGTCTGGCAAAGAGTATACTGTGACCTTCATTCTACTTGCAACCTTTATAGTGTGTGTCTCCGAGGGAGCACACTACGTATAGATGAAATATGTAAGGCGAATCGTTCTATATTAGAGTAATTATCTTCTCCATAATACTTGTAAGCCTGAGCGGATGAATAGTCACGATAACCCGGGTACGTTTGAGATTGTCTCAAAACAAGGGAATGATGAGCAGCGCCCGGTCTCCATCCACCATGTTTTATATATTCTACGCGTTAATGGTTAATCAGTGGAAGAGTGAATTATCCGGGGATCAGCCTTGACCATCATCATCTGCCTCGTGGGACAACACTACCGTCGAGCCTTCGACGGCATCAGGTACTGGAGCAAGGTCCACGGAATAACCAAGCTATACCTCCTGTACAGCAACGAGGCTGAGAGCGGCGGCAACGTGTTCAGCCACATGAGCCGGGTCAACGCGGAGGAGCTGAAGGAGAAGCTGGAGATTCTGGACCCCATAATGGTGCCATACAACCCCATGGACCAGCGCAGCATCTTCCGCACAATACACGGCATCATGAGCCTGGCCAGGGACTCGGGGGAGGAGGCCCTCATAGACATCACCAGCACCACCAACACCGCCATGGGGATAGCCCTAACTATAGCCCTCATGTTCAGGAACGCCCGCGTCTACAGCGTCCCCAGCGAGGACCCGGGCTGGTACGTGAACGGCAGACCGGGGGCCCCCGAGTTTGAGACGTGGTTCAGCAGGGCCCGTGAGCAGCCCAGCAGGGAGCCCACAGAGATTCAGCTCCCCGGTTACCGGCTGGAGCCCAGCAGCAAGCACGAGGAGAAGGAGTGGGCGCGGGAGAAGAAGCTCCTGGTGCTGCTGCGGGAGAACGGGGGCGAGGCCGAGAGCATCAGCGACATCATCCGCTGGTTCGGGTACAAGGCGGCCAACAGCACCCTGAGGAACAGGTTCAGCAGGATCGTGGCTCGGCTGGAGATGAAGGGCCTGGTGGACGCCGAGAAGGGGAGCAAGATGAAGGTAATCAGTCTCACCGAGTTCGGGGAGATATACGCGGAGGCGTTAGCTGAGGGCGAAGTGTAGCCCGGACCCGGCCTGTTTATCCTTTGATGTAAACGTGTCCCGGGGGGCAGGGGTCTCTTTGCTCAAATCTATAATGTGGAACCCGGCTCGGCCACGGCAATAATATGGCGTAGGGTGGCGAGTCTTAGGGTATTAGGCGGCGCCCGCCACTCTACTTTAGCTACCTTTTTATTTAAAGCCCCAATCTCATGCATGACTATCGAGGAACAGACATGAAGGCACAAGTAGTTCTCACCCCCGCCGAGGGCAAGCGGCTCATAGCCAAGGCCATCAGCTGCATGGAGCCGGTGCAGAAGGCGTACCAGGAGGGCATCCTTATCCTGGCCACCAGCACAACCACCGCATACGTGGCCGAGGAGCTAATGGAGAAGAAGATACCCGACAAGGGCATGTTCACCGCCGGCGTGGTGACGGCCACGGGCCTCAACATCACCAAGACTGAGGGCAGGTACAGCCACTACGTGTTCGAGAAGGGTCAGCTCAAGACATGCAACACGGCGGAGCTCGTCCCCTACCTATCCCGGATGGGGCCCGACGACGTCTTCATCAAGGGCGCCAACGCCATCGACTCCTTCGGCGCCGCCGGCATCCTCCTGGCTGGGGCCGGGGGAGGCACCATAGGAACGGCGTGGGGCTACATAGTGAGGAACGGCATCCAGCTAATCATACCGGCTGGCCTAGAGAAGCTGGTTCCGGGCCCTCTGGACGTCCTGCAGAGTATGATGGGTACAGAGGTCATCGACCACTGCATGGGCTGGAAGTGCGGCATAATAGTGGTTCACGGCCAGGTCATCACGGAGATGGAGGCCATGAGGCTCCTCTTCGGAGTGGATGCGGTGCCCATCGCCGCCGGTGGCATCGACGGCGCCGAGGGCTGCAAAGTGTTCCTCCTGGAGGGCCCCAAGGACAACGTGGAGTTGGCCATGGACGTCTTGGGCAAGGTGAAGGGGGAGCCCCAGCTCAAGACCCAGGTCACGGCCTGGCCTAAGAAGTAGCCCACATCACTGTGTCCGCGCCCGTGAACCGGGCCAGGGACCACAGGTTTTCTTCCAGCTTGTCCCTGTACTCCTCAGTGGGCTTGAAACCGTCTTCAAGCCAGTAGCCTCTCACCTTGAGCCTGCTCTCGAACCGCTCCAGCTTGGGTTCAAGGCGGGCCACCAGCCTGTCACCGTACAGGACCGGCAGATGATAGTAGCCGTAGGCTCTCTGATCCACGGGTAGGTAGACCTCCAGCTTGGGCTGGAACCCGAAGAGGGCGTGGACCCTTCCACGGTTCCACATGAAGTTGTCGAAGTAGTTGAGGAGGCGCACCTGGCCGGAGTCCCAGTCGTCGGCCAGCCGCTCAGCGTCCGAGGAGTCAGAGGCCAGCGCATAGTAGTCGGGCCTCTCTCCATCTACACTGTGCTTCTCGACGGATCCCTTCGATACCAGCTCCTCCAGGGTGGTCTCCAGCTGCTTGGTGGTGCGACCCAGCTTGACGGACCAGTGGTGGTAGTACTCCCGAATGTCAGAGGGCTTGACGGCCCCCAGGGCGCCCAGGGTCCTCAGGGTGAAGAACCTCACCCGCTCGTCGTCTGAGGGCGGCTCCGCGTCCACCCAGGAGGGCAGGACGTTCTCTGAGAGGTCGTAGTATCTCTGGAAGTTGTCCCTGTGGTGGACCAGTAGGACACCAGCGCCGAGAAGCAGCTCCAGGGCCAGCTTGGCGGGCTTCCAGTTCCACCAGCCGCCCTTCCGTTTGGGGCCCTCGAAGTCGCTGGAGCCCAGGGGGCCCTCGTCCCTGATCCTCTGCAGCACCCTGTCGATGAGCTCAGGGTCCTTGCCTGTGCGGCGGTTGAACCTTCGCTCCGCCTCCTCTCTCCTCTCCTCCATGGAGTGCAGGTAGAACCTGTAGTCCTTGAGGGGGATGTAGCTGGCTGCGTGGGCCCAGTGCTCGAAGAGGCGCCTGTCATGGTAGGCCAGGGCATCCAGGCTGCCCTTGTCGTACTGGCCCAGCCTGGTCCAGAGGGTGAGGTACTGGGCCCGTTCCACGACGTTGATGGTGTCGATCTGGAGGCAGCCCAGCCGGTCCACTGTCCTGTATGCGGCTTCCTTGTCGGCTGAGCCGGTGTGGGGTGCTATTCCCTGTTTTTTCAGCATTAGGCGCCTGACGGCTGTTTTACTCAGCAAGACGGGTATCATGGGGCTGTACCCCATATAATGGTTATCCGGCGTATACTGGGGCCCTCAGTTTCTGAGAGAATCAGCTATCAACAGGATGTCCGAGAAGACGGCGTAGGCGGTCTGGGCGAGGGCTGGGTCCCTCTCGACCATCGTCAGCTCGCCCATGAGGTCTGTCTTCAGAGTGACTGCGCTGGAGGTCCCGTCCACGGACCAGAAGGGGTCATCGGGCCCGACAAGCTCCGGCCTCACCCTCGTCCTCACGGCCCCGCCGGACCGTTCAGCGCACGCGATGAGCCTGTACTTCATGCCCCGCCCCGCCGCCTTCAGGGCGTCCCCGGTGGAGATCCCCCTTATCCCGGTGCGGTCCACTTTCCTCGGGTTCGTTCCGGCGCCCATGAGGACGTTCGCGAGGGCGGCGATCTTCACCGCGGCGTCCCATCCATCGATGTCGAGGGAGGGGTCCTCCTCGGTGACACCAATCCTCCTCGCCACTTCCAGCGCCTCATCCATGCTAGCGCCCCGGGCCATCTCCCCGAGGACGACGTTTGTCGTCGTGTTCAACAGGCCCCTTATGCCGATGACCTCGCATCCGGGAAGCGTTCTCTCGACTAGGCTGAAGACAGGCGCCCCATCCATGACGGTGCCCTCGAACCTGAAATGGACACCCCTAGACCGGGCCAGGGAACTAAGCTCGTCGTAGGCGAAGGCGACAGGCCCCTTGTTCGCGGTCACGACACTCATCCCGGCCTCCAGGGCGGCCCTCACGTAGTCTGTGGCCGGCTTGCCGGAGCCTATGTCCAAGGTGGTGAGCTCGACCATCAGGTCCGCGTCGCAGCCCGCTATGATCTCCGGCGTCGATAGGTCAGTGGACCCAGGGCCGTACCCCAACAGGGTCCCACTCTCCTCGCGCAGCTTTAGGATCCTCTCCAGGTCCAGACCTTCCTCGGAAATGAGTGAACCACGTGACCTCGTGGATATCGCGACGATCTCGAGGCTCAGCCCCCGCTCCCTTAGGAGCCATTCTCGCTTTGAGAGCAGGAGCCTGGAGAACTCGCGGGCGACGTTACCGAAACCGACCATGGCCAGACGGAGATTCAAGGCGCTATCTACCTCAGATTAATGAGGCTTCACCTACAATAAAAGGCGATGAGAGAGCGTGCAGGCCACGCGTGCGCACATCGATGATTTTACCTCACCTCATCGGGTTGGGTTCGAACCCTACTCCGATTGGTACTGCCACCTTTTTACATGTCGGCTCAGTCATATTATGAGGAGAAGACATGCAAGCCAAGGACCTTCGACGCTACATCAAGACTACCGAGAAGATGGTCGTGCCCGCCAGGGTCGCAGCCACGACACAGGGCAGCGCCATGCTCCGCAAGCTGCCGCTCAGACTCCAGCGTTACATCGTCGACAGAGGGGCGCGCACCAACCCGTACATGAGCTTCGTCGTCGAACCCTACTGTGTGTTCCTCGCCTTTGAGGTCGCCGATGCCGAGGCGGCCGAGAGGGTGCTGCCGCCGAACTACAGCTTGCTTCCTTCGGCGATGTTCAGGGATACCCTCAAGCGGCCGTGCGCGATCATTGGCGCCTTCAACGTTCATACGAGCGTGTTTTGGGGGAGCCGCGTGGAGTTCTATCTGATCGCTGAGAACTGTGAGACCGGGCTTCTCTCCTGGATCATCGTTGAGTATGAGAGCAACACGCACAGTTACGACCCGAGCCAGGGCTTCATCGGCCCGAGCACCTCGCATTCGGTTGTCACGACGTCTTATCTCGGAGAGATAATCGTCGACGTTGTGAGCGCGCGGTCCGACAACAGCCTCACCCTCGTCGCCGACATGAAGAACGGTGTGCTCACGGAGCTCGATCAGCGCCTATGGATCGAGGGCAACCTCTCAGTCGACTACGGCGGTGAGCTGATGCAATGCACCAAGCCGTTCAGTCTGGTGTTCGATCCGAAGGAGATGGCGCAGGCGCTGAAGCTCCCGCTCGACGACATCTCGCTGTGTACCAACACGTTCGGCGGTGGCATACTGAACCCGGTGCCCTTCGAGGCGGCGTGCTTCCCCTACGCGCAGCACTTCGTCACGACGAGCGTCCCGACGGCCACCTCGATGCGGACGGCCGAGGACCTCGAGAAGGCCGTGAACGAGATCAACGAGAAGATGAACGCCCCTCAGGAGACCGACTGCAAAGAGTGAACGATGACGCGCGCAATTGTGAAGCCGAAAAAGCCTAATCATTAATAGGATAAACTATTTCGGTTTGTAACTTACAGGGAGATAGTGCAGGCAGTGCATGTAATTATGGTCTTCTATTTTTTCTATTATCTTAATACTAACAGTGGTAGCCCGGCGGAGATTCGAACTCCGGTCTGAGGCTCCAAAGGCCCCCATCCTTGTCCACTAGACGACCGGGCTACCCAAACACAACACACCCAACCAAACTATAAAATGTATCACCAGCTACACCCCAAACCCAAGGAAAAAACCACCAACACTAGGAACCTTTTAATCCCACACCTCCCCCACACAGTGCCACCGGGGTTCAAAACATGCCACAGACCAAAAAACAGAAGAAAGAAGGACTAAAGAAACACATGCAGCAGCAGAGAGAGAAGAAGCAAGAAGCCAGACAGAGAAAAAACGTCCAACTACCCGCCGGATACAACAAAAAGAAGAAATAACCAATCCTTTCCCGCCAATCCCGCGGAACCCACACTTCTAAGCAGAGGCCCAGACAACCGGGTGAACCCACACACATAAAACAACCAGAAACTTCACACACCAAGCTAAAGAAGACCCAAGAGACCCCCAAGCCCACGCAACGCCTCAGAGTCACTCCCCGCCCTATCCACCAGCACAGCCCTCACACCCACAGCCCTAGGCCCCTCCACATCCCACCTCGGGTCATCACCCACGAACACGCTGTCCCCCGCCTCAACGCCCAACCTACCCAGAGCGTACAGGAAGACCCGCGGCTCCGGCTTCCTCCACCCCACGTCGCCGCAGAAGACCGCCGCATCCACCAGAGGAGCTAATCCCAGCCGCTCCAGCTCCCGCCTCCAAAGACCCGCAGGACTACCCCAGGGAGAGTTAGAGACTATGGCCGTCTTCACCCCCAGCGCTCTGAGGCTTCTCAGAGTGGGTTTAACGTCGCCGTAAAGCCTTCCCCGCGCGAATATGGGCTCCATGAATACCCGGCACAGCCCGTCGAGGGTCGCGTGATCGTCCAGCCCGAATATGGCCGCCAGCCGATCCCCCAAAGGGCGAACCCTGAAATCAGGCGACTCATGATCCTGCTCCCTAACCCTCCCCCACAGGCCCTCCTCCCTGAAAGCCACATCCACCCCACGCAGGTGCTCCACGCAGCCGTTAACGGCCTCCTCAAGTACGCCGGGGAACTCGTGCCTCTGGTAGTAGCTCACAAGGGTGTTGCCTAGGTCGAAGAGGACAGCCTTAACCAACGCCAAATGGTCAGAAGCCCCCCCGGGTATAAAGAGCTATACTTTATAGTCACCGTGTTGTTGATGGTTACCCATGAAGAGGCCCGGCTGGGAGACTGTCCGAGAGACCCGCGTCAAGACTGATGATGACACCAACCCTTCCTACGGGTGCGCCCCGGACCAGAGGCCTCTGCCCCAGTACGTAAGGTTCGGCCTGGTGGTGATAGACAAGGTGCCCGGCCCCACCAGCCACGAGGTGGCCAGCTGGGTGAAGAAGCTCCTGGAGCTGGACAAGGTGGGCCACGGCGGGACCCTGGACCCCAAGGTGACAGGGGTGCTGCCGGTGACGCTGCAGGACAGCACCAAGGTGGTGCAGGCCCTCCTGGAGTCCGGCAAGGAGTACGTGTGCGTGATGCGCACCCACGAGGAGCTGCCGGAGAGGAGAGTCCGCGAGGCCCTGGACCTGTTCACAGGGGAGATCTTCCAGAGGCCGCCCCTCAGATCCAGCGTGAGCCGCCGCCTCAGGACCAGGTGGATCTACCGGGTGGACTTCTACGAGGGGGACGGCAGGAACTGGCTGTTCAGGGTGGCCTGCGAGAGCGGCACCTACATACGGAAGCTGTGCTTCGACGTGGGGGAGGTTCTGGGATGCGGGGCCCACATGCAGGAGCTGAGAAGAACCAGGGCTGGGCCATTCACGGAGGAGGAGGCGATCACCATGTACGATCTCACGGAGGCCATAGAAAGGAGGGACGATGGGGATGAGGGGCCTCTCAGGCGAATAATCAGGCCCGTGGAGGACGGCCTCCAGCTGATCCCCAAGATATGGATAAGGGACTCGGCTGTTGAGGCCGTGTGTAATGGGGCCCAGCTGGCGGTGCCGGGGGTGGTGAGGTACGAGACGGGGATCGAGGTCGGGGACCTGGTGGCTGTCATGACTCAGAAGGGTGAGGCCGTGGCGCTGATGAGGGCAGAGATGGGCAGCGGCAAGATCCAGGCCGAGGACCACGGGATAGCGGCCTCAGCCGTCAGGGTCATCATGCCCATGGGCGTCTACCCCAAGTCGTGGTAGAGGTGTCCGGCCACTACTTTTCGCCGGAGCCGGGGTCCCGGATGGAGAAGGGGATCATAGAGGCTATTCTCAGAGGCCGCCGCTACAGGTTCTTGACGGCCACCGGGGTCTTTAGCCACAAGAGGATCGACAACGGGACTAGGCTGCTGGTGGAGTCCATGTGGGTGCCCGGCGGAGGCTGCTTCCTGGACATGGGGTGCGGCATCGGTGTCATCGGGATCGTTGCGGCGGTGGTGGAGCCTGGGCTGATGGTCACGATGACGGACGTGAACAGCCGGGCCACGGCTCTGGCTGGGGTGAACGTCAGGAGGATGGGGCTGGGTAACGTGGAGGTGCTCACCGGGGACCTGTACGAGCCCGTGGGGGACAGGATATTCTCCACGATCGTGTCTAATCCCCCCATCTCGGCGGGGATGAGGAAGGTGGTCGAGCCTCTGGTGTCTGGGGCCGTGGATCATCTTGAGGAGGGGGGGCTGCTTCAGCTCGTTGTTCAGAGTAACACGGGGGGCAGGACCCTCGCCGGGTTCCTGGATACATATTTCGGGGGGCATACGGTGGTGTCCCGGGGCAGCGGTTACCGGGTGCTATCGGCCCGCAGACAGTGACGTGGGGCTCTATATTATGAAGTATTTGGGGTGTATCTCGCGGCTCCCGGCCCAGACGTTGGATGAGATGTTGCGGACGCCGGGTATGGCGGCGATCTGGCGGCCCAGCTCAGTGTAGTGGCTTATGCTGTGGATGACGGCCAGGGCTAGGAGGTCGTGTTCGCCCACAGTCTTGGTGGCGACTATGATGTTGGGCATCCTTATGAGGGCCTCCAGGACCTGGGCTGGTGTGTGGCTGGCTATGGTTGTGACGTCTATGTGGAAGGCTGCTGTGCCCTCGTAGCCGAGGAGCTCTGTGTCGAGGACGACGGTGCTGCCTCTGATTACGCCTTCGGCTGTCAGCTGCCTGTAGTGGTTGATGACGGTGTCGGTGGACTTGTCTGTCTCCGCGGCTATGCTTCTGAAACTGGTCCTGGCGTCACATGTGAGGGCGTCTATGATCTTCTCATCGAGCTCGTTCACGGCTGTGCCTCCTCGAGTTCAAAGTTCTGGGGGCATAGGAGGAACTGGTCCACCCATATGCTGGCCTTGACGTCCTGGACCTTGGTGTGGCTCTGGATCGTCTCCTTGAGGGCGTTCATCTCGTTCATGGTGCGGGT
>Ga0068714_10007060_pt1 | contig 11098 bp, 5 predicted proteins | sample MTBNYHSulfiMetaG_FD_62988 | JGI IMG/M metagenome (GOLD analysis project Ga0068714, IMG submission 62988) | Enrichment culture microbial communities from rom New York Harbor, USA that are MTBE-degrading - MTBE-NYH (New York Harbor Sulfidogenic)... | ecosystem: Environmental > Aquatic > Marine >... | reverse complement strand
GCGTCGCTGCGGGTGGTCGGGGTCTTCGAGGAGCCCCGAGGCGTCGTAGGGAAGTCGGGCGGTGTGGTAGGTGCGCAGGTCGCGCATCAGCCGGAGGAAGACCAGATTCGTCGAGCGCCACGTTGCCTCGCGGACTGACAGGGTCAGGCGGTTGTCGGCGGCGTCGAAGTTGTGGAAGCGGTGCTCGCCGCCCCCGGTGAAAAAGACCTCGTGGGGGCTGGCGGAGTAGGTGCGCTCGAGGGCGAGGTCGAGCAGCCCGGCCACGCCGACGGCTGGTCGCCGCTCCAGGACCTCTGCGGTCCAGCGGGTGATCGGGTCGGCGGCGTCGCGAGCCAGGGCGGCGAGCCGGTCAGCGGGCAGCGGCGCCAGGGCGGCGTGCAGGTCGGAAACCACCTCGAGGTAGTGGGCGAGCGTGCGCAGCTTCCCGGTGCTGCCCAGCTCCAGCTTCATCCCGGCGTTGAGGTCGAAGGGTTGCTCCAGGCTGTCCATGTGGGCACGGACGAGGTTCCCTTCGTGGGTGCGCTCCACCAGGAGCAGCGAGTAGAGGACCTTCGACGGGTTCCCCACCGCCAGCAGGCGCTCTCTGGCGAGGCCGTTGGCGGCGATGAACCCCGGGTCCCTGAGGTCGGAGAAGAGGCTGAGAACGCGGTTCTGGATCTCCGCGTCGAGGGTCGTACGAACGTCGAGGTGGAGCCGGTCGAGCTCGTACATCCCGGGGACGTCGAGGTCCCGCGCAAGCCGCGTCCGGACCAGGTTGACCCCCTTGCGGACGGCGAAGGCGGACGGGGGCGCCCTTGGCGCCTCGGGCAGGCGGCGGAGCGGTGTCGCCGCAACCAGGCGGGCGAACGCGGGGTCGAGGACCCCCTCTGCGGCGAGGAGCGGGAGGAACGCGTCGATCCGCGCCTCGAGGGCGGCCTGGTTCTGGACCAGGTAGGTGGTCGGGGCCTTGACAGCGATCATGAGCGCCAGGGCGTGCTTGTACGCCGCCGCGCTGTCGGCGTCGCGGGCGCCGGAGCGGATCCTGTCGGCGACGTCACCGACGTCGAGGCCGAACCACGCGTAGAGGCCCTCGCCGAGACCGTTCAGCTCGCCCCAGCCGCGGGCAGCGCCGAGCGGCATGGTGTTCAGGTAGTCGAGCACCACCGACCGTCTCCGCGCGAGGGTGTCGGGCCCGTCGCGATAGGCCTTGAGGCTGGCGGAGAGGATCTGCCGCAGCTTCTCCGACGGCGTCTCCGTCCGTCCTGCCTCGGAGTGGCGGTACTTCTCCAGCTGCACGGCGAGCGTGCTCCCCCCGTGGACCCGCCACGGCAGGCCGGCCTTCCGGCCGAGGTACAGCAGTCCCGCCCGCCCCAGTCGGTCCCACTCGACCGCCGGGTTCCTGGTGGTGCTCGTGGGCACCCCCAGCTCGCGGTTTTCGAGGACGAGCAGGGTGCGCACGACGAGTGCGGGGATCTCCTCGTAGCGGCGGAAGCGGTGGCGAACCGGAGTGGCGTCGAAGAGCGGCCGGCCGTCGGAGGCGCGGATGACGAGGCCGACCGCGGTCGGTTCCTCGTAGGGCAGGTTGACCCGACGTCGCGCGAGGGCGAGCAGGCCCTCGGAGAACCGGGCCTGGGTCCGGATCTCGAACCCTTGGCCGGCCAGCGCCCGTACGAACTCGGGGATGCGGGTGTAGCCGCGCCGCTCGTCGAAGGGCCCGTGGGTGGGGAAGACGATGGCCGGGCTCGGGCCGGGGCCGATGACCCAGGTCAGGGAGCGGTTCCAGCGCGCGAAGAGGTGTGCCTCGAGGGCTGAGGTTCTGAGCTCGATGGCGGTGGCGACGACCAGCAACAGAACCGGTCCCCCCGCGAGCAGGAGAGCTCGGCGCCACCGCGGCCGGCTGGGTGTTCGCGCGCCGCCGCCTCGGGCAGAGAGGGCTCTTGGTGACCACCTCATGGGGGACTACCCGGGAACGAGCCGGGCCGCGGGCGGGCCGAGGCGGGTCACGCGAGGAGTGTCGTGCACGGGTACATTATCCCACGACGCCGGGTCAACCGGGGGGTGGGAGGAAAGCGTTGCGGTGTGGGTCAATCGAGCGGCCGACACCCGAGCGAGCGGTCCGCATGGCGCCATCAGGCGCGCCAGCGACAGCGGCAGGAACAGCGACAGCGACGGCGTCAGGGACAGCGGTAGGAGTCAGCGACAGCGACAGGGGCAGGTACAGCGTCGTCGCGACCGCGGTCGGGGCTGATCGGGCGCGCCCGGGGTCGACCGCCCCCACCTCGCCCCACCGCCGCTCGCTGGCGCTGCGCCGGCTGCCTGCCGCTGCCCCTGCCGCTGTCGCCGACCCTGCCCGCACCGCTGCCTCCTGTCGCCGCCGCCGAGGGGACGGGTGGGGGAGCTGACAGCTGACCGCTGAAAGCTGAGAGCTACGCAAACGCCCTCGGCCCCGGTTGGGCCAGGGTCCTCGCGATGGGGCGCAGCTCGAGCCACCACTGTTGCCTGGGTCGCTGGTGCCGCTCGTCGACATGCCGGGGGAGGTCTTCGAGGTCGAGCTGCTCCAGCCGGCCCTCGCGAAGCCCGATCGCGGAGGCGGCGCTCGAGCCCTCCTCGGCCCGTCCGATCAGGGTCTCGATGCACTGCCGGGCCAACCGGGTGGCCTGGATGCGGTCGAACGGGGTCGGGTTGCCGCCCTGCTGCAGGTGGCCGAGGATGGCCTGCCGCGCCTCGTACAGGCCGCCGCTCTCGGCGGCGAACAGGGAGACCATGAACGGGGTGGTGTAGATGGTGTTAGCGGTCTCGTTGCGGATCATCAGGCCGAGCCGCTTGCCCTGGCGGAATCCGTTGCGCAGGTGCTCGAGGTCGGCCTGCAGGTCGGCGATGGTGACCCCCTCCTCGTTGAGGTAGACCCGCTCGGCGCCGGTTGCCAGCCCGCTCATCAGGGCGAGGTAGCCGCAGTAGCGACCCATGACCTCGACCACGAAGCAGCGGCGCGAGGCGACCGCCGACTGCTTGATCTTGTCCACCGCCCCGACGATGTTGTTGAGCGCCGTGTCCGCGCCGATCGACAGCTCGGACCCGGGGAGGTTGTTGTTGATGGTCGCCGGCAGGCAGACGATGGGGACGTCGAAGGCGGGGTAGCTCGCGCGGGTGCTCACCAGGCGGTGGGCGGCCATGTACCCCGCCCAGCCGCCGATGACCAGGAGGCCGTCGATCTCCATCCCCTCGATGGTGCGGGCGATGGCGTAGAGGTCTTTCCCCTCGGGGATGGTGCGGTTGGTGCCGAGCTCCGAGCCGCCGGCGGCGGTGAAGCCGCTGACGCTCATCCAGCGGAGCTCGTCGACCTCTCCGGCGATCAGGCCGGCAAAACCGTTGCGCACGCCGAGCATGGTGTGACCGCGGTCGAGCCCGAGCCGGACGGCGGCGCGGACCGCGGCGTTCATTCCCGGCGCCGGTCCGCCGGCGGTCAGGACCGCCAGGCGCAGTCGGCGCCGCCCCTCCTGCGGTGGGTGGGGGAGGGCCCGCAGGAGGGTCTTCAGGGTCTGGACGGCCTGCGCAAAGCTGCCGCCGCGCAGACGCATCGCCTCGTCGAACTGGCCGGCGGCGATGGCGTCGGCCGCTGCCCGGCTCTGGGCCACCCCTTCCGCCAGCGGGAGGGTGGTGATGCGGTTGTTGCGGACGCCGATGATCCGGCCCGGGGCGCCGGGTGCGGCCGCCAGGATTTCCCGCACCGCGGCGTGGCCGAGGAGGGTGCTCATGGTGCGGTCGAACGCGGACGGTGCACCGCCACGCTGGATGTGACCGAGGATGGTCAGTCGAACCTCCTCGCCGAGGTGGCGCTCGAGCATCTCCCGGACCAGCGCCGAGGTGATCGGCTCGCCGTGACGGTCCCTGGAGCCCTCGGCGACCACGACGATGGTGTCGCGCCGGCCGGCCTTCCGGCCGGCGGCCAGCCGCTGGCACATGATCTCCGGCCAGTCGTCCCGTGTCGGCGGGAGCTCCGGAACGAAGACCCAGTCGGCCCCGGTGGCGAGGGCGCCCATCAGGGCGAGGTAGCCGCAGTTGCGGCCCATGACTTCGACCACGAAGGTGCGCTGGTGGCTCGACGCGGTGCTGCCGATGGCGTCGATCGCCTCGGTGATCCGGTGCAACGCGGTGTCGGCGCCGATGGTCATGTCGATGCCGGAGAGGTCGTTGTCGATGGAACCGACAAGACCGGCCACGGCCAGGTGCGGGTGGCGCTCGGCCAGCTCCGGCTCCACCCTGCCAGCCGTCACGAGCTCGGCGAGCAGGTCGGGCCACTCCCGCTGGAGAATGTCGGCCGCCGTCAGGCTGCCGTCGCCGCCGATCACGATCAGGCGGTCGACCCGCTGCGCGAGCAGGTTGGCGGCGGCGGCGAGGCGGCCCTCCCGGTGCAGGAACTCGTCGCACCGGGCGGTGCCGATGACGGTGCCGCCGCGGTGGAGGATGCCGCCCACCGAGTCCCAGGTCATCGGGCGGAAGTGTTCACCGCCGCGGACGAGGCCGCGGAACCCCTCGCAGATCGCCACCACCTCGGCGCCGGCGTCGAGGCCGGTGCGGACCACCGCGCGCAGGGCCGGGTTCATCCCGGGGGCGTCGCCGCCCGAGGTCAGGACACCGATGCGGACCGTTTCTGACGAGCTCATTCCGAGTCCCCCGCACGCGTACCGAGGATCGATTCTACCCTCACCCCGACCCCGACCCCGACCCCGACCCCGACCCCGAGTGTGACGCGCCACCTCGCCAGCGTCGATGTCGCCGGTGACCACACGGCGACCAGAGAGCTTGAACCGCGAAGACGCCAAGAGCGCAAAGCTGTTGCACGGCAGCACCTTCTTCGCGCTCTTCGCGTCTTCGTGGTTCAATGATCACCGTTTCGCTCCGGAAGGCGCTCAGGGAATGGGGACGTCCTCTCGCGATCGGGACCGGAATCGTGCGGTCCCGCTCAGACCCGCGGTCGAGTCATCCCCAACCCGATCCAGCCGACGCCGCCGAGGAGGGCGGCGAAGGCCAGCGCCCAGAGGTGACACGCGAGGCCGGTCGCCGCCGCCTGGTCCACCGGCACCCCGAGGGCGGAGAAGGCTGCGGTCCAGCCGGCCTCCAGCGTGCCGAGGTTGGCCACCAGGTTGACCGGCAGCAGGTTGGACAGGGAGGCGACCGCCGACCCGGCGACGACCTCGGCGACCGGCCAGCGGTGGCCGATGGCGACCAGCAGCAGCCAGGTGTAGGCCCAGGTGGAGCCCCACAGGGCCAGGGACGAGAGGGCGGCGGCAGCGAGCCTTCCGGGCCTGCGGCCGAGGTCCTCGAGCGCCCGCCGCAGCCGTCGCACCCGCAGGGTCCAGCGCCGCCCCCGCGGACCCCGCGGGGCCAGGCAGCGCAGCGCCAGCCGGTCGACCAGCGCCACCGCGACCGGCAGCAGCAGGGCCGGGAGGAGGAGGGCCGCGGCCGCGGCCCCGGCCACGGGGGCCCCCAGGCCCGCAACCAGCAGTGCGCTCGCCCCGGCCCAGACCCCCAGGGTGGCGAGGTCCAGGGCGCGCGCTGCGAGGAGGGTGCTGACCCCTGCGGTCAGGTCCCAGCCGGCGTGACGGGCGAGGAGGAGGGGCAGGGCGAGCTCGCCGGTGCGCAGGGGCAGGAAGAGGGCGGCTGCCTGGGCTGCGGCGGCGACCATCGGCGCCCGCGCCGGGGCCAGGCGACCCGCCGGCAGCAGCAGCCCGAGGCGCAACCCGCGCAGCGCGGTGGCGACGGCGAAGACGGCGAGGGCGAGGGCGAGGGGTGCCGGCCGGCTCTCCCGCAGCAGCTCCCAGAACGACGCCGGTCCGGCGACCGCGAGGACCGCCGCCACCAGAGCCAGGGCGACCAGGGCGCCGACGAGCCGGCCCGGGCCGTTTCGCCGCGATGGGCCGTCGTTCATGTTTCCTCGGGACGGTCGAGTCCGGCTGCCCTTCGCCGCTGGGTGTAGACCGACTCCTCCAGGAGGCGACGGTTGACGGCAATCAGGTCGGCGACGATCCCTACCACCCACACCTGCACCCCGACGACGATGAGGACCACGGCGAGGAGGAGGGATTGGACGTGACCCGCCGGGTTGTCGCCGGTCAGGTAGAACCACAGGAAGCGCACGATCAACGCGAGGCCGAGCAGGACCGGGATCGCCCCGACGCGGAGGAAGATCCGTAGCGGGTTGTAAAGGATGACGATGCGGGCGATGCTCTCCAGCGAGCGCAGAATGTAGCCCAGGTTCGACCGGAACAGGCGGGACGGCCGGCGGACGTCGGTGCGGACCCGGATGGGGACCGAGACCACGCGCAGGCCGGCCTCGCCGGCCTGGAGCAGGGTCTCCACGGTGTAGGTGAAGCGGGTGAACACGTGCAGCTTCAGTGCGGCCTCGCGGGAGACGGCACGGAATCCCGACGTCGCGTCGGCCACGGGGGTGCGGGACAGGCGTCGGACCGCCGCCGAGCCGAGCCGCTGCAGCAGGCGCTTGGTCGGCGAGAAGTGGCCCAGGGTCTGCACCCGGCGGTCCCCGACCACCATCTCCGCCTCCCCGCGGAGGATCGGCGCCACCAGCGACGGGATGTCGTCCGCCTCGTACTGGCTGTCGGCGTCGGTGTTGACGATGACGTCGGCGCCGCGGGCGAGGGCGGCCTTGAGCCCGGTGGAGAAGGCGACCGCCAGGCCGCGGTGGGTGGCCAGGGAGACCACCTCCGCGCCGTGCTCCCTCGCCACCTCGGCGGTGCGGTCCACCGAGCCGTCGTCGACCACCTGCACCTCGACCCGGTCGAAGCCGTCAACGTGAGACGGCAGCGCCGCGAGCGCCCTGGGGAGGTGCTCCTCCTCGTTCCACGCAGGGATCTGGATGACGAGCTTCATGCTCCGGTCGCCTCCCCGCCGCGCGGGCCGCGTCGCCGTCGCCCGGCGAAAACCAGGTACCCCGCGACCACCGCACCGACCAGGCTGCAACCGTACCACAGGGGAGGGAGACGGGCGTCGAGCCGGACGCTGTGGGACCCGGCGGGCAGCGGGAGGCCGATGAACATCCCGTTCACCAGGACCGTCCTCGCGGGGCGGCCGTCGAGGCTGGCCCGCCACAGGTCGGGGCGGTGAGGGATCGAGCTTGCCAGCAGGGCCGGTGCGGCGAGGTCGACGTCGAGCCGATAGGACGACGGCGTCCACCCGAGCAGCCGCACCCTCTCCCGCGCGCCGGCGGGAGGGACGCCGAGGTCGAGCGCGTCGAAGGTCGCGGCGTCGACCACGGCCACCCGGTCGAGAGGCAAGGGCGGGGACGCCGCCAGCACCTCGTCGAGACCGCCGGGGATCACCCCGTGGACCGCCCAGAATCGCGGGAGTGCCCGCCGGTGCTCCCACAGTCTCAGATCTGGCCCGTCGGAGAGCAGGCACATGCCCGACTGGTCGAAGAGCAGGGCGAGGTCGAGGGGTTGTTCGACGCCACCCGAGAGCAGGCGGCCGCTGAGGGCGCCGGTGGAGCGCACGCACCGCAGCCAGAGCTCTCCGCTCGAGAGCCGGGGTTGGAGGAGCAGCTGGTGGCGCCGGTCGGGGTCCAGGACCGGAAGGTCGAGCCAGGCCAGGCCCTCCGCTGCGAGCGTGCGGGCGTCGAGGGTCCACCGGCCCACCTCGCGGGCGCTCACCTCGTCCACCAGGCTCGCCTCCAGCGAGCCCTCCGGCTCGGTGTCGCCCGAGGAGGCGAGCAGTCCGAGCCGCGAGCATCCCGCCGGGAGTCCGAGCTCTTGGACGACCTCCCCACCCGAGAGGGGACCGACGCGGTCCGGCTCCCCCTCCACCTCCACCGCGGCGCGACCGAGGGTGTACTCCAGGACGCGCAGGCCGGGGGGCTCCATCAGGAATCGGGCGCCGAGGGCGTGCAGGTAGGGGTGGCCGACGTCAAGGGTCGGCGCGTTCAGTCGCAGGACAGTGCCGAAGTGTCCCCAGACCTGCGGGTCGAAGGTCTCGAGCCATCGCCGGTAGGGATCCTGAACCCGCCCGCGGGTTCTCACGTCGTCGAGCCGGAGCGCGGCGGCGGTGTCCGGCCACAGCACGTCCTGCAGGGGCGCGGTGCGGTCGGGCCGGGAGGCGAGGCGGCTCCGGACCAGGTCGAGAGCCGGGGTCGGCCGGAGAGTGGCGGCCTTCGGGGGCAGGAACGCCAGCATGTGACCCGCCAGAAGCCCCTGCTCGAGTACCACTGCCGCCGCCAGGGACGAGGCGAGAACGCGTCCGGTGCGACCGGGAGCGAAGGGAAGCAGGCGGTCGCAGCCGGCCGCCGCCAGGGTGGAGAGCGCGAGGGCGGCCAACGGCGCCAGCGCGGTCGCCGACGAGACGCCGGGCAGGGACTCGACGAGGCGGGAGAGCGGGGTCCACGCGATCGCCGCGAGTGGGAGGGCGGCGCCGCCAACCCAGAGGAGGCGCCCCGGCCAGCGCCAGGCCGCCCCGACCAGGGCCAGGCCGAGCGCCACCATTCCCGGGGTCAGGCAGCAGGCCGCGAAGGTCGTCGCCCCGACGTCCCGTGGCGGTTCGAAGGTGTCCTGCCGGGGGTCTCCCCACGCCATCGGGTCGACCAGCAGCCGGGGCACCCACAGGCCCCAGCCCCGGGCCTGCGGGTCCGGCGCCGCGCTGGCCCGGTCGAAGGTGTCACGGTCGAGGGCAAGCGCCGGGGCGAGGATCAGCAGGGCGAGGAGGAGGGCAACGAGGGCCGCCGCGAGCCCCCGCAGGCCCAAGCTCGGAAACGGCCCGCCGGAGGCGGCTCGGAACAGCGCCCAGGCGGCCGTGGCCGTCACGGCGACGGCGGCGCCCTCGGAGTCACCCCCGGTCAGCAGCACCAGCCAGGCGACCGTGGCCACGGGGAGGGCGCACAGCGGGCCGGTCGACCCGACACAGCGATCGACGGCCCACAGCAGGAGGGGCAAGGCCGCCGCGGTGGCACTGGCCGGCTCGAGCCAGCGCGCCGTCAGGGGGCCGGCGAGGGCGAAGGCGACGGCGCCGACCGCGGCTGCGGCCTCGCTGCGGCCGAGCCTCCGCTGGAGCGCCAGGCTGCCGGCGAAGGCCAGGAGGAGCTTGCCGAGCACGATCCCGTTGAGCAGGTTCGCCTCGGCGAGCCAGGGCACGAGCGGCCCCACCAGGGGTGACAGGAGCCCACCGCTCAAGGCCATCGTGCCCGGTCCCCCGCACGCCCGGTGGGGGCTCCACACCGCGGTGGAGAGTCCGGACCTGCGGGCCTCGAGGAGCCGGGGGACGAAGGTCGTCGCCGCCGTCTCGAGCTCGGGGTTGGTGACCTCGACCGCGTGGTGGGTGGCCTGCCACGGGGGCCGGGTGAGGACGGTGTCGAGGGGCGAGATCACCCGGCCGAAGAACAGGGAGGGGAAGAAGACCACCACCGCGGCGAGGAGACCGACTCCGACGGTGAGGAGGGGGAAGGGCCGGGACCGCACGGGGGGATTATCGCAGGGAGCGCCGTCAGGTCCCCCACCCAGTCGAAGAGAACGCCATGACGCCAAGCGGCGCAAAGGCGCACGAAGGAGGCGCAGAGCTGCCAGATCGCACGACTCGGGCTCGCGTCCTTGCGCTCCCTTGCGTTGCTCTTGGCTCAGAAGTCGGTGTGGTCTGGCCAGGTTTTCGTCGACGAGAGCTCGCAATACGCTGGCAGCAAGAGCGTTAGCATCCTCTGCGTCTCCGCGCCTCTGCGCCTCTGCGCCTTCGCGCCTTTGCGTTTCGTCCGGACACGGACGATGCGCAGGTCCTGTCGGTTGGGTTGCGGGCGGCGCCCGCGCTGGGTCTTTGCGTTCTGGGCGGGTGGGGGAAGGTGAAGGCTGACGGCTGACGGCTGACGGCTGACGGCTGAGAGCTGTTCGCTCTCCTACGGCAGCAGCACCGTCGAGCCGGTGGTGCGGCGGGCCTCCAGGTCGCGGTGGGCGGCGGCCGCCTCGCGCAGGGGGTAGCGCTGCCGGACATCCACCCGAACGGCACCGGACCGGACCACCGCGAACAGCTCCTCGGCAGCCGCCGCGAGGTCCTCGCGCCGGGCGGTGTATGCCATCAGGGTGGGGCGGGTGAGAAACAGCGAGCCCTTGGCCGAGAGCAGGAGCGGCTCGAACGGCGGCACGGGCCCCGACGCGTTGCCGTAGGAAACCATCAACCCCAGGGGCCGCAGGCAGTCGAGCGAGCCCTCCCAGGTGTCCCGGCCGACCGAGTCGTAGACCACAGCCACCCCCTCACCAGCGGTGAGCTCGCGGGTGCGGGCTGCGAAGTCCTCCCGGGAGGTCACGATCGGGTGATGGCAGCCGTTGGAGCGAGCGAGCGCGGCCTTGGAGTCGGTGCCGACCGTGCCGATGACCAGCGCGCCGAGGTGGCTCGCCCACTGGCAGAGCAGGAGCCCGACCCCGCCGGCGGCGGCGTGCACCAGCACCGCGTCGCCGGGCTCGACGCGATAGGTGCGACGGACGAGATACTGTGCGGTGAGCCCTTTGAGCATCATCGCCGCCGCCTTCTCGTCGTCCACCTCGCCGGGGAGGTCGACCAGGCGGTCGGCAGGGTACAGGCGAGCCTCGGCGTAGGCGCCCACCGGGGGCCCTGCATAGGCGACCCGCCGGCCCGGCTCGACCGCGGTCACCCCCTCGCCCACCTCCTCGACGACGCCGGCGGCCTCCGTGCCGAGCACGGCCGGGAGGGGCAGAGGGTAGAGGCCGGTGCGGTGGTAGGTGTCGATGAAGTTGAGCCCGACGGCGGTGTGGCGGAGGCGGACCTGGCCCGGGCCCGGACGGCCGACCTCCACCTCCTCCCACCGCATCACCTCGGGCCCCCCGGTGGCGTGGATCCGAACCCCCATGACCATGGGACGAGTGTACCCTCACCCCGCCCGCCCGAAGAGAACGCAAAGACCCAGCGCGGGCGCTGCCCGCAACCCAGGAGTCCGGCGATACCCGGCGGTCGAAGGGAAGAACGCGAAGACACCAGACGGCACGAGGGCGTTTTGCTGTCGCCAGGACGTTGCTGCAGCGGAGTCTGCGCTGGGTGGTGGGGGGCAGTCACCCCAGACGGAGTCAACGGTGACGGGGAAGGCGATGCTGCCGGGGAGCCGGCTCGGCTGATTTCA
>Ga0068714_10007058_pt1 | contig 11101 bp, 12 predicted proteins | sample MTBNYHSulfiMetaG_FD_62988 | JGI IMG/M metagenome (GOLD analysis project Ga0068714, IMG submission 62988) | Enrichment culture microbial communities from rom New York Harbor, USA that are MTBE-degrading - MTBE-NYH (New York Harbor Sulfidogenic)... | ecosystem: Environmental > Aquatic > Marine >... | reverse complement strand
TTTCCTTTCATCGTTTGGATTGCGTTATATCTATTATGCTAAGAGGTTGCCGCCTAACAGTATTAAAAAGGAGGACGTCGCTAAAACGACGGGACAAAGTCTGAAGGGCAGAAATCGTATCCTGAATCCGGTCAGTAATGAAACGAGGGCCAGGGTATTGAGCATGATAAACGACAGCCAGTATACGGTCCGTGAAATCAGATGGGCAGGATCGATGATCGTAATGGAAAAAACCAAGACGCTGATGAAAATGTGAGTCAATCCTTCAATGATCCACTCCATCTTAATAATTCTCTTATTGTCCGGAGATATTTCGCCGAATCCTATGACGATGGACTTCGTAGGATAAAGATGTGCGATTCCCCAGATGAAAAGAAGTGACGAGCCGATGTAAAGCAGGATCTGATTCATTATATGGTCCTCTTCCATTGTTTTCAGAAGCGCATGGGCTTCGAAAGGACGTCTGAGGGAGGCCGCCTCCGGTCTCGGATGGACTCGCGGCACGGGTACCGGCAATCGCAGGAGGTCGATCTCCGTCCCGTTCTCGATGAACTTCCGAAGTTGAGATCGTTACGAAGTTATCGGAAACGGCTATTCCGGTTCTATGAGAACATCCTATCATACAGCGCGGTGATGGGTCACCCATTTCCAGCAAAGCGGCGGACAAAGCATGCCAAGACCGGTTCTCGAGGGCTTGCCTATACCTGAACCCTTTCGAGCTAAAAATGGATCGCGCCGGAGATGGAAACCCTAAAAAAAGAACTGTGTTCCTATCAAGCGAAGCTTGCTAAAAAAAAATCGAAGTCACATGAATATCTTGACTTTTGAAAAGGGAACCCCTATTCTATGTCTAATCTGTAAAGGCCTGTATCGATGTTCAGGCCGGTTTCGTTCCGCAGGTAGATCCATGGTCAAAAGTGGCGACCTGAAGGTAGGGACCTAGAGAAATACTTGAAAGGAGGACGTCACTATGGCTAATGGAACTGTAAAGTGGTTTAGCGATCAAAAAGGTTACGGTTTTATTGAGCAGGAAGACGGCGCGGATGTATTCGTGCATCATTCCGGAATCAATATGACCGGTTTTAAAACCCTGAAAGAGGGCGACCGCGTAACCTTTCGCGTCGAGCAAGGCCAGAAAGGCCCCGCTGCTGTCGATGTAACCGTAGTTTAACGGACATTCTTTTCTGAAAATCCTAGGGCATCCCGAAGGTGACTTTGGAATGCCCTTTTTTGATCCCCCGGCCTCTATTCGTCCTTCCCGCGAACATCCACGCGAAGTGTCCTATCCGGTACCGTAAATCCAAATCCATTATCCTTCAGGACGACCGAAGACCCGCCGCGATTCAGGATCGCTTTGATCCGGCATATCACTTCCCCGAAAAACGGTTCCCGTAGGGTATTCACCAGAGCGGTTGCTTCTTCTTAATAAGGGACTACTCTCTATTTGATGTCGGTGATTCGTCTGGCGCACACGTATCGCTTCCAGAAGTACGTGTTATTGAAAAATTTGCTGATGGTTACACCTTTACTGCAACTCGAATGCGCGAACGTTCCATTACCGTAATACATCCCTACGTGCGTTATTTCGCCTTTTCCCGTCTTATTGAAGAACACCAGGTCGCCAAATTTGAGCTTCTCCGTGTCGATGGGTTTCCCAACAGTGGCCTGTTGCCTCGAGACTCTTGGAATCTGTATCTCCTGTTCTTTGTAGACGATCTGGGTAAAACCGGAGCAGTCGACGCCTTTCCGGCTGGTGCCCCCCCACCGGTAGGGCGTGGATGGGGGCGGATTTATGAAGGACTGGACGGAAGTGCGGATGATATCCGCTGAAGCGGCGCCCACGAGCTTGCCCTGTTGTGCGGAAAAAGGCTTGAGTTCCGAGGAAGTCATAGCCTTTCTCCGAGCCGCTTCGGCCTCGGTCGCGGCCTTTTCTCTTTCCGCCCGGACCTGTTCGATTTGCTCCCGAATTCGTTTTTCCTGCTGTTCGAGGACCCGTTCGGCTTGAATCCGTTCCTCCTCTTTTTTCTTCCTTTTCTCTTCCAGTTTCTTTCGTTCTTCCTCTCGTTTTCTCTGCGCCTCTTCCCGAATTCTGCGTTCTTCCGCGATCCTCAGTCGTTCAACTTCCCGTTGCTTTTCCAACTCTTCCCGGCTCTTACGCTCCGCCTCTTTCCGACGCTTCCGGGCTTCGATGAGTTCCTGTTGTCGCTTGGCTTCCAACTCCTGCCGGATTCGGACCTGCTCTTTCTCTTCCTCTTGTCTTCTTCTTTCTTCTGTCAACTTTTGACGCTCGGCTTCTTTTTTCTTCTGCTCCTGTTCCTGGCCCAACCGCTCCAATTCAAGCTGCAGGCGGCGTACTTCCTCTGCCTTACGCTCGGCGTCTTCCTCGAGCCGACGGGCGTCTCGTAGCTCCTGTTCCCGGCGGGCTTCGGCTTCTGCGCGCGCCTTTTTCAAAGCCGCCAGTTTGTCCGCTTCGATGCCGCTTACGAAAGCGATTTCCTGGTCCACCATGGTTGCCGGCGGCACGCCTTGCAGCCCCTGATCCACTCGAATGATCATCGCAATGGCCAATTTCTCCGGTGTCAGTCCGATGCCTTGTCCCCGAATCATGCCATCGAATACAGAGTGTATCTCCGGTATGGACCAGTTACGTTCTATGGCTGCATAGGCCAATTCCTGAGCCACCTGCTCCGGAACTTCCGCGGCCATGGCCTTATCCGTTCCCTGGTACGCCGCCTCCTGACGCTTTTTTTCCTCAAGCTCCCAGGCGGAAAGGGTCGAACCCTCCATGCGGTCGCTACCCCTCCATCGTTGAGGTTCAAGGGATCGGACGTAATCGATTTCCTCTTCGACCATTTTGGAAGGGGGTACGTCGCCGAGACCTTGGTCCACACGGATGATCATGGCCAAAGCGATCCTTCGCGGCGTTAATCCGTTCCTCACGGCATGGATCAGGCCTAGGGAAACCTGCTCCAATTCCTGGGGTTTCCAGTAGCGTTCCAGGCCGTGGTAGATTACTTCCGTGTAGACTTCTTCGGGAACGGTGGACAGTCTGAAACGATTCAATGCCTTCGATGCGGCCAGCAGCTCGGGCAAACCGACATCCGGCTGCACAAACAGGATTTCCGACAGGTCGATGAGTTCCGCCTCCGGACCGTCCATTTGCCGCGCCTGGTAGACCTTGTGTGCGCATGAAGCCACCGGTTCGGGCTCCAATTCATTAAAACGGCCGGTTTCCACCACAGACTTTACGGTCTCGACGAACTCGGGAGAAAGTGGTTTTCCCTCGGTTATCTCTTTGGCAAAGGCGTCCAGGAGTGCTTTCGAGAATTGTCCGACTTCGGCTTCGGTCAAACCGTCTATGGATCGGAGCATCCGGACCAGTTGGTCGGAAGGGGAGGCCGCCCGGATAAGGGACGGAGTGGCCAGGAAGACCGCCAAGAGCACTCCTAAAATCCACGTCAAAGAAACTCGTCGCGCCATGAGTCTTAACCTTCGAACCCTATTTCAATGATGGGGAAAATCGTTCCGGATCATCTGGAATATGAATCGTTTTGCCGCGCCGGATCAAGGAAGCCTGGAGAGTTTAGGGGCAAACGCCGGAACGCGTTCCGAATCCCACAACACTAGAATAATCCGGCAGTTCCGGACAATCAAGGGGAATCAGGAAAAGCTCCAACGTACAATCCCTGGAAACGGTCTCCCTCGTCCAGTGTAGGCGCAGCATGTGGGAGGGGCTAACCTGAAGCGAATGCAGCCGGAATCGTGTGAATAATCGACACGTGACCGATCCGACCATTTTCTTGACCCGCAGAAGCCGCCTCTGTATAGTAACCTCGGTCCTGTTCCGGGACGTTTTCAGCATGTCTCTCCGCCCGGCAGTAAATTCGTCTTTTGCCGGGAATGAACTGATAACAAACGCTGTCTCCCGAAGTATGTATTCAAAAATACTGATAGCCCTCGACGGTTCCGAATATGCTCGAAAGGGTGGGCAAATAGCGCTCGACTTGGCTCGAAACATCGGAGCGACGCTCCTGGCTTGTCACGTGTACGGAGCCGAGCTTCACAATCGACGATTTCGGGATATGGAACCCGGCCTCTCGAGCAAATACATGGGCACCCCTTTCTTGAACGAACTTCGCCATACGCACCGGTCAATGATAACCGATGGTTTACAGGCGCTTTCACGGGGATACATGGAGGCTTACCTGGCCGGGGTCAAGAGCGCCGGAGTTCAAGTCCGTGAAATCAACGTGGAAGGGCGCAACTATGTCAAACTCCTTGATATCGCCCGGAAGGAAGGAGTGGGCCTGATGGTGCTGGGCGCCTACGGAACCGGCAAACTCGACGACGGCAACATGGGGAGCACGGTCACACGTGTATTGCGGCATGCACCATGCGATGTACTTGTGGTCCGTGATACGCCCACTTCCGGAAGCTGTGTGGTCGTCGGCGTCGACGGCAGCGAATGCGCCGAGACCGCCGCGCGGAAAGCGGTGGTGTGGAGCCGGGTTCTTCGGAGCCCGTTACACCTGATGGCAGCGTACGATCCTGATTTTCATACACAGCTTTTCAGGTCCATGGCCTGTTCCGTGCCGGCCGAGAGGATAGAAGCCATCGGCTTGAAACGGCAGGAAGAAGTGCACGATCAGATCATCAACGATGGTTTGAGAGCTTTGTATTCAGGCTTTCTCGAGAAAGCGGTTCAGCTTACGGGAAGTTTGGGCGCCACGGCGACATCCGGGCTGGTGCGCGGCAAGGCTTACCGCACTTTGGTGGACCAGACGGAAGAGAAGAAGGCCTGCCTGACGGTGGTCGGTCGCTTTGGACACCATCGCGAGAAAGATTCGTGGATCGGTTCCAATACGGAGGCCTTGGTTCGACTCACTCACGGCAATGTGCTCGTATGCATGTCCGAACAAGACGCCGAGGCTGATGACGGCAAAGAGACGTCAACGCTCGAGTGGGATTCCGAAGCTCGGGCCCGATTGATGCGCATTCCTTCGCCTGCAAGGACGATGGCCAAAAGCGTGGTGGAGAACGAGCTGAAACAACGGGGCGAAGGTCGTGTGACCCTGGAAAACTTCCTCGAGATAGCACAACGACTGGGTATGGGTGCTGGTCCGGGTGTAAGAGATGGCTGAGATTTCGAGCGCCCGGGAATTGATCTTGCGGAAATTCAACCGGATGGCGCCTCCGTTTCACCGTCATATCGTTCGTAGCCGGCTTCTGGGCAAGACCTGTCAGGTCGGCGACCGCTTCGTGGTATTCGAGGTGGTCCGGACCGTGCCTGAAGGACGGGTTCTGGTCACGGAACAAACCGTCTTCCGTTTCGAGTAGCGTCTGTGGCGTGCATTGATATCACCAACATCGTCTGTGAATACGCCCCCGGAAGGGGCGTCTGTAACGTGTCGTTGTCCGTGGAAGAGGGTGAGTGCTGCGCCCTATTGGGTAAGAACGGATCGGGCAAAAGCACGCTTACGCGTCTGCTGTTGGGGTTGGAGCGGCCCCAATCGGGTCGAATCGCCGTCTTCGGGAGCGCGGTGTCCGAAGGGTCCCGAAATCATCTCACACGAGCGGGCGCGGTGCTCGATACGAGCGTACATTGGGACAACCTCTCCGGATACGATAATGCGTATTTTGTGGCGCGTTCCTATGGTCTGTCCAACGCCCTAGTGAAGGAACGGCTTTCTATATACCTGCAGGCCGCCGATTTGCAGGAATGGGCGGACCAACCCGTAGTCGGCTACTCTTACGGCATGCGAAGGAAACTCAGCATCGTTCAGGCCCTGTGTCACGAGCCGGATCTATTGATTATGGACGAGCCCACGGCGGGTGTGGACGCCCATTTTCTGACGCGACTGGCAAAGATGGTGCAAGACAGGAGTTTGCGCGGCCGGACCACCTGGATCGCAGGCAACGACCCGGAATGGGTCAGCGGAGTGGCCGCCAAAGTCTTTTTCTTGGACAGGGGCTCCATTGTTGCGAAAGGGTCGGTGGACGACCTCGTGGGCGAAATTGGGACGTTCTCGGAGGTACGTATTCTTCTGGAAGGATACACGCAAATCGCACCGCCGCCGTTCCCCTGGGTTCGGTCTTTTGTCCGGGAGGGCAGGATGGTGACCGTCTTTCTCGAGAGAGAAACGTCCCTCATTCCCGAGTTGGTGGAATGGATCGTATCTCAAGGCGGTTCCATCATCAGGTTGGAAACGATCGGGGGTACGTTGCGGGACGCATTCCTGCTTAAGACGGGTAAGACCATAGAAACATGAAGCCGATAAATGTCTTTCGCCTGGAGCTGTGTTCTGCGTTCAGCGGCTTCAGGACCGTGGTCCTGCGATTGGGTGCGGCGTTCCTGATAGGGGCTCCCTTTGTTTTCGTTGCCATGCCTGTCAGAATCAAAGTGGTCGGTCTGGTCATGCTCACTCTGTTTACCAGTTTCTTCGGCACGGCGGTGAGCCTTGTACGAGCCCGATCGGAAGGTCGTCTGACACGGCTTCGCGTGCTTCCCATTCCAGGCTGGCGTGTGCTGAGCGATCAGCTTTTTGTATATTCGCTGGTGGATTTTGTTCAGACCGGGCCGCTGATCCTTCTGCTCGTTGCATTGAGCGGCTATCAGGTATCTCCGGGTTTGGGACTGCGTCTTGCCGGTCTGTATTGTATTACCGTGCTGTTGCTCAACGTGGCCGGACTTACACTTGCCCGGCTGATGAAAAATAATCCGGAAGTCCACCTTTTGGGGGGTCTGATCGTTATGGGGGTGGGACTGCTTTCCGGTCTGGCGCCGGTTCCGTCCAGGATCGAACCGCTCGTGGAGGTAACCGCTGTATTCAGTCCTATCGGACGATTGGCGGATGCGTTGGAGAGAGCCGTCACGGGGGTGCCCCAGCATGAAGGAGCACTTGCCGGGGCACTCTTTTTTCTGGTTTTTTCCGGGCTCCTGATCAGCCGTGCTGTGGACTGGCGTACACGGTTCGGCCGGTAAAGCAGGCTCCGTCCGCTGGTCTGCAAGGTGAGCTGAGGCCAAAACAAAGTCTGTGGGAAGTGACCGAGGAGGAATGCAGTTTGGGTGAGGAACGAAACCCAACGAATAGACCAATATGTTGAGTTACGCTCGCTCTACTCTCTATCCAACCCCCCTTTTATACGGAAATGACCTTGGGACGCCCGCCGCCGGCGGGAGGGCGCCGGCTTAAATGTTTTTTGAAAAGGGTAGGCGGTATGTTAACGCGGTGTTCAGACGGTTCGCAGCCGGACGTCGTTAGGGAGGAGTTCGGATGGATCCAGTGACCAAAACCTACGTGAGCATTGGACTGGTTGTCCTGGCGGTTTTTGAATTCTGGGCGGCCATGCGCATCTTCGGTCGAAAGGGTCAACCGAGCAAACACAGCCGCCTCATATTACGGCTTCACCGTATCTTCGGCTATCTGTTCGCCATATATTTTGTATGGATAGCCTGGGTCTGTGTTGATTTGATGGATCGATTGGCCGACGCGGGCCGGCCCATCGATTCTCGCGCCGTTATCCACGCCACGTTGGCCATGACCCTTTTCGGCTTGCTTCTGCTGAAAATCAGCTTCATCCGTATGTACCGGAACTATCGACCTTACGTCCCTTTACTTGGAATCTGCGTGGTGATCGGGACCCTTGTGTTGTGGGGGTTGGCCGGATGGATGTTTTTGATCCTCCTTTGATGCCTCGATACCGGAGCAGAGGGGAAACCGGTTCCTCCCCTGTGATTGCGAGGGAGATTGGGGGATAATTGGGAGGGGAGTGCTCTTCGGACACCTGTTCGAGGGGAGTCGATCGCACCCGGCGGGGCTCCGATATTGAACTTATTTGGGTTTGGTTTTGTTTCTTCTGAACAGGAAGAACATATAAAAAAGAACTACCCAAAGGATGCTCGCGAAAAGCACCGCGCCCACCTGCCACCCGCTCACCTCGGGAACGTCGTCCAAGCCAAGAAAAAAAGCATCTTCCGGAATGTCCACACCGAAGCTTTCTTTATATATATCCCGTATTTTGTAATGAAATGGCTGGCTCTTGAACGGCCGCAGCTTTCCCAGAAAAAGTTCGATTTCTTTCCATTGCTCGTTTACGTGTTCATAGGTTCGAACAACGAGGCGCGCGCCGTAAGTTTCGAGGTTGAAGTAGGTGTACGAAAGGCCGTATCTGCTATATACAAAGGCATGCTGGAAATCCGCCGTCCCTTTGACCGCCGCGAACACGGCATGGGGAAAGCGGCTGCTCGAGAGTTCCTCGGGTCCGTTGATAGTCACGGGCGTTCGATCGCCGAGATCGTATTCCAGCTCCGGAACCTGAACGACGATCATGGAGGCCACAAAAGTCAAAAACACGACTTTTGCCAGGAACAACAAGAGCTTTTTGAAGGGGGTACGCATCGGTCTGTTAGCTGGTTCCAAAATGTAGTGTGATTTAAGCCTAGTGATGTGAGCCTTACACTAGTCGTTAATCGCTCCCAAGATGAGCAGCGTTAGGATAAAAGCAAGGGATAGCAAAACGAATCCGATCCATATCCAGACGATCCGCAGGGCCCAACGCGGATCTTTGCCAGGTTCGCGTAAGGGGTACACTTCGAGAAGGTTTTCCAGTTCCGACGCCGGAGGGGCGGAGGAGGGCTCCTCATCGATGTCTTCTCCGGGTTTTTCTCCGGCATTTCCCTCCCCTTTTTTCTCTTCTATACTCGTTTTCTCGGAGGCTGTTCCATCTTCGTCCGGTTTTGTGTCCGGCTGTGATGAATTGCCTTCCGTTTTCTCCTCGGCGTCGCTCATGTGGTTTCGGTCCTTAATAAGGTTTGTCCGCCTCGAGATGGGCTACGATCTGCTCCCTTTCGTCAGGCGTCAGTTTCAGACCGTACGCTATCATCTGGCGTACGATCAAATCCCAGTTGTCGAGCCGGTAAGATTTGACCCGGTCAAGGGTATGGCATTTGATACAATGCAGCCGAATCAATGCCTCCGGTCCGGTTGGTTCGTAGGGAGCAGGTGCTTTTGGTATACTTGCGACGTCAACATCGACCATCAAATACGGCTGGCGTTCTTCGGGTACAAAAACCTTGTCATAGTGGGAAATTCGGTCCACAAATCGCGGCCGCGAGGCTTCTCGGGAGTATCCTCCGAGCATAACCGTTGCGAAAGACAGTATTCCAATCAGCAGGAACACCCCACGCCCGGAGCCTTTATGATAGTTTAGAAGATGCCGTCCGAGCACGGCGCCGGCAACGCCGGTGGCCAGCATGTACCAGAAAAACGCCCAAGTCATGATCATACCCATGGCCACGTAGAACATAATATAAAACAGAGCTACACTGTAGACCATTACGGCGGGTATGGAGAACAGCTTGGTGACGTCGGATGTCTTACGGAAATAGGACAAGCTCATTCCCAGCATGCCTGCAACGCATATGTGCTTGAGCCACCACCAGTCCACTCCTCCGCTCACGACATCTCCCCGGCCCCACATGAGGTTTACGAACGCTTCTTCAGCGTAGTTCTTGAGCACGTGAGCATAGAAATATCCTATGATGGGCAATGACAAAAAAGCGGCGAATCCAATGTAAAAGGCCAGTCTTCCCCCCTCTTCATAATATTCCTTGAGCTTCGGACGAGTGACAAAGTATAAAAAGGCTCCGCAAATGCCCGCCACACCAAATCCGCCGTACGCAAAATTTGCCAGCGTTCTGTGCAAGGTCAGCATCAGAAAGGAAGGGTTGTAGAAACCGAGCCTGTCCCAGCCGAGTATTCCGGTTCTGAGAGACAGCTCCGCCTCACCCACCCCCTGCGTCAACATAAACCCTCCGAGGCCGTTGATGATGTAGAACTGCAAGAAGAACAGCGGCGTTAAAAGGGCGCCCAGGAAAATATGCAGCCTCTTGTGGCCCCACAGACGGTCCCAGAAAAAGTAATGAAAAGTCAGGGTCGTAGCCAGCAGAAAGAAAAGGAATTCCTCTATGATGAGAGGCCAGTAAAACTGTACGAATATTTGGCTCCAGAATTGGGGATAAAGGCCTGAGAGTGCGAACACCAATCCTATGGCATTGACGGTCCCTATGTTGTAGATGCATACGTGAACAAGCTGTACCCGCTTGGCTATATAGTCGAATCGTCGATCTTTATTAAGATACGCCAATATCTGGGCGATGGTGACGAAAAAAGCAAATCCGATGGCAAGGGAAGCCACAGCAGTGTGAAACAGCGCGATGGAACCGATGGCCCATTTGGCGCCCAATACCGGAAACTCAATATGAGTCATCGGTAACTCTCCTTGAGAAAGGAGACGATTCGCGCCGCCTCGTCGTCCGTGATATCCACGCCCGGTCTTTTTCGTTCGATTTCAACGCGCGCGCCCCAGTCCTTTTTGGCGTATCGCTCGAAATCTTTCGGGCTCTTGTGATGACAGCCGACACATTTCTTGTAGAGCAGCCATCGATCCGCTTCCTCGGGAAGGACTTCTACTTTGACCAGCTCTTCGTACACGTTATAGGGCTGCCTCGCCCGTTCCCGCACGAATCCGCCCAGAGCAAAGGTGAAAAAGGCGGCTATACCCGCTGTAAAAAGGATCCAATGCCAGCCGTTCCATTCCAAAGACTTGAATCGAGCGCCGGTCCACAGAAAAGCTAAAACGCCTAGAAAAGCCACTGTGTAAAACGTACGCCATACGGTCGGTCCTCCGGGAATCCAGTCCAGAGGAGGATGCCAGTGGAAGATCAGGTATAAGCCGGCCAATCCCAGCGTTATGCCGCCAAGCAGGGTTTTACTCTGATACCTTTTGAACAGGTAAACGGACGCGAGCAGCAGCATAAGTACTATCAACCCCATTTTAATGATAAAATGGGGCGAGACATGACCACCCATGATGGAATGGAAGACAACAGGGGAGTTGATCTGCAATATCCTGGCGAAGCCCCAGCCAATGAACGGCATGGCGAAAAAAGCCAGGAAACCTATGGTAAATGTGAGATCTCGGACAAAGGCGAAATAGGCTTTTTCTTGCGGGTCCTTCTGGCGCCAGCATTTCAGCGCAAACACACCGCCCGTTAGAAGCATGGTGTAACTGATATTCCCGAAAAACCGATGGAAAAACA
>Ga0068714_10007056_pt1 | contig 11104 bp, 10 predicted proteins | sample MTBNYHSulfiMetaG_FD_62988 | JGI IMG/M metagenome (GOLD analysis project Ga0068714, IMG submission 62988) | Enrichment culture microbial communities from rom New York Harbor, USA that are MTBE-degrading - MTBE-NYH (New York Harbor Sulfidogenic)... | ecosystem: Environmental > Aquatic > Marine >... | reverse complement strand
CAGCCAGCGCTGCGGTCGAGAAATAAAACTGAGCGGAGACATCACTACCAGCATGGCCGCATAATAAAGACTGCAAAACCAAGTCCCGATCAACCCCATGTCATGATAGAGCGGCAGCCAGCTGACGATTACATCCGTTGATTTCATTTGCACGGTTTCACCCAACGCGCGGACATTGGCCAACAGATTCGTATGGGTGAGCATTACTCCTTTGGGGTTTCCGGTGCTGCCGGACGTATATTGGATAAACGCAATATCATTCGCGGCTGGATTAAACTTTTTATACGTTGCTGTAGCGGCTGTCAATTCCTGGAAAGTTGACAGACTGTGCATGCTTTCAACATGCACCTTAAGCAGTTGGGCAAAGCGCTTGGCTTCCGGAATAATAACCATCATCTTAGCGCCGCAGCTTTTCAGAATAGTGTTGTGACGACGCAAATGATCCTCCAGTTGATTCATGCGTAAGGGTGGATAAATAGGAACAGGAATGCCACCTGCGAGTAAAATACCCAAAAAAGTAAAAAAATATTCCTGACCCGTAGGGAGCATGATGGAGACAGGATCTCCTGGCAGAATTCCTTTATCCTGGAGACCGGCGGCCACTTCCCTTGCTCCTGCGGCCAGCTGCCCGTATGACAGTATTTCTCCTTCACCCTCGTCGCTGTATAAACGAATATGGGGTCGTTCCGGATGAGCCTCAACATGCCAGTTTAAAACGTCGATCAGCGTCCTCGCATTATATGGCAAGGTATCTAGTTCTTCTATCTGTGCTGCCTTGAACTTTTGGTTAAAAACAGGAACAAGGGAGGAACCGGCGGAGATAATAGCCTGCCAGAGATGACGGGGTGTTTCCGCATCGGCAAATATTTTCTCCGGTAGGGTAATACCCAATCTTTTTTCCATGCGCGCAAGCAGTTCCACCCGTGCCAGGCTGTCCAGTCCCAAATCCCGGGAAAATGAGCTCTCCGGAGAAATTCGTCGGGCCTTCGGCCAGGCTGGATGAAGCTCAATAACAAGTTCTCTGATTGTTTTGAGCAAAATTTCCATGCCCCTGCCCGAATCAGAATTTATTTGACCGCTGTTCATGACTTTGCCTTTTTTACATTATATATATTAGTAATGCCGAAGGCAAATTTTTACCTAATCTGCACACATACGCATTGATTTAATTGAGGTTCTGAATGGTCTATTACATGGCAATCTTTGTTGAGACAGGTTTCATCATTTACGCGCTTAGTTGGTCGCCTTTTCACCTCAGTAATGAATGATGACAATTTTTAAATCTCAGCTTGTTAAAATAATTAATAACTTCGGACTACTACAACAGGGCGGTAAATAAAAAGATTTCGACGGATGAAACTTTCATCATTTTTAATATCTTCATGTGAATTACAGACATAAGTAACCAACAATTTTCTCCCGCAGGCAAATTCCACATGTTCTTTGCCCGCATAACAAAAGTTATTTTTATCATAAAGGGGACTGCTTCGATTTACTTCCGGAATGGAGTCAAGCAACACCTTTGACTCGCTCCATGGACCCTCCAGTGCTTCTGCGGTTTTAAAAAGCATCTGCCCTCCATTGTTTCTGATGGACATATAAACGGCAACCCATTTTTTTTTATCAGGATGATATCTCACACTCATCTCGGATACAGCGGCGTCCAGCACAACTTTTACCAGCCGATGATTCAGATTCTTTTCCCAGTTGCCATCTCTGCTCAAGTATTCAATGGCCTGGCCCGGATCATCAATATGCTTCAAAGATATGCGTGCAAGAATATTGCCCAGAATAGCCAACCCGTCTTTTGTCGCACTGTAAAAAGGATAAAAATAGATATAGCCTCTATGAATTAATGATGTGGTCGCAAAAGCCTTAATGCTCTGTGGAATATGAGGTGTCAGATCCAAGTAATCGATATTCCATTGCAGCGGATCGGTTCTTGCATAATTTTTAATTCTCGCTATCTTGTGCCCATTAATCTCAAAGTTAAAGTTCCCTTGCAGTTTTGGACTGGCTTTTACTGCTAGAAGGGGAATATATAAAGTATGATCGACAATAAAAGGATCTTGCGGCCACAACCATTCATTTTCACCGAAGAAAGAGATAAATTCGCCATCTTTCTTTTTCAGCCAATAGTGGATTTGAAATTCGGCTTTGGGAGTACAGGTGGAGATGGCCAAGGTCGTTCCCAGCACCACCTTCATATTCCGGCGATCTTTTCTTCCCTCCTGATCCGAAACAAAGGTATCACCAAAAAGCCATAGAATTCTTTTTTCATCAAGCCTGATGGAATAAGCACCATCGCCACCATACCATCCATCTTTGTCGGGAAAATCGGGTAAACATACTTTCGTCGCGGGACATGAATCATATTCCTTTTCCTGAGCGACTAAACACGAGGAGAAAAGGATGCCCGCCAGCAATAAAGCCAACCTGATAAACCTGCCCATTTCAGCACGCATCAGCATAAAATGTCTTATCTCATAAGCTTTGAAGAGTAATTCGGTTTTTTATGCCATTCTGATCTGTATAGGACAGGAAAAGACCTCAGGTCAGTCTCACCACTTTGGGCTTAACCAAACGGGCGAAGTCCTCGTATGACAACCGGAACAACTCAAAATGATTGCCGGCATTGAATGCTATCTCCTGATCCTCAGTCAGATGCTGGTCCACATATACTTCCATGCCATATAAGTTGCCGAAAGGAGGCATGGCACCAACTTCGCAATCTGGAAATAAATCTTGAAATTGTTTTTCCGAGGCTAGTCTGATTTCTTTGGCGCCGATTGTCTTGCGAAAATAATCGAAATCAATAGAGTAAGTTGCAGGCAAAACAGCCATAGTCATCCTTCCGTCGATAAAAACAATAATGGTTTTTGCCAGATCCTTCCCCCGTACATGCGCCGATTGGGCGACTTCCTGGGCGGTATAAGTGGGCGAATGTGTAATTATCACGTATTTAACTGCCTGACTGTCCAGATACTCTTTCACTTTTCTTGATGGCATAAGAAACCTCCTTTTCACCATTTCATGTTGTTGAAATATTTCCGTAACCCATCATCTCAAAAGAGCATTTGCCATTTATCGTTAGAAATCTCTGTCTTGGTATTTCTTTACTGCCTCAGTATCTGACGGCGGATATATAACCACTTTTCCCTCTTCCTTAATCTTAATCGCAATTATGAGGCCGGACATGGAATACCATTCACCTATTTTAGCACCGTGATTATCTAAAATATCAAAACCATGGGGGCGCAATAAGCAGCAACCTCTTAACCTACTTTGCATATTGGAGACAAGTTCCATTAATAACTCCTCTTTTGGTTCTATTTTCTTCCACAGATCCTCATCACTATCAATAATATATTTTTTTTCCAGTCCAAAAATCGCGAGAGGATAAACATCTGACCCGCTTATAAAATAATTATAAGTCTTATTCACCGCAAATTTTTCAAAATTGCCCGTTGCCGACCTGCTCGGCTGAAAGCTGCCCATATTTTTGAACATCGCCCCTGTGCACCCCACGATAAATCCACTGATCGTGACGGCCAAGATACAGACTAAAATTGTTTTATATTTTCGCATATTAACACCCCTAGAAAATTATTATAATTTTATTTTATCCTTTTTTTCACTTAAATTAAATATAAAAAACATCTCCTCGATCAAGCTGTTTTTTATCATTTTTTTCTTTTGTTATGAGTGCGAATTAAAATCTCTAAAATAATTGATTAAGATTATGCGCAGATTAATCACTTAGAGGAAACCCATTCGTACACACAAGCGTTGCCGGAAGTTCTCATTTGCAAATGCCCCCTCCTTATGTAATCCGCGATTGTTTTATCAACAACGGCAGAATTGGCATTTGTGTCGGCTGTTATTCTTCGACAGAGCTCTTGGAGAGCCTTTGAGGTTGATCCTCTAAATAAAGCCGGTTCAATAAGACCGTTTTTCTCGATCAGGTCTTCTTTCAATATCTGATAGCTCAACTGCAGACGCCATTGCCCCTCTAAGTGCAGATTCTCCAGCGGTGTATTTGTACCTTTCTCATAACCGCTTAACAGCATCTGTTGCTCTTTTTCTATTTCCTCGTTAAAGCGGGCAACAAAGTCGTTTAAATCTTGCGCCTCCAGTTGAGAGGTTCTGGTTATCGCCTCGTTGGCATCATATTTCGCCCAATTGTCGGTTAGTACCTCCAGATCATAACCGGAAACATTTTCTCTGACTGTGGTTCCGGGAAATGGCGCCAAAAAATGATATCCATAAAGCGCACCCAGACTCTTCGCCAGAGCTTCTGTCTGCTTAAGCGTATCTCTTGATTCTCCCGGCAGTCCGACCATAAATGAAGCATGAGCGATCATACCCGCCTGTCGGCACATTTTCACCGCCCGGTGCACCTGTTCAAGTTTGATTCCCTTTTTGATTCTGCTGAGCATTTCCGGATTGCCCGTTTCCACGCCAAAGCTTACGCTGTCGCAACCGGCTTCCACCATGCAATCCAGCATTTCCTGATCAACTGTATCTACTCGGGCAAAAGCGCTCCAGCTGAATTTTAAGCTCCGTTTTTTGATTCCAGTACAAATTTCCTTCACCCTCTCTTTATCGGCAGCGAAAAGGTCATCAGCAATATTAATGCGCTGGAAACCGAGCCCCATGATTTGTTCCATTTCATTCAGCACATTTTTTGCCGTACGTCGGCGAATTTTTGCACCGACCATCTTGCGTCCCAGGCAAAATATGCAAGAATGCGGGCAGCCACGAGCAGTGACCATGCTGACCGGATATCCCAAGGCGTGATAGCGCGACAGAGGCAACAAGCTGCGCGCCGGCGGCGGTATAAGATCGACATCAGCAAGGAAATCCCTTGGGGCCGTGGTTACAATCTCATCATCTTGCCGGTAAGCAATACCGGCGATCATATACCATTTGTTGCGGTCCTGCAGCACCGGCGTCAGTTCCTGAATGGTCATTTCCGCCTCACCACAGACAATCAAGTCTAATTGCGGATATTGTCTTAAAGTTTCCCTAACCGTAAATGATACATGGGGTCCGCCCATCATGGTGATAATTTCCGGATTCAACTCTTTGACGTCGTTGATGATCCTTATTGCATCGTAAAAGTTCATGGTAACGGAACCGATTCCCACGGCTGTGGGCTGAAATGCCATTAACTGGTTCGACAACTTTTCCCTGGAATAGCCTGAGACAAGATAGTCAAAGATTTTCACGTCGGCCCCAGCGGCAGCAAAAGCGGCAGCTGCATAAGTTATGCCCAGAGGCGGAGAAGGTATTTCTGCCAAAGGATAAGGGGCGACAATAATCGCAATGCGCAATGCTCAGTCTCCTTTGCGGGGGAATAGTAAAGATCGCAGCCAGCCAGCCAGGGTGTTTCCTTTCATCATTTCCCGATCGATAATTTCAAAATCATGCGCCAGTTTAGCAGGATCAGACATCCAGTCCACTCGTGATTTCAGGGGTTTTTCATGGTTAAGATATCTTAATACAGCTGAAGGATTTCCGACAGCAATGGCATTGGCCGGAACATCTTTGACCACGACAGAGCAGGCACCGATGACGGCATTATCCCCGATCGTCACTCCTTTGCCGATCATCGCACTGTCACCGATCCAGACATTATTGCCAAGATTAACCGGTGCCGTATTGCCCACAGCTAAACTGCGGTCATACAAATCATGCCAATCAGAATCGGTAATACAGGCATTCTGAGCCAGCATGCAGCCGTCTCCGATGGTAACAGCACTCGCTGACATAATACGGCTGCCGGGACAAATCAAACAGCAGCGTCCGATCTCAATTTTTCCGGCATTGATACCTTTCGACCAGACAGTCAACCGGATCTTTTTATCGGGCGACGCAATAAGCGTCGTGTAATCACCAAGGAAAATAGGACCGCCGAATATTTCTACCTGCCACGGTTTCATAAAATGCAGCCCGCGGCCATAATATTCACATTGCGGAGCCAAAAAGTAATGCGCATACCAATTTTGAAAACGATTATACAAGCGCTTAAGATAATATGGTCGGTGATCCCTCAGCATTGGAAACCGCCTTTTGGCTTGACTTTAGTAATTTTGGCAAAAATGCGGTTTAATTATCAGCCTTTACCTGCTGAAAGTATTGCCCTGCATGCTTTTTTGCCACGGCAGCTAATCTGCCGCTTCCCAAAAATGGTGCTTAAAAAGTTTGGCGGCTGGTGTAATTTCATTTAAAGCATCCCAGGCCAGCAAAACAGCCGCCGCAGTCCAGCTTGTTTTTTCTTCCGGCCAGATTACGCCATCGGGAAATGTCACACCCATCCAAAACGAACCATCGGCAAACCTTTTGTCATTCAGCCAGCTGAAGACCAACTTTGCCCGGGGAATATCATTAATTGCCGCCAGGGTTAAAACAAGCTCTGCGGTTTCGGCCATTGTCACCCAGGGACGATCGGATACACAGCGTACCCCCCATTCCGGCACGACAAACTTCTCCCAGAATTTATTGATTCTTTTTTTCGCTTCTTCACTGCTGTAAGCCCCGCAGAGGACAGGATAATACCAATCCATGGAAAAGCGCGATTTGATCATATTAAAAAGATCATGCCTGTTGCAGATGGCGTTGCGTAACAATTTCTTTGCTTTCGGCCATTGGGGACAATCATATTGCAGAATATCAGCGATAGCTTGGGCGCATTTGATGCTCATGTATATTGAACTGCAGCCGGTCAGCAAAGCCATTTTATCAACAATATTGTCCTTGTTTCTGGCCCAGAATATCTCGCCTTCAGGTGTCTGGATGTCTATCGCATACTGGATGCCGCGGGCCACCATTGGCCACATTGATTTTAAAAAATTAAGATCCGACGTGACAAGATAATGATGAAATACGCCGACAGCGACATAGGTCGAAAAGTTTGATTCTTTCGTCGAATCAATAATCATTCCATCCTTAATACCAGACCACCAGCTGCCGTCGGCCAGCTGTGTTTGCGCCAGCCACTGATAGGCGCGTACTGCTTCCGGATAATAACCGCCGATACTCAATCCCATCGCGCTTTCAACATGATCCCAGGGATCGGTTTTTCCGCCTGGGCACCAAGGTATTTCACCGCTTTGCTTTTGCATGGAGGCGATAAATGACCCCAATTCTTCAATTGAAATAATACCTTTCTCTTCACTGGGAGAAATAACTATTTCCATGGTCAGCTCTTCCTTAAATAAAAAACAATGCTTTTTCCCAAAACAGGATTCAGCAGTTCCTCCAAAATACGGAGCACTGGCGGTTTATGCAGAATACCCCATTCCAGGAATTTTTTATAATATTTCACTAACCGGTTGGTATCGTTCTTCAAACCGACCATGCACTTAAGCCACCAGTACGGTGCGTGCAAAGCATGTTTATAATTAATTTTCCAGCATTTAATTCCGTGTTTGGCCAGCAATCGGCGGAGGTGCTTTTTCTTGTAAATGCGGATGTGTCCGCCTTTTTCGGAATAATAAGCAGAAGAAAGCAGCCAGCAGATTTTTTCCGGGTAATAGCGCGGCACGCTGATCACCATATTCCCCTGAGGCTTCAGCACGCGTACCAGTTCTTTCAGGGCATGCTCGTGTTGCGATATGTGTTCCAACACTTCCGAACAGATAACACAATCAAATTTAGCGGCAGCAAACGGTAAATGATAGATGTCCGCTTGCAAAACAAGACAATTATCAGCATTAACTCCCGGCGTCAGCTCTAAAGATGAAAGGGCCTCACTTAATTCACCGCCGTTTTTATCCAGACCAACTATTTTCAAATCCGATCGGCCCGCCAGCTCACGCAAGTGCCGCCCAGTTCCGCATCCCGCATCCAGCACCAGACTGTGCGGCTGCAAGTTCAATTTAGGAAAATCTACCGTGATCATGAATTGCCTCTCGATAGACTTCTGCCACTTGTCGCGCGGCGCTCGGCCAGTTAAAGACAGAATGAACGCGTTTTAATCCGGCTGCCGCTAATTTTTCCCTCTGTTCTTGATCATCCAGTAAATACATTATCGCCTGCACCAGCGCTTTGGAGTCGGCAGGGGGAACAATCAGGCCGGCATCCCCCACCACCTCCGGCAGCGCTCCGCCGCTGGTTGAAATAAGCGGCACACCACAGGCCATTGCTTCCGCCGCCGGAATGCCGAACCCTTCATAAAGCGATGGTACAACAGCAATTGTTGATTTTGCATAGTAATCGGCAAATTCCTCATTAGCAATGCGTCCGGTAAAATGCACAATGTCGGACAATCCCAGTTTGACCACCAGGTTTTCAATGATGCCGTTTTTCTTGGGCTCGCCGATGACCGTCAACTTGATCGGTTGTTTTTTCCGGATCTCCGCTACAGCCTCCAGCAGAAAATTGAGGCCCTTTAAAGGCGTATCCGCGCTGTTGGTTACAATCAGAGAATTTTCCGGCCGCGGACCGTTTTGTTTGGGGTAAAAGAATTCGTTGTTGACTCCGTTATGGACAACGCGGAACTTATTTTCGTCCAGTGAAAATTCTTTGGCAATGTCTTTTTTAGTGAATTCCGACACGGTAATGATCCGGGAAAACTTTTGTGCTACTTTCAGCTGCATATGGATGAAAGAGTACCAGCGGAAAACACGATATTTTTGTCGGAGTGTTTTGGCTACCTTATACTCCTCCTGGCGATCAACGGTAATCGGGTGATGAATGGTCACCAGCGTGGGTATTACCTTTTGCGCGAGCCGTCCGATACCGTAAGCCAGACATTGATTATCATGAACAATGTCATATTCACTTTTATGTTTTTTGAGATAGGAATAAACCCGCTCACCAAACGTAAATGGTTCCGGAAAACCTCCTGTGCAGACGTTTAAAAACTCATACATGTTCAGCGGATTTGCCAGCTGGCTTATCTTTGCCAGCCGGAAAAGATGATCCGGATTATAAAGATCGAGACTCGGCATTTTTATCAGGCGGACGTTGTCATCCAGTTGGGGATAAGGAGGACCGGCAGCCACATGCACTTGATGACCCAGATCGCTGAGTGCCTTGCTTAAATGTTGAACATAAACACCCTGCCCTCCGGAGGCCGGATTGCCGCGGTAAGTCAAAAGACATATTTTTAATGGACGGCTACCATCAGTCGCTGTCACGCAAGTGCTCTCTGGACAAGATTTTTAGCATTATTAAACATGACCGTAATTTCTTTTGCCGTCAATCCTGCCCCCAGGGCAATCTTTGTTGCCATTTCTTTGCCGACAAAATCGGCCGGGGAATGGGCATCATTATCCAGGACGAGTTTTGCCTTAACTTTGGCGGCAATTTTCGCCACATGTCCGTTGCTGAAGGAGTGACCTTTACGAGTGGTTATTTCCAGATAAACACCTCTGGCTGCTGCCATTTTCGCTTCTTTTTCCGTGATCAAACCCGGATGCGCTAAAATATCAATATCTGCCTTGAGTGCTGACAAATTCGTTCCGGCAGGAACCGGCTCCACCAGAGTCTCACCGTGAACAACAATAATTTTCGCTCCCATTTTTCTGGATTCTCTTGCCAATGCAGCTATATCGCGCGGATCAACGTGCGTCAATTCAATGCCGGGCAAAGCAGTAATGTTGCCTTTTTCTGTAATTTTTAAACAAACCTTGATCAGGCGCGGTATAATGAAATCAAAATTAGAATGATCCGCATGATCGGTAATCGCGATTGCTTGATAACCGGCAGCAAAAGCGCGCTGCGCCAGCTCCGCCGGGATTAAGTCGCCGTCGCTGAAAATGGAATGAGAGTGCAGGTCGATCAATTTTCGTCTCCTTTTCGGTAATTAAGATAATTCAAAGCGCTTGTATTTAATTAACAAATTTAAGCTTGCCGGTCAATGAATGAGTTAAGTTTAATATCCGTAATTTCGAGATATATAAACAAATATGCACGCGTATGGAAATAAATCAGTGTCCAAACATTGGTCCTGATGGCCCTAAATGACAGGAATAGCATCCGAATCCGCGACGGGTGATGATGCAGAAAGGTTTCTTACCCAGTGCCTCAGACATCAATGGAACCAACCGGTCGAGTTTTAGCTTGGTAGTCTCAGGATACTTTTCACGCTCAGGAGCCAAAGTCCAATTACCACTGAGTCTTGGAAGATCGCTGGTGGGCATATGGAAGTTTTCAGTTGTCGCTTCCAGATCATGACAAAGATTACAGCTCACAGTACCAAATCGTTTCGGCTACCAAGTGCAAAATAATTCAGCTGCACGAGGTAATATAATACTTTTCATATACGCTACGAGCTGGTCTATATTCATCTCATCCCAGGTTAATTGCCTTTTATCAGGCCCGATAGGACCTATGGGCTTTGGATAGCAGTTCCAAAACATGAGGACACAGATAATAGTCAGAATTATACAGATGGATCGATGTTTATACTTACTTAGCATCTCTCCTCCATCGGCCTTTATAATTAAATTTTATAACAATATATAAATCTTTGGATTAACCTTTCCTAGTCTAACGAAAAAATCAGCCGGAGCGCAGCGATCGGCTGTATTACCGTTGTTAAGGACTCTATGGTTTAAGGCAATTCTCAATAATGAAAGCGCATTGTTCACCTTTTGAAAGTAATCCACCCGTGCGACCCTGATAGTTTAACTTTTGAACAATGCCATCCTTCAAAATAAATGTTGCCTCACAGTACCGTCTACTGCTTTTACCAGTTACTATAGCGGTTGAATGTGATGCTGCAGAAGCAACACCCACTCCTACGCTGTCTCCACCACCACTATATGTGAGGAATTCTAAATCATCTGATTGTTGTTGGCGATGCGGCACCCCAGCACAAGAAAGCAAATCTATTTTTTTCATTCCGACTAATTCTTTTTGCGCACGGCTAGCAAGGCTAGCACGCTGAAAAGAACAGCCGGTGGCTGCAAATAGTAGAATGACTGCGATTGTAATAATATTTTTCATTAATATCTCCTTAACGGAGCCGCGGCTGAGCTGTCCCGTGTAACGGGATCGGTTCAAGTCGCTTATTCGGCCGCCGCAGGCGGTTGAGCAAGCGACTTTCAGACGCGGCTCCGTTCGTGCGACCGCGCATGCGGGCGGACGAACG
>Ga0068714_10007055_pt1 | contig 11110 bp, 10 predicted proteins | sample MTBNYHSulfiMetaG_FD_62988 | JGI IMG/M metagenome (GOLD analysis project Ga0068714, IMG submission 62988) | Enrichment culture microbial communities from rom New York Harbor, USA that are MTBE-degrading - MTBE-NYH (New York Harbor Sulfidogenic)... | ecosystem: Environmental > Aquatic > Marine >... | reverse complement strand
TCCCCAAGTCCTGCGGACTTGAGGCTGCCACCCAGACGCTTCAACGACTCACCAATGGCGATGCCCGAGAACCTGCACAGACACGAACGCCCGGCGTCGGCCAAGAACAAGACGAGCCCGGAGATCGGTGCCCCGGGCTCGTCGCGAAGTCAGTCACCGTCCTTTACGCTCTTGCGGCTGCCGCGCCGGCCTTGGCCTTTCCCATGCGGATCACGTGGACGATCAGGCTCAGCGCGATGAAGGCCCCGATCAGGACCAGGCTCCAGGCGCCAATTCTCGGCCAGAGGCTCCAAAGGCTGACGAAGGTGCCCGCCGCGGTGGCGAACACCATCAGAACATTCCAGAGGACGCGGCGTCCGCCGGTAGGCATGTTGTCGCCCAGAAGACTCCGACTATTCATCATGAGCAGGAACGTGAAGTAGGCAATCGGCAGCAGCACGGAGCAGAAGGCCGAGGTCGCAATCGCCAGCCAGGGCGCCGGCTGTTTCCAGAAGATGGCCCCGATCGCGCCGACCGAAACCATGAGCGAGCCGATTCGCTGGATCCATCCGCCGGGCGCTTTGCCCAGCATCTCGCAGAAGCACAGGCCGTTGATGGACATCAGAATCGTCGCGGCGCTGAGTCCGAGCCCCATGACGCCGAGACCGAAGACGTATTGCGCGATGCCCTTGCCGGTCAGAGGCGACAGGGCATCGGCCAGATTGAAGTTGTCCCGCTTGACCAGCATGGCCGCCATGCGCTTGTCGGCATAGGGCAGCGCATCGACCGCCTGCTTCCGCGCTTCCGGCGAGAGCTTGTCATAGGCCTCGGCGCCGATCTCGAACGCCATCCGCTTTTCCAGCAGCGCGTTGTAGGGACCCACGAGGTTCGCCGCCGGTGCGATTGTCACCACTTCGCCTTCCACCTCCGGCACGAAACCGGGCGCCGGTCGGGTATGGAACTGGGAGGCGGCCGCCATGACGACGAAACCAGTCGCCAGGACGAATGGAATGAACAGGCCGGTGGACAGATCGAAGATGGCCAGGCCGCGGAAGTCTTTGTCCCAGCCTCGCCGCATCATCGAGTACGGGAACATGAAGGTCATATTGATGCCCACCGTCGCGGCGATGGCGCTGATGATGACGCCGCGCTGCTGGCTGGTGATCAGCTCGGTCCAGTAGGGCCGCCCGCTCTCGGCCACCGCCTGGAGATAGGGCGTCAGACTGTCGACGGGACGGAACAGCATCCGCAGCCTCGGCGTCAGACCCTCGGCCGCGTCGCCCCAGTTCATGGCCCCTTCGACCGACAGCTTCACCACCACCGCCAGGAAGCACAGCACGATCATGCTGACAATGGCGCGGATCAGGTTCTCGAAGATGCGTACGCCGCGGCCGCCCATGCTGTAGAACATGGAGACCGCGATGCACACGCCCAGGAACAGCAGCACGGCCACCACGCGGGCGGTGTCGCCCTGGATCAGGCTGCCTTCGCCGCCGCCGAAGATGCCGGGCAGGAGATTCTGCTGAATCGCCGCCGTGCCCAGACTGAACTGCGGCATGGACCAGACGAGGTTGGCCGCCATCGAGGCCAGCAACCAGCTCCAGCCGAGCACCGGACTGACGTGCTGATTGATCGCCCGCAGCGGACGTTCTCCGCTGGACAGCGTCACGTAGGCGATGGCCGCCAGCATGACGATGCCCCACATCATCGCCACCGGTTGGAGCCACAGGAAAGTGAAGCCGCTAAGCACGCCGAGGTACAGGCTGGAGGCGAAGGACACGCCTCCGACCGTGATGCCGCTCTGGAGCCAGCCGGGTCCCGACAAGCGGACGAACGTCTTGAACAGCGCTCCCGGCCCTTTCGCCCGGGCCGCCCGGATCATCTCGCGGTCCCGCTCGATGCGCTTGTTCTCGCGTGCCGTCTGCGTGTTGCCCGATGCCGGGCCCTGTTGACCGGTGCTTGCTGCCATCGCAGGTCTCCTATTCGATCGTTCCATCAGCGGTTCGAGACGAGGGGTCTCGTCTCCAAAAAGGCCCGCGTCCCGCCTCGCCAGGCGGAAAGCCCGTCCCAAAACCAACGTGGGGCTCATTCTGGATCAAGCCCGTGACCCTGTCAACCTCCTTTTGAATCCCCCGCGCCGCCGCCGGCCCCCGGCAGGCGAGGAAACCACCAAAGCGTTGTGACCCTCATGGAAAGCCTCGGAGCCACGACACCGCAATGGTCTCGTGGCTCCGGTTATGCATGAAGGATCGTCAGGACTTGGCCAGTCTTACCCGAGCTTCTTGGCCAGATCGTCGCGCTGGCGGCGGATCTCGGCGGGCAGATGCTTGCCGAACTGCCCGAGGAACTGGTCGATGTCCTGGAGTTCGGCCTGCCAAGCCTTGCGGTCGACCTCGAAGAGCTTCTCCATCTTGTCCTTGGCGATCTTGAGACCCGACAGGTCGAGATCGGCCACGTTCGGGACCAGGCCGACGGGGGTCTCCCTGGCGCCGACGCGACCGTTGACGCGATCGAGGATCCACTTGATCACGCGGATGTTGTCGCCGAATCCGGGCCAGATGAATTTGCCATCGTCGTCGGTCCGGAACCAGTTGACCGCGTAAATCTTCGGCGGGTGTTTGAGACGCTGGCCGACGTTGAGCCAGTGGCCGAAGTAGTCGCCCATGTTGTATCCGCAGAACGGCAGCATGGCCATCGGGTCGCGTCGCAGCTGACCGACCTGATGGGCGGCCGCCGCGGTCGTCTCCGAGCCCGTCCGGGCGCCGAAGAACACGCCCTGCGCCCAGTCGGAGGCTTCTGCGACAAGCGGAATCAACTGCGTCCGCTTGCCTCCCAGCAGAATCGCGGAGATCGGGACGCCCTTGGGATTGTCGAACTCCTTCGACAGCGTCGGGGCGTTGTACAGCGAGACGGTGAAGCGTGAGTTCGGATGCGCCGCCTTGCTGCCGCCGTCGGGCGTCCAGGGTTTGCCTTGCCAGTCGGCCACGCGCTTGGGCGCGCTGCCATCGGCGCCTTCCCACCAAGGCTCGTTCTTGTCGAGGTCGAGCCCGACGTTGGTGAAGAGCGTCGGGTAGAATTTGCCGGCCTTGAGCGTCTGGACCATGTTCGGATTGGTCTTCATCGAGGTCCCCGGCGCGACGCCGAAGAAACCCGTCTCCGGGTTGATCGCATACAGCCGACCGTCGGGCCCGACGTTCAGCCAGGCAATGTCGTCGCCGATCGTCCAGACTTTGTAGCCGGGCAGCGCCGATTCGAGCATGGCGAGGTTCGTCTTGCCGCAGGCGGAGGGAAACGCCGCACAGATGTACGTGATCTTGCCTTGCGGGTCCTGGATCCCCATGACCACCATGTGCTCGGCCAGCCAGCCTTCCCGCTGTCCGAGGCACGAGGCGATGCGCAGCGAGAAACATTTCTTGCCCAGCAGCGCGTTGCCGCCGTACCCCGAACCGATACTCCAGACCAGGCTGTCCTGCGGGAAGTGCATGATGAAGCGCCGGTTCGGATCGAAATCGCCCACCGAATGCAGGCCCTTCACGAAAGTCCCGCTGTTGCCGATCTTGTCGAGAACCTTCTTGCTCATGCGGGTCATGATTCTCATGCTCACCGCGACGTAGGAGACGTCGGTGATCTGCACGCAGCTCTTGGCGTATGGCGAATCGGGATGTCCCATCATGTAGGGCATCACGTACATGGTCTTGCCGCGCATGCAGCCGTCGGTGAGCTTGGTGAGCTTCTCCTTGGCCTCCACCGGAGCCATCCAGTTGTTGTTCGGGCCGGCCTGGTCCTTCTCAGGATGGCAGACGAAGGTCAACTGCTCTGTGCGCGCCACGTCCGTCGGATGGCTTCGGTGCAGGTAGGCCGCCGGCCAGGTCTTGTGGCTGAGTTCCTGGAAGATCGGGTGCTCGCCGATCTTCTCTTCTCTCATACCAATCTCGATCAGCTTGTGCGCTTCCTGGTCCGAACCATCGCACCAATAGACCTTATCCGGCTTGGCCAGCCGTGCCTGTTCTTCTACCCATTTTTCAACTGGTGTCGCCATGGCATTCTTCTCCTTAGGTTAAGCGGCGTCCCGCACTGCACATGCAGGCCGACCCCGCATCAAACGAACCCTTCGGCTTAAAACCCTGCTGGGCATCACACCCCACAGCAGGCCGCGAGCGGTCACTCTGTCCGCAGATGGTTAGAGGTTTTCTCTCGGCTCGGGGGTCCCCAAAAGCCAAGGGATTGTAGAGAGCCCGTCCAGGCGCGTCAAGAAATTCCGGCGAGAAATTGCCGCAGGCCCGAGCGACCCGGAATGGCTGGCCGGGCCATGGCCCCCCCCTCGCCGATCTGCCCCGCCGGACAGGGGCCGGCGTGGGAAGAGAACCTCCCCCCTTCGCTCCGCTCGACAAGGCCGTGTGGGTCAAGTGGATGGAGTTGCGGATTCATGGCGAAGCGGAGGCACTGGACGCCGCCTACGGCCTGATCCCCAAGTACGACGACCTCCAGCGGCTCTTCCAACAGGTTCTGACCATGGACTACACCGAGCGGGACTACGTCGAGCAGTTCACCATCCGCATCCCCGAACTGCTGGCCAAGCTCGATCGCATGGCGAACATCTACGCGACCGTCCTGGACACCCCCAAGACGATGAAGGACGAGATGGCCGCCCAGCGCAAGCGCCTCGCAGCGCTGCGAGCCGCCAAAGGCGACTACATCTCCCCCCTCAATCTGTAGAATCGAATCTCGGAGAAACAAGACAAGCTGGACCTCTTACGAGGTCCGGCTTTTTCATTTCGACACGGAAAACGCTCACCGCAGCGCGAAGACAAACTCATGCAATCGCTCCGTCTTGAATTCCCTGACACGACACCGCAAGGTGAAACCTTCAGCCGTGCGCTCGTACTCGAAGTCCTCGCCACTGAACGGGTCCTTCGGCAGACCGGGCGGCAAAGCATGGGGGAGTCTGCCCATCTCGCCCTTCCAGAGGCAGATCTCGGTGCCTGCTCTGACCGCACTGAGCAGCGTCTCAGTCCTGATCTGTACGCCGAACAGAGCGCTCAGGGCCGGCATCGAAGACTCAGCGAGCGCAGAGGCAGGGTCATCCGTATCGGTTTCCTTCTCGATCTTCCTTAATCGGGCGTGAAGCTGCTCATAGGACATGGGCGTGCTGAGGGCTTTCAGTGCCGACCGCATACGGGCAGAATAGAGCTTTCGGGCCTTGGTCAGCATCTCCTCGTTCGCGACAGCACGGAATTCCGCGATCGACTCGTCCTCGTAGGAGTTGTACAAGGCCTCGATCAGTCCACTGAGGTTTTCCATGCGCATCAGATCGATCATGAGCCCCATCTCGATCTTGAACGGCCTGATCACCCTCAAATCCAGATCCGACGCGGTCACTACTTCGTCTTTCAGCCACCGTAGCAACGAGGCTTCGTCGCTGGCCGGTCCGATCACGTCCACCATACACCGGTATCCCAAGATGAGCGAGGCGACTGCACTCAGATACTGGATGGTTGGAGACAGGGACGCGATGGGTCTGTCGCCAGCGAGGTGACGGGCAAACGGCCGCATCATCAGACATCGTTCCAGAGCACCGCGATAGTCCCCGTCAGCCGTTCGAACGCGGGCGTCCGCGACAAGCACAAACGCCAGACGTCGCATCTGCGTAAGGTGAGGCACCGGGTCGTCAGGGCCCGGTGAGAATTCGGCCTCCCAGTTGCAGGCCGGCACCCTGGCGGCCGCCTCCACACGTTCGATCGCCTCGCAACAGCCCTGAAGGTATTGCCGGACCGTGGCGTCCGGGGCACGCTCTCCCTTGGCCACGAGGTCGATACGCCTGGCAGCCTTGGCATCCCATGTCGCAAGCAACAAGAACGCCTGACGGTACAGCGACGCGGCGTTGTCCGGACCGGGCGGAGCCACTCGCCTTGAGAGCCCCGGTGTGGCAGGCTTGTCACCGGCCAGGGAGACCAACAGCATCTTCGCTGTCGCATGAAAGTGCGTCATCATAGACCCCTTCCACCTCCCAGGATTCAGAGCCGCGAAAAAACCAGTGCATCGATAGATGGATCAGCCTTTGGCTCGAACTGGCCTCGAATGGCTCCTCCGCACGATCTCGCCCTTTCACGCCCTCTGTACTACAGGTCGCCAGCATACCAGCGTCGCCGGTCGCGCCCCGTGACCAACGTCGCGATCCTGTCACCGATTATACTGCCCGCAGCCTCCGCCGTCAAATGGCGCGCAAAGCAAGAAGCCCGGGCCTCGGCGGAGCCCTGGGCCTCCTGATGTTCCAGAATCTCCTATTTCAGGTTGAACGCGTATTCATGCAATCGCTCAGTCTTGAATTCCCTGACACGACACCGCAAGGTGAAACCTTCCGCCGTGCGCTCGTACTCAAAGTCCTCGCCGCTGAACGGGTCTTTCGGCAGCCCCTCCGGCAGGTTGTCCGGCAGTGTCCCCGTCTCAAGCCTCCGCAGGCAGATTTCCACGCCGGCCTTCGTCGCATTGCTCTGCGCCTGGCCCCGCGTCTGAAGGTTATAGATGCGAGCAATCCTCCCCAGTAATCGGCACGACACCAGACCAGCCAGCTCATCCCCCTCGGAATTGCTGCACAGGCGATCGAGTTGTGCGACAGCTTCTTCATACGGGAGCGACGCTTCCAGGACACGTATCGCCGCCGTGTTACCCTCCGAGCAGGACCGACGCATCCGGCTCAAGCCCTCCTCGGTGGCCTTTGAGAGAATCAGCGATCGCATCGACTCATCCCCATCGCACATAAGGTCCGCGAATGTCTCGACGTGGTCCATCCGCATCAAATCCATCCAGAGCCTCCCCTCGATCTGCAACGGCCTGACGGCCGTCAGTTCCCATCCCGATGGCGCCGCCAATTCATTCTTCAACCACCGCAACAACGATGCGTCGTTCCCGGCTCGCCCAATGACCTCCACCACGCACCGATGTCCCAAAGCCTGTATGGCAACGGAAACCAGGTACGAAATCAGCGTGTCGTTGCCAATGTGGTGAGCAAGCTTACCTGTCGTCAGGCATCGCTCGAGGGCCCGTCGGCAATCCCCATCGGCCATCCGAACACGAGCGTCGGCGACGAGAACGCAGGCCAGGGATCGCGTTTGTACCAATTGAGGCTGGTCAGCGACAAAACCCAGGGATAACCTGTGCCCCCAGTCACACTTCGCCAGGTTGGCCGCTGTTTCGGCCAGTTCGATCCCTCTCCGGCACTTCTGAATGCATTGCCGCACTCGATCATCCGGATCGGCCTGCCCGTTGGCCACGCTGACAATGAGTTTCCTCCCCTCATCGTCCAGTTTGGCAAGCGAGAGAAACGCCTGGTAGTACAACAGCGCCGCGTTGTCGGGGTCGGGAGGAAGCTCCGGTGCAGACAAGGCAGGTCCCGAAGACTTCTCACCAGCCAGGGCGACCAATAGTGTCTTCGCTATCGTCTGAAAGTTCATGATCTACATCCCTTCCATATGCCAGAATTCAAGATCGTCGAATAGAAGACGCATCGGTTGGGGGTCGGGCCATGGCCCCAACACATCCAAAGCCGCGTCGAGTTGTCGATCCAACGCATCCTCTCCTCCCCTGGCGTAAGCCGCCAGCAACGATATTATCGTGACCATCTGCCACGGCGCCTCCGCCGCACGCCGAGCGAAGCCATCCGTCTGATGTACTGCGGTCAAGCGCGCCCGTTGCCCTCGTGACACCAGCGCCTGGTACGCTTTGGCGTGATCGCGCTTCCACGTCTCGGCGTTGAACTCGGGAGCCGTCGTGTTGATCGCCCATCGCAGTTGCTCGTCGAGCCAGCGCTCGTCTCTGCGTTCGTTCATAGTCGCACCTCGTCGAACCCTTCGCAACGCAAGTGTTTGGCCAGTTCTCTCTTGGCCCTTCGCAGCCGCCCGCTGATCGCCTGCTGAGAAATCCCCAGGACCTCGCCGATCCGCTCGTAGCTCAGGCCGTCGTAGAACCGCAGGTAGATCACCTCGCGGGCCTGCGGTTCGAGCCGGTCCAGCGCCGCCCGCACCGCCGGACCGGCATCGTCCTGTTGAGGCTCGATGACTGCGGCCGCAGGCTCTTGGCGGTCTGGCAGCCTCCGGTTGGCCCGCACCACATCGTGGGCCGAATTGCGGCAGATCGCCGCCAGCCAGGAGCCGAACTGCCCCGCCTTCCGCAGCCGGTGCAGATGCAGCGCCGCCTTGGCGAACGCCTGCTGGGCCGCATCCTCCGCAAAGTGCCGGTCGCCCACAATCGCGTGGGCAATGGCTACCATCGCAGGGTAATACCGCCGGCACAGCTCCGTGAAGCTGTCCCCATTCCCGGCCTTGGCCATCTCGACCAACACGTTGTCAGGCGTCTCGTGCGTCAAATCGCTGCATTCCAAAGAACCCGCGTTGCCGTATCGGATCGGCCTTCACCCCAAGGACGCATCCCGGCGTGCAGATGGGGCGCGGAAAACAGAACATCCATTGCAGAATTGTAGTGCGTGTGAAAGCATCCGGGCAACCGTGGGGCAGCCTCAAAGCCTGTCCCGTTCGGTTCTACTCAGGGCAGGCTCTGAGCGAAGTCGAATGGAGCGGAGCCTTGGGGATGGCTGATACGATTTCGGTGGTCCGGATGGACATCGCCGGAGCCCAGGTTGAGTTCATGGGGGAGACGGTGTGGACAACAGTCATCTTCAGCGATCGCCCTTGCCGTTCCGCCAAGAGTTCCTGCTGTCAAGGTGTGCAGAGGACTTGCGCCTCCAAGTCCTCGTGCCCTGCCTGGCACACCAAAAAGAAAACCGGCGGCTCCATAATTGGACCCGCCGGTCTGTATATCTTCTCTCTTGTCCGGCCCAAACAGGTAGTCAAACGCCTCTGGGCTGCGCTCTGCGACCCGGCTTACAGGGTCCTGCGACGCCTCAGCCAGCCAACCAGACCCGCACCAAGGCTGCCCAGCAGCACCGCACCAGGAGCAGGGATCGCCGAAACCATCACAAACTGATCCTGCTGGTGGTACTGGGGGTCGCCAGCGTGTCCCGGCGTGTACATGTTCAGCACACGTACGTCGCCGATGTCGGTCCAGCTGGCCGTCACTGCCGCCGTGTAGAACTGATCCCGAAGCGAACTGTCGCCATCCGTCCACGTCTTGGCGATCTCGTCCTCGATGAACCAGATCACGTCCTGAAGCGCTCCGGCCGAGGCGACCCGTCCGCTCCCCGGAGTGTAGTCATATCCAGCCAGCGTGCCGGCACGGAACTCCGTGTACAGATAGGCGCTCATCGGATCCAGCAGATCGCCGCCCTGCGAACCGGGCGTTCCGTAGTTCGTCCCGCCAAGCAGCGCCTCGGTGTTCACGATCACGTCGTATGGCTGTCCAATCCCCACGGGCTCGTTCTTCTCCAGACAGAACGAAGAGTACGGGGCAACTTCCGCTGTGATGCTTTGGAGGTCCGCATTGGGATACAGCAGGAATTCGCCGCCGCCGCCGCTGTAGTACCCGTCGACGCGCGTCAAGTGAACCGAAGGAACCGCGGAGGCCGCGCCTGCCGCCAGCAGGCAGATGATCGATGCCGATAGCAACCTGTTCATGTCTTCACCCTCTCTTTAACTACGTTGGTTCCGGGTATTCCCCGTTAATGGGTCATTGTGCCACGAGGCGGGTGTTTGGGTGACTTGGTAAATCCTGCGGATTCGATACTGCTATCGAACGCGGCGCCAAACCCTTCATCACCCACCTGCACATTCCCCAGACCATTCCATTTACTTCGCATTAAAATACCCTATTCCACCCCAAATGTCAAGAAGAAAATGCGAGTCTCTGCGCAATTCATCTTGTGAAGGCACGTATCGGGGCCAGAATGCCACGGAATATGAGACCCTGGCCCCCATTTTTGCAGCCATCCTCGTCTGGCTCGCCATGCCAGCCCCCGCGTCGACCACAGCCTAAGTGCTTATTTGACAAGATGCTATAGCATAACGCCGCCGCTCCGACCGCGTCACAGCCCGGCCATGTCTTGCGCTCTCTTTCGTGCTTTGCAGTTTGTGGGAACCGCAGAATGGTAATGCCTTAGGCGGGCGACCGCGCCGGAAGTCCTCGTTTGCCCCGAATACGAGCTGTGATATCAGGATGAATCCGAGTTTCACCCGCATCCGTATCTGCCCCGGGCCTGGATGCCCCGCGGCCGGCAGAAGCGGTTCCGCTCGCCGCACGCCAATCGCAGGCAGGCGGTCTTCGGAGCCTTCTGTTATGGGCAGCGGCTGGCCTCCGCGAAGCTGCCGCGGGAACAGATCGACCGCTGCCCCGAAGACCTGTTGAATCGGCTTCTCTGGCAAGCGATGCGAGGGCCCGATGTGCCCTATCCGCAATGGGCCGTGATGACCGCTCTCGAAGAGGACGAAGACGACCGCGACTGAAACCGCCCCGCACGAGACCGAAATCTGGGGGAACTAAAGGAAGCGCCAATCGTACCTGGTGCCTTTGATTCTCTCTCCATGCCTCTCCACCAGAGGGCAGGTTCCATCAGGACCGCCCACCTGTCCTTCCCTTCTTCTTGGGTGCGCGCCGCTCGTCCTTCTTCCGCACCGTTCGGGGTCGGCCGACGGGCAGGGGGGCGGACGCGGCGGCCCAGCACGGTCTCCAGCTTGCTCAGGAACGCATCACTGCCCAGCGGCCGGCCCGTATGGGTCCGCAGGCGCAGCAAATCCACCTCGGCTCGTGTGAGTCCGTCGGCCAACTCCTGGCGCCACTGCTCGGGTGACATTTGCTCTTGCCACCCGTGCAGGTCGAGGAAAACGGGGACTGCGCAGCCAGTCCTGAGCGAAGCCGAAGGATTCCGCGCAGCGGGTTGTACTTGTCCCTGCTTTCCGATCTCGCCGACGTGCGCGGCCGCACTGGACCATGCGTACCGCCAGGGTTTCCGGCACAGTCCCGCGCGCACGGGATTGAGCTCGATGTACTTCATCGCGGTCCAGAAGTGCCGCACATCGAGCGCACAGGAATAGAATCGCCCCTGCCACAGATGCCCGCTGCGTCGGTGGAAGCGGTTGATGTATTGCGTGTAGCGAAAGTGCGTGCGGCCCACCGCCTGGGCCAGCGCCTCCTCGCTCTGCGGCACCGCCACCAGATGCACGTGGTTGCTCATCAGGCAATAGCC
>Ga0068714_10007054_pt1 | contig 11111 bp, 7 predicted proteins | sample MTBNYHSulfiMetaG_FD_62988 | JGI IMG/M metagenome (GOLD analysis project Ga0068714, IMG submission 62988) | Enrichment culture microbial communities from rom New York Harbor, USA that are MTBE-degrading - MTBE-NYH (New York Harbor Sulfidogenic)... | ecosystem: Environmental > Aquatic > Marine >... | reverse complement strand
CCAAGAGCTGTACAAAGACAGGTTTTCCGACGACATGATGCGGCAGATGCAGTTGAAGGAGGCCGCCCTGGACAACCTGATCAACCAGGCCGTGCAGCAGCAGGAAGCGCGGCGTTTGAGGATGGACGTCACGGACGAGGAACTGCAGGTGAGGATCCGTTCGCTGCCGTACTTCCAGCGCGACGGCCGGTTCAGCCAAGAACTGTATTTCAACCTGCTCCGAAGGAACCGGACGACCCCGGCCCAGTTCGAGGCGGCGCAGCGGGAAGAGGCCCTTATCGAAAAGCTGCAGGACCTGATCCAGGGGAACGTGAAGGTCTCGGACCGGGAGCTGAGAGACCGGTATACCCTGGACGAGGAACAGGTGAACCTGCGCGTGCTGGCGGTGGATCCGCGCGATTTCGAGGATGCCGTGACCGTGGAACCGGAGGCCCTGCAGGCGTATTTTCAGGAGCATGCGGATCAGTTCCTCACACCGGAGAAGGTCCGGATCGAATACGTGAAGATTCCGTGGGCCCTGTTCACCGACCGGGTGAAGGTGTACACCGGCGACGTGGAAGACTACTACGACGCTCACAGCGATGCGTTCTCGCACCCGGAACAGATCCGGCTTCGGCACATCTTGCTGCGCGTGCCTCCCGGGGAGGAGGAGTCCTTCCTCCTCCAAAAGCGGGAGGTGCTGGAAGGGCTCCGGAAGCGGATCGAAAAAGGGGAGGATTTTGCCGATCTCGCCCGGGCCCACTCCGAAGACTCCTCTGCCCCGGCCGGGGGCGATCTCGGTTATGTGAAGCGGGGCGAGGTCGTCCCGGAGGTGGAAGCGGTCGCCTTTTCCTTGGAACCCGGGCAGGTGAGCGAAATCGTCCGTTCTTCGGTGGGGCTCCACCTGTTGAAGATGGAGGATCGCCGGGCCTCCGCTGTGGACCGGTTGGAGGATGTGCAGGACCAGATCCGGGAGACCGTGCGGCAGGAGGCAGCCTGGCGAGAGGCACGAAGAAGAGCCGAGGAGGTGGTCTGGTCGGGGCGCGAGTCCGGCACGTTCAGCGGCCTTTCCTCCGGGGACGGGGAGACGCTTTCCGTGGAACGCACCGCGTTTTTCGCCCGTGGGGACGCCCTAGCGGACCTCGGGCCGGAGCCCGCCCTGAACAACGCCGCCTTTCAGGCGGAAGCGGGCACGATCAGCGACGCGGTCAAGGGGGAGCGCGCGTATTACGTGTTCCGGTTGCTGGAACGCAAGGCGCCGGAGGTTCCGCCGTTTGAAGAGGTTCGAGACCGCGTGGAGAAGCAGTTCCGGCGGGAGCGGAGCAGGGATCTGGCCCGCGAGAAGGCGGAGCGGGTCTTGGCCGAACTCCGTGCCGGGACGTCCCTGGAAGCACTCGGAGAGGACCCCCGCGTTTCCTCTTTCGATACCGGTCCGTTCTCCCGCCTGACCGGGTATCTTCCCCGAATCGGTTTCTCGCCCGAACTGGTGGAAAGCGCCTTCTCCCTGTTCGGGCAGAACCCGGTGGCGCCGCAGGTGTTCGACGTCAACGGCACGTTCGTTGTGTTCAGGGTTCAGGAGCGGCTCGCACCGGATTGGGTCGCCTTTGAGAGGGAGAAGGAACGCTATCAACGCCGGCAGGTCGACAGGAAGAAGCAGGAGATCTACCGGCAGTGGCTTTCCAGCCTTCGAGAGACGTGGGGCCTGAAGCACGGCCCGCGGTCCTGAGCCGAAACGCCTCGGCGTTTCTCCCGGGAGAACCTTGCGCACAGCCGACGGCCGAAAGCCCGACGCAAACGTCGCGGGGACCCAATGCAGGAAGCCGCCTACCTGGCCGCGCACCGAACGGGCGAACTGGCCCGCAGGGTGTTGACGGCCGTTCAAACGTCGCTGGCCCGGTGTGAACTGTGTCCCCGGCGGTGTCGGGTGGACCGCCGGAAAGAGGAGCGGGGGTTCTGCAAGACCGGACGCCATGCCGTGGTGGCCAGCTGGGGGCCTCACTTCGGCGAAGAGGACCCCTTGGTGGGCCGCAGCGGGTCCGGCACCCTCTTCTTCACCCACTGCAATCTGCGGTGCCGCTTCTGCCAGAACTACGAGATCAGCCACGAGGGGGAAGGTCACCCCGTTTCCGCGGAGACCCTGGCGGGGATCATGATCGCCTTGCAGGACCGAGGTTGCCACAATGTGAACCTCGTTTCCCCCAGCCACGTGATCGCGCAAATCGTGGAGGCGCTCCCCTTGGCCGTGGAAGGCGGACTCCGTGTGCCGCTGGTCTACAATACCGGGGGGTACGACTCTCTCGAAGGGCTGCGCCTGCTGGACGGACTCGTGGACATCTACATGCCGGACGCCAAGTTCAGCTCGGGGGTCGTGGCGCGGGACCTGGCGGAGGCTGAGGACTATCCCGCTGTCCTGCGCGCTGCGATTGCGGAGATGCACCGGCAGGTGGGAGATCTTCTTCTGGATGCTGAGGGGGTGGCAACCCGGGGGCTGCTGGTTCGTCACCTCGTACTGCCCAACGACCTGGCCGGAACCGAAGATACGCTGGGCTGGATTGCCTCCCGGATCTCCCGAAACACCTACCTGAACATCCTGGACCAGTACAGGCCGAATAGTACTGTATGCAATGACAATGTTTTGAACAGAATTCCAACTCCCGATGAGATCCTCGCTGCCTACCGCATCGCTGACAAGGTCGGCCTCCACCGGTTGGATGCACGCCGACTTCCCTCCCGGTTCTTGCTGTAAGGCTCTTTCTGGAATCTCCTGGCCACGGGAGCCTGCAGGCTCGTGGCGATCGTACGGAATTCTGGGGCGGATAATCGTTCTTTAGTGCATGCCTGAGGGGTCTGAAACAGAATTCTGACGGGGTTAGAAATCAATTTTGAAGGCCCTGGAGAAGCAGAGGACAAAAAAATATGCAAAATCGATTCTTTTCTCTTGACATACAACATCTTGTGTGTAAAATTGCCTTCAACTCAAAATAGGGTAAATACCCACCGACTGGGTTTTTGAATATAGAGTTATAAAAAGCATGGAAGGCAGAGAGATCGAGTCGGCAAATTCAACAACGGGAAAGAGGAGGATTTCCATGGCTACGGCGAAGAAGAAGACAGCCACGAAGAAGGCGGCCGTGAAGAAGGCGGCCCCCAAGAAGGCCGTCAAGAAGGCCGCTCCCAAGAAGGCCGTGAAGAAGGCGGCCCCCAAGAAGAAGGCAGCGACCAAGAAGAAGTAGCACCTCTCTTTCTGTCGGGGGTTTCCCCCAAAAGGAAGGGTTCCCGCTTTGCAGCCGGAACCCTTCCTTTTGTCTGGGCCCCGGGCATCGCACACCCACGAGGGCCTGCGGACACGCGGTCCCGGAAAAGGGCAGAGCCTCGGAAGCGCGCGGGCCCCTGACCGGGACGGAGCCGGCGTGCCCCTTCCGCACAGGAATCAGAATCCGCAACATGCGCCGTATCCACAGCGCCATCAAGGCCCGCCCTCACTCTCTTCGGGAAAGACCGGCCGCGAGGTGCCGGAGGAACGTCTCGCCCCGGTGGAAACCGGGAGGAGGGGGCGTGTTGGCTCGCCGTGCTTTCCCTTTTCGGCCGGGGTCCGGTATTCTGAACACGGAATGCGTCTCCGTCCCTGTCAGCGAAGCACCGTGGGCCGGCTGCCGAGCGTTGCCTGCCCGGATTCGAGATGCGTGGGGGGCTTCGACGTGGGGGGGTGACGGGAAGGCTTGCAGGAACGTTTCACGGATCGGGGTGTGCGCCCCTGCCCCCGAAAAGGAGGTGGAGCATGAGTCCGCGTCTGCCGATTGGAGTCGTGGGGTCTCTGTTCGTATGGCTGCTGGTTTTGCCGCTTTGTACGGGGTGTCCCGGGTACGAGGGGACCTCGCTCCTGCCGGGTCCCGAAGAGCCAGGATACGATGCAGCGCTGGAACGGAAGGCGGACCGCTACGATCGTCAACATCAGGTGTTCAACTGCGCCGGGAATGGCCTGAACTCCGACGTGGTGGTGGCCACGGACCGGGTGGAGGAGCGGACGCTGATCGAGACCTTTCTTCGGGAGACCGATGCGTGGGATTTCGAGGTCTGGTCCGGCCGGGAGGTGCTGGATGTGCTGAGCGGAACCGAGAAGGTCGCCGGCCTGTACGCGGGGGTGGGTCTGGCGGCGGACGCTTACCGGTACGGCACCCTGCGAGATCAGGGATACGCCCGGGAGGACGTGGAGCGGGCCCGAGGGATCCTGCGGCGCGGGATCGAGGGGTTGTTTACGGCCGTGGAGATCACCGGTGTACCCGGCGTGATCGCCCGGGGGTTCTGCCGGCGGGACGTGCCCGGTCCGTGCGTGAGCCAGGAAACCACGCCCCTGTTCGACGAGCAGGGGAGCCCTCTGCCACCGGAAAAGAATAACGGGACGTGGCGGGAAGATCATTCCGGGGGTGGGTATCCGAACCACATCTGGGAGGACTCGTGCAGCCGAGACATGCTCGTCGGTTGGGCGGCCGCCTTCGGCGCGATCTGGGAGGTGATTCGCGACGACTCCGCGTTCTCGCCGGAACTCAAGGACGGCCTCCGGACGCACGCGAGCCGGATCGGCCGCAGCTTGATGGTGAGGCGAACCGGGGGTCCCGGGAGCCTGGGGGAAGCGTTCGACCTGGAGATCAACGACGCCGACGGTCGCACCACGTTTCATGGATACCTGAACGAGCATGCGTGGGACCGGGTGTACCTGGCCTGGCTGCCGATCCAGGACGGCATGTACGCCCTCATGTCGCTGGGGATCGTCGGGGCATTGGCCTACTGTTCCCAGGATCCGGTCTTGGAGGCGTACCTGTACGACCATCTGATCGGCGAGCGGGAGTTGGACCGCATCGCCGCCGCCCACCAGCTCGGGGTGAATCTGGGGACCCAGACGAATTTCAGTGGGGCCAACATGGCCCTGCAGGGCGCCTTGCTGGCCCAACGGTACCTTCGCGACGCGGCCGTGCGGGATCGCGTGCGCCTCGCTACGGTGTTTCATCTCTATCTCCGCCAGCCTTTTCTGCCCGAAGGCCAGCCGGAGGAGTATGCGTACACCCTGTTCGATTTCACGCACGCCGTTGCCGTTTCCGGCGCCTCCGCGTTCGGGACGATGCGGACCTCTCCGGACGTGGACGCCGTCGCCAGAGGCGTGCAGACCCTCCGGGATTTTCGCGACCCGCCGTACTGGGACGAGGAGGTGGTGAACTGCGACGAGGCGGAGATCGCTTCGGGCCGCTGCATTCTTCTGGACGGGACGCAGGTGCACGTTCTGGGCGAGGTGGGGAGAAACGGGGACCTGATCACGCAGGAGCCGATTCCCGCTGCGGTCCGCCCGCCGAGCAACTACCACTGGCGGTCCAATCCGTACAAGCCGAACGGCGGGGGGGACGGAAGCCGCATGAATCCCGGGGTGGATTTTCGTTACGCATACTGGTACGGGCGCTTCGTGCGCTGAGGGAGTCCGGCTCCGCGTTTTCGCGCGGGGAGGGACCGGTGACAACGGCCCGCTTTTTCTGCCGCTGCGTGACCGTGCTCACGCACGAGGAGCGCGTCTGCCGCCCCGTGGAAATCCTGGCCGCGTCCGGGAACGCCCGCGGACGCATGCCGTGCTCCGGACACGATGGTCACGCGCCACCGTCTGTTCACCCTCCTGTGATGGGCCGTGGGTCCCTTTGCCCCGCCGTGGTTTCCTACGCCGAGCCGGAGGCCACGTCTTTCGCGGGCATGGCCGTGCGTCTGTGGAACGAAGGCCGATGCCCTTCCCACGGGCAGAGACCCGTTGTGATCGCCGGGACTCGCGGGTCGGCGCGGGGAGCGTTCGATTGATCCGCCCCGGGGCTCCCTGCTAGGATGAGGGTCCGTTTCATCTTCTGCTTGTTTTCGTCGTGTGCCTCCACGAGAGAAAGGGACAGGAGGGAGTCACCGTTGAAAATCCGGGTCCTGGGTTGTTACGGAGGGAGCGCTCCGGGAATGTATCCCACGTCTTTTCTGATCAACGACCGCACGGCCCTGGACGCCGGGGCGCTGACGCTGACGCTTTCCCTGGAGGAGCAGGCCCTGGTTTCCCACGTTTTCGTGAGTCACGCTCATGTGGATCACCTTTGCACGTTGCCGTTCCTGCTGGACAACGTGCTTCCGGATCTTCGCGAGCCGCTTTATCTGTTCGGCCCTCCGGAAACGGTGCAGAGCCTCAAAGCGTTCTTGTTCAACGGGACCTTGTGGCCCGATTTCACCGCGATTTCCAACGGGACAACCGTTGTCCTGCGGCTGCGGCCGCTGGCTCCCTTCGAGACGGTGGATGTTCACGGCGTGAGCTGGACTCCGTTTCCCATGGAGCATGAGGTGGCCTGCTACGGGTATTTGCTGCAGGAGGAGAACGCATCGGTTTTCGTGTGCGGGGACACCGTTTCCCTGGCGTGTATGGACGAGGTGCTTGCTCGTGCCGTGAATCTGCGGGCCGTCTTTGTGGAGGTTTCCTTTCCGCGGGAGGGCGAGTACGTGGCGGAACGTTCCATGCACTTGTCCACAGAATCGTTCGGCCGCGAAGTGAGGAAGTACGTCCCTCCGGGGATCCAGGTCCTCGTGTCCCACATCAAGCCCGGGTTTGTGGGGTTGATCCGGCGAGAGATCGAACGGCTGGGGGTGCCCAACGTGGGTTTGCTCGAGCAGGGCACGGAGTACCGCTTCTGATGGCTCCACCGGATGCGTTTTCGGCGGCCGAGGCGCAGAGGAACGAACAGGGATGGATCACGCGAGACCCGGTGGCGAAATAAAAACAGGGGATGCGTGCAGCGGCACCCCCTGGGCGGTTCTGGTGGAGCTGAGGGGAGTCGAACCCCTGGCCTCATGACTGCCAGTCATGCGCTCTCCCAACTGAGCTACAGCCCCGTGCGGAAACCTTTATTATAGTGCAATCCCAGGCATTGTCAACAACCCGGGTGGGCACACATGTTCCGTTCCGTGAAGGGTGGGTGGTTGCGAGGGAGGAGGTCTCCACGGCGCCGATCAGGAGACTTCTCGTCCTCCGGGATGTTCAGAAGACGTTGGTTCGGCTCCTTTGTCCCCGAGGACTCCCGGTTGGCGCAGGGGGTCGTTCACGGGCGACGCCCGCCTGCGATCTGTCTGTCCCCCCTCAGGATGGAAAGGGTTGGGACGGCATCCGGGCCGATACGGGGACGAGCGGTGCAAGACAGGGCACGATTCATGGACGGGTGGACCCAGGACGATCCATGGGCTTCTGGAAGAGGCGATCTCCTGGAACCGGATGTTGCACCAACGTTCGACCGGCACCCGGGGGAAGGGGCGTGGCGTTCCGGGCCGCGGTTTCGCCGTGCTCGGGCCGGCCTGGCGATCCTGGTGTTGCTGGGTTATGCGGGATTCACGGGCGGCTGCTACTCCTTGAAAACGGCGGGAATGCGCAAGCAGACGGTCTCCATGGAGGTGACGGCCTACTGCGCGTGCCGGAAATGCTGCGAGTGGAAGAGGAAGTGGGGTTGCTGCCTGCTTCCCACGGTGTACGCCACCGGACCGAACAAGGGCAAGAGGAAGCAGGTGGGGATCACGGCGGACGGAAGTCAGGCCGGCAAGGGGACCATCGCGGCCGACACCTCTCTGTATCCGTTCGGTACGATCCTGTATGTTCCGGGGTACGGGTGGGGGGAGGTGCACGACCGGGGTCGTGCGATCCGCGGGAACCACATCGATGTTTTTTTCAAGTCCCACAAGCGGGCGTTGAAATGGGGCAGGCAGAGGTTGGATGTGGAGGTCTATTTTTCACGGTAGCGGGCGGCATCCGGAGGTCGTTTCGCCGGATCCCGTGCGCGAGAGGAGGCCCGGATGGATTCCTATTTCGATGAATCGCACCACATCATGCGGGAGAGCATGAAGAGGTTCGTGCAGAAGGAGATCCTGCCTTACGTGGATGCGTGGGAAGACCAGGAACTCTTTCCGAGGGAGTTGTACAAGAAGATGGCGGACGCCGGGTTTCTCGGGCTGGGATATCCGGAGGAGTTGGGGGGCACGCCGGGGGACGCGTTTCACATGATCGCGTTCACCGAGGAGCTGATCCGCGGCGGTTCGGTGGGCCTGGTGGCGGGGTTGGGGTCGCACGGGATCGGGCTTCCTCCGGTTCTGGCCCTGGGCACGGACGCGCAGAAGAGGCGTTTCATCCCTCCGGTGCTCACCGGGGAGAAGATCGCGGCGCTGGCCATCACGGAACCGGACGCGGGCTCCGACGTGGCCCGGATCCGGACCCGGGCTGTGCGGGAAGGGGACCACTACGTGGTGAACGGGTCCAAGACCTTCATTACCAGCGGATGCCGTGCGGATATCCTCACCACCGCCGTGCGAACCGGAGGGGAGGGGCACGCGGGGATCAGCCTGCTCGTGATCGAGACCGACACCCCGGGGTTCACGGTGTCCCGGAAGCTCCGCAAAATGGGGTGGAACGCCTCCGACACCGGAGAGTTGGCTTTCGAAGACTGCCGGGTCCCGGTGGAGAACCTCCTGGGGCAGGAGGGGATGGGGTTCTACGGCATCATGGAGAACTTCCAGCGAGAACGGCTCAGCCTGGCGGTGATGGCCCACCAGGTCGCCCAGTTGGCCTACGAGGAGAGTGTGAAGTACGCCCAGGCGCGTCAGGTGTTCGGACGGCCGGTGACCGGGTTCCAGGTGACCCGGCACAAGCTGGTGGATATGGCTACCAAGATTACCGTCGCCCGGGAGTTTAACTATCGGGTGGCAGCCAGGATGCAGGCCGGGGAGAACGTGATCACGGAGGTCTCCATGGCCAAGAATTTCGCTTGCGAAGTGTGTGATCAGGTTGTGTACGACGCGGTGCAGATTCACGGGGGGTATGGGTACGCCCGGGAGTACCTCGTGGAGCGGCTGTACCGGGATGCCAGGATCCTCAGCATTGGCGGGGGGACCACCGAGATCATGAAGGAGATTATCTCCAAGATGCTCAAGTTCTGATCGTTCGCGGATCGGAGCGCGGTTCCCCGGGACACCGGGATCAGGAGGCGTGGCAAGCGGATCGTGGAGCGAGAAGGCACGAGGCGACGAGCGATCGGTTCATCGTTGTTGCGACGCTCGGGTTCCGGGCCTGCTTTCTCGATCGGGCGAATCGGCGGACGCACCCGGACGTGTTGTGGAAATAGGGCCGCCTTTGGGCCGGCCGTTCCAAACGCGCCAGCCGGGAAGGGTCCCCGAACCTTGGACAAGCCGACCTTCGGCCGTCCGCTCACCCTTGGCGTGGCGTGAAACGCAGGAGAGATCCATTCGGAAAGGCTTGTCAGGGGGAGCCGGACCCCGGAGCGTCCACCGGGAGCTGTTCCGACAGGTCCGGGCCCGGCGCCGGAAGGGGGGGCAGGGGGCGGACGGTTGTCTCCAGCGGGCGGTCCAGCACGTCGAGGTACCTCCTCTCGTCGCCGGGGATCTCAAAGTCGGGCATCACGGTGGCCCAGGACGTGATGTTGTAGCGACCCTTGGGGAGCGTTTCCATCCCGGTCCACAGGTAGGATCCTTCAAAGTAGGTTTCGTACAGGTCCCGGGTCACCGGGTCGTCGTGAAACCCCTCTTCGCCCGACCGGTCGTAGTAGTAGGTGGTTGCGGTGAGGTGTTTCCTCAGGGTTTCGTCCAGGAGGATGCGAAAGAGGATGGAACCTTGCCCGGTGGCGTTCAGCACCCCGGTGTACAAGTGCCAGATGTCGTCCACGTCCAGGCGCAGGTCCAGGTTTTTCTCCGTCTCGCTGGTACGGCCGTCGATCACCGCGTCTCCGGGTCTGATGTATTTGGTGTAGAACACCATGCCTTCTGCCTCCCGGGTCCAGTGCGTTCCCCCCCGGAGGCTTAGTTCGGTGCAGAATTTCCATACATCCACCGGCAGAGACAGATCCGTGGGCATGATCCAGTTGGCAAGGTAGAACGTGTAGTCCACCACGGCCTCGGGCCCATAGATGCCGAAGACGGCCCGCATAGAGTTCCCCACACGCTTGATAACCCGCACCGGGCCGTCGATGTACCCCTTTCGAAGGCTGCGGAAATCCGCCTCGCTCTTCTTCAGGTGAACACCGACCAGCTTCAGCTTGGCGTCCAGCCGGGTGAGAACCCGCTCATTGATGCGGGCGCCGTTTCCTCCCCCCTCGATGGGAATGGTGGTGTCTCCGTAAGAGATGGGGGCTTCCCTGGAAAACCCGATATGGTAGTACCGGGAGAGGACCCGGTCGTTGTCCGGGTCGTAGACCACGTAGTCCACCGGAGAAGGCAGGGGAAAAGCGATGTCCGTTGCCACGTAACACCAGGCCCTGCTCCCGTCCACAGGGTCCTGCGCCTGGATTTCGGCCAGCAATGGGTTTTCCGCAAAGGCGGAAGGGGGAAGGCGGTCTCCCATGTCCCTGACCATGAAGCACAGCTCGTCGTTGGCATCCATGTTTCCCCGGTCCGCGTCGTGGCTGTCCGGATGGCTCGTGCGGAACACGTACGATCCGTCCTCATCTCGTTCGTCGATCTGGTAGGGAATGGTCGCGATCGTTCCCTGCTTCGCGGCGACCATCCGAATCGTCTGGATGGGTCTTCCCACCAGAACGGGAATCTCCGCTCCGGTCAGGGCGATCACATCGATCTTGCGTTTCATCTGCGGGGTGCTGGAGACCTCGAGCGGAAAAGCGGAGGCGGGGTTGCCGAGCCAGAACCCGCCGAAGAGTACGATGCCGGCCAACAGGACGCCAGGGTCTTTGGACACGCTTCGCATGGTACAATCCCTCTCTCCTGGATAGAGCGTTGGGCGCCGTGCGGGGGGATTCGCACGGCGGGGGAGCCAAGGGCCTCCCGTGGGCAAAGCAACATAGTATGAAAACACCCGGTTGTCAAAATATAATAAAACAGAATTTGCTGGCAGAGCGGCGGGGTGTTGTTTGGGATGGTCCGGCGGAGGGACAACGGATACGGGGAGGTCTACCCCGCATAGAGTCGGGAAGAGCCTCCCGTGCCGCGGCCGTGGATCCGCCAGGAGGAGGCAAGCGCCGCGGGGAAGAACTTCCTTGCGCCCACGAATAGGCGAACGTGCACCTCTGCGGACGGCCGCGGCGGGACCGCGGGATCCTTTAGGGCTGGATGCAGCTCTCCCC
>Ga0068714_10007052_pt1 | contig 11112 bp, 14 predicted proteins | sample MTBNYHSulfiMetaG_FD_62988 | JGI IMG/M metagenome (GOLD analysis project Ga0068714, IMG submission 62988) | Enrichment culture microbial communities from rom New York Harbor, USA that are MTBE-degrading - MTBE-NYH (New York Harbor Sulfidogenic)... | ecosystem: Environmental > Aquatic > Marine >... | reverse complement strand
TTTTTAAGGTTAAATGTTTTTGCTGAAATTCATTTTAACCAATATCTGCGGGCATTTCGAGTGTTTTTTTGGTAAAAACTATCTTTATTGCACTTGGTTAGGGACTAGAAAGCATGAACGGAATTACCCCTCAGGAAGCAAAGGTGATAAGTAAGGCTCTTGGCGATAAAAATAAACTTGCAAACCCAAATTCACTTAATGACTTTGCACATAACAGGCACCAAATTCCCAACCCAAATGACCTAATCGACGTATGGGACATATACAGTTTGTTTCTGAGGAAATTGTGGGACAACATATAATAGAAAATTTATGAATACCATTTATACTCCACTTAGGTACCCCGGAGGGAAAGCTCGCTTATCACCTTACTTTAAGGCACTATTGCGCGAGAATGCCATGTTGGACTCGCACTACGTTGAGCCCTATGCTGGTGGGGCTGGAATTGCTTTGTCCTTACTCATGACTGAATACTGCTCGCATATTCACCTCAATGATATTTCCTACCCTTTGTTCTGTTTTTGGGACACTGTGTTACGCGACCCAGAATACTTGTGCAGACGAATTCGTGATGCACGCATTACTACTGAATCTTGGGATAGACAGAAAGCAATCCTACGTAGGAGCAAGTTGCATACGAACGCTGAAGTCGGGTATTCTTTTCTTTTCCTAAACAGAACAAATCGCTCTGGCATCCAAAATGGCGGGATGATTGGCGGTAGAAACCAAGATGGCAAATGGAAACTAGATGCTCGATTTAACAAGAAGGAGCTAATTAGTCGCATCGAGAGGATTTCGGAGCATCGGAACAGGATAAGTGTCTATAACCTTGATGCTGTCAAGTTTCTTGAAACCACCATCTCAAATCTTGCACGGAAAACATTGGTGTATTTTGATCCACCTTACTACATAAATGGGCGCAGGTTATATATCGATTATTATTTTCACGACGACCATGCCATCATTTCAAAATACGTTCAAACTAACCTGAAACACCCCTGGGTAGTAACTTATGATAACCATCCATCGATTCTAAGCCTCTATGGGGAAAGGAGGAGATTTGTATACAATCTGAATTACAGTGCGCATTCCTACCGTGTAGGAACGGAAGTTATGGTCTTCTCTGACCACATTACAATCCCAGAACCTGATTTCGAGGTTATTGAATGTGTACTAAAGCCAAAGAAGAACCATCCATCATCCCTTCGAGCGCAGAAAAACAACACCGCTTAATTCAAGCCGATAAGCCATTCCAGTCTTTGTGAAGTGACCTACCTCTTTCCGTGATAATGCAAGGGAAGCCGATTCTTTTTTTCAAAGAAGTGTCTACGGGGCTTCTGCCAGAAAAAAGTCGGTTATCCTGTGACCTATTCTGTCATAGCCATTAAATAAACTTTCCTAAAATAATAGTAATAATAGGAGAAGAAAATGAAGGTCATTATTTCTACATTTACCGATGATTGGGAAAAAAGAAAGGTTGCCGAATGTTTCTTGAAGGAAGGCCAGGTAGTATGCACCAAACCAAAACTGCTGGAAGATGACCAAACTTATGGGATTGCGAATGTGGCGGAAGGAAAGTGGGAAGAGAAAGTTTATCCCAAAGACGGCGAGCTGTTCTTAAGGAACCTGCCATTTCATTATAAAAACCCTTACCTCTTTGCGGAGTTGGTTGATTAACCATTAAAAAGAGAGAAAGCAATGATGAAAAAAAGAAGTTTGGCAATCTCATTGGCATTAGTTTTGGCCCTAATCTCAGCAAGCACGCTCTTAGGACAGTCATCAGAGCCACTTAAGTTCAGGGGGCTGCAGATGGGGGTCCCAATAGAACAACAGATGCGCTCCTGTGAAGAAAAGCATAGCGAAGGAGAGAAATGCTATTATCACTCCCTCCCGGATTATTACGAGGTGTATAACCTGAATCCGATCGGATTCGATACCCAAGTATTTGTAAAAACGATTAATGGAAATGTGAGCTATTTTCACATGAGTTTTGATAACAAGAATATGGAAGCCCTGCAAGACATGATGATCGCGGGCTATGGAAAACCAATCTTCGTAAGAAATGAGGAGGGTCAAACAGCATTAGGAGGGAAGTACGTCAAAACCACCCTGTTCTGGAGAACCAATGGCTGTGACATGTGGCTTACGAACATAGAAAAGTATGTAAATAAGGGCGCGGTGGTTATAGAAACCCTGGAGTATTCACAGTACCGAACCCGAGAAGAAACAGAAAGATCAATGAAACAATTCGAAAACTTAGTTAAATAACTTCGTACACCTTAAAAGAGAGGAAAAGATCTGAAAGTCTTGATTGATATTGACGGAACCCTCGTTCCCTACGTTAACAACTACCGGCACTTTTATCAATGCCCTTGTGGCCGGAGGTTCGAAGGCTCCAGCCTTGACAAAACTCAACCAATCGCCTGCCCTTCTTGCGGAGAGATGTCCTTCAAAAGGGATGAGCCCTCTATAGAAGAATGCCGGTCATTCATAAATCACTTGTTGAGCAAACCTCTTCCCCCTTACCCTGGATCTTCCCTTATCGTAAATCAGGTTTCATTAAAGCACGCAATCACTTATATCACAACGAGGGAATACACCTTTTTTGAGGGAACAAAATCCTGGCTGCTTAACCACGGATTTCCTTTTAAGGCCTCAACCCAATTAATCATGAGAGAGGATAATAACCGAGACCATCCTTATCACATTAAGGAGAAAATCTTAAAGACCTTTTATAGGGATAAACAAGAAATAATCATCATAGACGATGACCTCTCGTTAATTTCTTTAACAAAAAAACTTGGTCAGCAATTTATATGGGCGCCAATCTGCTGGGAGGAAGGAACCTACTATGGCAATCTGCTCCGAAGGATTTGCGGGTTGTTCACACATTCAGAAAGGAATAAGGAAAAATGGATTTAGAGCAACAAAGATATCACGCTCTCATCAACCAGGTAAAAACAAGAGAAAAAGAAATGAAAACTTTCCTCTCCTTCCTGGAAGAAGAGACCTCCTGGCTCATCTCGCCAGCCAGCACCCGGTTTCATAATAATTTTGAACAAGGATTACTCCGACACAGCATAGCGGTAGCCGAGCTGCTGCTTCAATTAAAAGAATTATTGTCTCCGGATATTAATAATGAGAGCTGCGTAATTGTCGGGTTATTCCACGATGTGGGAAAGGTCGGCCTCCCCGGCAAGCCGCTCTATCTGCCCAACACTGAAATAAGGTCCAGCCACGGTGAGAGAAAATATATCGTTAACCCTAAGCTGGTTTATATGGGATTGGGAGTGAGAAGTTTGCTACTGGTAAACAAATTTGTATCCCTTTCTGAAGATGAGGCCCAGGCAATAGTGTATCATGACGGACAGTACATAAAGGAAAATAAATATATCGCTCATCATGAAGAACCCCTGACCCTACTTTTGTCCTATGCCGATAATTGGGCAGGCGAAGTACTGGAAAAAGGGAAGTTAAAACAAAAAGAAAACGAAATGGAGTAATTTTAAAATTTGAAGAGGAGTTAACAGTATGGAAAAAAAACAAGAACTCACTGGAATTACCAAGATCATCATGGAAGAAGCACGCTGCTTAATTAACCAGGATAATTACGAAGAGGTTTTAACCAAATTGCAGAGTTGTCTCCAAGACGAATCCAAATTGAATTCGGGGTGGTTTATTCTCAACGAGTTGGGTTATTGTTATTTGCGTCTGGGGTGGTTCAAAGAAGCGGTGGAAGCGTTTGATCAATACCTCAAAGATAATCCTTCTGATGCTGACGCAAGGTTTTTTAGGGCCAGCGCTTACGCTTCTCTCCAATGGACAGATGAAGCCATCAAGGAATTGCGGATTATCCTGGATTCAGATTCAACCGATGTCCTGGCACGCCATGAACTTGCCTTGTGTTACCGGGATAAAGGATGGATAAAGGAGGCGCTCATTGAAATGAAGAAGGCAAATGACTCTGCCAAAATTTACGGTAACCCGGAAGAACAAAGAATCGTCGCCAGCAGTCTCATGCACCTTGAAGACGAGACCGACAATGAAAATGACCGACTTAATGCAGCCCTTTTGATTTTCATCATTCTGCTCATGAAAATGAAGTTGAAAATAAAAGTCACTAAAAGTCACTTTAAGTAAACACAGAGTTTTAATAAATGTCTTACGGATGGTGGTCGAAAAAAATTTACTGCTCGAATTGTGGTTATGCAGGTCTTTGCAAATTGAAGGGGGATGGCTGTCTTCCCTGGATAGGTTTATTGTTCTTGTTTTTTATTTCGTTTCTGTTCTGGCCTTTGTTTATAATAACCGCTCTATTATTCCTGAGGCTATTCTTCAAACCATTCAAGCAAGTTTGTCCCAAATGCGGATGGGAATTTATTAATCCCCTCCGTCACCACATTTTATGAGACTTTAGAGGGAAGCAATTTCCGATCCGAGTAGAATTTTTCTAACTCCCCAAAAGGAACATCCAAAATCGTTTGTTGAAATTCGAAAATCTTTTCAACCAGATCCTCCCAGGTAATCCAACCAATTCTTTTTGACAAGTCGGCTATTGAGTTATCGTCCACGTCTTTCCTTAAAATAAGATCTTGTCTAAAAGTATCAACCTTTCCGTTCATGTATTCCAACATCTTGTAGCCGTAAAACCTATACCTATTCTTATAAAAAACCCTTGGAGTTACCAGGATAAAATAATAATCCCCACCATATTTTTCAAAACCCACATCGATATTTCTGGCAATCTGGTTACGCGCATAGTGGTACGTGGTTTCGCAAGAAATATCGGACATAAATTTACATTCACAGGCAATTAACCCTTTTGGATCTGATTTAGAAAAAAGGGCTGCATCAATCGTCGTCGAACGTTCTTTTTTTGATTTTGGATAACTTTCCCTGACATATTGTATTGGGTGGTTTTTACCCCACGGATCGATGGACTTTTTTATAAAATCATTCGGGGGCAGAGGAAATTCTAAAAATAGATTGAACCCGTTTGAGAATTGATTCCTAATTTTTGCCGTTACAACTTCGTCATTAAAAGCTTTATTTAAAATTGGATCCCAAACATCATAAAAACCGGCATCAGAGGTGAGGCGGTCAAGAGTTAAGAAGGTATAAAGGGTAACAATTGTTTCATCTTTGTCATATTGAAAACGTTTCTTTTCTGAGAGATTTTTATTGTTAACATTGTCAATAAGAGTTTTAAATTTCTTATAGTGTTTCTCGCTTTTGTTTGAGAAATATTTTTCAAACTGATCTTGGTATAGAAGTTCAAAGGTAGTCATCATAACCATCCGTAGACAATAATTTCTACCCATTTTAAACCCTAAAAGGCACTATCAGTCAATAAAAAAGAGCAAATAGGCTCTGGTATTCATTCATTCTGAAGATTATAAACCGTAAAAAAAGGGAGAAAACAGAATGAGTGATATCAAAGCAATTTTGGGAGTAAGAATTCGTAAATTACGAAAAGAAAAGGGGCTTTCTCAAGAGGCATTGGCGGAAAAGGCCAACCTTCATTATACCTTTATTGGAAGGGTTGAACGAGGGGAAAAGAAGATCTCAATAGTGGGTTTGGAGAAGTTAGCCAAGGCCCTCGAAATAAGCCTCACCGACCTTTTTGACTTGCCGGAACTTGATAATCAACGGTTTGATAGTCTCAAGAAAAAACTCATAACCGAATTAAAACACCTTGACCTCAAAACAACGAAAGCCCTTTTACAGTTGATAGAGGGCGTCAGAATCACCAGTCCAAAGAAAAAATCATCTAAAAAAGCATAGGCATAGTTTTGCCTTAAATCCGGTAATAAGAGGTTTCAATGAAGTCAGAAAAAACCAAAACTTCAACGGAATCGAAAAAGACCGCAAAATTACAAAACTTCATACAACGAGAAAGGCTGTTCTATCAGAACCAGGCTTTGGAAAAGACTCTCGGAAGAGGTTTCCTAAAAAATGTGAAAAAGTTTAAATCTGCTTTACTTGGATACCTTGAGAACCCAGCGGAAGCTAATATCGAGGAAATAATTAGACTTGCCAAAGAAGCTGGTTACGATACGTACCCAGAAATTGTACAAGTGGGCGACCAAAAGTTCAACAGCTACTATGAATTACTCCTAAAAGGCCCCAGGGACAAGTTTTATTACAGTCAATTTGCTGATGTACTTTTTGAATGGGGGGAGGTAGAAAGTGCAATCGAGTTATTAAATAAGGGCGCATCAATTTTAAACGACAAAGAGCTGCATGATAAGAGAGATTTATTTATAACTTATGCCACCTACGTTGGAAATAGTTCTGCCGAGTTAAGATCACTTATCTTAGAAGCTGCCAGAAATGACTTGGACATCACCATTGAGGGTGAAACAGGGACAGGGAAAGAAGTAGTAGCGAATTTAATTCATAGGTTAAGTAGTAGAAAAAATAAAGACCTCGTTGCTTTCAGTTGCGCCGAATTCCCCGCCACATTGCTTCAATCAGAATTATTTGGACGTGAAAAAGGAGCTTTTACCGGTGCACAGCAAAGCAAGAAAGGCCTTTTTGAAAAGGCAAGTGGAGGCATTCTCTTTTTAGATGAATTGACTAGTCTTGACATTTATACTCAAGCAGCATTGCTCAGGACATTGCAAGAAAGGGATGTTAAGCCTTTAGGTCAAACTGAGCGAAAAAAATTAGATGTACGGGTATTGTTCGGGATTGGTGGTGATACAATGAATTTAATGAAGGAGGGAGAAATCCGGAAAGACCTGTTCTATCGAATAGCCACTTTTACGATTCCTATCCCCCCACTTCGAGAAAGAAAAGGAGACATCTTGGAACTAACAGAATATTTTTTAAATAAATTCAATCAACAATACGGAAAACAAGTAGTCATTTCTCGACCAGTCCTGAAAATTTTACAGGAACATGACTGGCCCGGAAATGTTAGGGAGCTTGAAAACCTTTTGCGGGTAGCCATTTCGACCGCAAACGAAAAAGAGATAACACTTAAACACATCTTTAGATTTCTAAAATATTTTGATAAAGCTCATCAAGTGCTTAAAGAGGCGGTTACTGAATGGTGGACTAAAAAAAAATTAATCGAAAAATACCAAGATATCGTTCTTGAGGATTGTGGGGGAAAAATCTCGAAGGCAAGCAAAATATTGGGCGTTGCGGCATCAACTCTCCGAAGAGGAAGGAGCAAAACGCAACGGTAAAAATATAAATAAAGTGCAAATTGATCTCTAAAAGGACTTTTTAGAGCAAATAGGAATTCAAATTTTTAGATATAACCTCTTGATATTGCTTTGCATTAATCAAGAGGTTTTTGATTTTGAGATTCTGGCATACCGATTGCTCTCTAACTCAGTGCAATTCATCTTAAAAATGAATGATTCAGGAAATTAAAAGCACGAAAAAACTTAAGAGTAAATTTCATGAACTGTAATAGGTTCCAGAAATTAAGTATTGATTCGCCCTGGCTGTCTCCTGAGGAAGCAGCCTCTTATTGTAAAATCAGTCTTTCACTCTTCAATCAAAAGAGGAGGGAATTGGCAATTAAAACAGGGGGGACCCAGAGGCGTCCCCGATTTCACAAGTGGGAGTTAGATCGTTGGATGGAAAGAGGATTCCAAAATAGCCACAAAAATGAAAACAGGGAAAAAATCGGGGTATACAAGGGGCAGAAATTGAGATCCAACGATTATGGCTATAACCCTTGCTTTTTGGAGTAAATTTTGTTGACCGGACTTCCTTGCTCTGATAATTTTTATAGGGTCTGGTTAGCTTTGGATCGGCATGAAATAGAAAGGAGGTTGAATTAACATGTCGGTCCATAAAACTAAGGATGGTCGGTGGTATTGTAGGTTTTGGCAAGATGCTCGGTACCATAAAAGGTACTTCGGGCGGTGTAAAGACGCCAAGAAAAAGGCTGAATCTTATGATCTCGAAATAAAAAGTTTGAAGAAGAAAGGGTTGCAGGTATCCCCAAAAGTTGAATCCAAGGAAGAGGGGATCCACTTCGACCGATTGGCTCAGCGCTACTTGGACGATAGACGGAATAGCGGTTGGTCTGAGAATTCTGTCTCCAATTTCAAATACGCGATGAATAGACACGTTATCCGTTTTATAGGAAGCCGAGCATGCGCTGAAATGGATATGTCTGACCTCGTCGACCTGAAGGCTTCTATTGGGAGATCTTCAAGGAAGGCCCTAAGTCCCCATAGCATTAATCGTTATATTAATATGACGAAAGCGATTTTTAGTTGGGGGTTTAAAAATGACCTTATACCTTTTGATCCCTGGGCTAAATATAAAAAACCAAGGGAAAAGCCGGAGCCGCCTGAATTGCTGACGATGGATGAACTTGAGAGGGTCATGGACTGCGCCGAACCTCATTGCAAATGGGTGATTGACGTGGCTTTTAACACGGGGTGTCGCCCCGGAAGAACCGAGCTCTTCAAATTAAAGTTTGGTGACGTAGTGGATTGGGAGAAAGGAAAACTTTTAATCCGGTCTACCAAGACCCGACCGAGGGTCGTCGATCTTCGGCCCGATTTTTTGGAAAGGTTAAAGGCCAAACGTGATGAAGCCCGAAGTGAATATATTGTCGATTATAATGGGAACCCCCTCACCAGGATCAAAAGGAGTTTCAAAATGGCATTAAAAAGGGCGGGCATCGAAAAGAAGGTGAGGCCGTATGATTTACGCCATATGTATGGCACTTACATGGCAAAAGGAGGTGGTGATATTTTTGCTATTCAGAAGCTTATGGGACACTCCTCCATTGTTACTACACAAAGGTATTTGCACCATGCGGAAGAATTAAAAAGGGGAGCGGTCAATTGTTTGCCACGATTAGAGACTAAGGATGGGGAGAAAGCATCAATTTTAGTCCCCAAATTAGTCCCCATGAGTTAGGGTGATTTAGATGGTAGGTTGTAAGTATTTGAAATTATTAATCGGGGCGAGAGGATTTGAACCTCCGACCCCCTGAACCCCATTCAGGTGCGCTAAACCAGACTGCGCTACGCCCCGACGCGACATCAGTTACTTAATATGGATTAACTCCCTAAGCCTTTTTTCAATTTCCTCCAACCGTAATCTCCCTTTTTTCAGGGCTTCCTCCAAATTGGTAATTTGCGTACTTCGTTCTTCATACTCGTCCGTCAGGTTGTTAACCTGGATTTTAATATTTTCCATCTCTTTTTTAATGATCGAGATTTTTTGAGGATTTTCGTTCATCATTCTTTCAATCGGGGCTTTTTCCTGGGCCAATTTTTCCTTTTCCTCTTTGAGGATCGTGCGTTCTTGCCGTTCCTTGACGCTTTTTAAAATACTCTTGAAGTTTTCTTCATCTTTAATATCCCAGGTTAGTTTTCCTGATTCTTCTTCGCAAGCAATAAATTTAGCATTACACGAGGTATTCGCGCATTGAAAGAAATGGCTGGTCGTGTTTGGGGGAGCATAGGTCATATTAGCCGGGTATTTTTCCGAAACAATCTTTTCCAAAACCTTGCCACAACTATCACAGAGATACTGTGCAACCGGCATTTTGTTAAACCTCCTTTTTCTTTGTCAAAAAAACTTGTAAATTCACTATTATTTTTAAATAAATATCACACTCTGTAAAAAAAAACAAACAGATTTTTTGCTTGCCCCGTTAGGTATTTGATATCTAACGGGTTCTTTCTAACAGATTAAAAAAATTACGTTTTCAGGAATAAAAGGCCTTTGAGTATCTGATGAAAGCTTGTTAAGAGAATTTTAACACCTTGTCTTTTTTGAATGCTCCTTGGCTCACAATAGTAATGCCCGGGTTTTTTGTCACCCGTCCGATTACTTTTGCCTTGATCCGGTGATTACGCGCAATCTGAATTACCCCTTCCGGCTCAGGCGTGATGACGATCATCCCCTGGCCCATGTTCCAGGCCTGATACGCTTCCTGATCGGAAACGTTGCCCAGCGCCTGACAAAAGGAAACGATATCTCCGGGCGGAAAGGGGCTATCAATCTGAGCGCCTAATTTTTGGGGTTTGAGTATTCTTCCCAGCTTGCCGGGTATTCCTCCGCCGGTAATGTGGGCCACGCCGTGTACCTTTGTCTGAGGTTCGCTTTGTACGCCGCCGATCATTGCCACAATGGAGCGCGTATAAATGCGGGAGGGTGTAAGCGCCAGCGCGCCCAGATTTTTTCCGTTCACGGATTGGGTATGCCACTCTTCTCCAAAATTTTGACGTAAGATTCGCCGGGTCAGGGATAAACCATTCGAACGAAAGCCTTCCTCGTGTAAACCCACCAGGGCATCACCGGCCTTGATTTCAAAACCGGTGAACATCCGCTCTTGCCGGGCAAACCAGATCACGCCGGCGCTCCAGTTATAATTAAACGGGCCATAACCGTGAACGCGGACTCCCAGTTCCGCGAGTTCTCCGTTGATGACCGCGACTCCGGCTTCGCGGGCGGCTTTAACATACCCGTCGGCCAGCTGTTTAATGAAATTCACATACGATTCATCGTCTTTTCCGAGGGTGTTGACATCCAGGACGGTTCCCACTAAAACCGGCTCGCCTCCCCTGACCACCGCGTCATCGCAGACCATGGCGAATAAATCAAAGGCGATGGTATTGTGAAGAGCGATCCGTTCTCCGATCTCGACTTTCGTTCCCACGCCATCAAAACCCACTCCCAAAACCGTTCCCGCGGGAAGCTTCCCCATTGCCATCACCCGCAATCCGGTAAAATCATCAAACGGGGTAATCACTTCTCCTAATTTATGGGTGCGGTTTTTCCAGGTTTTGCGAGCGGCCTGATAAAGAATTCGGGACGCTTTATCTCCCAGATGAATGTCAACCCCGGCTTTTTTGTAATGTTGCGACATAGAAAATTCTCAAGAAATAAAGTTAAAAGATTTAAGATTTAAGGGTTAAGGAACTTAAAACTTTATCTGCTCACGATTCACGCTTTACGTTTAACGCTCCACGCCCCGAGCCATCAGCCATGAGCTATGAGCTTAGGGCGTGTTGCCCAAATAAGTATTCCAACGAAATAAATAATGGTATAATGCTGCAATATTAAACACTGATGCAAGGAGTTTTGCCCATGATGGGAAAGCAGCAAATACCACAAAGAAGC
>Ga0068714_10007051_pt1 | contig 11113 bp, 10 predicted proteins | sample MTBNYHSulfiMetaG_FD_62988 | JGI IMG/M metagenome (GOLD analysis project Ga0068714, IMG submission 62988) | Enrichment culture microbial communities from rom New York Harbor, USA that are MTBE-degrading - MTBE-NYH (New York Harbor Sulfidogenic)... | ecosystem: Environmental > Aquatic > Marine >... | reverse complement strand
GCGTCCCGTCGGCGGCACCGTCCATCGTCAGCCAGACCGCCACGTCGGCCCCCTCGTGGTCGATCCGCTCGAAGTCGGCTTGGGCATTCTCGAAACGCCCGACAACGCCGTCGCCCGCAAAGCTGTTGACGTACAGCACGCTGGGCAGCAGTGCCATGTTGTTGCCGCTCAGCGACATGTCCACAACCCGGTCGATCGTCAGCTCGATACGCGCCGAGACCAGATGGTTGGGGTCGAGTCCATACCACGAAGGTCGTTCCATCTTGAACTCCGTCAGGAGGGCGTGCTGGACGTCGGCAGTTGCACCGGGAACGCGCCCGTAGTTGCCCAGGCTCAACGGCAGATCGCTCGACCACTCCTCGTAATAGGCCTTCTCGAATCCCTCAGGGACATTGCTCTCGTCGGCGATCAGGGCGTATTCTCCACGGACCGCGTTCCAATAGACGTACAGCGGGCCTCCATTCGCAGCATATGCGATCGCTTCGGGACGTTCCGAGGTGCGATCGCGATCGGTGAAAATATCCCACTCGAGAATCCCGTCGGGAATCGGCCAGGTCACCTTCAGCTCGGGGCTGTGGCTGCCGGTCCATTCGCGAGCCGTCAGGTAGACCGCCTCGTCGTTCGGGTCGCTGAAGACCTGATAGGCGCGACCACTGTGCTGGTCGCCCGTGACCGGGCCGGTATCGGACGATGTCAGGGCAAACCGCAGGGGCTCCGATGCCGTCATCTCAACGATCAGCGTGGGCAGATGTCCGGCAGGGTCCATGCTGGTCCAGTATCCATCCGGCGTGTTTGAGATCCAACGGAAACCGAGGTAGCGCACGTTCGGGTCATCTATCATCTCGGCCACGAGGTTCGTCACGTCCACCTCGAAGCCGATCATGCCGCAAATCATCAACTCATCGTCGCTGAATCGCGCCGGATAGGGTTCGTCCGGGCCGTACACCCCAACAACCGCCTGCCCTGGCACGAACGGCCCTTCCGCCCCTGCAAAAAAGTGCCAGCTCTGGAGAACGGCTCCGGCCCAGTCGTCACTGTCGACGCCTGACGCGGCGGAATCGAGATCGTTGGCATCGCTCCCATCCACGATTCCATCCACCGTATCGCTGTAAAACTCGAGCGTGAAGTCCTGCGTCGTCCAGGGCTTGGGAGACAGGCCCGGATAGATGACATCGTCGAAGTAGAACCACAGGACCGCCGACTCCACGGCGTTCGGCTCTGTCGAAACCCAACGCAACGGGCTCAGCGAAAACTCCGCGATCGCCCGGCGATCGTGCGTATACGTTCCGGCCGCCGGAAACGGCGTGCTGATGTAGGGCTTCGAAGGCACACCGCCGTGGCCCATCTGAATTACCGAGTAGCCGTCGCCGTCATCGTCCGAGAGCGAAGCCATCGCCGTACACGAGTCATCGTACGTCAACGTCACCGTCACCGCCCAAGCCGGTCCGGTCAACACAATAGCCAGCAGAATATCCAACACCCAGTATCGTTTCACTCGCATCGATTCACTCCTTCCATCCTGACCAAAACTGATGTTCTCACGTTGCAGCGCGCAGACTGTTACCTCATGTCAAGGCTCCATTTCGCACTCCTCCTTTCTTCTCTCCGCCGCACCAGACGCTAATCCCCTCCGACCATATCGTTGCCCTCAAGCCCCTCGTAAACCCCTCCCCAGAGTGTCGGCTTCTCCTGGGCGGAAGGGATCCGTCCTTCCAGCAATGATACGTGCCCATCGACCCAAAACACGTTCATGCGTCCGGCGTGGCGATACGCGAGCTGTAACGTCCTGTTCTGCTCGGGATAGCCGGGCATCTCTTCGTAGTGCGCCCCCGGCTCGGAGGCGTACTGATTGCGCGTCAGCGTGACCGAATCACACACCCACGCGCGATAGGCGAAATCGCAGTGCAGCATCGTCTCGGCCGGGTGGCGCAACTGCGTGACCTTGTTGCCTCCGGCGCCGGCGTATTTCTTCGTCCGGCTGCTGACATGCCGCGTCGGCTGGCTGTTCAGGGCATAGGAAAGCCAGCCTTCGGGGTTGTCGACGCAATGGGGATTGAGCATCTCCGGGTACGCCGCCTTGTCCAGCGGACACCGCAGGATATCCCGCCCGATGTCGTCGGGATGCTCCTTGGCGTGACCGACGTTGCGATGCTCGAAGTACGGACCGAGCGTGTTGTACCAATACTCATCCACACCCAGCTTCTGCGTCGCTGGCACGATCCACCCTTCGTGACTCTGCTGGTACATTGTGTGAGCCATCGCCAGTTGCCGCAGTTGCGAGGCGCACACGACCCGCCGGGCCTGCTCTTTGGCCGCCCGGAGACCAGGCAACAAGATCGCCGTGAGAACCGCCACGATGGAAATCACCACGAGCAGCTCGATCAGCGTAAATCCACGCTTTGCTTCATGCTTCATGCGCATATTCGCTCCTTTCTCCTGCTGTCGCCGCGTCACGGATGCCGTTGCACTTCACTTCGGGCGGTGTCCACGATCCACTGTGTCACCAGCTCGTCGGGCAGCAAGCCCTGTTCCGCCAATTCCAAATTCAACCCCTGTAACGGGTTCTCCATTCCCGGCATCTCGCCCCCCTGCTCGTTGAAACGCGCCATCCATCGACCATGCATCTTGCTGACACCCATAGACAAATACGCACCGACGACAATCACGCGATTCTTGTGTCGCGCCGCTTCCTGCATCGCGGCAGCCGCCCGGCTATACTCCTGTCCAACACCGACGGCAGCCCAGTCCCCATAGCTTATGCCGGTCTGGCCGCAGATGTACGTCACTGTGCGTCTCATGAGATGGTCCCACGCCGGAGGAATCGCCTCACTCCCGTGCGCTAGCAAAATGACCGCTTCCTGCTCCGGGTTACGGCTGAGCTGGCGAACGCGCTTGAGCATGATCCGCTCGATCACGTCGCTCTTGTCCAGAGTCGTCGTCACTGTCACAGGCACCTCGGTACGAACCACGCGCGATCCCTCTTCCCGAAGGACCTTCTCGATCTGAGGATCGCTGTATGTTCCCAGCAGCGCCGGGATGTCCCAATGGGAATGAGATGACGGTGCGATCAGCAGAGGCACCGCCACGATGCGGCTGCAGCCAGCCTTCTCGAGGGCCCACAGGCCGTCGGCCACGTTCGGCTCGGCGAACTCCATGAACACCACTTTGATCTGGGTGAAGGGATTCTCGTCGCCGTACGCCGCACACACCTTCTGCTCCTGTTCGAGAACCTGCCGGTTCCAGACCCTGGCGGGCGATCCCTGCGCGACGATCAGCAGGCCGGGGCCTCCGCTCTTCGAGGTCGCGTCGGAACCATTGGACTGGCCCCATGCCGTAACACACAACACGAGCAACCAGGCCACGACCGTGACAGCCGAAAACTGGACCGGCCTCGATGTGCTCTGATTCTTGTTGGTCTTCTTGCACTGGCAGTCCGTGCACTGCTCTGAACAATGGCATGCTTTCGCCGACGCCAGTTCCTGAGATTCTGTGTCCTTCATCTGTTCTTCCTTTCCGTCAATCCACTCTGTGTGTTTCCATTTCCACGATGCCGGACCGCCCGAGGCCAAAACGAAAGGAGCAGACAAGACCTCGCTGGACAAAGGTCTCATCTGCTCCCTGGCTGGCACGCGGCTGGCTCGGTCGCGATGCGTATACGTCTTGTGGTCGCTCTACTTGTTCAGAATCAATCTTCCATACCGCGTCTTCCTCAATCGATACACCTGGTCTCCGTGCCGGATGAGCACCTCATCCCGGTCGCCAAGAATCGTCTGCGAGTCGATACAGTCTGCGCTGATCCTGTTCCGGCTCGGAGGCTCGGTCTGCTTGTCAGAAGCCAATCGTTCCACACCGTTCCCTTAACACTTCACAGTTAGGTGCCCCTAACTGTACCCGCAAAAAAAAGATGCTCATCTTCCCACCACCGAGATCGCCGCCGCTTCGCTTCTACGCAGGGCCAGGCGATACCCGCGAATCCTGATACGGATCGGATCGCGCGCCGGCGCGATCCCTTCGACCTCCACCAGGGCCCCACGTCCCAACCCCATATCGACCAGCCGCCTGGCGAGGGCACCTTCGGACCGTACGCCGACGATCGCCGCCTTCTGGCCGGGCCGCAGGTCGGCTACAGTGACAGACCTTCCGCGAACCCGGCGCGGCGCATCCGCAGCATGACATTGTTCTGCAAGCAATCGCGACAGTTCCCCACCGACCTTCGGGTGTGTCCTCACGAACTCCGTCAGGATCGCCAGACGGTCCGCAACGTCCCCCCCGAGACCGTGCTCCATGCGGCAGGTCTTCTCCTCAGCCGCCGCATCGTTCAGCCCCAGGACTCCGGCGAAGAACTCACGAACGATCGAGTGCCGCTGCGCGACCCGCGCCGCCTCATCGAAGCCCTCTGCCGTCAGGGTGACCGCCTCATAGCGTTGGTAATGAACGTACTGCTTCTGTGCCAGTGCTTGCAGCGCTGCGGTGACAGACGAGGCCTTGACCTCCAGTTGCCTGGCAATATCCTTCGCTCGGGCGGTTCCCTTGGCAGCAACCGTCCAGAAGATCGCCTGCAAGTAGTCTTCCAGGCTCGGACTTAGCGATTTGGCAGATTCGAACGTCATCCGTCTTTCCATGCGATTGTTTTAGGTATGGCTAATATTATTAGCTGTACCAAATTCCGTCAAGCAGAAATCTCCGGCCGATGTGATTTTTTTCATCCCATGGCTACAGCCAGAGCCGCCCGATCTGGTAGATCAGCAGGATCAACACGTAGGCCAGGCCGGTCAGGCCGAAGAACTGGAACAGGGCCCAGCCCCAGGAGTTTGTCTCCTGCCGGGTCATGGCCACCGTCGCGATGCAGGGAGCGCTGATCAGGCAGAACAACATCACGCAGAAACCCACCAGAGGGGTGTAGTCGGCGCGAAGCCGCTCGCGCAGACTCGGAGCCTCCTCGTCGGGACTCTCGACCGCGTAGATGATCCCCAACTGCGAGACGAACAGCTCCTTGGCCGCCACCGAGCCGATCAAAGCCGTGCCGATCTTCCAGTCGAAACCGAGCGGCCGCAGAAGCGGCTCGACCGCCAGACCCACGCGTCCGACCACCGAATGCCGCAGACTCTCCTGGCGAGCCTCCTGGGCGCTCCGCCCTTCGAGCCGATCGGCCGGTGGTTTCGGAAAGTTCATGGCAAACCACAGCACGATCGACACCGCAAGAATCACAGTGCCCGCCTTGCGGATGTAGAGCCATCCGCGCTGCCAGGTGTGAACGAGCACACCCTTGCCGGTGGGCATCCGGTACGGCGGCAGCTCCATGACGAACGGCATCGTCTCGCCACGAAAGACGGTCAATCGCAGCATCTTGGCGGCAACGATCCCCAGCACGATGCCGATGAGGTAGATCAGCCAGAGCATCGGTCCCTGCCAGTGCGGTGGGAAGAACGCCGGAATGAACAGGGCGTAGATCGTCAGCCGGGCGCCGCAGCTCATCAGCGGGATTACCATGATCGTCGTCAACCGATTGCGGCGATTTTCGAGGATCCGGGTCGCCATGATCGCAGGCACGGAACAGCCGAACCCGATCAGCATCGGGATGAAGCTCTTGCCGTGCAGACCGATCTTGTGCATGATCCGGTCCATCACAAACGCGGCACGCGCCATGTAGCCCGAATCCTCCAGCAAGGCAATCGCCATGAACAACAGCAGGATGTTGGGCAGGAACACCAGCACGCCGCCTACGCCACCGATGACGCCATCGACCAGCAGCGAACGCAGCCATTCCGCCCGGCCACTCGGCCAGTAGTTCGTGATCCCATCCGCCAGCGAGCCGAAGAAGGCCTCCAGCCAATCCATCGGATAGCTCCCGATCTTGAAGGTCAGGAAGAAGACCACGTACATCAGCAGCAGGAAGATCGGCAGCCCCAGGACCCGGTTGGTCACCACTGCGTCGATCGTGTCGCTGATGTCGTGACGCCGCTCGACGGAACTCTGGATCGTCTCCTGACAGGCGCCGGAGATGAACCCATACCGCCGGTCGGCCATGACAATCTCGGGTTCGTCGCCCAGGATGTCACGTAGATGGGCAACGCTCCGACCGACCACCTCCAGAATCCCTCGGTCCCGGATCTTGGACGTGACGTCCTCGTCCTGTTCGAGCAGCTTGATCGCCAGCCATCGCCGGCCGTACCTGGTGACTACGTCGCTGTCGGCCTTGCCAAGCGCCTGTTGAACCGCAAGCAGTTCGTCCTCGATCTCGTCGCCATACGTAACCCGATGGATTCGTTTCTGGCGTTCGGCGTCCGCGGTCTCGATGATCGCATCCAGCAATTCGGTTCGGCCCTGCCCTTTGTTTCCCACTGTGGGGACGATCCGCACCTCCAACAGCCGTGACAACTGGTCCAGGTCGAACTTCAGACCGTGTCGCTCGGCCAGATCGCTCATGTTGAAGGCCAGCACCATGGGCACGTCCATCTCCATGATCTGCGTGGCGAGGTACAGGTTGCGTTCCAGATTGCTGGCGTCGACGACATCCACCACGACGTCGGGCCGGTCCTCCTGGATGTGGTGGCGGGCGATCAGCTCCTCGGTCGAGTAGGCCGTCAGGCTGTACGTTCCGGGCAGATCGACGAATGTAATCCGCCAATCGCGATGCGTGCACTGCCCCTCCTTCTTCTCGACGGTCACGCCGGGGTAGTTGCCCACGTGCTGGCGCGCCCCCGTGAGCATGTTGAACACGCTGGTCTTTCCGCTGTTCGGATTGCCCGCCAGCGCTACTGTGATGGATTTCATAGACGCCACCTGTATCTCCAAGTCGGGCCCGCAAAAAGTTAGGCCCGGCGAACTGTAGGGACAAAAAAAAAGAGGACTCCTCTGCTCCTTCAGTTGACGAGTATCTTCTGGGCGACCCCCCTGCCGAGCACGACCTTGGCCTCTTTGACGATCAGCACGAAGGGGCCGGGATGTCCGTTGCTGACGACCCTCAGCTCGGCGCTGGGTACCAGTCCCATGGACGCCAAGCGGCTGTTGAGCCCGCGTCCCGCGTCGATTCGAACGAGGCGCACACGCTCGCCGGCCTTGGCCGTCGACAAAGGTCGTATCTGCCTTTCCTTCACTCCAATGCTCTGACTCATGGCTTTGCCTTGCGGGTCGTGCTGCCCGATCTCTTCTTGTGAAACTGGCGGAATTCTTCGGCCACGTCGCGGCCAGTACGGTGGCTCTCCGTCACATATTTGATGAAACTCAGGAGGCGTCCGATGATCTCAGGACCCAGCGCGTGCTCCGCCTTGCAGGCCGCCTGCTGAGCGACGTCGGGATCTACACCAAGCACGTTTACGAAGAACGATTTGAGGATGTTGTGCTTTCGCACGACCTCGGCCGCCAGCGTCCGGCCCGATTCGGTCAGCGTGATGCAGCCGTACGGACGATAGTTGGCCAAGCCCTTCTCACGGAGGGCCTGGAGCGCCCCGGTCACCGAAGACCGGGCAACGCTAAGCGCCTCGGCAATATCCTTGCTTCGAGCCCCTTCCGACTCGCCGGCCAGATTGAAAATGGCTTCGAGGTAGTCTTCCAGCGACGCGCTGAGTTGTGGTCCGGACTCGGTCTTCATCCTTCGATCCACTTGGTCATCAGCCAAAGCCATAGGTTAGTTAGGATCACCTAACTCTGTCAAGGGGTCTGCACAAGATTTTTGGAGAATAGCACCAGGGCGCCGAACCGAGAGGGCCGCATCCGATAATACACCGTCCGGCGCATGGTCCGGCTCCAAACCCGGCTGCGTCCGGCGAATTCGCAAAAAAGCACTTGTTCGCCGGCCCGGGCGGCACTACAATAACCGTGGTCGCTCGGGGCGTGGCGCAGTTTGGCTAGCGCGCTTGACTGGGGGTCAAGAGGTCGCAGGTTCAAGTCCTGTCGCCCCGATTAACGACCCCATGATTCCTTGTGTCGCCGCCGACGCCCGTTCGATATGATCCGAACGGATGCCGGCGTAGTATCGCATGGTGGTCTCCACGTCGGAGTGCCCAGCTAAGGCCCGAACCTCTTGCACGGGTACTCCGGCCTGGAGCCAGAATGTGATACAACTGGCCCGCAGACCATGAAAGGTCTTGTTCTCGACGCCAGCCGCCCGGCACAACCGCTGCCAGGGCTTGTTGAAGTTCCCATCCGGCGTCACGCTCAATTCATCACTCCACTTGCCTTGCTGCCGGATTTTCTGGCACCCGCGATACCGCGACGGTGTCAACGATACGTACGGCTGCCCTTCCGGCAGAGAGGCAATGACGTTCACGAGATGATCCGCCAACGCCTTCGGGCATGGGACTTTTCTGTCCTCGTAATCCTTCAAGGACCATGCCCAGGTGTTCGGACTCTCTCGTTTGGCACACAGCCAGATCTCGCCCTTCTCAACGTCAACATCCTTGACGTTCAGGTTCAGCGCTTCGCTCCTGCGAAGCCCCGCACACACCGCCAGCATGATCCGCGTCCGCCACACCATCCTGCTCGCTGGGTTTCGCAATTCGTCACACGCCTTGAGCAACGCGCCGATCTCTCCGGCCTCGTAGGTCTCAATTCTCGTGCGCGGTTCACGCAACTTGCGCAACAGTCGCAGCGGATTCTCAGCCAACGCGCCCTCATAGCGGGCCCGCTCAAAGACAGGCTCCAGCATCCTCAGGTACGAGTTAGCCGATACAGCGTTGCGGTTCGGGCCGTCCACCAAATAGCGTTGCAGCCGTCGTGCCGACTCGAATCCAAATTCGGACAGTGCGATGTCGCCGACCGCCGCGATGCAGTGCTGCATGGCCGTCTGCCTCATTTTGCGGGTACTGATCCGCGTGCCACATTCCTCCGTGGTGAATCTGTGAAAATACTCTGATAGCGTACTGTGCATGGTAAACCTCCGTTTCGGATATCCGGCACAGCCGCAAGCCATGTCCCAGCCTACAGCCGTGCCGGAGGTTTTTCAAGCAGTCAGTACGCACCAGCCCAACTATCCACCCACCCGTTCACTTGTCAAAGATCGTCACCGACCGTCACCGACGCCCCATCCGGGAGCCGTCACGTGCGGTCAATAGCGGGACCGGGTACTGCCCCCGGCCATTTCGTGCTCATGAGGCACGCGAGCGACTTTTGCTCCATCCCCGCTGAAGATGTGGGCCGGTCGCATATGAGAGGGAGAGGAAGCGAGACTTGCGAGCCGGCCCAGAGAGTGAACTGCCCATAGAGGCAGAAGTCGTGCAAGATCGGCGGGGGCGCAGGAACTTGACCAGTAGTGACGCACACCCGCCGAGAGAGACTTTGCGGAGAATTCCCTTGATTGTCCCTGTCAGAGATGCTATCATTCTATTTGCGTGACGGAGGGACCCGCCCAAGCACCTGATTTCCTTGTTCGATTTTCTACCGGCCATGACAGGTTCCTTACAATACGTGACCAGTATAGATGAAACGTGGCCCGGGTCAATACAATAATATGGATTGCGATAAGAAAATATATATCTGGCGATCCAAAGTCTTGCCACTAATATTCTTATATGCAATTCCATTTTGTGCACGGGACCGGATTGTCCGTGCAAAGGAGACATGCTATGGGCAGACCCCAAAACGTGGACTCGAAACACATTGGAGCAGACGTCGAGAGCAATCTGGCAGAGCAGTTCAGTGCCCAATGCAAAGAGCGGGGATTCATCATCTCCCGAGTCCTGTCACAGTTTGTGACGTGGTGGGTGCAAGCACCAGAAGAACTACAGAAGGAGTTCTATCATGCTCGCAGTCTGTCGGTTCCTGAGGTAAAAGTGCTGACAACGCCAGAAGAGGTCCGTCTGTACGTGGAGAGTCTGATTCAGAAACACAGCAAGGGAAGACAACAACGTGGAAAGTAACACCGTGACTCACTAGACCGCTCCTGCCCTACGTGACACTCACCATTATCCGGGACGCCACCGTAGCAGGCGATACAGGATGGAAAATGTGTACGGGAAAGTACTTATTTTGTGAGATTTTTCCATGTCGAGGAAACCAGGTACAAAGAAGGTCGTGACAGACAAAGCCAAACTCGGGCTTTATGTACCGCCCCTTGTTAAGGCGGCCTATGACGCCGCCTGTCGGGGGAATATCTCGGAAGGCTTCCTGGGGGCCGCGATCGTCTGGATCGGGCTGCCGGCGGACATTCGGGAAGCGGCAATGGCCAACGGCAAGACCCTCCCCGTCGCCCAGGCCGTCGAGGCAACTCGGAAGGCCCTCATGCACCGCATGTCCGACATGGAAATCGAAGAGGCAGTCCGGGCCATGCCAAAGGCAGAGAGAATCCGGTTCTTGAAGGAAGCCAGGGGCCGGAGGGATTGAGTCAGGCAAATGCAGCCCGTTGCCAGGGCAGGTGTTGGCCGGTGGGCGATTCCGATCTGACTTGCAGTTTCGCGGCTTCTGTGGTATCATACTATCATATCGAAGCGGCACCTGTGGAGTACCCCCTGTGTTCGGATGAGCACGGGGCGTTTGCTGAGAAGTCAATACCTCCAGCAAAGCTGGAGGCTTGGAATGTGAACCGCTCAAAGCGGGTTGTTTGGGAGCCGCCTACGGCGGCGTTCAATCGAACATCTGCATCTGGTCTAAGCGTCGATCCTCGGCTTCCTGTCGGCGGATGTACTCGCGGATCGTTTTCTCGTCCCGACCCACCGTGGAGGCGAAGTACCCCCGGGCCCAGAAGTGCTGTCCTGTGAAATTCCTCCGCCGCCCCCCTACCGTCCGCGCAATGTGAATCGCACTCTTGCCTTTGATGTACCCGATCACTTGGGCCACAGCATACTTGGGCGGGATCGAGATCAGCATGTGCACGTGATCGACGATCAGGTGCCCTTCCAGAATCTGGCTCTCCTTCTGCTGGGCCAACCGGCGAAATACCTCCCCGAGGTGCTGACGCAACTGCTTGTAGAGCTTCTTGCGCCGACCTTTCGGAATGAACACAACATGGTATTTGCATTCCCATTTCGTATGCCTTAGGCTCTCACAGTCGTCCATCAGATCTCCTTTCTGTGAAACTTTGAGCGGTTCACAGTCCGAGAGTCTGGTGGACGACTCCTGTATCTGTCAAACTCTGCGAGTCCCCCGGCAGAGCCGGGGGGTTACCTTCGGTTACTTA
>Ga0068714_10007050_pt1 | contig 11114 bp, 10 predicted proteins | sample MTBNYHSulfiMetaG_FD_62988 | JGI IMG/M metagenome (GOLD analysis project Ga0068714, IMG submission 62988) | Enrichment culture microbial communities from rom New York Harbor, USA that are MTBE-degrading - MTBE-NYH (New York Harbor Sulfidogenic)... | ecosystem: Environmental > Aquatic > Marine >... | reverse complement strand
ACGAATCGCTCTCTGTTGGATTCGTCCCAACGCCTACCAGGGGCTAGACTACATCGACAGTCGTACGAGACGCCGCGAAGCCGGCCTCTTCTAGCCAGCAACCTCACGGAACACGCGCAGGAAATTGCCACCCAATATCTTGCGGATGTCATCCGGCTGATAGCCACGCTTCTGCAGTTTGGCGGTTAGATTCGGTAGGCGGGCAACATCCTCCAGGCCTTCCGGCGCAGGGTCGCCGCCGAAACCGTCGAAATCGCTGCCCAGCCCGACATGGTCGATTCCCATGATCGATACCAGATGATCGACGTGATCCAGTAGACGGTCCGACGTGGCCTGTGCGGCATTTTCTGCGATGAAGCCGCGATAAAAGGTGGCACCAACCACCCCATTAGTCGCTGCGATCGCCCTCAACTGTTCATCGGCGAGATTACGCGGGTGAGGGCACAAGGCATGTGCATTGGCGTGTGATGCGATGATCGGCGCTCGGCTGAGCGCGAGCACGTCCTGCACGCCCTGTGGCGCGAGGTGCGCCACATCGACGAGCATTCCCAGCCGGTTCATCTCCTGCACGAGCGCGACCCCAAATTCGGTCAGACCGCCGCCCGTGCGACTCTCTCCCACGCCGTCGGCGGCCTGATTACGGTGATTCCAGGTCAGGCCCACTGCCCGCACACCGAGGCGATAGAACAGCCGGAGCACCGCCAGATCGCCGTCGAGCGGCTCCGCACCCTCGAGACTCAGGATACCGGCGACGCACCGTTCCTTTTTCGCACGCTCAATGTCGGCTGCGCAGGTTGCCAGGCGCAGGTTCCCCTGTGAAATTTCAACGGCCTGCTGGAACGCGTCGATCATGCGCATGGCCTGTACGGTCGCACGCCAGCGCCACTGATCTTCGATGTAAATGGCGAATACCTGCGCAGTGACACCGCCTTGCTGCAACCGTGGCACATCGACGTTACCCGCGATCGATGCGTCAGTCAGTTTTCGCTCTCCGTTGACTGCAGCCAGCAGCGTGTCACAATGGGCGTCGAAGACAATGCTATTCTCGTGAAGTGTCATGGGGTTCTCCTTCGCGTCGGTCGTATTCAGGCGAGCATCTTGCGCAGCTCGCCAATGCGATATTTGCCCGGCAGTTCGTGGTTCTCGACCATCTGCTCGACCACGCGCTGCAGCAGGCTGTTGAGCGGTGTAGGGACACCCACGACACGGCCCAATGCGACAATCTCTCCGTTGAACGCCGCTACTTCGCTGCTGCCGCGCTGCAACTGCAGGTCCTGCCACGTGGAAGGGTAGTAGTTGAAATCCGCATCCTCCGGCAAGGGATGAGGTTTATGCACCGTGCGCAGCCGCTCCACCGCTTCCTGAGGGCTCAGCCGGTTCGGGATTCGCTCATATTCGATACCAGCCGCATCCAGGACACGTATGCCTTCCGCAAAGAGATCTGCCACGAACTCCCTCGCTTCGGGGATATTGTTCCCTTCGACAATGGACAGGCCAGTGATGGCATAGAAGGCATTGCTCAAGTTCATAATCAGCTTGGCCCACTTGGCAGCCATCACGTTGGTACTGTACGTCACCGCGTAACCCGCCGCTTCCAGGTCACGGCCAATAGCTTCCACGAGAGCGTCCAATCCGGTGGGATAACGGCCCAAAGTCAGCGCCTTGGGAGCATAGTGGATGAGGTAACCGGGCGCTACATATCTGACACCAACGGCAACCAGCACGCCGTAGACATTCTCGGAGAAGCTCCCGACCACCTCTTCGTTGTGGACGCCATTCTGAAAACAGAACACTGGCAACTCGGCTGTTGCCCACTCCCGGAGATCAGCGGCTGCAGCCGGCGTGTCCTGAGACTTGACACACAGGAACACCACGTCGCCAGACTCGTACGAGATATCGGCGAGGGATTCAACCGCTTGAACCGGGATGCGCTGAATGCCTGCTCCGTCCTTGACCGTCAGCCCGACTGCGCGGATCTGGGCGATATGGTCTGCACGGCCGATCAGCACGACCTGACACCCGGTCTGCGAGAGATAACCGCCCAGCGAACTGCCTACAGCGCCCGCTCCATAAATTACGTATCTCATCTGAGTTATGTACTCCCTGATTGTAATGGTCAGGCGCTGGTCGATCGCGGGATGTCTAATGCAGACGTCGCCATCGCCCGCAGTTCAGCGATCGTGTACTTGCCTGGAGGCTCACACGCGGCAGCCATCTCCTCTACCAGTTCCATCAGGAGCTGATTGTACGGGGTGGGAACACCAGACTGCTTGCCCAATGTGATGAGTTCCCCATTGAAGAACGCGGTCTCAGTAACACCCCGCTTGAGCTGCAGGTCCTGCCAGGTAGATGGATAATAATCGAAATCCGGATCATCGGGCCAGGGTTGTACCGGCTCCGGTTCACGCAGACGGTCTATCTCTTCGCGCAGTGTCGATCGTCCGGGCAGCGATTGGTACTCGATCCCCACAGCCTCCAGAACACGCACGCCCTCTTCCATTATGTCCGCCAGAACCTCGCGGCTTTCCAGGTCTCTATGCGCTTCCGGGATCGACAGCCCGCTGAGGGCATAGAACGCATTGCAGGAATTGATAATCAACTTGGACCATTTGACCGCCATCACATTGGGGCTATACGTGACCTCACATCCAGCGGCTTGCAGCGCCGCTCCGACTGTGGTCACCTGATCGTCCAACCCCGCAGGATAACATCCCAACGCTACCGCCCTGCTGGCGTAGTGAGCGACCCGTCCCGGCGCGATGTATCTGCCTCCGATCGCCACCTGGACACCGTAGACCCGTTCAAAGAACTGTGAAGCGATGACTTCATTCGTGACGCCATTCTGAAAGCAGAATAGCGGCGATTTGGCCGAGGTCCATTCCTTTAGATCAGAGATGGCGTCGATGGTGTTCTGGGACTTAGTACACAACAAGATGACGTCATCCACTCGCGGGGAGATCTCACCCACCGCCTTGGCAGCATCCACAATGATGGTATGGGTTCCATCCCTATCCTGCACTGAGAGACCTCGTTCCATGATCTGGTTGACGTGCGGCGCTCGTCCTATCAGGACGACATCATAGCCAGCCAGGACGAGATAGCCACCCAGTACACTTCCGACGGAACCCGCCCCGTAAATCACGAATCGCATCACACACCATCCTAATGGAGCTACGTTCCGGCGACGAAACGACCCCGATTGAGCACTCCGTGAGGGTCAAATTTCTGCTTAAGTAATCTCGTCAACTCCCAGTCCGCCCGCGGCTTCCCCCACACCGGAACCTGGTGGCGAAGTTCGGTGGATCCTCGCTCCAACACACAATGCCCTCCCAATTCGTCAGCCACGCTCACTGCTTTGTTGTACAGGCGAACCTGGCGCGGCACGTCTACGCCGTCCACCAGACAATTGACTGTCCCCGTCCCGCCATGAATGAGACCGCCTATCTTAACACCCTGCTCAGCAGCCTCGGCATCCATGTTGGAGACGAACTGCCCCGCCATAGACAGAGGCACATTGGCTGTAAACACCAGTTGCCGTGTATCGTCCGCACCCAGACAGACAAAATCACGGATTTGCGCGAGCAGGGCAGCTGCCTCCGCCCCGTCCAGCATGGAGATGTCCTGGACTGCAGCCTGCTCCACTACCAATGCCTTCATTTGCCTGACTTGCCTGTCTACGGTTTCCGCTGAACCATTCAACTCGACGGCCAGGACAGTCGCTTGTGAAGAAGCCTCAAACACCCACTCGCTTGCCAGAGGGGTGACCACACTCAAACTGACCGGCAGTAATTCCGAATCCAGGACATTCGAGACCAGGTCCAATGCAGGTCCCAAACCGGCAAAGGCAATTCGTACCACCGCTTGCCGCTCGGGTTGTGGCAGCAGGCGAAAAGTGGCCTCGGTCACAATCCCCAAAGATCCGTGGGAACCGATGAATATCTTACCCAGATCGTACCCCGCAACATTCTTCATCGTCTTGCCGCCGACGTGAATGCTTTCCCCATTGGCCAGAATGACCCGCATCCCCAGCACTAGGTCGCGCACTGCTCCGTAGTGGAACCGTCCCGGACCATTTGCATTGGCTGCAACGGTTCCTCCGACAGTGGCGTGTCGTGGCGAGCATGGGTTGAGCGGCAGGAACTTCTTTTCCCTGCCCAGCTGCGTTTGTAGTTGTTCCAGGGTCATGCCAGCCTGCACGGTCACGGTAAGGTTGGCTACGTCGAAATCGACGATATCAGCGATGCCTGACGTGACCAGCGCAATGTCATACGCTTCGGGCACATGTCCCCGCCCCATCACGGTACCCCCGCCCCACGGGGCGAGACACGCACCGGCTTGCCCGGCAACCTCGACAACCGCTGCCATATCCCGCAAGGTCTGAGGCGTAACGACGAGGGCCGGTAGCAGACCCGCTATAGAGTACTCCGAACCATCGCCTACCAACTCGCTGACATATTCTCGTCCTACCACCTGCCGCAACCGTTCGCTCAGTTCACCGTTGATTGTCACGCTGGATAACTTGACCTCCTTCATTCATACATTGACAGAGTATTTCACACACAGTACAATGTCGGCATCAACTTCTTCCGACCACACAACCCCAAGGGAGCGACGTCGTGACTAAAATCGTCATCGTGAGGCACGGACAAACCAAATGGAACCTGGAAAAACGCTTTCGTGGGAGCCAGGATATACCACTCGACGAAACCGGTATACTGCAGGCTGAAGCTCTGGCGCGACGATTAGCGCCGGAGAACATCGCTGCGATCTACAGCAGCCGCCTACAGCGCGCATTGAAGACCGCCGAAATCATCGCCGCACCTCACGGGCTGGTTCCGATCACGACCGATGGCCTGTCCAACATCAACTATGGCGATCTGGAAGGGCGACTCATATCCGAGATCGCTGCTGACTTTCCGGAATTTTACCGGGCGATGCTCGAAACACCCCACCTGGTTCGCTTTCCTGGCGGCAATACTCTGGACGAATTGGCTGACCGGGCGGTGTCCGGCCTGCACGAGATGATCGCTAAGCATCCCGGACAGACTTTCGTCGCCGTTTCACACCAGGTCGTGACGAAAATCCTGATCTGCGCCATTTTGCATCTGGACAACTCTTACCACTGGGACATCACCCAGGACACCTGCTGTATAAACGTGTTTCGTTTCAAAAATGGCCGCTTCATTGTCGATCGCTTGAACGACACCTGTCATCTCGCCAAACTGGATGGGGAGAACGCATGACCCGTATCTATCTGATCAGACATGGACAGACCGAATGGAACAGGCAAGAGCGCTTTCGGGGCAGGTTGGACATTCCCCTCAATGCCATCGGACACGCTCAAGCCGTAGCGATTGCCGCCCATTTGTGCGCTCGGCCGATCACTGTGGTCTATACGAGTCCACTGCAGCGGACAGTAGAGACGGCCCGGCCAATCGCAACGGCACATCAGTTAACCCCACACATGTTGCCCGGACTCATCGACATCGATTATGGCCAATGGCAAGGTCTGACACCAGCCGAGGTGCGACACGTTTCGCCGGATCTGCTCGACCTGTGGTACACACGACCGCACGCGGTCAAAATCCCTGCGGGAGGAAGCCTGGAAGCAGTGAGAACGCTTGCGCTGCCTGCATTGTACGAAACTCTGCCCGATCACGATGGCGAAAGCCTCGCTTTCGTCACGCATCAAATCGTGATCAAAGTCCTCACCTGCGCTTTGCTCGGCCTCGATATGAACCACATCTGGCGCATTCAGCAGGACAACGGCTGCATCGATATATTCGACTGGGACGGGAAGCAGTTCACCGCCGTACTGATCAACGGGACAGCGCATCTCCCGCATTGAAACGACGGGGCCGCTGAAGTTCATTGCAGCTCAAAGGTGGTGACTATCGCCCCCTCACCATTCTTCAACACGACAGTTTTGTCCGCATCACCCCACACGGGTTCCGCCCGGTTCCAATAGAGATCGGTCGGCGTATCTGTCCCCTGGCCAGAATGGATGTGCAACCTGGCATCCGACCACAATACCACACTGGGAAACGTGAACGCATTCCCGGCCCCGTCATCCAGTGCCCACCCGGCGAGATCGACCACCGCTCCCCTGTTTGTTATGATAACCTCCTCAGCCGCCAGATCCCCCTGTCCGCGCACGGCGTCAATGAAGATCGCCTGTCCCAATGAAGACGGAGTCTCAGTCACTTCCGCGATTGTGGTGGGCGTGGGCGGCGTGACAGTCTGGCGCGCTGCACCGGTCGAGGTGGGGCTGGGTGTGGAAACAGGCGTAGGCGGGTCGAAAGGCAGAGGTGTCTCCGTGACGGTCGGTATGGGCGGCACGGTGGACGTCGGCGTCGGAGCTCCGTGCCTGGGGATCACCAGCTTCTGGCCTACCCCAATCCAGTTGGGGTTCTCGATCCCGTTTGCCGCCATCAATTCCTCCATGCTGACGCCAAATTGCGTAGCGATCAGCGACAGATTGTCTCCGGAGCGCACGACGTATACATCGGGTAGTTCCTGGCCGCTGCCGCTCTCAACCGCAAGCGACGTCACGGATACATCGACCGTTGCAGCGCCAATCGCCACCGTTGGCGTGGAAACAACGACCTGTTCAGATGGGGTAGGTGCACCCCGGTATCCAAACAACGAACTCAACACGAAGAACACGACGATGCTGATGCACAGAGAAATCAACGCATTGATCGCAAGGATCAAAACGACATTCGACCTGGTCCAACGGCTGGCGCCGACCAGCCCTCGACGTCGACCGGACGAAAAGTCAGAACGCCACGATGAATCGTCTCGTCTAGCCATCCGTTCATCCCCCGCCGCGTGTCATTAACCGGTTGCCGGACACTTTGGCAATCGAACACTCCGAGCATTCTGTGGGACATCGATTCGACCAGTGATATCCAATATCGCCCGTCACCACGCTGCACCTTGATGGCACATACCGGCCAAATTCGTTGACGCTGTCCGAAAATGCTCACAGGATTATAACAGACTCCGATTTGAAACGCAATGCTTTTGTTATCTTCTTTGCCAAAACAACATCGACTGAGTATAATGTAAACACAACGAGGAGTGATACCATGACGAGAGCTTCCAATCGGGGACGAAATTCCGACCCGCATGGCACATCCACCAATTTGATTCAGGAGATACAGGTAGCATGGCAGCTTCTTCGGGATGGGCGTGTCCCCAGTTATGCCAAGATATTGCCCGCAATACTCGTGGCTGTGTATGTGTTATCCCCGATCGATTTCATTCCAGATCCGCTGCTTGGTCCCGGTCAAGTTGACGATGTGGCGATTCTGTTCTTGGGGCTGGCCCTGTTCCGGGCACTGGTGCCCGAGCACATCGTGCGAGAGTATTACGCCAAAGTGCACGGGAAGACACCAAGCGATACGGAAAAGCCAAGGTCTACCGCAGCGGACGACGACTACGTCGATGCCGAATATCGGGTATTGCATGATGACTGAGAGGAGCGCGCTCCGTGCGCTGTCTTGCGTGGCTGCGCATCGTGCCACCAGAGAGCCTGTTTGTGATTGATGAGCAAATCTGACCTGCAATCTCCCAGCGAAGTTGCCACTGAATTGAATATTTCCCCGTCGACACTGCGGCGCTGGTCCACAGAGTTCGGTGATTTTCTGTCGGAGTCTGCCGGACGGCCCGAGTTATCCCCCCAGGGAGAACCCCTTCACCGTCGTTATACGGAGGAAGACGTCCGGTTGCTGGGAACGATCAGCCAACTGCTCAACAGAGGGTTGACCTATCGCGAGATCGCTGCCCAGTTGCAGAGAATGCGGCAGGGTTTGGGGCAGGAAACTCAGGGCGGCGAACTCACCGTGCTGCATGACCGGGATGAGCCGCACCCTGTCCTGTCGTCAGCGATTTCATTTCTTGGCAGCACCATGGAGAGAGTCGTCGAGGGGCAACAGGTCGTTTTGAGCAGCCAGCAGGCCAATCGCGACCTGCTCGGTCTGGTCATCCAGGACAACTTCAACCTCAAAGAGGAGAATTCCCGTCTCCGCGAGCGCATGCTCAAACTGGAACGAGAGCTGTCCGAATTGCAGCGCCAGGAGGATGCGCTGCGCCGCGAAGTCCTGGAGCGCCTTCTCGAGATGGAAAGAAAGGGGCAGGACTCCGACACGGTAGAGGCGGACGATCAGGGTTCGACGCCCCGTCCCAAAGGCTGCCTCACGCGATGGTTGGGTTTCCTGTTCTAACGTCTTCACGCAGACACATGGAGGTACTCCCCAAAAGCCGATTCCCTAAAATGGTCCTCTCAGGGTTTTGTGGTGGGGTATGTGGCATTTCCGCACACGTTTGTTTTGACCCGCAGTCCCTAAAGCAAGCAGCGATGCCCCAGTTCTGCGATTCCTGGGCCAAAGCATTTGACTTTTGCTCCTCTCCGTGAGATAATTGTCCGGTCAGCATAACAAAGGATGACAACAATATTTCCTCCATTCTCCACGTCACGTTGCGTGCCATCTTTTGTAGCAAAACGAACTATTAGGAGGTATTACTGATGTCTGTTGAGGGTAGGGGTTTCTTCAAAAACGAGCCGATAACCTTCACGCTTCCAGAGGGTTGGAATCTGCTGGCCATGGCAGAGCCCAACTCCGTTCCTGCGGCTGAGGATGTAAGCGCCGTCGTCAAGACAGCGATCAACAACCCTGTCGGAATGGAGAGGTTGGATACCCTGTTCCCGCTGGAAAACCGGAAGGTGGCCATCATCGTCGACGATCAGACTCGTCCGACACCCGCTTATCAGGTTCTCATGCCGCTCGTCGAGATCCTGGCCGGTCTAGGCGTCAAGGATGACGATATCGACATCGTGATGGGCCGCGGCACGCACGCGATTGGCGACGAAAAGATCATTCGCGCCAAGATCGGTGATGAAGCGTACGAGCGTTTCCGCTTCACCATGCACGACCCGGATGACGAGTCCAAACTGACGTACATGGGCACCACGAGTCGTGGCAACAAAGTGTACATCAACAGCGTGGTGGCTGCTGCCGGGCTTGTCATCGCCATTGGTTTGTCCAACCCGCACTATTTTGCCGGTTACGGTGGTGGTCCCAAGATCATTCTCCCGGGCGTATCGAGCCGGAAGACCATCGCCTACAACCACCACATGATCTACGATCCGAACACCATGCCGGACATCCTCGAAGGAAACCCGATTTGGGAGGACATGCTGGAAACGGCACGTCTCGCCAAGCTGAAGATGAAGATCGATGTCGTCCTCAACCAGGACCAGAATATCTACAAGGTGTTCGCCGGTGAAGTCGAAGCAGCCCAGGCAGCGGCTGTGGACGCTTTGAAGCAAATCTACGGCGTACCGGTCCCCAAGATGGCCGACGTGACGATCGCCTCGGGCTACCCGCTCGAGTCCAACCTGATCCAGTCCGGCAAGGCGCTCCTGAATGCCGACGTGGTCACCAAACAAGGCGGCGTCGTGATTCTCATTTCGGAGTGCTTCGAGGGCGCTGGCCCAATGTACTACGAGACTTTGTCCGAGCGGCCGAGTCCGGAGGATGTCATTGAGTGGATCGGCAACGGCAAGGCTTCGCCGACAGGTGGCCCGATGGCTGCCCGCGTCCGCGAACTGCTCAAGACCAAGAAGTTGATCGTCGTGACCGATGGCGTGGAAGCCGAAAAGTTGGCCGACATGGAAATGATCTATGCGCCAACAGTCGAAAAGGCCCTGGAGATCGCGGCGGCGCAGCACCCCAAGGCGGAGACAATCGTGCTGCCCGTTGGTGGATCCACTCTCCCGATCCTGCCACGCTAAGCTGCCATCCCAAACCCACGACTTGATTGCAGGTCCCAACGAGAGCCGGTTCGCAACCGGCTCTCGTTTTGTTTACCCGTCATGCGGCACGCACGTGTCAGCTGCGCCGGACCAACCTCCCATCCGCGTTACGGGATTGCGTAGTTTTTCCACATGATCGGACAGCGCGCGTCGCTCAATCCGCCAGGATCAGCCCCCGCCGGAATGTAGACGGACCACTCCGCACCGCCCCATGACTCCGTGTGTCCCACACCGTCGGTCGCCTGCGCGCGGAAATAGTAGGTATGCCCGGGATTGTAGCGGCTTCCACAGAACAGCAGCGTCCGCGGGCCGGGGCCGGCGACCGACGTATGGTCCTGCCAGCTCCCGCCGTCGACGTTGTACTGCACGACGTATGACGCCACGCCGGACCCCGCGTCGGACCCGCTCACTTCGACGTAGAACCAGCTCTTGCTCGGGTCCGTGGAGATCGAACCGGTTACCACCGACGTCGGGGCGAGCGTATCGATCCCGTACGGACCATAGTGCGTAGCGCCCGCCGCCCAGTTCCCGGCATTGTCCACCGTGCGCACGTGCAGGTACCAGTTGCCGTGCCCGAGCACGCCGCTCGTGGCATTCGACTCAGTGGTGTCCCGCGATGTGTCAGGCGTCGTGCCGGACGCCTGATCCCAGGCCACGGAGTAGCCGTCCACCCCGGTTTCGCCATCCTCAGCACCCCACCAATCCAGGGCAATTTGCGTTGAGGTCACCCAGCCGTCGCGTACGTGACTGCTGGACGAGGAGACGCTGCTGGAAGGGGGATTGTCGGGGGGATCGGTGTCCGCCTCCACGCACACCGTCGAGTCCAGCGTGGGCCAATTGTGCTGGCTGCTGAACCACGTCGAGCCGCGTTTCAGGTCCCATTTCAGTACGTAACAGGTTCCACCGGTAGCACCATTGGGTAGCTCCACCTCCGCCGTAACCCATTGCGTTTCAGTCGGGTCGAACGTCGTCGTGGCTCTCGTGTCGAACTCAGGCCCCTGATTGATATACGTCCCCGAGGTGGTGTACCAGCGATATGACAGCTTGACGGCACCGGCATTCCACGTGTCGCGCGATGTGTTCTGCACCAGAATCGCGACTTCGATATCGCGCGGATCCTCCAGGTAGAGCACGCTGGGCATCGGATTAGTCGGACCGTAGTACTCATGCTCATCCCCAAACACATACTCTTGCCCGGTGTTCAGCCACGTCCAGCGATAATAGTCGCTGCTGCCGGCCAGCCGCACTTCGGCGTAGTAATGCGTCAGCATCTGCCGGTAATCCCACGGAGCGG
>Ga0068714_10007049_pt1 | contig 11116 bp, 5 predicted proteins | sample MTBNYHSulfiMetaG_FD_62988 | JGI IMG/M metagenome (GOLD analysis project Ga0068714, IMG submission 62988) | Enrichment culture microbial communities from rom New York Harbor, USA that are MTBE-degrading - MTBE-NYH (New York Harbor Sulfidogenic)... | ecosystem: Environmental > Aquatic > Marine >... | reverse complement strand
CGAAACTGTTGGCGGCCTGCGCGAATTGAGAAGGTGGCGTGTAGAACCCCAGCGGGGTGTTTCCCTGCCGCGATTCGAGCTTCTCAAAATACCCGGCGACCAGCGCGATCAGATAGTTGACGTGGGGCTTCTCCTGGAGCCAGTGGACCGTTTTGAGCCCGGTCTCCGGATCGATGCGTTCGGAGACCAGCCGGCCGTTGGAGACGACCGTCATCCCCGGCGGAACGTGGCAGATGACCTCGGAACTGAATCGCTCGTTAGGGTAGTCGAAATTGGGGAACCAGTGCGGCGCATCGTGACTCTCGCCCTGCGTGAACAGGTGCACATCGGTTTCGGGATACCCCATCTCGGGCGTGCGGAAGTAGAGCCCTTGCCTGGGCTCGGCGTCGTATAGGATCGTGATGGAGTGTTCCTCCCCCGGCAGCAGGGGCGGGCGGAAGGCGATTTTGATGTCTTTGTCGGTCGTGGTGTAGCCCGCGATCCTGGCATCCGAAGTCACCGAGGCGACATTCAGGTCGATGGCATCGAGCTTCAGTTCGGTCAGAAGCCGGGAGATCGGCGCAAAGCGGATGGTTGTAATTGCCTGGATCGTCCGCTCCTCAAAGTCTGGTGTCACGTCGATGGTCACCCGAGTGATATCGACGTCGCGCGGAGGCGCATATTGGTGGACCGGCGTGTCCTTCTTCTCCGCCGCCGAACAAGACCAATCCGTGCCCGTGAACCCCGACAGGCCCCAAACCAGCAGTGTCAGCAGCGAGAGCCACAGGAATCGACCTCGCGTAAGTCGTTCTGCATTCATTTCGTCCGCCTTTCCAGTCGGAGTGTCAGGCTGCGTCTATGGTTCATCATGAATACGGGCGAATATATCCCCATCCCGCCGGAGCGCCAAGCGGCGTCATTTTGCGGATACGGACTGGCACGGCAGCGGTTTCGTGGTATGATGTCGCCCGTCGACGCCAAGCCACGGACAACGGACCTTTGTTGGAGCGGATGTGCGATGGGATCGAATGTGGGTAGCCTGGCCCGGCCGCTGCGCGGGATCATCCCGCCGATGGTGACGCCCCTGGAAGACCGCGATGCGCTCGACGTGCCCGGTCTGGAGCGGCTGGTCGAGCATATCCTGGCCGGGGGTGTTCACGGCCTGTTTGTCCTCGGCACGATGGGCGAGGCGCCGAGCTTGAGCCATCGCCTGCGGCATGAACTGGTCGGTCGGGTCTGCGCCCAGGTGGACCATCGTGTCCCGGTCCTGGTGGGTATCATCGACACGTCGTTCGTCGAGGCGCTGAGCCTGGCGCAGAAGGCCGCCGTGGCTGGCGCCGATGGGCTGGTGTTGCCGGCGCCGCACTACTATCCGGCGGGCCAGCCCGAGTTGCTCGAGTTTCTCCGTCACCTCGTGCCGCAACTGCCGTTGCCGGCGTTTTTGTACAACCTCCCGAACTATCCCCGGCCGATGTTCGATCCGGAGACGGTTCAGGCCGCGTCGGACATGCCCGGCATCGTCGGACTCAAGGACAGCTCGACGAACATGATCTACTTCCGCCATCTTCAGTTTCTCATGGCCGACCGGCCGGACTTCGCGCTGTTGATGGGCCCGGAGATGCTGCTGGCCGAGACGGTCCTGCTCGGCGGACACGGCGGAATCTGCGGCGGTGCCAACCTGCTGCCTCGTTTGTACGTCGATCTCTATGAAGCCGCGTATGCGAGGGACATGGCCCGTGTCCAGACGCTGCATCGTAAGGTGATCGAGCTTGGCCGAACGATCTACCGCGTGGGGCGGTACGAATCGAGCTTCTTGAAGGGCCTCAAGTGCGCGCTATCGTGCCTGGAGATATGCAGTGACTTTATGGCGGAACCGCTGCACCGCTTCCGAGGACCGGAGCGGGACATCGTGCAGAAATACATCGAAGAGCTTGGCATCACGGCGAACGGACTGGTCTGACGACGAGTCGGTGAGGCATCATGGTCGGAAACCTCGGTGCATTCGACATCGCGATCCTGGCGGCGTATTGCGTCGTGGTGGTCGCCCTGGGACTCTACTACCAGCGCAAATGCCGCACGGCGCAGCAGTTCATGGTGGCCGACCGCACGATTCCCGCCTGGGCCGCCGGCCTGGCGGTCATGAGCGCCTACACCAGCAGCATCTCTTACATCGCCACGCCGGGAAAGGCGTATGACTCGGACTGGCACGTCTTCATCTTCTCGCTGTGCATCATCCCCGTCGCCTGGCTGGTGTGCCGGTATGCAGTGCCGTATTACCGCAAGATGCAGCTCGTCTCCGTCTATGAGTTTCTCGAGGAGCGTCTCGGCGCCTGGGGCCGGGTCTACGCGGCCCTGTCCTTCGTGCTCCTGATGGTCGGCCGCATGGCGGTCATCCTCTATCTTGTCAGCGTTCTGCTGCACTCGTTTGTCCCCTGGCCGATCGCGATCATCATCGTCGTGGTCGGAGCGATCACGATCGCCTACACGCTGCTGGGCGGCATGGAGGCAGTCATCTGGACCGACGTGATGCAATCGGTGGTGATGATCGTCGGCATCGTCTTCTGCGCGGTGAGCCTGTCTCGCGACATCTTTGCCGGCCCGGAACCACTGGTTCAGGCGGCCCTCGACGCCGACAAGTTCAGCCTGGGCAGTCGGGCGTTCTCGTTCTCGTCGCGCACGGTCTGGGTGATGATCGTCTACGGCGTCACGGAGAACCTGCGCAACCTGCTGGCCGATCAGAACTACGTGCAGAAGTACTCCACCGTGCCTACCGAGCGCCAGGCCAAGCGCTCGGTGTGGATCGCTATGTTGATCTACATCCCGCTGACCGCGATCTTCCTGTACATCGGCACGGCCCTGTTCGCTTTCTACTCGGGCCGGGAGGGCGAGCTGGTCACACAGGGCGTCGTCAAGGGCGACCAGGTCTTCCCGTACTTCATCGCGACGCAGTTGCCCGCCGGACTCAAGGGGTTGATCCTGGCGGCGATCGTCGCGGCGGCGATGAGCACGGTGGACTCGGCGCTGAACTGCTCGGCCACCGTCCTGCTGCTGGACTTCTACAAACGCTTCATCCGTCGTCAGGTCGGCGAACGCGGCAGCCTGTTGTTCCTTCGCCTGATGACGGTGCTGTGGGGCGTGCTGGGCACGGCCTTCGCACTGTTGATGATCCGAGCGCAAAACGCGCTGGACACCTGGTGGCAGATCTCGGGTATTTTCGGAGGCGGCATCCTGGGTCTGTTTCTGTTGGGCCTGCTGCGCGTCCGTCTGACGCTCTGGCAAGGCCTCGTCGCTGTCGGCGTCAGCATCGCAGTCATCACCTGGGGCACCTTCGCCCGCAGCCTGCCCGAGCGGCTCCAATGGGCCCAGTGTACTTTCGAGCCGATCCTCGTCGGCGCCGTCGGCACCGCCGCCCTGATCGCCGTCGCCCTGATCTTCCACCTCCTCAACTCCAGGAGACGCTAATCCGTTCGTCTGACCGGGCAAACAAGAAAGGCCGAGCTCTCCGACTCGGCCCTCGGGGTGCGATGGTGCTCGGGGTCAATCGTCGAGGGGAACGACGGTGGTTTGGCCGGTGGTCAGTTCGGCGGTGACGGTGCCTTTGTAGACCGGCATTTCCACCGTGTTACGGGCGGTGTTGTAGGGACGTACTTCGTAGTCGAGCCGGTAGCGACCTGAGGGCAGATGGAGCGAAGATCCGGCCTCGCGATCCGGGGTCTCCAGCGAGAAGCGCACCGTGTGCTCTTGGGATCGGTAAGAGCCAAACCGCATGGGCACAATGGTCTGCGTGTCCAGATCCGTCACTCGGCACTCGATGAAGACACTGTCGGTATCCACACGGCTCCGCAGATGCTCGGACAGCGTAAACGTTGCCATCGCGGCCGGTTCCAGCGCGACGGTGATCTGTGCGATTCGGGTGTTGTCGACCTCGACGAAGTCACTGCTTGCCCACAGATAACCCATGGCACCACAGGAGACCTGGTAGCGTCCGGGAGGCAGTCCCTCGTAGAGGGCCCAGCCTTGGGCATCGGTCGCCATCCCCATACCTCTGTTCTGGGCGGCGAGCCGCTGGTCGTAGAACGACCATTCCAGGTCGTTTTCGATTGTGTACGACGCCTGGGGGATGGGGCGGGCAGTCTGAGCATTCACCACCCGAATGGAGAGATGGGCGTGACCGGGATGGAAGACAATGTCATCGCGGCGATCCGACGGGCGCATCTCAAAGACGTCCGTGATCCCCAGGACGCGGTTCTCGTCCCTCAGCGCCAGATAATACTGTCCGGCTCGCAGGCGCTCGCACACGAAGAAGCCGTTCGCCTCGATCCGGGACGATTCTGTGGCCTGGTGGTCGTTCTGCCAGTGACGGCCCATTTCATCCTCATCCGGAATCTCCGTCCAACGTCGCACGCTGACGGAAAGCCCCTTGTGGTCGCGGACGGAGGGCGGGATGGGGACACTGACGACGCCGTCGCCCAAGTCGAGATCAAGGTGAACATCCCCATCGACCTGGATGGAATGCTGTTCGATCCAACCCGATGCGTTCGACTGCCATGGGGCCGCTTCGGACCAACGAATTGACAAGCGATGTCGGCCGGCAGCAATGCCGTCGAACCTGAACTGTCCCTGGTCGTTGGTTTGCGCTTCTCTGCGATTCCCGTTTGCGAGATGGATGGTTATGTCTGCCTCGGTGATCGGCGTCGGACCCCGGCGAAGAGCGCCGGTGACGGCGAATCCTTCCTCATTGCCGAAGTCGACTTGGGTGGCCCGACCCGCTTCGAGTTGCACCGATTTGGTGGCCAGTGTGATGTTGCCCGGACCGCTGAGTCGCACGTCGCAGGCTCCGGGCGAAAGTTCTGACAGCTCATAACGACCGTTCGGATCGGTCTCGGTGCTCTTGCGGTTGGCCAGGCGGGGGTAGTCCGGGCCCGTCTGTACATCGCTGGTTTTAGTGATGCTCACGGTCAGTCCGATTCTGGGGCGGCCTTGAGGGTCGACGACGGTGCCGAAGATGGTGGCGCCTTTGGTCAGGACGATCCGGGCGGGCATGTCGCCCTCGGCCTCCAGTTCCGTCCGATGGCAGTAGTAGGGGGCGTACCCCGGCGCGGTGATGTAGACGTAGTGCTGCTCTTTGGCGATGCCTGCGATTACGAAGACGCCGTCCGTATCGGTGGTGAAGGTTCTCCAATACATGGGCTCGTTGCGTTCGAGGTCGGAAAACACGGCGATCGTCGCATTCTCGATGGGACGGCCTTGGGCATCGACCACCAGCCCCGGCAGCAAGGTGGCGGCCGTCAGCTCAAACTGCGTTCGATTCGGGTCTTCGCAGATCGATTGGACCTCGACCGGGTCCAATGTCAGCGGATCGTAGCCCTCAGCGAAGACCGTCACGCGATAGCTTCCACCGACGGGCAGACTTTCCCGGCCCGTGTCGAAGAATCCATCCGATGACTGGAAGGCGATACCTTCGCGGTACCACGTGGCGGAATAGCCGGAAGAGGCCCGGGCGACTTGGCTGAACGTCATCTTGACGGTGAAGTCGTCGATCGGTTCACGCGTTGCCGCGGAAACGACCTTCCCGTAAATCCGTCCGGCTCGGTTGACCCTTACGATGTATTGCTCCTGACCGAGTTCGAACTCGTGATCTTCGCGCGAGATGTTGCTGCCGAAGGCGTACAGGACGACCATGCCTTCGGAGGGGCCGTTGGGGATCACCACCCAGCCGTCCGCATCCGTAGTCGGACGCTGGCGGCTCAGGTTTCGTACGCCGTTGTACTCGCTGATCACGACGAAGACGCCTGCGACCGGCTCATCCATCTGATCGACTACGCGGACACGCAGTGGCACGGGAGGCGCCAGTCGGATGTCCATGCGGACGGTGTCCTGACCCGATTGCAGCGTTGCATATTCGACGTAGAGTGCGCAGTCCGAATGCACGGCCCAGAGCACCAGTTCGCCCAAATCGACGTTCTCCAACCGAAATTGACCCTCGCGGTCGGTCTCGTCGCGAATGCAGTTCCACATGGCGCCCGATGTTGTGTTGCCCACTGTCGCCCCTTCGACCGGGCGGTCCTGGGCATCGGTCACGGTCCCGTAGACATCGATCCCGGGCTGGAGCACCACATCCTGGTAAACGGTCTGTCCTGCGGCAGCGGGCGTGAAGGAGATGGAAACTGCCGGATAGTCCGGGTGCGTGACGTGCAACGAATAGGAACCGGTGATCGGGTTGAGCCCGTCGATCTCATAGCGTCCATCCTCGGCTGTGACCACCGGCCGGTTGGTGAAGAAGAAGGTTCCGACGGTCGCGCCGGCGATGGGACTGCCCACTTGGTCGGTGACGGTTCCTTTGACACGCGACGAGGGAACCAGTTCGAAGCGGATGTTGTCGGTGATACGCCCCTCGACGACGTTCGTGGCAATCCTCTGCGAGACGTACCCGGGGGCGATGAGACTGAGAAAAGCCTGCTCTCTGGGCTCGATGCGGGTCAGGACAAATCGGCCTCGTTCGTCGGCGTAGACGGGCGCGTTCGGATCCGGGAGTCCGTACCAGACCATGGCTCCCGGGACCGGCTGCTGGGTCAGTTTGTTCACCACGATACCGGCGACGCCGGTTGGCGGCTGCGGCGTCGGGGTTGGGGTGATGTTGGCGTCCTGGCGTTCGGTGGAGGTCTCTACAGATGCCGGCACTTGGGCGGCCGGTTCTTCGGGGGCGGGATCAACGTCCATGGGCGGTTCGGGTTTGCTTGAGGTCGGGCTGAAGTCGGCCGGGGCGACGATCTCGTAGCCTTCCGGCGTGAAATCGAAGAGGGCGTCGTCGAGGGGTTCATCAAACCGGATGTCGGTGATCGTTTGCTCGACCGGGTCGCCTTGCGGGTTCGTGACCGTGGTTTCGATTCTAATCGGCAGTTTCGTCTCGGGGTCCGTCCAGATGTTGTATCTCAGAGGGCCCATCTCGGGCACGTAGGTCGCGAGTCGAAAGCCGATGACTAACTGATCGTCAATGCGTTTCTTGCCCAGGGTCTCGACCGAATAGCCCGCCATATTCCGACAGTTCGTGAACAGTTCGTAGATGCTGGACGGCGTGCTGCGAAACGCCCCGTCAGGATGGCAGGCAATCTTTCGTTTGCTGTCCAGGTACAGACGATCATCCGTTCGCCTGTCTGTGAGCATGATATCGAACGGCCACGGCTCGGACGACTGGAGTTCGGTCCGCACGAGATAGCCGTCCTTTTCGTAGACTCGTCCCGTGAGCTCTCCGGAGCGAACGGTGAATTGGACGGTGCTGGACTGGTTGACATTCCGAGCGATGGCGGCAAAGGCCCGGCTCGTTCCGTCGGCGGCGCCACCGAGGAAGTGCACGCCCGCCAACACGGCGATGACAATGGCGGCGGCGACCGCCAGTTTGGCTGGTGAAGGTTTCATGATCTCTCTCCCGAATGCAATCGCCGTCGGCCATGGGCCTGAGCGATGCGTTTTCCGCTGTGCTCGCTGAGTCAGGGTTTCCAGAGCGTGAGCGTGTCGGCGTCGCCAGGCGTCGAAGTCCGCCACGGGCGGGCGGCCCGGCGTCGTCCGGGCGATTGCCTCATCCAACCAGTTGGTCTCTTCAGGGCGTACCATGACCGTTACCTCTCGGGAAACCCGTTTCGTCTGAGTGTCTGTTCGATCTGTTTGCGGGCTCGAAAGAGCCTGCCTCGCACGGTATGGCCAGCGATGCCCAGTGTCGCGGCGATCTGCCGATAGTCCATCCGATGGTAGTAGTGCAGCACCACGATCTCGCGATACATCGGGGCCAGGGCATCGACCGCCGCCTTGACCAAACCCAGGTCCGGGCCCTGCGATGCGGGGACGCTCTCGTCATCAACCTCGGTCTGTAGCGCGGATTGCCCTCGCTTACGGTCGCGGATGAGCTGATGTGCCTCGTTCCGGCAGATCTGGGCCAGCCAGGGAACGAACCGGTCCGCACGCTTCAGGTCGGGCAGCTTCTTGCAGGCCTTGACGAAAGTTTGCTGTGCCGCGTCTTCGGCCAAGCTGCGGTCCAGAAGTATCGAGTAGGCCAGCCAGACAATCGACGCATAGTGCCGCGTGTACAGGGCCCCGAAGGACTCCGCGTCACCACGGCGGGCTGCCTCCACGATTTCGTATTCCGCGTTCCGTTGCACCGCTCGATCACCTGTAGATGCATCTGTTCACCGACGACATCATACAGATGAGACGACCGCCGCAAAAGTGCGCGAAAAGACCGCGAGAATTTGAGAATATCCTGCTGGCCATGTTCGCACGACGATCTGCACTTCGCGCCTTTGGGTCGGTCTTCCACGGAATCATCAAGACAACTGCCACGGTGGTCGTCCCCTCCGTCTCTGTCTCTGTCTCCCGAATCCAAGTAGGACGTTACCGATTTGGTCTGTTCTCCGTGCCATGCGTGCGGGGGATGTATTGTGACTGCAAACTTGACGGGCAGATATGAGAACCGTATGCTCACCATGGCATGGGACTACCGTTCGTGCGGAGTTGCCGCTGAAAGAGACACGAAGGATCTCGTGAAATGCTGCTGACCATCAGCACGACGTACCGACCGGCGACACACCTCGGGTATCTGCTGCACAAGAACCCGTCCCGCTGCCAGTCCGCGCAGCTCAGTTTTGGCTGGGCGCATGTGTTCTATCCTGTGGCCACCGAGACGATGTGCACGGCCGTCCTCCTTCTGGATGTTGATCCGATCGACATGGTGCGCGGCAAAGGCCGGAGGACGAAGAACGTGCCACTGGAGCAGTATGTCAACGACCGGCCTTACGTGGCCTCCTCCTTCCTCAGCGTGGCGCTGGCGCAGGTTTTCGGATCGGCACTGAAGGGACAGTGCAGGGAGATGCCTGCCCTGGCGGAGACATCGCTGCCACTGCAGGCGAAGATCGCCGCACTACCCTCACGGGGCGGCGAGCCGATCCTGCATCGTCTGTTTGAGCCGCTGGGCTACGAGGTTTCTGCCAGACGGCACTGTCTTGACGAGGTCTTTCCTCAGTGGGGGGATAGTCCCTATTACACCGTTGTGTTGAGAAAAGAGACCCATCTGTCGGAGTTGTTGACGCATCTCTATGTCCTCATCCCTGTCCTGGACAATCAGAAGCATTACTTCATCGGCAGGGACGAGGTCGAGAAGCTCCTGAGAAAGGGCAAGGGCTGGCTGAAGGATCATCCGGAGAGGGACATGATTGCCAGGCGATATCTGAAGTACAGGTCGAGCCTGGCTCAGGAGGCTCTCGTTCGACTGGCCGAAGAGGAACTTGTGCCCACCGAAGATCCGGCTCCGGCCCAGGCGGATTTCGAAGAGACCATCGAGACGCAGTTCAACCTCAATGAGGATCGTCTGGACAGTGTTCTGGCCACCCTGAAGTCGTCCTCCGGATGCCGGCGCGTCATTGACCTGGGGTGCGGCGACGGCAAGCTGTTGCGGCGGTTGCTGAAGGAAAAGCAATTTGAGAAGATCACCGGCGTGGACGTGTCCATTCGCTCGCTCGAAATCGCGGCCCGGCGCTTGCATTCTGACACCCTTGCCCCTGCACGGCGTGACCGAATCGAGCTCGTCCACGGCTCACTGATGTACCGTGACACGCGATTCGAGGGCTACGATGCCGCAACCGTCATCGAGGTGGTCGAACATCTTGATCCGCCAAGATTGGCTGCTTTCGAACGTGTGGTGTTCGAGTTTGCCAGACCGCCAATGGTAGTCGTTACAACGCCGAACCGCGAGTACAACGTGGTCTGGGAGAACCTGCGCACGGGTCAGCTTCGGCACGCCGACCATCGTTTCGAGTGGACGCGAAGCGAGTTCGCCACCTGGGCGGCTTCCGTAGCGGAACGCTTTGGCTATGTCGTTCGGCATCTGCCGGTCGGGCCCCAGCGCGCCGACATGGGAAGCCCTACGCAGATGGCTGTCTTCTCCAGGTGATTGGTGTGGTCCGTGAGGCAATGACACGATGCAGATCAAGATACCCAAGCTGAGTATGGTCGTTCTGATCGGGCCGTCGGGATCGGGCAAGAGTACGTTTGCCAGGAATCACTTCCTGCCGACGGAGATCCTCTCGTCGGACTCCTGTCGGGCGATGGTCAGTGACGACGAGAACGACCAGTCGGTGACTGATTCGGCATTTGAGATCATGCATTTCATCCTGGCCAGGAGACTCTCCGCAGGAAGACTGACGGTGATCGATGCGACGAACGTGCAGAGCGAGGCGCGAAAACCACTGGTCCAGATCGCCAGGGACTTTCATTGCCTGCCGGTCGCCATCGTCTTCGACCTGCCCGAAGAAGTCTGCCAGGCGCGAAACACCAGACGGCCCGACAGGAATTTCGGAAAGCACGTCGTTCGGCAGCACCGTCAGCAATTGCGACGTTCGCTCCGAGGTCTCAAGCACGAGGGATTTCGCCACATCTTCCGGTTTGAGTCGGCCGAGCAGGTCGGTGCCGCTGTGATCGATCGCGTGCCGTTGTGGAACGACAAGACCGATGAACGTGGGCCGTTCGATATTATCGGCGATGTCCACGGATGCTGCGATGAATTGCAGGAACTGCTGGCGAAGCTGGGGTATGTCACGATGGGCCAGTCGGAGGACGGAGGGCTGGCCGGGCCTATCTACGCGCACCCGGAGGGGCGCAAGGCCGTCTTTCTCGGTGATATCGTCGACCGCGGCCCGAGAATTCTGAATAGCCTCAGGCTCGTCTACAACATGGTCCGGGCGGGGCACGCATTGTGTGTGCCGGGCAACCATGAGATGAAACTGATCCGCAAGCTGCGCGGCCGGGATGTCCAGGTTACGCACGGTCTGGCGGAGACGCTTGACGAGATCGAGAGCGTGCCGCAGGTTCAGAGGCCTCTGGTCGAGAAGGAGACATCCGCGTTTCTGCAGGATTTGGTGAGCCACTACGTTCTGGATGAGGGGCGGCTCGTGGTGGCCCACGCCGGAATCCGTCAAGACATGCAGGGACGCGGCTCAGGGCAGGTACGAGAATTCTGCCTGTATGGAGAGACGACCGGCGAAACGGATGAGTTCGGGCTGCCGGTGAGATGCAACTGGGCGGCCGAGTATCGCGGGCCGGCCATGGTCGTTTATGGCCATACCCCCAATGCGGAGCCGGAATGGTTGAA
>Ga0068714_10007044_pt1 | contig 11122 bp, 13 predicted proteins | sample MTBNYHSulfiMetaG_FD_62988 | JGI IMG/M metagenome (GOLD analysis project Ga0068714, IMG submission 62988) | Enrichment culture microbial communities from rom New York Harbor, USA that are MTBE-degrading - MTBE-NYH (New York Harbor Sulfidogenic)... | ecosystem: Environmental > Aquatic > Marine >... | reverse complement strand
ATAATCACTCCCGTCGAGAGCGTGGATGTTAAAGCAGTATATCATATCTATGTTATCCAGCTACGTACTGAGCTGTTAAAAGTGGGCAGGAAAGAGATATTTGAAGCCCTGAGAGCAGAAAACATAGGAGTGAACGTCCATTATATGCCACTGCATCTTCACCCGTTCTATCAAAGAGATTTTGGCTATAAGAAAGGCGAGTATCCCAAGGCCGAGAGATACTATGAGCGGGCGATCACACTGCCCGTTTTTCCCAAAATGGGCGACGAAGATGTCGTAGATGTAATTGAGGCAATTCGGAAAGTAGTTTATCATTATCGAATCACAAGAAACACTCACCAGAATTAGCTTCAAAGAAACCAAAAGCATTATGGAGCACACAACAATTGCCGATATGCACATTTCCCGGTTGACGCTAGGAACGGCTCAACTCGGTTTCAATTACGGAGTCGCCAACAGAAAGGGTAAGCCTGACCGTAGAGAATCTATTGAGATTCTTAATGTTGCCGCAAGTCATGGTGTAAACTGTTTTGATACTGCACCCTCGTATGGTGACAGCGAAGAGATTATCGGTTCCTTCATTTCTTCATGTCTCCATTTTTCGGAACCGCCTGTAATAATAACCAAACTAACGCCAGTAGATCTAACTGGTAATGTTACCTTTGATAACGTCTATTACCTGGTTCGAGACCGTGTAATTAAATCAGTTACGCAACTGCAGCTAGAAAAGATTCCTATTTATTTACTGCATCGTGCCTCTGATATTGATATCTACGATGGTTTCATTATTGGGAGCTTGTTAAGGTTGAAAGACGAAGGTCTAATCGGCATATTGGGAGTTTCGGTTTATAGCCCAGAGGAAGTAGAACACGCATTAGAAATCAAAGCATTAGAGGCAATCCAGGTTCCCATTAATATCTTTGATCATCGCCTTATTAGGAGAGGGCTACTAGAGCAACTCAAAGAGGAGAATTTCATCGTTTTTGCACGGAGTTTATTTCTCCAGGGTTTGTTCTTCCTCGACCCAGATAAGCTACCATCTGGCTTGGAACCTGCGAGGGAACACTTAAGGCGGCTTCGCAAACTCTCCTGTGCTCGAGAGATGAGCATTGCCAAACTGGCCCTGACATTTGTGAGAGACCTACCCGGAATAACCAGCGTTATAACCGGAGCAGAGACACTAAATCAAGTTGAGGAAGATATTGACCTAATGAAGTCCCCACCCCTTCCTACGGAACTACGAGAGGAAATTGCGAGCATTTTTTCAAATCTGCCGCTGGAGCTTATCAATCCCAGTTTGTGGCAGCTAAATAGATAGGAGGCTCTTCTGCAATGAATTTAATGGAGTTATTCAGCTTGAAAGGGAAGGTAGCTGTTGTTACCGGTGGAGCCGGGCATTTAGGTTCTGTAATATCGGAAGGACTGGCGGAGGCTGGTGCAAGCGTGGTAATAGCAAGTAGAAATGAGGGCAGATGCAAGGAACTAGCGGGGATGTTGTCAGAGAAGTATAAGATTAATACGATGGGGATAGCACTGGATATCCGTTCCACAGACATAATCAGCAATTGTCTGAAAGAGATAAATCATAAGATGGGTGCCATTGACATCCTCATTAACAACGCCTCTTTTGCCAAAGCGGGGCACCGCATTGAAACCTTATCTGACGAAGATTGGCTGCAAGGGATTGAGGGGACTATTCATGGAGTATTCCGCTGTACCCAAGCGGTTATCCCCTATATGGAAAAGCAAAAATACGGCGTAATCATTAATATTTCCTCGATGTACGGCATTGTTTCACCGGACCCACGGATATATGGTGATTGTGGCTACGATAATCCCCCTGACTATAGTGCCGGAAAAGCAGCAATTCTTCAATTTACTCGCTATGCAGCCTGTCATCTTGCTAACAAAGGTATCCGCGTCAATGCCATAAGTCCAGGCGCCTTCCCTAGTCCGCAGGTCCAGGAAAACCAATGGTTCATTTCAAATCTCATAAACAAAATACCCTTGGGGCGAATAGGGCAGCCCAGCGATCTTAAGGGAGTTGTTGTGTTCTTGGCGTCAGAAGCCTCCAGCTACATAACAGGGCAAAACATAGTTATTGATGGTGGGTGGACAGCATGGTGAGTTCTGAAGTGAAAGTCGTGGCAATTATACAGGCGCGAATGGGCTCAACCAGGCTGCCTAGCAAGGTGCTAGATGATCTGGCGGGTGAGCCAATGCTAGCCCGTGTTGTCAACCGCACCCGCCGAGCCAAGACCCTGGATGCCACCGTGGTGGCGACAACAACACAGCCGGTTGATGACGCTATCGTTCGTTTGTGCGAGGAGCGAGGCTGGCCTTTCTTCAGAGGCAGCGAAGAGGATGTCCTTGACCGCTATTATCATGCGGCTCTAGCTTCTAAGGCGGATGCCGTCGTCCGCATCACTTCTGATTGTCCTCTCATCGAGCCTGAGATTGTCGAAAGGGTGGTCAATGAGTTCCTGTCTCATTATCCACAAGTGGAGTATGTAAGTAATAACCTCGAGCGTATCTTCCCTCGAGGCCTCGATGTAGAGGTTATGAGCTTTGGTGCTCTGGAAAAGGCATGGCAGGAGGATAGTAACCCATCTTGGCGGGAACATGTGACGCCATACCTTCGGCGTCATCCCAAGAAATTTCGTACTCGAAATGTAGCTAATGATATAGATTACTCCTATATGCGCTGGACAGTGGATACCATTGAAGATTTGACCTTTGTCCGCAAGATTTACAATCACTTTCAAAGCGATACCTTTACCTGGAGAGAGGTTCTGCGTCTCCTGGAGATGCATCCCGAATGGCTGGAAATTAACCGGCATGTCCAACAAAAGGCAGTTCCGTAAAGTATGGAGCATTTGGAGGTAAAGCATCTGGTCATTCGTGCTGATGCCAGCACAGAAATAGGCACTGGTCACCTGATGCGCTGTCTGGCACTGGCGCAGGCATGGAAGGATGCTGAAGGTCAGGTAACTTTTATTTCCGCCTGCCAGAATGAGGGCTTGCTCCAGCGGCTCCGAGAGGAGAAATTCGACGTCCATGTACTAGGTCACCCATACCCGGACTCCAGCGACTGGGACTATACGAAGGACATTCTAGCTGCCTATCCCAGTGCCTGGGTCGTGCTGGATGGCTATCATTTTGACGAAGTCTACCAGCAAAGGGTCAAGGAAGCCGGACACAGGTTGCTTGTGATAGATGACATGGCTCATCTGCCTCATTATTACGCCGATATTTTGCTTAACCAGAACCTGCACGCTGAGCAACTGCATTACTCTTGTGAGCCTTACACCCGCCTCTTGTTGGGCACGCGCTATGTGCTCCTCAGGCGGGAATTTCTTGGCTGGAAGGATTGGAAACGTGAAATTCCAGAGGTAGCAAGGCGGGTGCTGGTGACTTTAGGAGGCGGTGACCCTGAAAATTATACGCTTAAAGTGATTCAGGCTCTCCAGAAGGTCGATGTATCCGGTTTGGAAGCTACCGTCGTCGTTGGAGCAAGCAACCCCCATGCCAATACGCTGGAGGCGGCAATAGGACAAAGCCGTATCCCCATCCATTTGAACCCTAATGCCAGGAATATGCCTGAGTTAATGGCGTGGGCCGATCTGGCCGTGTCGGCAGGAGGCAGTACAGTTTGGGAACTAGCGTTCATGGGGGTACCCACTATCGCCCTGGTGTTAGCGGATAACCAGCAGTACATCGTCAGAGAGTTGAATAGGGCCGGGATCACACTGGACTTGGGATGGTGTAAAGGTATGAGCTCAACTGATATGGGCGCAGCAGTTACGCAGTTGTCGAGGGCTCTGGGAGTGCGGATGGAGATGATACAGCGGGGGCAGCAACTGGTTGACGGCAAAGGAGGACAGAGAGTAATATCTGCAATGGTTGCTAACTGAGGAGGCATGAATGCGAATTCTCTATCTGGGGAATAATTGGTTGGGATGGCAGATCTTGAAATGGCTTAAGGAACAAGGCGATGAAGTTGTGGGTTTGGTCATACATTCGCCTCGAAAACAGAAATACGCAAGCGAGATACGGCAGGTTGCCAATCTGCCCTCAGACAAGATTTTTAATGGAGCTAAGTTAAACGATCCGGAGTTGATAGAGTCTATCAAGAGTTTAGTTCCCGACATCGGGCTATCCGTTCTGTTTGACTACATCCTCAAGCCAGAGTTTCTGTCGATATTCCCACAGGGTGTGATAAACTTGCACCCTGCATATCTGCCCTATAATCGCGGGCAGTATCCTAACGTCTGGAGCATCATTGAGGGGACGCCGTCAGGCGTGACTTTGCATTACATGGATGAAGGAATAGATACTGGTGCAATCATTGCCCAAAAAAGTGTGCCAGTAGAGATGGTGGATACTGGAGAGACCATATACCGGAAGTTGGAGCAGGCCTCCTTGGCATTGTTCAGCGAGTCATGGCCATTGGTTAGAACAGGCAAGGCGCCACGCATCCCACAGCGCGGCGAAATAGGTACATACCATCGCACGGATGATGTGGAGGCTATCGACGAAATAGACCTGGATCGTGCATATGTTGCCCGTGACCTTATTAATGTTCTACGAGCTCGTACCTTCCCGCCCTATAAAGGGGCGTATTTTACAGCTAATGGGAAGAGAGTGTATATGCGTCTTGGGTTAGAATATGGAGAGGAAGGGTTGACTCATGAAAGATAAAACGTATCTAGTGGCAGGCTACAAACCATGGAACCATCGGACCTTTGATGAGGTCATCAGCAAGTATCCCGGTCGATGGCGCTTTATCGGGAACCCCGAGCAGCTTAGTCTGAAGGCAGTCCGTGCGCTTAACCCCCGCTACATCTTCTTTCTCCACTGGTCTTGGAAGGTGCCTGATGAAATCATCAAGGAATATGAATGTGTATGTTTTCACATGACAGACGTTCCCTATGGGCGGGGAGGCAGCCCTTTGCAGAATATAATCCTGAGGGGACACAAGCATACAAAAATAACTGCTCTCAGAATGACGGAAAAGATGGATGCGGGTCCTGTCTACTTGAAAGACGACTTATGCGTAGAGAGTGGCAGCGCAGAGGAAATTTATATCCGCGCTACCTACAAATCAGCTGATATGATAGAACGCATTATCTCACAAGACCTGAAACCAGTTCCACAAAGAGGCGAGGGCACAGTTTTCAAACGCAGGAAACCAGAGGATAGTGAAATACCACGTTTGCACACTCTGCACCAGCTTTACGATTTCATCCGCATGCTGGATGCCGAAGGATATCCTCGGGCCTCTTTCTATTACAAGGGTTTCCGGTATGAGTTCAGTCGAGCCACATTATATGACGGTCGAATTGAAGCAAATGTAATAATCACTCCTCTGGAGGATAGCAAGTGATGAAAGTGTTAGTAGTTGCAGCTCACCCTGATGACGAAGTTTTAGGATGTGGTGGCACTATTTCCCGTCTTGCTAAGGAGAAGCATGAGGTCTATATTTCAATCCTAGGCGAAGGAATTACTTCACGGTATGAGAAGCGCGAGGAAGCCAAAGAGAGCCTTATAGAAGAACTGCACGCTCGAAGCCGCGAAGTAGCAAGATATCTACTTGCCAAAGACATATTCTTGTCTCGCCTTCCCGACAATCGCTTTGATACCGTTCCCCTACTAGATATTGTAAAAATGGTAGAGAACCTAGTAGATAGAGTGCAGCCCGATGTTATTTATACACATCACGGGGGGGATTTAAACATTGACCACAAAATTGTCCACCGGGCAGTGTTGACAGCAGCGAGGCCTCTAAGAGATTGTCCGGTGAAAGATATCTACGCCTTCGAAGTGCCTTCTTCCACTGAGTGGGCATTTCAACAGTTTGAATCAGTGTTCTTTCCAAATGTATTTGTCGACATTACACGGACCTTGGAAATTAAGGTGCAGGCGATGCAACTTTACGAATCCGAGGCTTGCTCCTTTCCCCATCCCCGCTCCCCCGAAGCGCTTCGAGCCATTGCTCACAAATGGGGAAGCACGGCCGGGGTGGAAGCAGCCGAAGCCTTTCAATTGATAAGAGCGACAAGGTAAATTGAGAACCTATGCTGGGAGAAAATTATGTTGATATCAATGGCCGCAAGATCGGCCCTGGTTTTCCTGTCTATATTATAGCTGAGCTATCGGCCAACCACAGGCAGAAACTCGATGAAGCTATTGAGTTGATTAGAGCCGCCAGGGAAGTAGGCGCAGATGCAGTTAAACTGCAAACCTACACCCCAGATACCATGACCATCCAATGCGATAAGCCGGAGTTCCGAATTGGCGGCGGAACCCTTTGGGATGGAAAGACCCTTTATGACCTCTACAGCGAAGCCTACATGCCCTGGGAGTGGCAGCCCGAGCTCAAAAAGCTGGCGGATGACCTAGGGATTGATCTATTTTCCACGCCTTACGACAAAGCAGCAGTGGACTCCCTAGAAGAGATAGGCGTGCCGGCCTATAAAGTCGCCTCCTTTGAAATTGTAGATATTCCTCTCATCGAATATATTGCAAGCAAGGGCAAGCCGATAATTCTGTCGACCGGTATGGCCACGCTGGAGGAGATAGAGGAGGCTATGCAGGCAGCGCGCAAGACTGGAGCTTCGCAGATTGCTTTGCTCAAGTGCACCAGTGTTTATCCTGCCCCACCCGAAGAGATGAATTTGCGCACCATACCTGATCTAGCTAAGAAATTCAGGGCGCCTGTTGGGCTTTCAGATCACACCATGGGAATTTCTGTGCCAGTGGCGGCTGTGGCGTTGGGAGCCTGCATCGTGGAGAAGCACTTTACCCTTTCGCGGAGCATCCCTAGTCCTGACAGTGCATTCTCCCTGGAGCCGCAGGAGTTTAAAGCAATGGTGGAAGCAATTCGAATCGCTGAGAAAGCACTGGGCGAAGTGAAGTATGAAACCACTAAACAAGAAGCCAAAAGCCGAGTCTTTCGCCGCTCGCTTTTTGTAGTCAAGGATGTGAAAGCGGGTGAAGTATTCAACGAGGAAAATGTACGCTCTATAAGGCCGGGTTATGGTCTACATCCTCGGTATCTAAAAGAGGTGCTGGGGCGGCAAGCTATGCGAGATATTAAGCAAGGCACGCCGCTTAGTTGGGAATTAGTATCCTGCACTCAGTAAAGAGACGAGAATCTTATTCAGTCCTATCATTACCTTGGCTCTTCGCAGTGGCACCTCGCCAGAGTAATGCGTTGTCGGCGCATTGCTTTGCTGTGATTCTTCGTCAGAACGAAAAGTATCACCTCTATGCAAAGCAGCCTAGTTCGCGAACTACAATAAAAAAGAAGGTTGAACTGGAGCATTGCATCAACTATACTAGCGGTGCTGCGGAGGAAGAGCTTGTCAGAGATTATTGACATATCAGTGCCCCTTCTGCCCGAAATGCCTGTCTGGCCGGGGAATACTGGTGTTCGCATTGTGCCATTAAGGCGTATTGTTACAGGGGATAAGAATAATTTGTCCGAACTGGACTGCGGTGTCCATACCGGCACTCATGTGGATGCCCCCTGGCATTTCCTCGAGGAAGGAAGCACTGTAGAGCAGTTACCTCTGGACGCAATGATAGGTGAAGCTTTTGTAGCTTATCTGCCAGAAGTCGATATAATCACGGCTGAGACTCTTGCTCGATTGACGCTCCCTGACGGCACAACGCGCTTATTATTGCATACACGTAACTCGGAGCTATGGGAAAAAGGAGTTACAGAGTTCAGGAAGGACTTTGTAGCGTTAACAAGTGATGCTGCTCAATGGCTGGTGGACCAGGGCATCCGCCTGATAGGTGTGGACTACCTATCCGTGCATCGCTACGGCGACGGTCCACTAACACATCAAATTTTGCTGAGAGCAGGCATCATTATCGTTGAAGGGCTGAACCTGACTGGCATGGCACCCGGGAAGTATGAACTTATCTGTTTACCGTTACGTCTTGATGGTGCCGATGGGGCCCCTGCCAGGGCTGTGCTCAGAAGGCTCCCCGAACGAGGCTAGAAAACGAGGCTATTCTAATATGTCATCTTTATCGTCAAATCCTGAGCCTGTAATCGTAGCGCTGGTCCCCATGAAGGGGCACAGTGAGAGAGTACCCAACAAGAACCTGCGCTCTTTTTGCGGCAAACCACTTTGCCACTGGATCATACTTAGCCTGCAAAAGAGTCATTATGTAAAGGATATCGTGGTGAATACCGACAGCCCGGAGATAGCGGAGAATATCCGCCAGAATTTTGAAAAGGTCAAGATTATTGACCGGCCAGATGAAATCCGCGGTGATTTCGTCTCGATGAACACCATCATCGCTTATGATGTGTCACAATTGCCCGGAGAACACTTCCTGCAGACACACAGCACCAACCCCTTGCTAAACGCTGCGACCATAGATAAAGCCATAGGTTTGTACTTCCATAATTTGGGAACGTATAATTCGCTGTTTACGGTAACCCGCCATAATGCCCGTTTCTACTGGAGTGATGGGCGTCCAATAAACCACGACCCGCAGGAACTGATTAGAACTCAGGACTTACCCCCCATACTCGAGGAAAACTCTAGTCTTTATATATTCTCAAAAGAATCGTTTAAGCAGAGCAGCAGCAGGCGTATTGGTCTGAGACCATACCTATTTGAAATAAGTAAGTTTGAAGCCATAGATATTGACGAGGAGGATGATTTCCTGCTGGCGGAATTGCTATGCCAGGCAAAGCTAAACAAATTGTGAAAAAAAGTGCTATGATTGGGGCAAAAGGGAGAGTGAACCTATTTGGTGAGGAAAATGAATAAGACTAGCAGTCTAAAATCAAAACTGCGAAATAAACAGCTAACGGTAGGTTCATGGATAACTCTTGGGCATTCTTCCGTTGCTGAAATCATGGCAAAGGCCGGGTTCGACTGGTTAACTGTGGACATGGAGCACAGCGCCATTACCCTGCACGAGACACAGCAGTTAGTCCAGGTAATTGAACTCAGCGGATGTGTCCCGCTGGTACGGGTGGGGGCTAACGATGCCAATCTGATTAAAAGAGTCATGGATACGGGTGCCCATGGGGTGATTGTGCCAATGGTTAACACCAAGGAGGATACCGAACAGGCAGTTGGTGCTGTCAAATACCCACCACGGGGATTTCGGGGGGTCGGTCTGGCTCGCGCTCAGTCCTATGGCGCCGACTTTGAAGGATACCGGAAGTGGAATGAAACTGAGAGTATCGTCATCGTCCAGATAGAACATATTAAAGCGGTGGAGAACCTGGAGGCGATTTTATCGGTAGAAGGAGTGGACGCCTTTATCGTGGGACCATACGATATTTCTGCATCCCTCGGCGTGGCGGGGCAATTCGACCATCCTGATATGACATCAGCCCTGAGCAAGATATCAGACACTTCCAAGCGGCTCAAGGCGGTTGCCGGCTATCACGTAGTCCCTCCCGATGCAAAGCAGGTTCTGGAAAAAATAAAACAGGGTTACCTCTTTCTGGCATACAGCATTGACTTTCTATTCCTTGGTGATTCATGCCGTACCGGACTTCAGGCTATTCGTAAAAATCTGGCGGGAGAGCATGAGTAGCATACTAATTACCACCTCTTCCTTTGCGAAAGACGACATTTCACCTCTGGATCTACTCCGAAAAGCAGGGTATGAGATCATAACCAACCCCTATAGGAGAAAGCTAACCGAAGAAGAAGTACTTAATCTTATATTAGAAGTAAAGCCGGTGGGGATGATTGCTGGAGTTGAGCCCATAACCGCTCGCGTTCTCCAAAAAGCGGAAGGCTTAAAGGCTATTTCTCGCTGTGGAGTTGGGCTGGAAAGCGTGGACTTAGATGCTGCCCGAAGTCTGGGTATCACCGTTACCAATACGCCCGATGCCCCCACTCAGGCTGTAGCAGAGTTGACAATCGGGCTAATCTTTAACCTGCTAAGAAAAATTTCCTCTCTTGATAGGGAACTCAGGAAGGGAAATTGGAAGAAGGAAATGGGACGCTTAGTGCAAGGCAAGAAGGTTGGCATCATCGGCTTAGGCCGCATCGGTAAAAGAGTTGCAGAGATGCTGTTGGCGCTCGGGGTGAAGGTAGCTGGAACAGATATACAACCGGATTACGAGTGGCTCAAAAAAAATAAGGCCCCCTTAGTTAGTTTAGAAGATTTGTTGAAACAAAGCGAAATTCTATGCCTGCATGTTTCACATACAGTAAGTAAGGAGCACCTCATCGGCAGGAAAGAAATAGAAGCTATGCCAAAAGGAGCCTATCTAATAAATACTTCGCGCGGCGAGGTTATCGACCACGATGCCCTGTATTCCGTGTTGACCAGTGGACATCTGGCTGGTGCGGCGTTGGATGTTTTTGACCATGAGCCATATACCGGTCCATTGACCAGACTTGACAATGTTATTCTAACGCCCCATATTGGCTCGTATGCTAGAGAGGCACGCGTGGAGATGGAGATTCAATCAGCAGAGAACCTGATTGAAGGATTAAGGAAGCACGCATGATCAAGGCAGTTATTTTTGACGTTGACGGCGTTATAATCGAGTCCGCCGAAATCAAGACCAAGGCTTTCGAGATACTCTTTGCTGATTATCCCGACAAACTGTCCGAAATCGTCAGCTACCATCAGAAGAACGGCGGGATTTCTCGTTACGTTAAATTCAGGTACTTCTATGAAAAAATACTTGGCCAAGAGCTCTCAGCCAAAAAGGAGGCTGAGTTGGGGGAGAAGTTCTCCAAAATCGTCCTCACCCAGGTACTTGAGGCTCCATTTGCACCGGGAGCTATTGAATTTCTCTCCCAAAATAAGAATCGCTACCATTTCTTTGTTGCGTCCGGTACACCCGAGGATGAACTCCAGAATATTCTGAACCATCGTCAGTTGACCCCCTTTTTTCTGGAGGTACACGGAGCTCCCAAAGACAAAGCTGACATCATAGAGGATATCTTATATAGATACGAGTTGCAGCGAAAGGAAGTTGTCTTTATTGGTGACGCCGAAAGTGATCGGGCTGCTGCTGAAAAAGCACGGATATTATTCATTGCCCGTCTTACCGGAGAGAATCACCAATTGAAAGACTGCCGATGGAAAATTAATGATCTGACCGATCTGGATACCTTTT
>Ga0068714_10007042_pt1 | contig 11124 bp, 15 predicted proteins | sample MTBNYHSulfiMetaG_FD_62988 | JGI IMG/M metagenome (GOLD analysis project Ga0068714, IMG submission 62988) | Enrichment culture microbial communities from rom New York Harbor, USA that are MTBE-degrading - MTBE-NYH (New York Harbor Sulfidogenic)... | ecosystem: Environmental > Aquatic > Marine >... | reverse complement strand
CTCATTCTTAGATACTTTGAGTAATATCCGAAAATCGGACAATTCTGATTATCAGCCAGTTATAACAGTAAGGGGAAATCCTGATTCTGGTGGCGGTACATGGTTCCATGAAGATGTTGCCATAGAATACGCAAGATGGCTTTCAGAGGAATTTAAAATCTGGTGCAATGACAAGATGAAGGTATTAATGAAAACCGGACAGGTTTCATTGACTGAACATCCCAAGACTCAAGCAGAAGTAATGCTCATGCAAGCCGAATTAATAGTTGAGCAGGAAAGAAGGCTAAATGTAGTACAGGCCAAAGTTGAAAATGTTGAATCCAGGATTGATGTATTATACCAGTCTAAAGAAAATGCAGAAAAAGAACTTTTAGCACTTCCGCTTGCAGTAGAAAGTGTTCCTGATATTTCCACTAAAGATAAATGTAGGATGATTGTAAATAATTTTTGTGCTATTACCAGCATGTCACAGCAAGATGTATGGAAAGCTGCTTATAGACAATTATATTATTCTTATCACATAAGTCCTGAAAGTTATTCCGGGGTCAGAAATAAGACAGTTTCAAAACTGCAAGCGTTAGAAAATAGAGGTCATATAGATAAGGTATATGCCATTGTTTCAAGAATGTGCAAAGATGTAAAAATTGCTCATTTGAATACTGTGTAACAAAATTTATAAAAACCATACGCCATGCCAGAAAAATTAGAAAAAGAATTAAAGAAAAAAGTGGCCAAAAAAAAGAGATGGTCAAAAGAGCGAAAAAATGCATACGTCTACGGCACTTTAAGAAAAACCGGGTGGAAACCAGATCATGAAAAAAAGAAAAAGAAATGACAACAAGGTCCATAAATATAGAAACTATCTGTAAAAAGATCTGGCTCACGGAAAAAGAAGCTGAGGAATACATGGGTGTCAGGAATGATGTTTTAAGAAGATTCCGGGGAAAAGGTTCAGATGCAGGTATTCTACTTCCTTATGTCCGGGTTGGTGGAAAAATAATCCGATATCGGAGAAAGGATATTGATGATTTTTTATTGAAGCATAAACCGGAAAAATTAAAAATGGTTTAACGGATGTTAGCGGATAACGTAAAGCCGTGATGTTCATGGTAATTCTGGGTGAAAACAAGGGGACGGCGATCTCTTCATTATAAAAAGCGTCCATTACCTTCTATTTAAGAAAGCCGTCCCTGGTTTAGCGGGGTAGAGCAGAGGTCAGCTCGCTGGTTTCATAAGCCAGAGGTCGGAGGTTCGAATCCTCCCCCACGCTACAAATAAGAAAAATGGTTGCACGATAAAGCAAAAAACCGGTCTACGGGTCGGTGTCAATGTGAGAATAGCAGCTCCGGCAGGTGTAAATCCTCGCATAAAAAATTACATGAAAGAAGGACTTTCAAAAAAACAATATATCAGGAACAGGATAAGGCCCTGTGTAAAGTATGCTAATCATATTAGAAACTTCCTAGGAAAGATATAAGAGGGGGATATCAGCATCTATTTACACAGGTAAATATTTGTATCGTCGAATGAATTTTTTCCATCATTAAAATTTTTTAAAATTCTCACTTCGTCCCCCTCTTTCTCTTAGTAGTCTTAACTTCCTTACGGTGGAGGTGTTAAGCGAAAAAGAACCGTAAGGCACCTGGCAGTTATGCCCGCTCCGGTTGTGCGGAGGGTGCCACAAAAAATCCAACCGTACTCGTTTAACGGCAATGGCTGCAGGGAAAAGAGTTGTAGGGAGCGCCTTCCCAAAGTCTGTATACAGGCATAACTCTTGGGCGCAACTTGCAGGAATAATCAGAGCGCTCGCCCGGAGCGCATCCGGGCAATTTTTAAAATTTAAACCAATAATCATGAAAGTAGAAGTAATTCACATTGATGTGGGTGATAAAGTTTTCTGCGATTTATGCGGAAAGGAATATACAGATGATAATTCAAAGGGGGGATTTTTATTTGGCTCCAAAGCTGTATGCCCTGATTGTGCCGATGATTTTATGCGAACTATAAAAATCTACAGAGAAGAAGATTATATAAGAGACAAAGCACATGAGGATGAAACATTCCGTGATTTTGTTTACCGGATGAGAGGATAAAACATTTCGGGTACTGGCCCGGTAGATTTGTGAGTGTGGGAGAGCGGTGAAGTATAGTAGCCGCTCCTTACTCTTAAAACATAAAAATTGCATGAAAACGATTCATAGAAAACTTGAAAAACTCGCATTAATACCAATAATCCTGAGCATTGCAATTTGGATTGCTATGGTAATAATTCTAATTATTGAATATTAAGTCATGAATCTTATTGTTCTTTTTCTATTGGTAATTCCAATAATTTCTTTTGTAATAGGCTCTATATCAGAAATTTTATTCTGGTTATTCGTGTGGGAATATGATACTTCCGCCTTAATCAATATTGAGGAATTTGATTTGACATTTTAATTTATATATCATGAAAATTATACTTAAACAAATTACCCTTTTAAATTTTAAAGGGATAAGAAACTATGAAACAAGGTTTGGACATAAAACATCTGTGTATGGTGACAATCGAACAGGAAAAACCACTATTTTCGATGCTTTCACATATTTACTTTTTGGTAAGGATTCACTGGACAGGCAACAATTCGAGGTGAAAACCCTGGATAAATTCAATAAAGCAATTCCCAAACTTAACCATGAGGTAAAGGCCATTATTGAAATTGATGATATAGAAAAAGAATTTAAGCGGGTACTTAGGGAAAAATGGGTAAAAAAACGTGGTGAATTAGAACAGACTTTTGAACGCAATACAGAAGATTTTTTCATTGACCGGGTGCCAATGAACAAAACTGAATACCAGGCAGCCATTTCACAAATCATAAATGAAGATCAGTTTAAACTCCTTACGAATCCGCTCTATTTCAATTCGGTAATGGATTGGAAAGAACGGCGTAATATGTTGTTTAAAATGGCCGGTGATGTTTCCTATTCTGATATAGCTGAAAGGTACGAGCAATTACAGGATATCCTTCCTGAGATTCAAAAAAAATCTATTGAAGGTCTTAAGAGACAACTTGATGTTGACAAAAAAGCTATTAAAAAAGAACTTGATCAGATTACTCCCAGGATTGACGAGCAAACCCGGACAATGCCTGAATATCCCAACACTGAACGTATTAACAATGAAATAGAACAGTACCAGGAACAACTTAATTCAATTGACGGCAATCTGGATGCCATTAATAAGGCGAATCAAGCCAAAAGAGAGGCATTACAGGCAAAATATGCTGAGATAAATGATCTTACCGAACAAAAGTTAAAACTCCATCAGGAGGCAAAAAATAAGGCTTTGGAAGGTAATTCTGCAGTACAGACAGAAATTCTAAATTATAAAATGCAGATCGAGGATAAAAAACTGGAAATTGAATCCCTGCAAACAAAAATTAAAAATTCTCAAAAAGAGATTAAATACCTGGAAGAACAAAACAATGTTCTACGGGACCAGATCAGAAAATTAAACAGTGATAATCCTGATTTTTCAAAAGTTCAGAGAATATGTCCTACCTGTAAAAGACCATTTTCGCCGGAAGAAATAGAAGGCAAAAAGTATGAAATTGAAAAAGCTTTCCATGAGGAGAAAGTAAAAAAATATAATTCCATCCGGAGCAGGGGTATCTCAAATTCAAAAGAAATTGACAGATATAATGAAAATATTATCACATGGAAAGACAAAATAAGTGAGGTAGAAAATGAAATTCATCAACTTGAAGATAATATTCCTGAATTTATACATGAGTATAAACCGGAAAATTTTCTCAATGAAGAAGAGTTGTCAGAAATTGACAATAAAATCAAAGCCTTGCGAAATGAATTAGACAAGCCACAGCCGGTAGAAAATGACATGAATCTGTATGAGGAACGGCAGGAAATTCAGAATAAGATTGACAAGCTAAGGGATCAGCTTTCGGTTATTAAAACAATTAATGACAAAAAAGAAAGAATAAAAGAACTGGAAAAACAGTCAAAAGATTTGGCTCAGCAACTCACTGATATTGAAAAGAAGGAATACCTGGCTGAGATGTTTGAAAACGCTTATGTTACAAGCATTGAGGAAAAAATCAATAAAATGTTTAAAGGTGTTCAGTTCCGTATGTTCAAAGAACAGATTAACGGGGGCCGGACAGAAGATTGTACGCTAATTGTCAACGGCGTTCCATGGAATGATCTTAACTCCGGAGGTAAAATACAGGCCGGAATTGAATGTATTAATACTATCGGAAAATACTTCGATTGTTATGCTCCTATATTTTGTGATAATTCTGAAGGAGTAACATCACTTCCTGAAACAGATTCACAGCTAATTAGGCTTGTTGTATCAGGAGATCATAAAGAATTAATGGTTGAGAATTTATAAAAAATCATGGCGAGAATCAAGAAAAAATCAGCCCCAAAACCGGTATTTCCCAAAGAAAAATATCAAAACAGTGATGATGATTTTTTTGTTGGGAACAAATTTAACAATGGGCAATCCGATGAGGCATTAACTATGCTCCCCAATTATGTAAAAACAGGAGAGGAATTATTGAAAGATTATCAAAATTGGTATGATTCCTCCCCCGAAGAACATAATGGTATAACAAATGAAGAATTAATCAAAGAATATCAAAAGGTTAACACTCCTTTTGCCATACCAAAAGAAACAGTAAAAAGAATTACCAAACGCAGGGAGAATGTAATTTCCCTGTTAGACAAATTTGATGAAGAATCGAACATTCTTAAAATGCAAATAAAAAAAATCAATGCTGATCTTAATGCCAATGAAAAAGCATTAAAGAAGAATATTGATGAACTTACAGTTGTTCAGGCTGAATTAAACAGGCGCAAGGAGCAGCTTAATGCAATTGATAAAATCTCTGATAACTATATTGATGTAGTATGTGAAAAATTTAACGTTAAAAAAGAACAAATTAAAATAATAAGAAAATGACAACAAATAACAACAAATTACCGGCGATCCAGAAGGACATTTCTGATGATGTTCTTAACAGGATAAATCAGTTCAGGGAAACAGGAGAATTATTTTTCCCAAAAAATTACAGCCCTGAGAACGCAATAAAATCCGCAATGCTAATATTGCAGGAGACAAAAACAAAAGATGATCATCCGGTATTGGAATATTGTACCCGGGAAAGTATTGCCAATACTTTACTGGAAATGGTTATTACTGGCCTGTCTCCAATGAAAAAGCAATGTGATTTTATTGCATATGGAAAAAAACTTTCATTACAAAGAGAATACCACGGAACCATCGCGCTTGCTAAGAGGTTGGGTGGAGTAAAAGAACCAAACGCCAACATTATTTATGAAGGAGACACTTTCACATATGAAGTTAATCCTGATACCGGGAAGAAAAAAATCATCGAGCATAAACAGGAATTCAAAAACATTGATAATTCAAAAATTCTTGGTGCTTATGCTGTACTCACATTCGAGGACAAAGAAACCGCTCCCTATGTTGAAATAATGAATATAAACCAGATCAGACTGGCCTGGCTACAGGGAGCCACAAAAGGACAAAGTCCGGCACACAGAAACTTCCCGGACGAAATGGCCAGAAAAACAGTTATCGGCCGTGCCTGTAAATTATTTATAAGCAGTTCAGACGATAGCACTCTGGCCTTAGCTGAAAGAATTTCCGGAAAGAAAGAACATGAAGTTGAAGATGTTGATGCAGAAGAAATAAAAGTTCAGGCAGAGATCGAGGAAAACGCCAACAAAGAAGATTTGGATTTTGAAAAAGAATTAAATGGCAATGAACAGCAACCAGAACAGGGGCCGGAGAAAAAAGAGCTGGAACCGCAGTTTAAGACTGATTTTTAAAATTAAATCTTTTGAATTACGGTGGTCTTTTTTCTGGAATTGGAGGTTTTGAATTAATTGCCACATGGATGCAATGGGATATTATTTTTCATTGTGAAATAGAACCAATCCTTCAAAGAGACTTAAAATATTACTGGCCGGAAGCAATAAGTTATGGAGACATCAAAGCAACGAACTTTACAGTTCACAGTGGACAAATTGACGTCCTTGCAGGAGGAGATCCCTGCCAGCCTCATTCAATTGCAGGCTTGGGAAAGGGCAAAGATGATAACCGTTACCTCTGGCCGGAGATGTTTCGCTCTATACGGGAATGTAAGCCAACTTGGGTTGTTAACGAAAATGTTACTGGAAGCATTTCCAACGGCATCCTTGACATCAAGATTGATGATTTGGAAAGTATTGGGTACGAAACGCAATCGTATTGTATACCGGCTGAGGCGGTCGGGGCATTACATCAACGGGAAAGAGTTTGGCTTATCGCTCATGACGCCAACAAAAAATCAGAATCCAGACAATCCCCAAAAAAGAAGAAACAAAATACATCAAAAAAAATTCAATTGTTTGGCGAGTCAGTTGATTTACGGACTTTTGCTTCCGACACCAACTGTGAACGACAGCAAGAACAGTACTTTGCCGAAAAGCCAGAGATATGCCCGGAAAGGCTATCAGGGTACTTTGGTTTCGGCCCTTATCCACATGGGAATATCACCCGGGACGATATTAAATCCGGAATTATACGAATGTTTAATGGGTTACCCGAAGGGATGGACTATACCCGGCGGAATCAACGTATCAAGGCATTAGGAAACGCAATAGTACCTCAAATCGCTTATGAAATATTTAAAGCAATAGAACAGTGTGAAGAATCACAGTTTGTTGTTGATTTTTAAAATTTATTATTGATGAAAGAAATTTGGAAGGACATTAAGGGATATGAAGGATATTACCAAATTTCTAATAAGGGAAGAATAAAAAGTTTTTTAATATACCGAGATGGATATATTCGATCAAATAAGAATCAAAAAGGTGATTATTTGCGAATTATCCTAAAAACTAAAACAAAAACAAGAAGTGTTGGGATACATATTCTTGTTGCTGAACATTTCATTGGAAAACGAGAAAAAGGAATACATGTTCATCATATTGATAAAGATAGACAGAATAATTGTGTTGAAAATTTAAAGTATTTATCATCCCGGAAACACCATATTCTAACTATCAAAGATAATCCTAATTGTTTGAATGGAATGGTAAATTATAATAAATATATACGTCCGAAAAGAATACAGCAATTTGATTTAAAAGGTAATTATATCGCTGAATATCCTAATGGAGTAATTGCAAGTAAAATAACCGGAGTATGTCACAGAAATATTATTCAGGTTGCAAGCAAAAGTGAATATTTACCTGGCAAAACCAGAAAACAAGCAGGAAGATATATTTGGAAATATAAAGAACCAGGTATGCAATTGAAAATTCTCGGCAGCGGATCAAAAGAAAACTGTTATTTACTCATTTCATCATCAGGTGAGATATTAATGATAGAAGCAGGAGTTGATTTTAAAGAAGTTAAAAAACAAATAAATTTTAATTTATCAGGAATAAAAGGAGTGATATACTCTCATGAACATTTAGATCACTCCCGGGCCGTTAAGGATATTTTATATTATTCAATACCTGTTTATTCATCTAAGGAGGCCATTGATGCAACAGGAATAAAGAATCATAATTTGATTGCTGTTAAAGATCATGAAATTTTTAATGTTGGTGAATTTATAATAAAAACGTTTCCACTCAGACATGATGTTAAATGCCTTGGATTTTTAATAAAGCATCCCGAAATGGGATTAGTAGCATTTATTACTGATACATACTATGTGCCTTATAAATTTAAAGGATTAAATCACATTCTGGTTGAAGTAAATTATAGTAAGAAAATACTAAATGAAAATGTCGAAAAGGGAATTACCCCGCTCATTCAATACAGGCGGGTGTTATCATCTCACATGGAACTGGAAACTGCAAAGGAAATGCTAAGAATGAATGACTTATCAACAGTAGTTAATATTGTATTACTCCACCTTTCAGACAAAAACAGTGATGCAGGATTATTCAAAAAAGAAATTGTATCAGTAACAGGACGGCCTGTTTATATTGCTGATAAGGGATTGGAAATAAGTTTAAATAAGGAGGGATTTTAACAATGGAAAAACAAGATAAAACATTTGGCAGCTTGGGTTTATTGGATAAACTCTATATTCCTACAATTAAAGGTATAATTGATTTTCAAATTGATGTGATAGAAAATTATGAGGCGGAATACGGGAACAGAAGAGGTAAAATAAAAGTTTATTTTCATTCGGGACATTTTCTAATTGCCAGCCCTTTCAGTACAGTTGCCAATTCAGATCACTATGAAAATATATGTGTAAATAAAACTAAGGCTATTCAGATACAACAAGAAATGAGAAAAGATAAATTATTAGAGTTACAAGAAAAAATCTGCGATGGTTTTAAAGAACTTAATGAATTTTTGAAAAAATATTTTTAAATGCACTCATTCATAACTCCTAAACCGAAGCTTGAACAAGAAGCACTTGCTATTAATGTTTTTCTCCAGGAAGAACTAAAAACATCATGTGATGATATTCATTCTCACGGTGATGAGATAGAAATGAGGGGTAACAAAATAGCTGTTTATGTTGCCCGGACCGGTGCCATGCTGGCCGATGCAAAATACCATCTTAACGAATCTTTAAGGTCAGACATCCTTGTAACGCTTATCCAACAGATGAAAGGAACGTACCTTTCCGCTTCCGCACAGAAAGAATTTATCCGGTCAGCATGCACTTATGAAACCTGGTTGGTAGATTATATTGAAAGATTAAATAAAACCTCCACACATTTATTGGACTGGTACAGATCCTTGCTTTCAAAATACAAAGAAGAACTGAATTACTCCAGAGGAGTATCGGGATAACAATTTTCATAAATAATTTCAGCTATTTAAATGTTTCTTAAATAATCCTTTAGCCATGGACATTAGACAATTAGATGTTTTGGAAAATAAAACATTAAAATTCGCTATAAAAATAAAAAACATAAAAAATGTGATCCTGGAAAATGAAGAACCTGATAAAATTCATAAGTCCATAGAAGATTGCAAAATTGAAATAGAAGATATTATTTCGACTACTTATAAAATCTTTGACAGGGCTGAATTAGAACCCATATTTGAGATTATATGCCAAGTTGCCGGCATTACAAAAGAAAATATGATTATTAATAAAAATAATCGTGATAAAATATATCTGTTTCCCCGGCAGGTCCATCTGGCTATTTTACATGCAACATTCAAATTCACTCAAGAAGAAGCCGGCAGATTATATTATGGAAAAGATCATGCAACTGTTATAAATAGTATTAAGTCGGTTAATAATCTTCTTGATACTGATTGTGCTTACAGGAATAAGTATAAGCCAGTCTTAAAAATGGCTTACGAGATCAATCCCTTGACAGTAAAAAAACTTCATATTGATTATGTGATTGATGATGAAAAAGAAAGAGATATACGGATTTTCAGTAAGGAATAAAAACGGATTGGGATTTACGCGGTGGTTTAATGGTGACGAAACCATTACCGCTGATAATCCGGAAGGTAAACTGCCATTTAATCTGAACAGGATATATATTAATCAGCATTATTTGAATTTTCACCCTGCAAGATTACTTACTGAAGCATCTATTGAAGAAGATCAAAATCTGACTTATGTAATTCTGACAGAACAGGATTGGAACGTTATTCAGCATCCGGTTAAAAAGTTATGGCTGAAATTAAGACAATACATTGGAATTAGTTGAAACTAAATATTATGGAATTAGGTTATGCAATACAAATATTGAGAGAACAACTTGCTGATGATGCTTGGGATCTTTCGCTTGCAGTAGAGACAAAAGATAAGGAAATAGAGGAAAGACAAAAAGAAAGACTGCAACAGTTACAAGATGCAATGAATATTTTAGGAATGATTACAAATAAATAATTCGCCTTTTGACGAAGTAGAAACAAATCAACATGAAATACAAACAAGGATTTTTTGTAATGGGCCGTTGTTTTGTTATTGTTACCAAAGATGTAGGAAAATGGCATTTAAGCATTTCCTGTGCTAATGATGATCCCACTTATAATGAAATAAAAGCTGCCCGGTACCAGTTTATTCCGGATAATGTATATATGGCGCAGATATTCCCCCCAAGAGCTGAATTTGTAAATCTCCACCCACATTGTTTTCATCTATGGGAAATTGAAAATTTTTAAAAGATGCCTGATCCCTGTATGAAATGAATAAATATACAAAAACAATAGAAACGGGTCTATTGTTACGTTGTGAAAAATGCGGAAGCACTTTTCGTTGGAACCCTTATAATAGCACAATAAAGCCAAAATTATGTCGGCTTTGTTATAATAAATCTATGCTTGAGAGAAGCAATTTGGCTGCCCGTAAATGGAAATCACAGCAAAAGCCGGATAAATATACCATTCATACAAAAAATGGCGGAAAAGCCATTAAAACACCTAAACAAAGAGCAAGAGCAAATGCAGATTTATGGTTTAGTCGTTATATCAGATGTAAGTATCACTATAAAATACTCCCGGATGGGACTGTCCTCTGCAAGTGTATTATTTCAGGGATTATAAAACAGGCAAAAAACATTGATAATGGACACTGTTTCAACAGGGCATTTCTCACTACCAGGTATGAAGAAGATAATTGCAGACCACAGAACAGATCATCAAACAGATTCTCCGGAGAGGCAGATCACTATAAATTTATTGATAATCTCAAAAAAGAAATTGGAGAGGAAAGGTTTAATAAAATAGACCAGTTAAGGCAATCAGAGGGGAATGATACGATATCCTTCTATTTGGAACAGGCAGAGAAATATAGAAAACTCACAAATGAGTTGGTAAAAGATTTAAAAATTAAAAAGTGGTGGAAATATGGATAAGGAAATTTGGAAAGATATTGAAGGATATGAGGGATATTACAAAATAAGCAGCATTGGAAGAGTAAAAAGAGTAAAAAATGTTATTAAAAACAGTAGAGGTATATTATGTAAATTTAAATCAAAGATAAAAAATCCAAACAAAGATAGGGGTGGATATTTAGTTGTCGATCTATATAAAAAAAATAAAAGAGAAAATTTAAAAATTCACAGACTTGTAGCTCAGGCTTTTATCGCAAATCCAGACAGAAAATTTCA
>Ga0068714_10007039_pt1 | contig 11128 bp, 7 predicted proteins | sample MTBNYHSulfiMetaG_FD_62988 | JGI IMG/M metagenome (GOLD analysis project Ga0068714, IMG submission 62988) | Enrichment culture microbial communities from rom New York Harbor, USA that are MTBE-degrading - MTBE-NYH (New York Harbor Sulfidogenic)... | ecosystem: Environmental > Aquatic > Marine >... | reverse complement strand
GGGGCTCTTTGCTCCCCAGAGGCCCATCCGTTAGAATTGAATGGAGATTCTCCCCAACAGGTTCGGTAGACTATGGACATGGACACCCTCCCTGTGATCATCCAGGGGGGCATGGGAATCGGTGTCTCCAGCTGGCCCCTTGCCAGGGCCGTGGCCCTCCAGGGCCAGCTCGGAGTGGTCTCGGGCACGGCCCTCGATAGCGTCCTGATCCGCCGTCTCCAGGACGGCGACCTGGGCGGGCACATCCGGCGGGCTATGGAAGCGTTCCCGCTTCCGTCCGTGACCTGCGAGACCCTTCGCCGCTTCTTCAAGCCCGGGGGGCGTGAGCCCGACGAGCCTTATGCGCTGGCGCCCATGTACCGGCAGGTGGTGGACAGCTTCCGGGACCAGATCACCGTCCTCGCGAACTTCGTGGAGGTCTGGCTGGCCAAGGAAGGCCACGCGGGAAGCGTGGGAATCAACTTCCTCTCCAAGGTCCAGATGCCCACGCTACCGTCCCTGTACGGCGCCATGCTGGCGGGCGTGGACTTCGTCCTCATGGGGGCCGGGATCCCCCGGGAGATCCCGGGGGCCCTGGATCGCCTGTCGAGCCACGAGCCCACCTCCATCCGGCTCGACGTCCACGGAGCCGGCGACGGTGACGATCATCGCCTGCGCTTCGATCCCAGCAATCTCTGGGACGGTCCTCCCCCGGACATCGATAGGCCGAGGTTCCTTCCCATCGTCGCGTCGAATTCCCTCGCCACCATGATGGCCAAGAAGGCCAACGGGCGCGTGGATGGCTTCGTCGTGGAGGGGCCCACGGCCGGGGGGCACAACGCCCCTCCCAGGGGTGAGCGACGATCCAACGAGCGGGGAGAGCCCGTCTATGGGGAGCGGGACCTGGTGGATCTTGGAAAGGTAGGCCAGCTCGGACTCCCCTTCTGGGTGGCTGGGAGCACGGGTCGCCCAGGTCAGATCGAGGCGGCCCGGAAGGTGGGAGCGGCAGGAATCCAGGTGGGGACGCTCTTCGCCTACTGCCGGGAATCGGGCCTGATGGAGGGCCTCAAGCGAGCCGTCCTGGCGCTGTGCCGGAGCGGCGATGCGGACGTTCGAACGGCGGACCGGGCCTCCCCCACGGGGTTCCCCTTCAAGACGGTCGAGCTCGCCACCAGCCTTTCAGACCCGGAGAACTACGAGGCGCGCCAGCGGGTCTGCGATCTTGGCTACCTTCGAGTGCCCTTCAAGATGCAGAACGGGCGAACCGGGTATCGGTGCCCGGCGGAACCCGTTTCCACCTTCCTGGCGAAGGGAGGCTCGGAAGAGGAGACCATGGGGCGGAAGTGCCTCTGCAACGCCCTCATGGCCAACGTGGGACTCGCCCAACCCAGGGGTGAGGGAATCGAGGAGGGGCCTCTGCTCACCAGCGGTGAGGATCTCAGGCACCTGGGGGAATTCCTGAACGGCCGGGAATCCTATTCGGCGAAGGACGTGATCGACTACCTTCTCTCCTGAGGCCCTCCGCCTGCGTCTTCGCCGCCACCACGTTCAGCGGGCCGCCCCGAATGCTCGGGACGGCCCGCTGAACGTCATGGACTTCGGGATTGTCGATCAGGAGAGCTGAACGACTCGCTCCGCCGCCGGGCCCTTGGTGCCCTCAACCATGTCGAATTCGACCTGAGCACCTTCGGTCAGGGTCTTGAACCCCTCCGCCTGAATGGCCGAGTGATGCACGAAGCAATCCTTCTGGCCACCCTCCGGCGTGATGAACCCGAAGCCCTTCTGATCGTTGAACCACTTCACTGTCCCTCTGGTACGCATCATCGTACTCCATTGATGGTTTGATGGTCGGAGTCCGGATGATCCGCACCTGCCGACTACCATGGTCGCGCGGACATTCCCCCGCGCTGGGCACAGCGGCCACCTGGCCGCAACAAACGGCACTCCCCTCAGGAAGACCGCCGCATTCCTCTTCACGGTCCCTCGCAGCCCGAGCCCGAAGGACGGCGAGATTCTGCGTGAAAATCGCCACAGGAGCACCTGACGTCAATGGCTTCCGGGGGTTCCGCCCACTCCACTCCACGAGCGGCTTGTGGTTCAACCACTATTTCATTACCTAATATGGAGTCCCCGGCTGCCCTTCCGGCCTCCGGCCTCCCGCCTCGGCGCCCTGGCGACGGTGGATCGCGCGCCGGGCCTTGTGCAGTGGGCGGAATCTTCGTTACCCATAGATGTGCTTGCTTTCACTCGGGATTCCCGCGACGGGCCGCGGGTCGGCCCGCCGCGAACTTCAGGGCGGAGACAGTCCTGGTGAAGTACCGGCTGACATCCCAAACCTTCAGGAGGGAACAGATGAACAAGACGGAGATGGCGGAGAAGCTGGCGAAGACGTGCGACCTCTCCAAGGCGAAGGCCGTCGAAGTGGTGAATGCCATGTTCGACACCGATCCGGGCAAGGGGATCATCGCCATCGAGCTCGACGCGGGCCGCAAGGTGGGGATCACCGGGTTCGGTACCTTCTCCACCAAGCGCCGCCCGAAGAGGATCGGCCGCAACCCCGCCACGGGCCAGGAGATCGAGCTCGCCGCCAAGACCTACCCCGTCTTCAAGGCCGGCAAGGGGCTGAAGGACAGGGTTTCGGAGTAGCAGCCCGCAAGATCCCGTGGCGCCTCGCCGGACGCTTGGACCTGGCGAGGCGCCACGGGGTTCTTTTGCCCCCAGCCTTCCGTTCCTCCCTCATTTCCGCCGCTTCGGGAACATCCATCCGTGCTGGATGGCCGTCGGGGCCTCCACCGATACGAAGGAATTCGGTGCCAGATCCTCCACCAGGCCCATGACGGTTGGCATGTCCTTGCGCTTGACCACGCTGTAGACCAGATCCACGGGGCCGTCCTTCCCCTGACCAGTCAATTGGGTCACACCCACGCCGAAGACCCTCAGGGCATCCGCCAGCTCCCTCCCGTGGGAGGGGGCAAAGACCTGGACGGAGGCGATCCCGAGCGCCAAGCGGTCCTCGAGGATCAATCCGACCCAGTTCCCCACCGCGAACCCCCCCGCGTATCCCAGCACGTGCAGAGGGCTGTGCAGGTGCTGGATCGCCGTCCCGGCGGCGACGATCCAGATCAGCACCTCGAAGAAACCCACCACGGGAGCCCAGAGCTTCGCGTTGCGCATGATCATCAACATCCGCACCGTCGCCAGGGACACGTCCCCGATTCTCATGGCGAAGATCAGTAGGGGACCGAACGATCCCACCAACAAGGCTTCCATCGTGCTCACTCCGCGATCTGGATGTCTGGGGCGAGCTCCGCCCGCCGGGATTCCACCGGCGGGAGTCTAGGGGCGCCGCGAGGTGCGCGCGAGGGCGGAGCAGGCTCGACGACCCCTTCGAGGCGAGCGCCTCGTCGGGAGCGGGTCCTGGAAGAGACCGTTGTAGGTCAACTTTCTGGGGTCAGGGAAGGCGAGAGCCGCCGGGAGGAGGAATGAAGATGGGGGTCGGTGGCGGAAGCTCGTTCAGGAATACCCGGCTTCCTGTGTCGAGCCGAAAGGCGGCGAGAGGATCGTAGAGTGTGTAGGGATCGGCCGCCGCCATGTTCACCAGGTACCCCAGGTCGGCAAGACTGGCGATAGTGATGGCGCTCAGGGGGTTCGGGGTCCCGGGGGCCTCGATCCACCCGGTCATGAGCTCCGCATTGTGCACCGATTCCCGCCAGTGCGCGTCCCTCGTGCCCGAGCCTCCGGTGTTCTCCACCGGCACCTTCGAGCCTGTCCGGGAGCCCCCCCCCGCAGCGTCGAAGGCGGCGACGGCGGCGCCGCCGCTGAAGTACGGATCGGAAGTGCCCCCTCCCACCAGGAAGTCATTGGGTGAGACGCTCCAGAGGGTCCCGATGCCCAGGACATGTCCCATCTCGTGAACGATCACGTCCCCGAGGATCCCCTTGGCATGCATTTCGGCCAGGTCGGCCTCGTCCAGCCTCATGATCCCGGTGATGGGCAGGACGCGGCCATCCGGATTCCAGATGTAGCAGGGCCCTGCCTGGCCAAGGACCCCCCCAACGCCGTCGATGGGAAGCACGGACACATAGATCTTGACGTCGTCCACGCCGCCGGGCTCCGCCACGGGCTGGCAGCCGCCTGCCGGAAGGCCGCCTGTGAAGTCCGGCACGTCGCCCACGATCACCTCCTGCCACCGGGCCGCGGCACCGCGGAACGTCCCTTCCTGGGCGGCATCGACGCTGGTCATGAACTGGATCTCGATGGCGAACTCGCTCACGGGCGCGTCCGCCGTGGCCGTCGCCGTAAAGACGACCCCGTCCACACCTGCGGCGGTGGCCACCAGGGAATTGGCACCGGGATCCGGCCCCAGCCTCCATGTGGTCACGGCAGCGATCCCACCGGGCCCCGTCCGGCTCGGCGTTCCCGTGACGGAGCCCTGCCCTGAGGTCACGGAAAACGCCACCTCCACTCCCGGGATTGGGTTGGCGAACGCATCGCGAACGCGAACGGAAGGGGGGATGGCCACCACCGCCCCCACCTGGGCGGCCTGGCCGTCGCCATCGTGCACAGTCATGGAGGCAGGTGGACCGGGGATGCCCGTGGCAGTGAATGTGACGGGATCCACGCCGTTCACCAGGGCCTGGAGGCTATTGACACCCGCTGTCGTTCCCAGGGTCCAGCTCCCCACTTCCGCTACGCCCTCGCCATCCGTGACGACGGTCTCCCCAGTGATGCTGCCCTGGCCCAGGGCGACGCGAAACTCCACGGCTACCAGGGGAATCCCCTGCCCTTGGGAGTCGGTCACCCGCACGCTCGGACGCACGGACAGGGCGGTGCCCACCGGGGCCGCCTGGTTGTCCCCGGCGATCTTCCCGATCGCTGCGGGAATCGCAGCAAGCCCCGTGGCCAGGAAGGTCACCGGGGCGAGCCCGGGCACCGAAGCGGAGAGGGCGTTCGGGCCGGGATCCGGTCCGAGGGTCCAGCTCCCAACCGTCGCCACCCCGTCCGCCCCGGTTCTCGCGGTGTCCCCGGTGACGGATCCCGCTCCACCGGACACCTGGAAGACCACTTCCGTCTCCCCCACGGCGTTGCCATACCGGTCACCGACCGTCACCGAGGGGAGTACCGACACGGGCGTGCCGGCCCGCGCCGACTGGCCGTCCCCCTGGACCTTCTCGAGGCTCCACGGGACATCGGGGAGGGCCAGTGCGGAAAAGAGCAGCGGGGCACCGATTCCCGACACCAGAGCAGTTAGCTGGTACCTCCCGGCAACGGTCCCCAGGGTCCAGCTCTCCACCGCAGCGATGCCGGAGGAGTCGGTGACAGCGTTTCGCCCGTTCAGCGCATCCAGGCCTTCCGACGCCCCTTGACCCCGAAGGGACCTCCCCACGGCACGAGGATCCGGTACGGAGACTCCTCCCGCGCCAACCGGTGCGGTCCATCCCGTCTCGGAAAACGTCACCGCGATTCCCGGCACGGGGTTTCCATAGTCATCCTGTACCAGTACGGAGGGCGAAGCCTCCAATCGGGTGCCGACGGTCCCGACCTGATCGTCCCCTCCCTGGATCCGGGCAGCAGTGGGGGCTCCCGCCATGGCCTGGGCCGAGAGGGTCACCGGATCCAATCCCTCGACCTTGACCAGCAGCGCCTGGGGCCCGGCTGTGGTACCGAGGGTCCAGCTCCCAAGGGCAGCGATGCCCCACGCGTCCGTCACGGCGTTCTCCCCCGTGACGACGCCATTCCCCGGGGCCGCCTCGAAGGCCACGGGTACGCCCTGAAGGAGGTTTCCGAACCGGTCGGCCACCCGCACGGACGGGGGAAGGGGCACCTGGCTACCAACGGTTGCGGTCTGCCCATCCCCCTGGAATGCCGTCACCACGGCGGGCGCATCCGCGACGGCGGAGGCCACGAGGATTGCTGCGGGAAGGCCGACCACTGAGGCCGTGAGCACGTTTGGTCCCGGAGCCGTGCCAAGGGTCCAGGAGACGACCCGGGCGATACCCTCGGCGTCGGTCTGGGCATTCCCCCCCTCCACAGCCCCTCCACCGAAGGTCACTTCGAATCGGACGGCGGCGCCCCTGACCGGGTTCCCGTAGGCATCCCGGACCAGAACCGCAGGGGGAGGCGACACCTCCGATCCCACCACCCCTTCCCTCTCCTGGCCATCCAGGAGCGTCAGCGTGGAGGGCGAAGCCGCCACGGCCTCGGCCGTGAAGACCAGGGGAGCCAATTCCGGGACGCGGACCTCCAGGACGTTCTCTCCAGCGGCGGAGCCGAGGACCCAGGAGCCCACCCGGGCCACGCCTTCTCCGTCGGTCACCTGCTCCCCCGCCACCACGCGCCCTCCACCCTCTACGACCGAGAAGAGAACCTCCCGGCGGGCCATGGGCTTCCCCTTCTTGCTCAGGACCCGGACCGCCGGGGGCGCGGGCACCGCGGTGGCCACGGTAGCGGTCTGGTGGTCAACGACGAGGGCCACCATGGAGCCAGGCTGGGGAGCCGGGCCTGACCCGAGGTCGCAGGCCGTGAGCCATCCAGCGAGGCCAGTCAGGACAAGCGCGAGGCTCGGGGCGGCCACGCGCCGCTGCCGGTCTGATCGCGACCCAGGCAAGGAAGTGGGCATCAGGCTCCGAAGGCGGTTCTCGCGCAGGTCCCGGGAAGGGCGTGGATGCGGTGTAGTCAAGGACCCAACTCATCAAGGATCCATCCCAACGCTAGGGGGCTGCCTTACCCACGTGCAAGCCCTGCGGTCCGATGTCCTCGGAACCCGCCGGCGGGCCGCGGACGCCGTCGGGAGGTGACGGAGACTCGCGCATGCCGTAGGATCAAGGGAAGGTGACGTCAACCGGAACCCGGCCCGGCCACTGGATGGGACTGTCTCGAGTCGGGGGCTTTCGACCAGGGAGAGAATCGTGCTTGCCATCTCGTTCCACGGGGGAGCCAGCGAAGTCACGGGATCCTGCCACCGCGTCCAGACCGATGCCGGGAGTGTCCTCCTGGATTGCGGGATGATCCAGGGAGGGCCGGAACGCCACGACAGGAACCGGCGTCGGCTTCCCTTTGCCCTGGACGAGGTGAGGGCGGTGATCCTCAGCCACGCCCATACGGACCACGCCGGCCGGGTCCCTCTCCTGGTGAAATGGGGGTATCGGGGACCCATCCTGGCCACCGAACCCACCGCAGACCTCTGCCGCATCATGCTGGCGGATTCCGGCAAGATCCAGGAGGAAGATGCCCGCTGGAAGATCAAGCGCCTCAAGAAGGCTGGACGGGACGCCTCGTGGGTGACACCGCTGTACACGGAGGACGAGGCCGTCGAGGCCGCGGAGCGGATCCAGCCCGTGCCGATCCACCAGGCGCTCCAACTCGACGGTGCCGGGACGCTGGTCTACCACGTGGCAGGTCATATCCTGGGAGCCGCCATCGTGGAGCTGAGGGTGGGTTCGGGAGACGGCACACGGCGGATCCTCTTTTCGGGCGACCTGGGGGTCGACGGGGCCCGGCTCATGGGTCCTCCCGAGTCGGTGGAGCGTCCGGACTACCTCCTGATGGAGTCGACTTATGGGGATCGCCGGAGAACGGAAGCGGGGGACCGGACGGAGCTCCTGTTCGACGTCATCAGGGCGACCGCTGAGCGGGGCGGGAAGCTCATCATCCCCTCCTTCGCGGTGGGGCGGACCCAGGAGGTCATGGCCCGCATCAACGACCTGGTGGAGGGAGGCCGCCTTTCCGGGCTTCCGGTCTTCGTGGACAGTCCCATGGCGGCGGCCGTCACCCGGGTCTTCGCCCTCCATCCGGAAGCCTACTCCAAGGAGGCCCGTCGCCTCCTCAAGGCCGGCGACGAACCCCTGGAGTTCCCTGGCCTCCGCATGGTGGGCTCAGTCCAGGAGTCCATGGAGATCAACCAGCTGAAAGGGCCCGCGGTCATCATCTCCTCGTCGGGGATGTGTACGGCGGGGCGGATCAAGCACCATCTGAGCCACCACATCTCTGACCCCAGGAACACCGTCCTGTTCGTGGGCTACCAGGCCGCCAACACGCTGGGCCGCCTGATCCAGACCGGCGTGTCACCCGTCCGGATCTTCAGCGAGTGGCACCCGGTGAAGGCGGAGATCCGCACCATCGAGGGATTCAGCGCCCACGCCGACCTGGACGAGCTGCTGGCCTGGTACGATTCCCTTGGAGGGGTGGGAAGGCAGACCTTCCTGGTGCACGGAGAGGAAGAGGCCACCCGCTCCCTGGCGGGCAGGCTACGGGAGAGGGGCAACGAGCCCGTGGTGGTTCCGGAGTTGGATCAGGAGTTCCTCCTGGTGTAGAGGTCGGTCCCCCAGGAAACCCCGGGATGCGAAGACTCTTGCACATTTGGGCTTCGGGGCCAATACTTCGCGCGATATCCCATTCAACCTGGTCAACGTAGCGCGCCCGAGCCCGGGAGGGTCCCCGTCCCGTCGGGACAGGGCCCCGACATCCTGGGGGTTCCAGAAGAAAGGGGAGATCATGCGTTCCGAATCCGAGCTGCATCCGATCGCCATAGCCGTGGACCTTACAGCAGCGAGGGTCATCACCACCCCCAACCCCTGCTACATCCGCCCCGGGGACCGGGTCGAGTGGACGTGCGAAGCCGGGTATCCCTTCGCCATCCACTTCGATCCCCAGAGCCCCCTGCTTCACCGGCGGCTCCGGGCACCCCGGGGCACCATCGGGGACGACGTCAGGCCGGATATCCATCCCGGGAAGTACCGATACCTCGTGGCGGTGGCGGTAGGTGACGAGATCTACACCGAAGATCCCGAGCTCATCGACGAGAACAACTGATGGGGGGCGGGACCTCGGCGAGGCCGGAGGAGTCCGGGGTGGGAGCCTACCCCCCCGCCTCTCCCACCAGCTCCTGGAATCGGGGGTCGTCCCGGAGCGACCGGAACCACCAGTCCTTGGCGATGTAGGTGCGCCGGTCCGGCCTGGCCGCGAGGAACCTCGCCAGGAGCTCCATGGCCTTCTCCGACTCCCCGAGCTGGACACGGGCGTAGGCCTCCCGATAGTCCAGCCCCGGGTCGTCCGAGGGCGCTACGGTCCTGGCCCGTTGGATCACGGCCCGGGCGCTGTCGAGCCGTCCACCCTGGGCCAGGAGCGCCGCCACCTCCATCCAGAACTGGGGGCGGTATGTGTCCCGCCGAGCCGGGGAGGATAGGTCCAGGGCGGTGTCGACCAGGGCCCAGGCCCAGTCCACGTCCGGCACCCATCCCGCCCACCGGGCAAGGAGCACGAATTCGGCCGAAACGAACCCCAACCGCCTCGGGAAGCGCTGACGGCCTTCATCGACGCACCATCGCTTCGCCTGGTCGAGGTCCTCCAGGTCGATGAAGGCCTGGCAGAGGGTGTAGATGGTGTTCTCGTCGTTGAAGAGCCAGGCATCGGCTTGAAGGGCACGCTCGGCGGCATCCCTGGCGGAAACGAAGTTGCCGTCCTGCCTCCGGATGGCGCTGAGGATGTTCAACGCGGATGCTGCCGTCGGATCGGCGCGCACCGCCGCTTCGAGGTCCTCCTGGGCACCGGCCCACAGCCGCGCCCGCGCAACCGTATCTGCGGCTGATCCCACGGCCAGGTAGTACCGGAGGACGCCCCTGAGCTCCTGGGCCTTGGCGTCGTCCGGCTCCCGTTCCAGGACCCGCTCGGCGTGTCCGATGCCGAGATTGCAGGCGACCGTATCGTAGGTACCGGCCCTGGGAGTGAACCGGCTGGCGCGCTGGGCCTCGATCCACCCCCGCTCGAGGATCGGCGCCCCCCACTCAGGATCCATGGCCTCCACGGACCGGAGGATCGAATCGGCCTCGGCGAGGGCCCTCCTTGCCTCTTCCGTCTCTCCGGAGAAGACCAGGGACCTGACCTGGCCGCTCAACTCTTCGGCCTTGAAGAGGAGCCCCAGGCAATCGGAGCAGTCAGTGCCCGCCTCCAGCTCCCGGCGGGTGACCTCGAGCCCGAGGCGCTGGCGCAGGACCCGGGCCACATCCGCTGCAAGCTCCTCCATGAGAGGGATGAGCTCGCCCCTGGGGCGGGTGAGCACGCCCGTGCCGGGGATGCGCTTGCCGGTGACCGCATCGGTAATCTCCACCAGGACCTGGATCTCCCGGTCCGTCGCCGTGACGGTTCCCCCGACCACCGTCCCCACGCCGTGCCGGGCCACGATCGAGTCCAGGGAGACCCCCGTTCGGGCGTGCTCCCGCATGGTGGCTGCCGGAACCACCGTCAGGGGCTGCAGCTCTCCTAGATGGTGGGTGAGGCGGTCGGTGAGTCCAAGGGCAAGGTAGGAGTGGTCGCCTTCACTCAGATCCTGCAGGGGGAAGACAGCAATGCTGGTGAGGGGAGCCCGCTCGGGTGTGACCCCGGCAGGATCGACGATCTGGCTGGCCAGGAAATACCCTGCCGCCACACCCACGAGCAGGGCCCCCGCCGCGACCGGACGCCAGCGGCGGTGAAGGCGGTACAACCACCGCATCCAGGGATCGCTGGCGGCGCCGAGGTCCGATCCTGAATGGACCGCCAGCGCTGCCGTCAGGGCCGCGGCCGTCTCGAATCGGTCCTCCGGATCCTTGGCCAGGAGCCTGACCACCACGCGGTCCAGCCAAACCGGGATCTCAGGCCGTTCGGCCAGGGGAGAGGGTACGGGCTGGCTCAGATGCTGTGCGATGACGGCCCGGGAGGTGGGGGCAGAGAAGGGCGGCCTACCGATGAGCATCTCGAAGATCACGCATCCGAGGGCATACAGATCCGCCCGGCCGTCCACGTCGGGTTCCGCGGCGCACTGTTCCGGGCTCATGTAATAGGGGGTCCCGAGGGCAAGCCCCGCCTCGGTTCGGGTCTCCGCCGCAGCCGCGGAGACCGCCCGGGCGATCCCGAAGTCGGCCACCACGGCCTTACCTTCTTCGAGAAGGATGTTCTCGGGCTTGATATCCCGATGCACGATGCCCTTCCTATGGGCATGATCCAGAGCTTCGGCTACCTGGCGCGCCAGATCCACGGCCTCCCGGACGGGCAGGCGACCGGCGAGCCCGATCCGGTCCCGCAGGGAGTGGCCTTCCACGTAGGGCGTGATGTAGAACAGGGCCCCATCCGCCTGGCCCGAGTCGAAGAGGGGGAGGATGTGCGGATGGGTCAT
>Ga0068714_10007038_pt1 | contig 11131 bp, 9 predicted proteins | sample MTBNYHSulfiMetaG_FD_62988 | JGI IMG/M metagenome (GOLD analysis project Ga0068714, IMG submission 62988) | Enrichment culture microbial communities from rom New York Harbor, USA that are MTBE-degrading - MTBE-NYH (New York Harbor Sulfidogenic)... | ecosystem: Environmental > Aquatic > Marine >... | reverse complement strand
GAATTTAAAGGAACATCAGCAGATCCCCCGCTTGCAGTTCCCATGCGGGCCGGCGGCTCACATCAGCAAGGTTAGGAGGTGCCTCGTGGCGAAAAATTTTCGAATTCTCATGCATACAGGCGGTTCCAGTTTGCACTTGCTGTTGACGGGAGATTTCGACGGATCGTCCGCACACGAACTCATCCGTCTGTTAAAGACCAATAAGTCCAGGTTCTCGAAGGTCTTTATCCACACCAAAGGCCTCAAGAAAGTGCTTCCCTTCGGCAAAGAGGTCTTCAAGAGCCGCTGTGACTTCAATCCTTCCGATTCGGCGTCCATAGTCTTTACGGGTGAGTGCGCACCCGACTTAGTACTGAACGGAAGTTTGGTGATGTCCGGGCAAGGGTAAAAGCGCAGAGCTTATGTCGTGTTTATTGACCGTATAGAAAAGATTTAGCAGTCTCTTGTTTGTTCTGTCGAATATAAGGCCTCGAAGCGATTTTCAAGACATGTCCGATGGGGGTGTTCAGCAAAACGATATTAGAAAAAGGATTTTCACACACATCAAGGGGTGATCCGACCATGTCGGAAAAATTGAATGAGGCCCGGTTTACGCGCATTGACGCCGCCGAAGGCGCCAAAGAAAAGATGAGAGCCAAATACGAAGCCCTGGAAAGATTGGCTGTCATATTGAAGGACGAAAACCGCGATCTGAAGCAATTGATACTAGACACAGGCAGAGCACGGCCGTGCGTCCCGTCATCCTCCCCTCTTCAACACGAAGAACGGCTTTCCCTGATCTGCGCGCCTATCTATAATCGTTATCCCTTCGTCTCCGATGATCCTTTGGTCCAGGCCGAACGGCGGCCTGAGATGGGGGTTGTTCGGGGACGCTCCAAAGATGACATCCAGCATTTAAAACGGTGGTTTAGAACGATTTCCGCCCAAATCGTCGACGTCCAGGAGCAAGAACGGAAACGCGTCAGCCGAGAACTGCACGACGGCGTGTGCCAATCTTTAGTTGGATTGCGCATGCTGCTGGAGACCATATTGAGTGAGAGCGAAAAGGAACAGCCAACCCATGATATTATCCTGCAGGCTCTCGATATCGCGCACAAAACAGAAAACGACGTTCGATCCATTATGGTCCAGTTGCGACCGCCTAACCTGAGAGAAGAAGGCCTGAAGAAGGCGATTGAGCAAGCGATCGCAGCCTTTCAACTAGCCGGTTCGCATGTGTGCTTCCGCTGTGAAATCACCGAGCGTCATGCGGACGTGCCCGGACCCCTTCAACTCGTGATTTATCGGATCATTCAGGAAGCCGTCAACAATATCCACAAACACAGCGCCGCCGCTTCCGCCACGATTTCTCTCCATCGAGATTCCTATAGACTCCGGCTTACCATCGAAGACGACGGGGACGGGTTCGACGAACAGGCTGTTCTGAATACGAATAGCTCGTTCAAGGGCATGGGTCTAACCAGCATGCAGGACCGCGTTCTAGCCAGTTGCGGCATGTTCACGCTGGACACGGAGGTCGGCCGAGGCACACGCATCGTGTGCGAATGGGATCCGAACCTCCACGAGCAGCACACAGATTGAAGCATCCTAACAGCCCGTTGATAAACAGTATTGCGGGCAGGCCGGTCAAGAACGATGAGATGCAAGCCACGCCTTGGGCGTGGGGCGAATCCTGAGGAATGAGGCGTATAACCAATACACCGCAATGACGAAGGATGAAGCCCAACGACGCAGATCACGTTTTTCAACGGCCTGATAAGTCCGAAATCCATGCCGACGCTTCGCTTACGCTTACACGTTTCAAGATCATACAAGGTCTCTCGACGGGCCCCTCTTTTTCCCGTTTGCTCTCTTTGGTTTTCTCTCCAGCTTCTTGAGGGGGCATACGAGGATGGAAAATTGGCCCACCGTCCTTCTGTTTTCTGCATATTGGGAACACTGTAACATGGGGAAAGGAACAGCTTATGTATACGCTTTTAATCGGTGTACTTATTGCCTTGGGCGTTTTTCTGATCGTTCGCGGAGTCCAACGGAGAGCAGTGGGAACCGTCGTTGCGGGATCTGCCGTACTGTGCAGTACGGCCTTGTTTTTCTGGGGACTGGACATCCTGGGAGAGCTGCTCTGGTTCAAAGCCCTCGGGTATGGGAACCGTTTCTGGACGCTTTTCGTGGCCCAAGTGTTGCTCTTCCTATGCGGTGCGGCCTACGGTTTTGCGGTGACGTGGCTCTGTGTTCCCGGCGAGCGCGACAAGAAGAGTCGGAGTCGCCCGATATTCGGCGGTGTGGGAGCTGTTATCGGAGGCTTCTGGATATTGGATAGCTGGGACGTTATCCTTCCTTTCGTCTACCAGGCGCCATCGGGACGCACCGACCCCCTTTTCGGCCTCGATACGAGTTTCTACCTTTTCTCTCTGCCTTTTCTTGACGATCTTCTGAGCCTGACACTCTTGTTGATCCTACTCAGCATGTTCGCTTTATTCTTCCAACGATTCGTGCGCGTTCGCCAGGGCGGCGTCAAAATCGAACCCGTGGAACAGGAAACAGGCTCGGCGAAACGCGATATCCCCTACAGAACTATCGGTCTGTTGATGGTCTTCGTAGGTATCTGGAAGTACATCGACCGATTTCACCTACTCAATTCGGAGTTGGGGGCGGTGTCAGGCGCTGGGTGGACGGATGTCCACGCCCGTCTGCCCGTGTATTCCGTACTGGCCGGAGCCACGGCGTTCTTGGGTCTCATGCTGTGCATCCCGCCGATCCGTCGGAAGTGGATCGGCCGAGTCAGCGCTTTTTCCGGCAAGGCCGGCCGGCGCTTCAATCTGTTCAGTATGCGCGTGGCCGGTATTGGTCTTGCCTCGTTTTGGGTTCTGGGCCAAATCGTGATTCCCGGCTTCCTTCAATGGGTGATCGTCGAACCTAACGAAATCACCCTCGAGGAACCCTACATTGCCCGTAATATCGAGTTTACCCGTTACGGGTTTCGACTGCACGAGGTAGAAGAGCGTGAGTTTCCAGCCGCGCCCTCTTTTGACGAGACATACGTAAGAAATAACCCAGCCGTGTTTAACAACGTTCGATTGTGGGATTGGCGGGCGCTGGATGCCGTGTACAAGCAATTCCAGGAAATTCGTCTCTACTATGAATTTGTGGATGTGGATATTGATCGCTACGTAATCGATGGGAAGTATAGGCAGGTAATGGTTGCTGCTAGGGAACTCGAACTATCGAATTTGCCGTCACAGAGTCAGACCTTTATAAACCGATATTTTAAATATACGCACGGCTATGGCATCACCCTCACCACGGTGAACGAGTTTACACCCGAGGGATTGCCGAGGCTGCTCATTAAAGACCTACCGCCCAAGAGCGCCTTCCCAAGCCTTACCGTTGATGTCCCCCAGATCTACTTCGGCGAGCTGACGTCCACTTACGCCGTGGCGAACACGAAAGAACAGGAGTTCGATTATCCAAGCGGGGAAGACAACGTATACATCCGTTATTCGGGGGGCGGCGGCGTACAGTTGAAAAACCTTTGGTATAAATTCCTTTTCGGCTGGAAATTCGGCGGAACCCGCTTGTTCTTTTCCAGCTATCCTACAACGGAAAGCCGGATCCTGTTTCACCGAGAAATCCGTGATAGGCTGACTACTATCGCTCCTTTTCTTAAGTTCGATCGGGATCCCTATATTGTCCTTTCCAACGGCAAACTCTATTGGTTTGTAGATGCGTACACGACATCAGAGACCTATCCATACAGTAAATCTTTCAATCCCTCGGATATGGGCTGGACGGTCCAAGGAGCTATGAAGGAACAGAGCGATCTGGGAGTCCTCGAATTCCAAGGCAAAAATTATGTTCGGAATTCGGTGAAGGCCTTGGTAGACGCATTTGAAGGCAGCGTCCGTTTTTACGTTTTCGAGCCCGATGATCCCATTATACGTGTATGGAGCAGTGTCTTCCCGGGGCTGTTTCAAAGTCGGGACGCCATGCCAACGGACCTGGCGAACCATGTGCGTTACCCTTCGACCATGTTGTTGCTTCAGGGACTCATGTACGCTAAGTACCACATGGCGAATCCTCGCGTCTTTTATCATCAGGAAGACCTTTGGGTGAGAGCAACGGAGAAATACTACAACGATGTGGAAGCGGTCCAGCCCTACTACATCATGTGGGAACGGCCGGAGTCCGGCGAGCAGGAATTCGTGATCATGCTGCCGTTTACGCCCAAGAACAGACAGGTCATGATCGGATGGATCGCCGGCATGTGCGATGGGGAAAACTATGGCCGTTTCCTGTCGTATAAGTTTCCGAAAGAGCGCAGGGTGCTGGGTCCCCAGCAGTTCGAGACGAAGATCGATCAGGATCGCCATCTGTCCGGACAGTTGACTCTCTGGAACCAGAGGGGTTCCAACGTTATCCGTGGGAACGTGCTGGCCATTCCCGTGGAGGATACCTTAATCTATGTGGAGCCGATTTATCTCCAAGCGGAAACGGCGGCCTATCCGGAGCTTCGGCTGGTGGTCGTTATGCATGGAGATCGTATGAGTTACGGGGAAACCTTGGACCGGGCGCTCTATGCACTGTTCGAGGATGGAACACGATCATTGGAGTCTGATCAAGAGGAAAGGGCCGCGGTGAGGGCTCCCCATCGAACCTTTTCCGACTTGGTGAAACAGGCTCGTGAAGCTTTTGACAATTACATATCCGCAACCGGTGAAAAGCGGTTTCAGCAAGCGTCAAAGGCTCTCGAAGAGCTGGAAGAAAGCCTTGAAGAGCTTCACCGGGTGCGGAAAGCTGAGGAAAAGGCGGCGCGACCGGACGCCAGCCATTGATGCGACGCGCCGTTGGAAATGTATTTGCCTTGGACGGGAGTGAGAACCTCCCGATTCCTCGGTTTGTGATTTACAATATCCTCATCATAATCCACAGTTTCGAGGGTAAGACAGCACTTCTTATCTATCACCCATAATGTCTAACAGGTCGATGAAGAACGCAATCTGCTTCGTTGCGCCGCATCCCTCGTCATTGCGGCGTACTGGTTGCACGCCTCATTCCTCAGGATTTGCGCGCCTTGCATCTCTTGGTTTTTCAACAGCCTGCCCGACATGCTGTTTTTCAACGGGCTGCTAAGGTTTTTTATGAAGCGAACTACACGAAGTAACGGATGCTATAATCTATAACTCTTGTGGTAAAAAGTATGTGTTCGGGTCACCGGAATCAGCTAGACGCATAATATTCATTGCATGAGAAAGGAGACGAAAATGGAAACATCTTTGACAAGAAGACGAAGACCTCTCTGGATGACCTCTTTTGGTCAGGAACCCATGGGCGATGTATGGTTCGATCGCCCCTCGGATACTTGGCCCAGATGGGAAGGCCAGGAGTTCGTACCGGATATCAATATCTATGATAAAGACGACAAGTACTATATGGTCGCAGAGCTTCCCGGCATCAAAAGGGACGATATTTCCATCGATATCGACAATAATGTCGTAACCTTGACTGGAAAAAAGAAAGCTGAGAAGGAAGGAGAAGGCGCGGATTACTATTGGAAGGAAGCTTCTTACGGTTCTTTCAGCCGCTCATTTAGGCTTCCTTCCAAAGTAGAGGAAGATAAAGTCGAAGCCAAGTTCGTAGACGGGGTCTTGACGCTGGAGTTGCCTCACAAGGAAAGCCCCAAGCGCCGTAAGATCGAAATCAAATCTTGACAGCGTCCTGTTAGCAGGCTGGTCGAAATGGTGTTTATCAAGGGGCTGTTAGGTCCCGGATAGTTGTCCCTGTAAGTACAGCCACTTGCTTCCGGCGGATTCTCCGCTGGAAGCATCTCCGTCGTGGAAACACACGACTGTTGAGCAGGGCGCCGGCACGTCCCGCGGGCGGTTTCAGTTTCCGTGCTGCATGCTGTTCGCGCTGACAGAGGCGCCTTGGTGCGGAATCCGGATGTGGAACAAGGCAGCAGGAAACCGAGGAGGGCGTACCGGTCTTGATCTGGATTCCCGGTCACCTCCGCATGATGTCGGCTTCACGGTAAAACGGAACCCGAAAGGCGGCGAATCGCCCGCATCCGAGACTACAGCGTATCTTCCGCCCAACTACAAGATATAGCCGATCCGGAAGTCCCGGTCAGGCTGCTAAACTGATGTTGATTACGGCGAGATAGGACGCACAGGCCAAGCCGAACGAGGCGCGGACTCTGTTTTGACAGGATCTCACTTCCCTATCAATCTCAAGGCGGTTCGACTGCGACCTATAACCGCAAAAACGTCGATCAATAACTGATATGTCATGTCGGCAAGGGAGAACCGATGCCCGAGAAATACGATGTCGTGGTCATAGGATCCGGTCCGGCTGGTGGACACGTGGCGTCCCGTTGTCGGTCGGAAGGACTCCGGGTGGCTCTAATCGAGTCCGGGGGATATGGCGGTACCTGTCCTCTTCGGGGATGCAATCCCAAGAAAGTCCTGGTAGGCGTAGCGGAAATCGTGGCAAAAGCCAACGCTCTGGTCGGGCATGGGATACGATCCAAATGCACCCTGGACTGGGAACAACTCATGGAGTTCAAGCGAGGCTTTGTGGAAGGCGTACCTGAAAAAGCTGAAAATGCGCTTCGGGAGAAGGGGATCCGCACGTACCACGGAAGGGCGCGATTCGTGGACGAGCGGAGAGTCCAAGTGGAAGATGGGGAAGAGCCCCTGGAAGGATCCTACATTGCCATTTGTACAGGCGCGGAACCGTTGAAGCTGGGATTCGATGGCGAGGACCTCGCCGTTGTGAGCGAGGAATTCCTCGAGCTGAAAAGCTTGCCGGACTCCGTCCTGTTCATCGGCGGCGGATACATCTCGTTGGAATTCGCCCATTTGGCCGCCATTGCCGGGGCAGACGTCCGGATTGTAGAAGCGGGCGATCGTGTCTTGGCTCCGTTCGATGAGGAAATGGTCGGCCTATTGCAGAAAGCTTCCGAGAAACTCGGCATTCGAATCACCACCAATCGAACCGTACATTCCATCGAGCGTAAAAACCGCCGTTTTGTCGTCCAATGCGATGGCGAAGGCGACAATCGGTTTTATACAGACCTCGTGGTGCATGGAGCGGGCCGGGTTCCGGCCATATCGCAGTTAAACCTGGACGCTGTGGGAATCCAACATTCCAAAAAAGGAATCGAGGTCAATTCGTACATGCAAAGCGTGTCCCATCAGCATATCTTCGCGGCCGGAGATGTGGCGGCCACTCCTTATCCGCTGACGCCCACCGCATCTCTCGAGGCCGAAATCGTGGTCCAGAATATCCTGAACGGTCCCCGATACCAGGTGGATCACACCGGTATTCCCAGCGTCGCATTCACCTTTCCGCCTCTGGCTTCGGTGGGCATGACGGAGGAGGAAGCTGAAAGGACGGGCGTTTCCTTTCGAAAGCAAACCCTCGATCGTTCGAATTCATTCACCAATCGGAGACTAATGCAGGATTACGCGGCCGCCAAACTGCTGGTCGAGTCCGGAACCGGTACTATCTTGGGCGCACACGTGTTGGGGGAACATGCGGAAGAAGTGATCAATGTATTTGCCATGGCCGTGCGGCAAGGCCTCGGGCTCCAGGAACTCGCAGACATGGTCTGGACATATCCTTCGGAGATTTACGAACTCAAGCACTTGATCAGGGCTTTCCCTCAAAGTCGCTGATTTGGTTGAAGCTACGGCGGATCGGCGTCCCGGCCGTGATGGTTAAAAGGCCCGTTGAAAAACAGCATTTCGGACAGGCTGTTCAAAAAGGATGAGATGCAAGGCGCGCGAACCCTGAGGAATGCGGCGTACAACCCGTAGGCCGCAATGACGAGGGATGAAGCGCAACGCAGTAGATCGCCTTTTTCAACGGCCTGATAACGGAAGGGAAGAGGATGAGGGTCGGTATTGTGGGAGCGGGACTGGTCGGCTCGACTACAGCCTATGCAATGGTTCTAAGGGGCGTGAGCAGGCGCATCGTACTGGTGGACTTAAACAAGGACCGCGCGCGTGCGGAGGCTGGAGACTTGATGCATGCGGCGCCCTTCGCCGAACCTCTGATGGTGAAGGATCACGACTACGACGCGCTGGAAGGTTGTAAAGCGGTCATCATCACCGCGGGCGTTGCACAGAAGCCGGGAGAAACCCGACTGGACCTGCTCAAAAGAAACCGGGACATTTTCGCCGAAATCGTACCGACTGTTTTGACCCGAGCGCCGGAGGCCGTTCTCATCGTTGTCACGAATCCCGTTGACGTGATGACGCATCTGACCATGCAATACGCCGGAAAACAAGGGGGCTCCGAAGGGCGGGTCATCGGCTCGGGCACGATGCTGGATACCGCCCGCTTCCGGACGCTTTTGGGGAACGCGTTTGATCTCGACCCACATCACGTCCACGGCTATGTGCTAGGCGAACATGGGGATTCCGAAGTACTCACCTGGTCCCGTGTCACCATGGGAGGCATGGATATCGATTCGTATTGCGCCGCTTTAGGATTCACCTGCGACGAGAACATGAAGAGAAGAATCGAGGATGACGTTCGGAATGCAGCGTACGCCATTATCAAGGGAAAAGGCGCGACGTATTATGGGATCGGTGCAGCCGTAGCAAAGCTTGTGGAGGTGATTTTGAAGGATCAGCGCGCCATCTTGACGGTATCCAATGCGAGCGCCGGAATCGAGTCGCTGGGAGACGTGACCCTTTCTCTTCCTCGGATAATCGGGGGTGGGGGTATTTTGCATACTCTTCCCCTGGATCTCTCGGGAGAGGAAACGGAACAGCTCGAGAAGAGTGCTGCGACCCTGGGACAAGCTATTGCTGAATTGGACGTATGAGGTTTAGCGGTCACCCGGAGGACATTCCATGGATTTGAGGAATGCACCGCTTCGGGCGGATTTAGAAATCCCTTCATCATGCCTGCATCGTTGAACGAAAGGCGTTGAGTTTTCCTGAACGACCCGGAGCCAAGAATGCATCCGGGCCCTGAACACGAAAAACCAAGGAGGATAGACACATGGAAAAGATCGGTGATTTGTACAAAAAAGCGGATTGGAAAACGGAAAAGCATGTCCCCGTTATCGAGTGTCCGGACAAGGTCGAAGCGGACGAAATGTTCGAAGTCAAAGTGTCGATTGGAAAGGAGGTAGATCACCCCAACACGACCGAGCATCATATCCGTTGGATTCAACTTTATTTTCAGCCTGAAGGCGTCCAAATCGCCTACCAGGTCGCGGCGTTCGAGTTTTCAGCTCATGGGGAATCCACGGAAGGTCCGAATGAGGGTCCGGTATACATCCACCACTGCGCGGCGACCAAAATGAAAATCAAAAAGAACGGTATCATCTACGCGACATCCCTCTGCAATATTCATGGGTTGTGGGAGAACGCACGGCCCATTTCAATAGGATAGTCGGACGGATGGAACGGGTTTCAGCACAAAACACGGCCCCGAAAGGGGCGTGATCAAGCAAAGCCTTACACCTCATTTCGGTGGAGGTCCGCTGATGAACAAGGCGTCTACAGTCTTTCCGCGGACTCGGGACGGTCGAGCTTCCTATGAAAATTGCATATTTGCACAAAATTATGTTTCCGGACGAAGGCTTGATTAAGCGAGATCTGGGAAGTAAGGCTTTGCTCAAAACAGGCAGGGCTCAGCCCGCTGCAACGCATGTGAGACGAACGGAGAAAAACATGACATCCGTTCGTTGAGCATGTATCATAGATTTATGCCGCTGCAGGGGGCAGCGGTTTATCTATCGGAATCGCTCCAAGGAATTGTTTCTGAAAGCTCCTGAATCAGAAAGAGAGCCACATCGTGGAAGAGCCCAAACGCATAGTCATTGCCGAGGATCACGAGGTCATCCGGCAGAGTCTCAAGACGTTGATTTCCGTGGAGACCGGCTACCAAATCGTCGGAGAAGCGGCCAACGGCCTGGAAGCGATCCGCATTGTTGGTGAACTGGAACCCGACCTGGTGCTCATGGACATTTCCATGCCCAAAATGAACGGGCTAGAGGCTATTCGTGAGATCAAAACCATGCTTCCATCCACGCCGGTCGTTATTCTAACGGTGCACAAAGAGGAGGAATTCGTGCTGGAAGCGTTTCGAGCGGGCGCCGCCGGTTACCTATTGAAGCATGAATCCCAGGCCGAATTGCTCATGGGATTGGCCACGGTGCTCGCAGGCAAGCGTTTCATCAGCCCAATGATCAGCGAGAAAGTCCTGGAGGGGTTTTTGGAAGGAGCAAAAACTCTCAAGGAGGTTACATCGTGGAGTACCCTGACCTCCCGTGAACGTCAGGTCCTGAAACTGATCGCGGAGGGACATACCAACAAGGAAATTGCAGAAGACCTCTTTATCAGCGTCAAGACCGTCGAAACCCATCGCGCCAATCTGATGCGAAAACTGGATCTGCACAGCGCGGCAGAACTAACGGCTTTCGCAGCGAAAAAAGGGCTCATCGTAGACTGACCAGGCATTCTCAGGACAGTGTTCCGTTTAAATGAATTCCGGAAAAAACCAAATCCCCCGATATCCCTTGGCAGCCCGTTGAAAAACAGCATTTCGGGCAGGCTGTTGAGAGGAAAACGTCCAGCTAAGGCGGCAGGATCAAACTGCGAGTGGCCAGACTGCAACGGCGCACATGCCGCGCCCTTCCCGCGTACGGATCTCGAGGTATCCTCCCATGACACGCAGCCGTGCTTGCGTCACGAGAATTGCGTAATCTGAACCTGCGCCTCTCCTATCCAACCCATCAGTCACCGCCCCGCCTTCCACATGACCGGTTCCGTTGTCCTCGATTCGCAGTTCCAGACAGCCATCCTCAAGGGTGAGGGAAACCTCCATGCCGTGGGCCCGACTGTGTCGGGCCACATTTTTCATCAACGATTGAGCCACGCGAAAAATGTCCGTTTTGAGCGGGTCGGATATCTTTGAGTCATCTACTTCCAGGCGCTGGACGACATGGATCCCGGGGTTCGCCTCTCGAAATTTCCGGAGTGCATAGGACAAGGCGGCGGTAACCCCCAGAATATCCAGGATGGGCGGTCTCGTCTTGTCAATGATGTTTTCCACTTCGGAGAGGGCAAGCAGGGTCGCCTCGGATATCCGTTCAAGCAGGTCTGACAACTCG
>Ga0068714_10007037_pt1 | contig 11132 bp, 13 predicted proteins | sample MTBNYHSulfiMetaG_FD_62988 | JGI IMG/M metagenome (GOLD analysis project Ga0068714, IMG submission 62988) | Enrichment culture microbial communities from rom New York Harbor, USA that are MTBE-degrading - MTBE-NYH (New York Harbor Sulfidogenic)... | ecosystem: Environmental > Aquatic > Marine >... | reverse complement strand
ACCGACGCCCTCTTTTCCACTTTGGGCAGAACCGCTGCCAGAGCACTCGAAACCAAGATCATCGGTGATGCCATGGAAGGCTGGATGATGGAGTTGGTGGAGAACCTGAAAAACGGCGACAATAGTATTTACCAATCCTTCGAAATGCCTGACACCGCTACGGGTGCGGGCCTCAATGACGTACCGCGTGGGGCGCTGGGACATTGGATAGAAATCAAAGAGAAGAAAATCGGCAACTATCAACTGGTTGTGCCCTCCACCTGGAACCTGGGGCCAAGATGCGCTGAGGGTAAACTGGGACCGGTTGAAGAGGCTCTTGTCGGGACTCCTGTATCGGATCCGAAACGGCCGGTGGAAATCCTGCGAACCGTCCATTCCTTTGATCCCTGCATCGCCTGTGGCGTTCATGTGATCGATCCTCAGAGTAACGAGGTCTACAAGTTTAGAGTTGTCTAAGAGGATCGATTTGGTTACTTACTGAACAGGAATTTGGCTTTGCTCCACCGGCCAAGTTCCTGTTTTTTTATTGTTGAACTGATGTGGAAGGCGGGATCTATGCAAGAGAAGCAAATCCTGGTTCTCGGAGTGGGCAATGTGCTGCTGCAGGACGAAGGAATTGGTGTGCGGGTAATTGAGCATCTCCAGGCGAACTACTCCTTTTCTGCCAATGTCGAATTAATGGACGGTGGGACACTCGGTTTAAAACTGCTGGACCCGATCTCTCAAACAGACTGTTTGATTGTGGTTGATGCGGTTCAAAATGGTCAGCCCGCCGGAACCTTGTATCGGCTGCCGGTTGATGAACTGGCAAAAAGGGTGACTTTCAAGAATTCCCTCCACCAATTAGACCTCGTTGAAACATTGGCCTACGCAGAGATACTCGGCAATCGCCCTCAGGCTGTTATCGTCGGTATAGAACCCGAGGACATCTCTCCCTGGGGAATGGAGCTCACCCAAACCGTCGAGGCCCGCATGCCGGAACTTTGTTCGCAAGTCCTGGCCGAAATAGAGAAGGCCGGGGGAACCTTCCGGACACGGATGGACACGGATCACGGTAAATAAATATTAACACCCGAGAAGGAATAATCCATGTGCCTGGCGATTCCAGCTGAAATAATCAAACTTGAAGATGAGATGGCAACGGTGCGCGTAGGCGATGCCTTGCGCAAGGCTTCCCTGATGCTGCTCCCGGAACAAGCACAACCAGGAGACTATGTTATCGTGCACGCCGGTTTCGCTTTGCATAAAGTAGACCCGCACGAAGCTCAAGAGTCCTTGCGCATGCTGCGCGAAATGGCTGCCCTCGCTGAAGAAGAGATGGATAGCCCCGGATAAAGAAGAGAATATCGAAATTATTTGCTCTAGGGCATGGTGGCAAGATGAAGAGTTGGGAATGAAAAGCTGAAGAACTAGGATCCAAAAGCGAACATCGAATCACGAAGTATCCTTGTCCTTTTGCTTAGCGGTTTTTACGCTGGCTACAAAAATTGAAATGAGTTCATTATTTTCCTTGAGCAGAGATTCGATTACAAGGCAGACTTCACGAGATTCGCTTTCACAATCATGAGTAACCATATTCTTGTCTCACGCAATTCTTTGAGGCCCTTCCTTCGACATTCGATATTTCTTGTTCGATATTCAATATTCGCTTTTATCTCCGTCCATCCGCATCTAGAAATCGGCATGGCCGGGAGTCCTGGGAAAAGGAATGGCTTCCCGTATGTTTCCCAGACCGGTTACGAACTGTATCAATCTTTCGAACCCGAGCCCAAAGCCGGAATGAGGTGCAGTGCCAAATTCCCTTAGCTCCACATACCAACGGTAATCTTCCTTAGATATCTGTTTCAATTGCATTTGTTCGAGCAATGCGTCCAGCCGCTCTTCCCGCTGCGACCCTCCGACGATCTCGCCTACTCCAGGTACCAGAACATCCATGGCCGCCACGGTTTTTTGATCGTCGTTCACTCGCATGTAGAAAGGCTTTATCGCCCGTGGATAATCGATGATGCTCACAGGTTTCTGAAATGCTTTCTCCGTCAAGTAGCGCTCGTGCTCTGCCTGAAGATCACTTCCCCATTCTACCGGAAAGGTGAAATTCTCTCCGGATTTTTTCAGCAAATCAATCGACTCCGTGTAGCTGACCACTTCAAATGGTGTGCGTACAATTCTTTCCAGATCTTCCTTGAGGGTGGGCTGCATAAACCGGTTGAAAAAATCCAGATCATCCGCACAATCGTTCAGCAGAGCTTCTATAATCGACTTGATGAACGACTCGGCCAGCTGGATGTTGTCCTGCAGATCATAGAAAGCCATTTCGGGCTCGACCATCCAGAACTCTGCCAGATGACGACTGGTATTAGAGTTTTCCGCGCGGAAAGTCGGACCGAATGTATAGACCTTTCCCAGTGAGAGCGCGTATATTTCCGCCTGCAGCTGTCCACTGACGGTCAAATAGGTCGGTCTGCCGAAAAAATCATCCCGGTAAACGTCCTCCGACTCTGTCGATCTGACCTTAAGGGGGTCCAAACTGGTGACTCGGAAGATGTCCCCTGCCCCCTCGCAGTCGCTGGTGGTAATGACTGGGGTCTGAAGGTAATAAAAACCACGCTCTTGGAAAAATTGATGTATGGCAAAGCTGAGTCGGTTCCGCACCCGGGTGACGGCGCCGATTGTGTTGGTGCGTGATCTGAGATGAGCAATTTGCCGCAAGAATTCGAGCGAGTGTCGTTTTTTTTGCAGCGGGTAGGTTGTCGGATCTGCCCAGCCATAAACTTCCAGTTGGCTCGCGTGGAGCTCGATGCTTTGTCCCTTGCCCGGGGAAGGACTGATTTTACCTTCAACTCCAATGCTGCACCCGGTACCGAGTCGATCGAGAAGCTCGCGGAAACCGGAGTTTTCATGTTCTGCGATGATCTGCAAATTCCTCAAACAAGAACCGTCATTGAGCTCAATGAAGCTAATGCCCGCTTTTGAATCCCTTTTGGTGCGAACCCAGCCCTGCACTCTGACCACCTTATTCAAATAATCCTGCTCGTGTCTGAAGATATCGACGATGCTTTCTCCATGCTGCATTTTCTGTCAATCCTTTCCTTGTCGCTCTACCTTGCCGGGAAGACTTGCTTTTTTGATAAGATATACGAAACGAAGAAAGAAAGCCATCAGCTATTCTTCATTATTTGTTTGTGGATTGTGAGACCATGATCTAAAAGGGGGGCGACATTATCTGAGGATGAATGACCAGCGGGCTTTTCCGAGTAAGCCGGGGGAAACAATCTGAGCATGATTCAGCGCGCATACAACTTGTGCCTCAACACCGCAGGGAGAGGCCTGCTGCCGTTGATGATGTCAAAGGCACGCCATGATGTTCGCTTCAGCAGCGGCAGATTTGGCAATTACAGCGAACCGATTACTCGCCAAGGAAGGCCTCGTGTCTGGTTTCATGCGGCGTCTGTCGGTGAAGTTGGCGGCGCGATTCCCATCATGCATAGCCTGCACAATCGCCTGCAACATTCATCAGTTTTCTTGACGGTGGCCACGCCACAGGGATTTCATTTCGCTCGAAAACAACTGCCCAACTGGGCGCAGGTCCTTCCTTTTCCGCTGGATTTCACTGAGTCCATGGAAAGAGCCTTCGATCAACTGCAGCCCGATATTTACGTGGCACTGGAAAGTGAGTTCTGGCCAAACCTATATGGTTTTCTGGAGTGCCGTGGAGTGCCCGCAATCCTTCTCAACGGACGGCTTTCCAGGCGCTCAGCCAAAATTTACGGCCTGATGCGACCTCTTTTTAGGCCTATTTTTGAGCGGTTCCAATGGCTCGCGATGCATTCCGAAGAGGATTTGCGCAATGTTTTGACCCTTGGGGCAAGACCTGAGCGCACGCTGGTCTTGGGAAGCTCAAAGTATGAAGGCCTGTTGACCCGAATCCAACCCGAGAAACCGGAGCAATGGAGGAAAATCCTGCAGATGCCCCCAGGCACTCCGGTTGTTGTTGGAGGGAGCCTGCGCCGCTCCGAATGCATTGAGCTCCTGGAAATCTATGGCCGCTTGCAGAGGATCGAGCCTCGGTTGACTGCGATTCTGGCCCCGAGGCATTTGGAGCAACTGCTCACTATGGCGAACTGGCTGACATCCAAACGAATGCCTTTTCAATACCTGTCACGGATAGAGAGCAATTTGGAAAAAAGAGATGCCGCCATCGTGCTGGTGGACCGAATCGGAGTGCTTTTCGAGCTCTATGCGCTGGGGGATCTTATTTTCTGCGGAGGCACTCTTGCTCCTATCGGCGGGCATAACATCCTGGAGCCGGCAGCGTGGAAAAAACCTGTTTTTTATGGTCCTCACTTGCAAAAAGTCGCTTATGAACATAGAATCTTGAGTACTCATCAGGGCAGCTTCATGGTTCGGAACAATGATGAACTGCTTCGCTCCTGGAGCTTCTGGATCAAACGGTTGCCCGAACTGCAAGAGCATGGGTCAAAAGCTCAATTAGCCCTTGAACAACTTGGAGGCGTCACTGCAAAGCAAGTTGAACTGATAATCTCGACTCTCTCACCAAGAGCGAACACGCAACGTTGATTTTCGTGAACCCGGAAAGGAAGAAGCATGGCAAGGGAATATCGACCGAATGCTAGGGAATCCGCTGTGATTTCAAAACTGGACCACGCTAAGGAATCACAGCGGCTGAACGCCCTCAACCTTCTGCGCCAGAATATAGATGAGCTCAGCAGTCTAGTCGCCATAAAACTGATAGAAGAACGATTGGTGGAGACCACCAGCATGGAGGATCTAGAAAGTCAGCTCCACATGTGCCTGGAAAATCTTCTCAGCGCAGAAGAATTTGAAGTACAGTTGCAGGTGGCAAACATCAGGAGCCTGGTTACGCGGCCCCATTTCGTCAGTCTATATGTCACCGCATTCATCACGGAGAAACTGATCGAGCACAAATCAATCGTTGAAATGTACGGAACCGATGAGGACATATACCGTTGCGTCAACAAACAGGTAACCAGATTCATTCCGTTGTAGATATTTATCAGTAGCCAAGCATGTCTCTGAATTCTTCCTCGGTTAATTCATCTAATATGGGGAAGGATTCTGCCTCCGCTTCTTCGATATGGCGTGCATACTCCTCAATATCGGACGGTTCACTCATCTCTTCAATCCAGAATGCCTGATCCATATCCAGATCATCCAGATATTCCAAAACCTTCTCCTCAGCCTCCTCGATATCGTCCGCCTGAATAAGATATGGTGTCGTATATCGCTTTTCACCTTCGGCATTGAAGCCCAAAGTGACTTCGAACACATATAAGCCTTCTTGAGGATCTAGAATCATCGAACTTGTCACCCCTTTAACCGGATTATATAATTTTTCCTTTAAATACAATATGTTATGCGATTGACTCGACAATAGTATCAAAACTTCGAAAACCGTCAAGCAAATAACGAAGCACTTCCAAAATCCTCCGGCGATGACCTGAACCTCTTCCTCCCGCACGCACCGGATAAGAGGCGAGTGCATGAGGATTACCTTTCAAGTGCGCACGGACATAAACCGCTTGGGTGAGCTTTTCCGCGCTCGCCCCTAACACTTTAAGCATTTCCGTACCGTTGTCAGTACCAAGTCCTGGAAGCGCTATGAAAAGGCTTTCCTTAGGTGGGAAGCACCGAGACTGCTCCAAATCTAACTTCAACAGAACACCTATCAGCTGCAGAGCGGGTGCTCAATTTCGGGAACACGAGGCGCCACCTTCAGCTCTTTGGAATTTATCACAACGCACCTGCCTAGCCAGATCTTTGAGAGATACGAGGTCCCGGTAGGAAAAATCGGGCCGACGACAGGCAAAGAAAGAATTGTTGTGGTACAGAGGCTCATCAGCAAGCGGGTAGCTCGACAAAGCGCACGCCTCGGCCCACATGTGGGTACCGGGGATCGGCGAATACTCGGCCAGAAATGGCTGCGCCCCACTATCCCGCACTACCTCAATGGCATCACTTACGTCTTCAGGGGTCTGCCCGGGCAGTCCGCAGAGTAGATAAGCCCCTATTCGCGATCGGCAAAAGCCGGCAGCATCGAGGTTGTCAAGGGCAGCATAAAACATTCTCGTTTCGACTTTTCCACCCCATTTTTCTTGCTGCTCAGCGATTGAGGTCTCGAGGCCAAGACGGAGCGTCGTTAAACCACTTGCGTGAAGCAGTTGACACCACTCCGGGGTAAGGGCTCGGATGTGCAGAGCGTTCGGAGTGTGGAAGCGAAGTGTGAGTCCGTCCTTACAGATTTGTTTCAAGGCTGGTTTCAGCGTAGTTTCTGCGCCAATCAGCAAAGCATCGTCATAAAAAGCAAAATCTTGAACGCCAAGCTCTTCATTCCACCTGCGAATATCCGAACAGATATCCGAACTGCTGCGCCTCTCCCAAACCGGCTGCAGTAATCGCGATGCGCAATAGGGACAGCTGAACGGACATCCACTGCTGGTTAGAAGAGGCGCATAGGTAAGCTTCGGCACAAGATCAAGGGCAGCAGACGGAGTTGTATGAAGAGAGCTCCAGCAGGTCTTGTTTCTCAGCTCAAATCCTGTCGCAGCTGCAATCTTATCCGGAAGCTTTGAGGTCGGATCAACAATAACTTCATCCGCGCCACTGTTGGCCACAGCGTGCGTGCTGCACAAGCGTGCGTATATGCCGCCCAGCCAGACGGGAACGTCCGCAAAGATTTCTCTGATTTTTGCTACGGTCTGTTGCACACCGGGATACCAGTAAGTCATAATGGACGTCACCCAGATCAGGTCGGGTTTAGGGAGAGACCGCAACTGCCTGTCAAAGCTTTCCGGATGAATGCCGTGGCGGTAGTACTTCCTGGGCATCTCGGCATAAACCGCGGGCTTGGGCACCGCCATTTTAGGATATTTGCCCGCTCCATACTTGCGCTCCACGCCCGGCTGAACCTCCGGATGCTGCATGGTCAGCGGATCGAATCGATTGAGGCAATCCACGAAGGCTATGCCGCAGCCTCCTTGCCGCAGCAGTGATGCGAGCAGAAGCAGTCCGAGAGGCTTTGCCCATAGATCATATGCGGCAAAATCGGTGATCCATGGATTGACTAAAAGGATAAAAGGGGCTTTTGCCATAGCATTAGTCAGTGTAGAAAGGATCGCTGGGTGTTTTCGCAATCACGTTTTTGGTCCCCGCACCTTATATCCGTTTGCAGGGCCGTGGTCAAACCGAAGAGAGGATTTCCCCTTTTTTTGTGTTAGCTTTTAGGAGAAAAGATCGAAACGTTATCGGGAATAGAGGACAAATCATGCGTGCCGTTGTCCAAAGGGTTGTCGAAGCGTACGTACGAATCGACGACATCGAAGTCGGAAGGATTGGTAAGGGAATTGTGGTTTTTCTCGGAGTAGGCAGGGAAGATCGACCGGAAGATGCCCGCTCTCTGGCTGATAAAATTGTACACCTAAGAATATTCCCGGATCAAAATGACAAAATGAATCGCTCCGTATCAGAGGTTAACGGCGGCGTCCTTGCTGTCTCTCAGTTCACGTTATGGGGGGACTGCCGAAAAGGTCGGAGGCCTTCGTATATTGATGCCGCGCCTCCCGAGCAGGCACGCCCGCTTTATGAGGCTTTCATCGACCAGCTTCACCGTTTCTCTCTCCCGGTAGCAACGGGAGAATTCCAGGCGATGATGCAGGTCCACCTTATAAATGACGGACCGGTCACCTTGCTCCTTGACACTGAAAAAAGATTCTGAGGGAGGTGGAGAAATTGAGTTTAAATGCCGATTCACGCACTGCTCTAAACGATGGAGAGCTTCCACCTTGTGAAATATATGTGGATGCTGAAGGGGAATGGTTTCACAAAGGCAATAAAATTACCCGCTCTGACATAATCGAGCTTTTTTATGAAAATCTAACGCACACATTGGAAGGTGAATTCCTGATTGAATGGAAAGGCCGCCAATGTCGATTGGAGGTTGCCGATACGCCGTTTGTCGTTTCCAGGGTGGATCGAAGCAGCAGCGAGCAAGGCAGGGAGGAGATTCTTCTAACTTTTCGCCATTTACAGCGCGTCGAACCCCTGGCTCCAGAGACTCTGCGAGTCGGGAAGCACAACGTCTTGTACTGCCAAGTTCGCAACGGCCGCTTTCCTGCCAGATTTTCCCGGCCCGCTTACTATCAACTGACTGAGTGGATCCAGGAGAGATCCAGAGATGGGACCTATTATCTGGAGCTCAATCAAAAACAGTACACAATCGCTGGCACTGAGATGCTTTAGTACGGCTCCACGCAGTCAAAATTCAGAGATTCTGCCGCATAAGCTGTCGCATAAGCTTGACAGATTTATATTCATTTGGAAAAATCTGCGGCGTTACCTTACAGATTCGATCTCCAATTCGAGTCCGCCGTTTCGAGCTGCCATTCGCTTCGACATTCTCATCGATCCAAGAGAAGTCAGATTCGCGTTTAACCTGGAATAAGCCGCAGTTTCCATCCTGGAAGCATTTGAACTTTTCCCTTTAGAAGTAGGAGGCGTCTATGAGCGGTTCGCTGGAAGTTGGCATGTCCCGTGAAATCAAGGTTAAATCCTTAGCGGAACATTCTGCACAGCATTTTTATCCTAATCTGCCGAATGTCTTTGCCACCCCAATCCTGGGCGGATTAATGGAAAGAGCATCAGCGGAGCTGATCGATGAGCATCTACAACCCGGCCAGCAGTCAGTAGGAATATCTATGAACCTGAAGCATCTCGCGCCAACTCCGCTCGGCATGGAAGTGCGCGTTGTAACGGAAGTGACCGCTGTGGAAGGCAGAAAGCTCACTTTTCGCCTGGAAGCGTTCGATGAAATAGAAAAAATCGGCGAGGCGACTCATGAACGGTTCATCATCCAGGCGGACAAATTCAACGTGCGGGTGGATGAAAAGGCCAAGAGCATTAAGTGAAGAAAACCAGGCGATTCAGCGCACTCCCGTACCGGTGCGGTGCGCGTAGCCTGCAAAAATGGAATCGGCCGGGAAATGCAATTCGAACCGCAAATGAGGCATTCTCGATCGGATTCCTGGTCCCAAAGCACGTCTGAAGTCGCTTTCTTGCCAGAGCTCTGGCCCAAAAGGAGGTCACAAGATGGGTGGTTTGAGCGCGTTTTTTCAGCCTTCAAGTATCGCTGTTATTGGCGCTTCTGAAAGCGTCGGAAAATTAGGGCATGAAATCCTCAAAAACCTGCTGGATGGGGGCTTCCCGGGAGCTCTCTATCCCATTAATCCCAAAAGTGAGCGAATTCTAGGATTAACCTGCTGCAAGAATGTCAAAGATGTTCCGGACAGCGTTGATCTGGCGGTAATTATAATTCCGGCAAGGTTTGTTCCTCAGAGTATAGAGGACTGTGGAGAAAAGGGGGTGAAAGCGGCGATCATCATTTCCGGGGGCTTTAGTGAGGCCAGTCGGGAAGGCGAAGAACTGCAGCAGCAGGTAGTTGAGATAGCAAGAAAATATGGAGTGAGAGTGATCGGCCCCAATTGCCAGGGCGTCAACAACCCTTACCACCCCTCCTGCGCTTCCTGGCCTTTGCTGACGCACAAGGGCCACGTAGCTGTTCTCAGCCAAAGCGGCACCGTGGGCGCAGCCATGATGGACTGGTTTTCAGTCGAAGGACTGGGGGTGTCGAGCTTTGTGAGCCTGGGAAACCGTGCGGACGTAGATGAAATTGACCTGATCGAGTATTTCGAGAAAGATCCCAATACCAAAGTGATCGCCGCATATCTGGAAGGAGTAAAAGATCCGGAACGCTTTCGGAAAGCCTTACAGTCGCTTGGCAAGCCGCTGGTGGTACTTAAGTCGGGACGCACGCCTGGCGGCAAAGTCGCTGCAGAATCGCATACAAAGTCGCTAGCCGGAGCTGATGCGATCTATTCGTCCCTGTTCGGCTACCACAACGTCTGTCGAGCGGAGACGATCCTGGAGTTTTTCGACTTTGCCAAAGCCTTTGCATACTTGAAAATGCCTGCTGGCAACAGGATTTTGTTTGTTACGACATCAGGAGGAGCGGCGATTTTGGCGACGGATGCCGCCGAACAAGAAGGACTGGCAGTGGCTCCATTGCCAAAGGAGCTTGCCGATGAGCTGGAAGGCGTCATCCCTGCCCATGCGATCCGCGCAAATCCTCTTGATCTGACCGGCGATGCCAATGCCAGAATGTTTCAGGAGGTGATTGAACGGGCCCGTCCGTACTATGATCTATTGGGAATCATATTCGGAGATCCGGTTTTGGACGCCTCGCAGGTCGTCACTCCCGGCGCGGACGAGCTCGTCATATTTCTGGGCGGCGCTGAGGTCGAGCGGGAAGAAAAGCTGAAGATGCATAACCGGGGAATCCCCGTTTTCCCAACTCCCGAAAGGGGCATTCGGGCCTTGGCACAGCTGCTTCCAGCCCAAAAGAAGGCCAAACCGGCAGCCCATACCTTTCCGGTGGCCTCCGGTCATACTCAGCTCGGTGTCTTTGATAGCCTTGAGCTTCTTGCCTCAAAAGGCTTTGACTGCATATGCAGTCTGCGGGCGGAAAGCCCGGGCAAGGCAGTGCATGTCGCCCACCAGCTGGGTTTCCCCGTCTCCATGAAGATTGATTCACCCGATATTTTGCACAAGTCCGATTTTGGCGGCGTGAAGCTCAATCTGCAGTCCGGCAAAGATGTTCGCAAGGCATTTGACGAAATGATGGCAACCGTAAAACAGCTCTCTCCCCAAGCGCACACGCACGGAGCCGTCATTAGCGCAATGGCCGCTCCCGGACTGGAGCTGATCCTTGGTATGAACAGAGACCCTCAATTTGGACCCGTCATTCTTTTCGGACTCGGAGGAATTACCGTCGAGTTGTTTCGCGACGTCTCCATGCGCCTGCTGCCTCTTAACCAAACCGAAGCCAGAGCGATGCTCTACGAAATCAAAGGGGCACCACTTCTGAGGGGATACCGCGGGCATCCGGCAGTCGATGAAGGAGCTCTCATAGATGGTCTGCTCAAGCTCGCGCAAATTGCAGAAGAACACCAGGATATTCTGGAGATCGATCTCAACCCGGTAATCGCTTATCCGGAAGGCATGGTGGTGGTGGATGCACGCATTTTGAAAGCGTAACAGGG